>Ga0209160_1000002_pt1:0-185000 | contig 194952 bp, 190 predicted proteins | sample GraSoiAngelo_153_FD_186167 | JGI IMG/M metagenome (GOLD analysis project Ga0209160, IMG submission 186167) | Grasslands soil microbial communities from the Angelo Coastal Reserve, California, USA - 14_1009_12_40cm (SPAdes) (version 2) | ecosystem: Environmental > Terrestrial > Soil >...
ACGCGGCGCTAGCCCATCGGCGGTGCATGGTCGTTTGCCGCCTAACATGCGCCTGAAGCTGACGGCGCGCGTACATTAAGGAATGAGTCTTTCATCAGCGCGCCGCAGCTTGAGCGCGATCCGTTAGGCAGCGCAAGCGCAGGATCAGGTTAAGAGAGAAAGGCCACATGGAACCACCTGTGTTTCTTGCCGCGCTCCTGATATTCGTGGGAATTCCCGCTCTCACGGTCCTCAAGATCGCTCGTCTGCGGGCTAATCGTCCTCAATCGCCATCGGCCGACGTCACTGAACGGCTCGAGGCAGTTGAACATCGTGTCGAGGACCTCCAACAGGAGTTGGCAGAAACACAGGAGCGTCTCGATTTCGCCGAACGTTTGCTCAGCAAGGCACGTGAAGAGCGGCGGATTGGCAGCTGAGGCGACTCTACGGAGTGCGCTGCCTAACATGCGCCTGAAGCTGACGGCGCCCGGAGTCTGTGGTAGAATTGCGTTTGCGATGATTCGAGTTAGGCGTCGTAGCTTAGGCGCATCCCGTTAGGCCGACCAAACCGAAGGAGAGTCCTTGTCGCAGGTTCGCTCGAAGGATTACGCTCCAGGTGGGCTAAAAATGAATGCCCGGCCCGAGAATCCCGACGAAGATCACCGACGCGATGCATCCGGCGACGATCCAGGCATAGCTACGTTCCAGTTCGGCTGGTTCTGCTGATCGCTTGCTGCCGCGCGTGAACTGGGTGAGCCAGAGCAGCCCCGAGGCGCCGCCAAAGGACGCCGCAGCAGCAGAGATCGCGATGAGGACGGGACCCACAGGATTGAGCAATCCCGAGAGGCAGAAAAGCAGACCCCCGGCGACATATGCAGGGACGCTGAGCAGCCTGCTTCTCCTCATGGAGAGATCGTCGCTGCCGACAAGCGCACCCAACCATTGCCCCGATTGGCGAGCGAGAAGAAAATAGATCGCTCCCCCCAACACCGCCATTGCCGGACGCCAGATGAAGGGCGACACTGTGCCGCTTGCGACATCGGCCCAGTCGCCAATGTTCCCGACACCTGAGAAGAGGAAGTAGCCGGCTCCCATCAAAAGGTTCAGCGTAGTGAAAAGCCACAGAAAGTAGGAAATATGCGGCTTGCGCACCGGATTGGTCGCTTTAAGGGCGACGAGCCCAATTGCACCTGCGATGAAATTTACGATCGTGCCCGCTGCCGCGACGCCACGACGGGCGAGCGCACTGATCGCTTCCTCACTGCAATCGAAGTGCACTGACGAGAGCACGTTGGGTTTCCCGCCGAGGGCCACGCAGGCTGCGCCATGCCCAACCGCCTCGTGCGAGACATTCGAAGCGGCGTACGCGACGAGCGCAATCGCCGTGACCGTCAGGAGGTCTGGGAGGGAGCGGTGCTGCATTGGTCCAGTCCAGTCGGTGCGCACTGGCTGTTCAAACGTACGCGGTACCTCTCCCGTCGTGAGATCGCCAAAGCGGTCGAAATGATCCAAGATATCGCGCTGCCATGATGGAACGCCTTTCGTTCGTGTTGCTGGTGCTGCTCGCGGGATGCGCCCTCCAGAGCCGGCCGCAGACTGGTGACCGGCCCGTCGTGGTCGGCACCATCACGGAGCAGCAGAGCCACGCGACGGCGCTCCTGCAGGCAGTGAGCGCAGTCGACGACAGCGTGGTGTGGGTCTCGGGGCACCAGGCAACCTGGGTCCGGACCGTTGACGGCGGTCGCACCTGGGTGCCCGGCGCGATGACGGGCCCGGATTCCGCGCTCGAGTTCCGTGACGTAGAGGCGGTGAGCACCACCACGGCGTACCTGCTGGCGGCCGGCCCCGGCGAGCAGTCGCGCATCTACAAGACCACCGATGCCGGGCGGAGTTGGCGATTGCAGTTCATGAACCGCGACTCGGCCGCCTTCTACGACTGCTTCGCCTTCTGGGACAAGACGCACGGGATCGCGGTGAGCGACGCCGTGCGTGGCAAGATGATCGTGATCCGCACCGACGACGGCGAGCACTGGAGCGCGGTCGCCGAGGACGGGATGCCGCCGGCCTTGCCGGGAGAAGGGTCGCCAGCGGCTGGCGGCACCTGCCTCACCGTGCGGGGCCGTGCGCGGGCATGGTTCGGAACGGAGCCCCATGCCCGAGTCTATCGCTCCGACGATCAGGGCCGTCGCTGGGCCGTGGTGACGACGCCGATCGTGAGCGGCCAGGGCGCCGGCGTCGCCACACTGGCCTTCCGCGACGAGCAACACGGCATGGCGTTGGGTGGTCGTCTCCTCAAGGCTGACGACCGTAGCGACAGCGTGGCGGCGGTGACCAGCGATGGCGGCGAAAAGTGGACGCTCGTGAACCGTCCGACGTTCAGCGGCGCAGTGTATGGCGCCACAGTCGTCCCCGGCATGCCGGGCTACGTCGTGGTGGCGGGGCCGAAAGGACTGGACTGGACAGGGAACGACGGTCGGTCTTGGACCAACCTCAGCGACTCGGCCTATTGGGCCGTCGACTGTACATCTCTCCATGCCTGCTGGGCGGTGGGGCCGCGCGGGCGTATTACCAGCGTCAGATTCGAGCCACCTGTGCGCTCACGCCAGCCGCCTATTGAACGCTGAAGCTGATGGAACGATCGGGAAGTTGAGAACAAGCTTCGCACGTGCTCTCAACACCCGCAGGGCCCCCGTGCGGCCTAACCTGCGCTTGAAGCTGGCGGCGCCCGCCCTCAAAGGATCCGGTGGACCCTCTGAACCGCGGTGTATTAGCATTCCGTTTGTGAACTTTCACATTCTGCGACCGCAGTTTAAGCGCCATCCGTTAGGCCGCACGCGAATACGCGAGGAGGCACCATCGCCATGAACAGAGCCCACTACGGGGCCGTGGCAGCCGGGGCCCTACTGCTAACGCTTCCAGGGTCGCTTCGCCAGGAGCCGACGAATCCTGCGGCCGCCGTAGCAAAGGCGCCCATCATGGTGAGGGGGGACGAGCTGAGGTGGGAGGACTGCTCCGCTGCGATTCCTCGCGGACCCAAGTGCGCCACCCTCGAGGGCGATCGCACGGTGGCCAACGTCCCGTTCACTTACCGGCTGAAGCTACCCGACGGCTACCGCGTTCCGCCACACGTCCACCCAGCCGACGGGCACCTCACCGTCATCGCCGGCACGCTTAACATGGGTTGGGGCGACAAATTCGACGTGAAGGCAACCAAACCTATGCCGGCCGGAAGTTTCATCGTCATCCCGAGAGGAGCTCGCCATTTTTATTGGGCTCAGGGCGAGACGATCGTCCAGTCGCACGGCATTGGCCCCTGGGGGGTGACCTACGTCAATCCTGCGGATGACCCGAGGAAGAGGTAGCGCAATCCGTTAGGCGGCGCTGCGGCCTCCCGTCAGTGCGATGGTGCATCGCCCCTCTTCCGGCCGTCTGTCCGCCGCCCGATCTTGGGGGCACCACTCACGATCCCTCGGAGATCCTATGCGCATCCTCACCGTCCCGGCGTGCCTCATGCTCATGGCCGCCTCCCCACTTCACTCCCAGGCCGCACCTCAGGCCACGCCGAGCGCGCCGCACTGGGGCTCGGCCCCGGCGGTCTTTCCCCCGGGCGCCAGGATGGCCGTGCTGAGCGGTGACCCCGCTAAGGCGGCGCCGTTCACGGTCGAACTCGCCTTCCCAGCCGGCTACAAGATCCCGCCCCACTTCCATCCCACGACGGAGACGGTCACGGTCAAGAAAGGGACGCTCCTCGTCGGCATGGGGGATACCTTCGATGCCTCGAAGGCCAAGCCGATGCAGGTCGGCGACTCGGGGTCCATCCCGGCGAACGCCCACCACTTCGCCGCCGCGAAGGTTCCCACGTTCATTACGGTGGGCGCGATGGGTCCATTTGCAATGACGTACGTCCACGCAGCGGACGATCCTCAAAAGGCGGCGGCCAAGCCGTAGCATGTGGGGGGCGCCGCCTAACAAGCGCCTGAAGCTGCCGGCGCACGTAGATAAGGAAGAGAAGCCTAGTGTGGCGCCGCTGCTTAGGCGCAGTCCGTTAGGCGGCGCCTCCAAGTGCCGAGGTCATTTATGCAGATACATTCTTCGTTCATCAGGCTCGCGATCATTGCGCTCGTTGTCTTTGTCCCTTCGCGAGTTGTTAGTCAGACGCGCGTCGAGGGTGGACCGCTCCTCGGCCTGTACTCACCCGCTGGCAGCTTTCAGCCTGCGCCGTACTACTCAACGGCTCTGCCGAATGCCCCTAGCGCGCTCACCGGCGCGGCGATGGGAGGCCAAGGACGCATCTGGTTCAGCCGACGGCTCGGTCTACAGCTGCAGGTCGCTTGGGCGTCCAGTAGGGTGGGCGGAGGCAATACTCCAGCGGGCACCGCACCCAGCACGCCGGCTAGCGTCCTGACGTCAAGTGTCCAGGCTCTCTTTGTTCTCTCTCACCCATCTCAACGGATTCAGCTCTGGCTCAGTGCGGGGCCGGGACTGGTGCGTCATGGCGGCGAAGCCTACGCCCGGTATGGCTCGCCGGTCCAACTGGCAACCACTCTGGGGTTTGGTTCAGCCATTCCGATGGGGAGCCATCTGAGCCTCAACCTGGGAGCGACCACGTTTCTGTACAACATTGACGTCGCTGACAGTGCGGGCACCAGCCTTGAGCATGGGTTTCAGGTGGACCCGTTATTTCATCTTGGGCTTAGCGTTCGCTGACGTCAGGTCGAGTGGCGCGCGTCATGAGAAACAACAAGCCATCGATAATGATCTTGCGTCGGCTTGGGGGTTGGCGTTTTGGCTCGGATTCCTCCCTACACGTACCCGAAGCTGCCCAACGGTTGGCTTGCGAGGCATGACCCCTTAGCTTAGGCCAACGTCGTCAGGCTGCGTCTAGGCACATGTCACCTCTAGCCGTTCGCGTCGGTGCGGGCGTCCTCGCGCTCCTCGCTCTTATCGCCCTGCGCGGCAAGAGTTGGGCCTACCTCGCATTCGTCGTGCTCGGGCTGCTCTATTTTCCCGCGCAAACCCACTTCCGCGTGCACGCCCCGAAGTGCGAGCAGCTCCTTCCCACGATTCAGGTGCTCGTCCTCTCGCTGCACGACTACGCGCACATCGCGCTGTTCGCCGGCTTCTACTGGATGTCGTGGGTACAGTTCCGGAGGTCTGGCGCGCGCAGCGTCTGGGCGCTCCTCGCGACGCTGCTCGTGGGAGCCCTCGTCGAGATCGCCGAGGGCATGACGGGGCGGGGACATTGCCGCGTGCGGGATCTCGTACCGGACGCCGCGGGGGCGTTGGGCGCGGCGCTGCTGCTCGCTGTCTGGTCCCGGCTCCGCCGGAAACCGGCCTACGTCAGACTCGTCAGGCCTCACGCAGCGGCCGCTCGACTCCCGGCCGCGCCCACCGCCCGTGCTGTCGTTCCTCCGCGCGGTGTCGTTCCGCCCCCGCCCCCCCGGGGTCTACCGGGGCTGTACGTACCTCCGCCCCCTCCCCCGGACTTTTCACCGGGCCCAAGCCCTGTCACGCCAGCGGCGGACTTGGCTCCGACGCAGGAGGTCGCGCCGAAGGGGGGCGCGGCGATCGCGGCGCGTGCAGCGGTCGTGCAACGCCTGCAGGCGATGCTGGGACGTCTCAGGGAAATGTTAGAACGCCTGTGGGTGACCATACGTGGACGTCGCCGCTGAGACACTGGTGCGCGCGCGCGAGTCGTTCTGTTCGGCCCGCGACTGGTCTTCAGACTCCGTCACGTTCGTTCCGGCGCTCCAGCCCGTTAACCTGGGCACAATCACGTTGCGGCCGATTCGATAGGCGCCGCCTGACAAGCGGCTGAAGCTGACGGCGCCCGTCGCGTGCTTCTGCATCCCGTTCATATCCCTAGTGGGATTCCGATATCCCGGTACATTCGTGCGACACGTACTTCTACCAACGCGGGAGGTCGTATGCGCCAAAGGACTTTTTCACTCGGATTCGTGCCGGTCGCTTCGTTCCTCGTCGCGTGCGCCGAGCCTCAGCTGACGGCACCTGCGAATGTCGCTAACCTGGCTGCCTCGGCTCAGCAGCTCGCGGCACCACCGGCCTGCGAGCACGTGAGTGGGGCGTTTGTTTTTACGACATTTCAGTTCACAAGCCAGACGACCGCCGTCGGCGCCGGCACATTGCTGGGGGACCTGTCCGGGCGATTTAGCGCCGAGTACTTCGATATCCAGCAGCGGGGCAGCGGTGTAATCCACATGCTGGCCCATCACACGATGACGAGGAGCACCGGGACGATCAGGACGTCCGACGAGATCTTGCTTCTCCCAGATCAGGATCCAGCCGTGGGCCGACCCAATTCGCGCCTGGACGTGATCGGCGGAACGGGTGCGTATGACGGAGCGACAGGCCTCCTCCACACCCACGGTCAACTGAACCTCGCAACGCTGGCTGGGTCTCTCCAGTATAGGGGACAGGTTTGCGTCCCGTGAACCACGCAGGTGTAGGACTGAGAGGCCACCGGGAGCGCTGCTTAAGCGCTTGACGCTGACGGCGCGCGTAGATTGAGGAATGAGTCTTTCTTCAGCGCGCCGCAGCTTAGGCGCACTCCGTTAGGCAGCGCCACTCAATCGCATTTGGCGCCTGCAGACTGTAGCCTCGGAAATCCTGTTTCCGATCACCTGGCCGAGGGAGAAACATGAAGAACGTTGCGAACTCCCGATTCACCATCAAGAGCTGGGACGAGAAGACTTATGGTGAAGGCCAGGGCCTACCAAAGCTGACTCGGGCCGCCGTCACAAAGTCGTTCAGCGGCGATATCGCGGGCGAAGGTCACGTCGAATACTTGATGATGTACCGCAGCGACGGCTCGGCCACGTTCGTCGGCATCGAGCGGTTCGTCGGGCACATTGCAGGGAAAGCGGGCAGCTTTGTGCTCCAACGCATGGGAGTATTCGAGAACGGCGTGGCGAAGGAGTCCTATTCCGTCATCCCTGGCTCCGGAACCGGAGAGCTTCGAGGCCTGCGCGGCGAGGGCACCTCGGGCGTTGGGCACGGGACTGAGCATCCTCTAACATTGCAATATGAGTTGGAATAGCTTGGCGCCGTTCAGATCCTCCATCTAAAGCGCAACAAACACCTCCATGAAAACAGTCTTCTGCAAGCTCATTCCGCCTCGTCCCACCTTTCCACAGGATATGTCGCCGGCCGAAGCCAAGCTGATGCAGGATCATGCGGCGTACTGGAGAGCGGGCGCGGGGTTCCGAGTCTATATCACGAAGTACGCTGCAGTAGAATTGCGTTTGTGAACCTCCTAGGCACACTCCGTTAGGCAGCCAATGTCGGCACTACTCGTCTTATCAGAAGCGCGTATTGCTCAGGAGATTCGGCAGGCGGAGGAAGTCATGGTTGCCGCAGCCCAGTGGCGTCGCGCGTGGCGCCGGCGGGTGTTTTTCCTGACGCTCCGTTGCGCCGCCATCTACGCGGTTGGTGGCGCGCTCGCATGGGCGAGTCTCGGTCTGACGGGCGACGCTGCTCAGATCGCCTTGTGGAGCGGTTTGCTCCTGAGTAACGCGGGGCCGGCTCTATTCGCTTATGCGTTTTGGATGCGTGAGCAGGGCAGTTGGTGAATTCTCGCGATCTAGGTCGGCTGCCGAACACGCGCCTGAAGCTGACGGCGCCCGTCGGCTGTGGTAAACTTGTGTTTATGAACTGTCCAGCACGGCGCCGCAGCTTAGGCGCACCACGTTAACCTGCTGAACTGTGACCGACTATGCCTTCAATCTTTGACCCTGGAGTTCGGGCTGCGATTTTGGATCGGATCGCCCGACTGACACCCGAGCGCAAGCCGGTCTGGGGTCGATTCACGGCGCCGGAAATGGTGTGTCATATAAGCTGCGATCTGCGGCAGGGGCTCGGTGAGCTCGAGGCCGGTCCACCATCCGGACCTCTGGCGCGTTTTCCACTGAATTGGCTCGCGATTCACGTCCTACCATGGCCGAAAGGGAAAGGGAAAAGCCCGCCTGAGTTCCTCGCGACCCGTCCTACCACCTGGGCGGCCGACGTAGGTCGACTGCGCGAGCTGATTCAGCGCTTCGGGGCGCGTGGCCCGGCCGCAGCCTGGCCGGCGAGCCGGGTCTTTGGATCCATTTCCGGGCCGAGCTGGGGTGCCATGGAGTACAAGCATCTGGATCATCATTTGCGTCAGTTTGGTGTGTGAGCCGGTGCCGTGCGCCGTTTTGCTGTTGTCGTCTTCTAGTTGTGAATATTCCAATCAGGCGCCGCAGCGTAGGCGCACCCCGTTAGACCGCCCCACGGGCCTCAATGCACGTCATGCTTGAAGCGATGGACAAGGAACCCAGCCTCCGGGCAATTTGGGCCGGTGCCGCCGTGCTAGGACTGGTCGGCTACGCGGCCGTGCGCTTTCGACGCTGGCTGGTTCTCCCAGCGCTAGCCCTCATCGCGGTGGCGGCTTGGACGCAGCTCGGCGATCTCCTCGACCCACAGGTCGGCCCGGCCATCATGCAGCAGGCGGGTCGGTGGTACGTTGGACAAGCGGGCGCGGCTGTCGCTTTGGCCGTGATCCTGTGCGTGCTGGGCCTGGCTCCGAGGCGTGCGGTCTAACAAGTGCATCATCTCCTCCTCCTGCTCGGGACATTCGCCTTCTGCGTGGGCAGCGCCGTAATTCCAGTGTTGCACGCCGAGACGTATCTGATCACCGCCTCGCTACTCGCACCGCCGGAGCTCCGCTGGCTCCTGGTCATCGCGGCTACCAGCGGTCAGATGCTCGGCAAGGTCGGCATGTACTACGCCGGGCGGGGTATGAAGCTGATTCCGGGCGAACGCATGCAGCGTCGGATCCAGTTGGCGGCGGCGCGATACGGCGACAAGCGACAGATCGGCAACGCCTTGGTGTTCGTGAGTGCGACGTCGGGGTTCCCGCCGTTCTATCTCGTGAGCATCGCGGCGGGCATGCTCACATTCCCACTCATGCCGTTCATCATCTTCGGCGTCGCCGGTCGCTTGATCCGGTTCGCGGTGGCCGTCTTCCTTCCTCACTGGGGAATGGCAGCAACCGCGGCGTGAGTTTGGGTGAAGCCGCTGCCTAACATGCGCCTGAAGCTGACGGCGCCCGGTCTCTGAGGAATTTCACAATGAGACTCCAGCGCACCACAAGCGCCTTCATCGCCTCCGTCTGTCTGGTTGCGGGATCACGAGCGTTCGCTCAAACAGCTGACTCGGGCTGGGTCGGACAGCGCATCGTCATGCTGAGCGGCATGGGGGAGGTGCACAGTCCGCTTGATAGCATGCAGGTCGCATCTCAAGTTGGCATCAATCTGGTCATGCCGGTCACGCGGGTTGAAGGACGGCGATTGTGGGTTGTTTCGACAAGCGGGGGCGACTCGGGGTGGGTGGACAGTGACGCAGTGCGTCGACTGCCTGAGGCAATTCCGTACTTCACGCACCTGATCGAACGCGAGCCAAGCAATTGGGATGCGTACCTCCGTCGAGCGGAGGCCGAGCATGCCCTGAATCAGCGAGACGCAGCCACGGCGGACTACAGCAAAGCGATCGAGCTTCATCCGGCCGAGGCGTTTCTCTATCTGCGGCGTGGAAGGCACTACAACAGCCTGCGTGCCTGCGACCGGGCGCTGAGCGACTTCGATAAGGCCATCACGCTCGCGCCGACCTCGGCGCCCCAGGGCTACAATCTCGTGGTCGAGCTGTACAGCCTCGAGTCTAGTGTCTATTCCGGGTGCGCAGATTCCACGCTTCGGGATCCCCGGCGCGCTATTGCCACAATTCAGCACGCCATCGCGCTTGATTCCACTCGGGCCACGTTCTTCGTGATTCTTGCCGGTGCGTATGCCAGCGGTGGCAATCTCACCGCTGCGGTTGACGCATTGAAGCGCGCGCTGGCATCTCCTGGGGCGGCACCGTCGTATCGCCCGTATTGGCAACGGCAGCTTGATGAGTACGAGCGGGCGTTGGCGACACAGAGGGTGAAGCGACAAGGCTCGTCGGCGTCCGACAGTGCAATGGCGCTCAATCGCACGGGACGCTGGTCCGAGGCTGCCGATCAGGCCCGTCGCTACCTCGCGTCGGCACGGCTCGGATCGCGGGACGAAAGCTGCCGCGTGCGAGTCATGCTCGCATACTCGGAAATGCAGCTTGTGCACCAAGACAGTGCCAACGCCGTGCTCGCTAGCGCCGATTCTACCTGCGAAGGCACTAGGGCAAAGGAAGAGATGGCCCACGATCTCGCGCAGTTGCATCGAAACGTGCCCGGCCTGGCCAGGCTAGGCGCGTCGCCGAGCTCCGATGGATCCTGGGCAACCGGAGATCCTCGAACCCTCGGTCTGAATGTTAGAGCGCTTGAAGGTCACCTGAGTATCTGCGAGAGGACTGGGGCCGACGCGTGCTTGGTGGTTTATCGCGATACGATTGTCCAGGAGTGGTATTCACCACGTTATCGAGAACCGATGTACGCGATGTCGTCGACAAAGTCCATCACCGCATTGTTGGTTGGCATGCTGCTCGACGAGGGACGGCTCAAGAGCCTCGATGACCGCGTCTGCACCTACGTGCGTAACTGGTGCGATGGCCTTCGGGCACGTGTCACCTTGCGTCACCTCCTCAGCATGACTTCAGGGCTTCCCCGCATGTACGCAAATGGTGTTGGCTACACGAGTGACAAAGACAAATTCGTCGAGGATCTGACTCCGACGAATGAGCCGGGCAGTTCGTGGGCGTACAGCAATGAAGGGGCACAACTCCTGTCTCCCATCCTCGATGCGGCGGCGGGTGAACCGATTCAAGACTACGCCCTTCGCCGACTCTTCCGTCCACTCGGGATGGACCACACGCGGCTACACGCGGATGGGAAGGGCCACGCCTGGACCTATGCGGACGCGGAGACCACACCGCGCGATCTCGCGCGTCTGGGGCGCTTGATCCTCCACAAGGGACTGTCAGACGGCAGGCGGATCGTCAGTCAAGCCTGGATCGAGACCGCCACACAACCATCGCAACAGATGAACCCCCGCTATGGCTTGCTGTGGTGGATCGATCCCGAGGCGAAGGCGATCGCCATGCACGGTCATCTTGATACGGACGTGCACATCCTGCCGGATCTCGCTTTGGTGGTGGTACGAATGCAGACAAGGCCCTTCGCCGGCGTGCCCGAGGGGACATACGAGCGCGAAGCTGTTCCTCTATATAGAGAATTCGTTGCGCGCGAGGCCCATTGATACTCAATGGTGCTGGCAACCAGACCCGCTTCCTTCGGGTCCCGTCCGCTGATATCCTGGCGCGGCCGGATGTCGAGGCGCTGATAACCGCCGCGGTCGCTCGGTCCAAGACGCCATTTCGAGATATCGGGCGACACGTTCTGATTATCCGCTCAATATCGGCCAAGCAGCGTCCGCGTCGCAGGGCCCGTGCCGCCTAACAGGCCGGGTGCGCCGCCGCACCTTAGGCGCACTCCGTTAAGCGCGCCGCTCCTCTCTCCCCAACGCCGCAGCGCAAGTCCTCTACTGTAGGAGCCCCCAGTATGTCCGCTCACGTCGTCACACCTGGTGATCGGTCGCTCGCTCCATCCCCCGAGCTCGGCGCCAAGCTCGTCGCGCTCGCTGGAATCGGGCTGGTTGGCTACGGACTGATGTTCCTCATCCGGAACTTTACCAGGTTCATTGAACTCGGCCTCACGCCGGAGCAGGTCGGCGGCACGCCCGAGCAGATCCGTGCGTTCAGCCCGCACCTCTTCTACTATATCAGTCACCTGCAAGCAGCGGTGGCCGGTTTCCTCATCGCCCTTGGGGTCGCGGTGATTCTGCTGGCGTGGCGAGGGATTCGCGCCGGGCAGCGCTGGGCTCTGTGGACGGCACTCCTCGTGCCCGTGATTGCGCTCGCCTTCGGGTTGCCTCTGCACTACGTCTATGGCCTCGCCACCCTCGGCCATCTCGGACCCATCTATCTCGATGTGGCTATCTTGCTTGTCGGAACCCTGCTCGCGCGGAGGGCCTTCGCGCGATGAATCTCGTTCTTCAAAGCACGGATCGCGTGCTGATCGAAAGCGTTCGGCTCGCGCTCGCAGGTGAGGGCATCGAGGTCGTGCTGAATGACGAATCGGGCGCCGCCCTCCCATTCGTCCCGGTGAAGGTGCTTGTCTCGAGCGTCGACTTTAAGCGGGCTCGCGAGATTGTACGGGATCTCGTGCCCACCTCTCCATCCTCAAGCGTCCCACGTGCGAATCGCCGGTTTTGGAGCGTCGTACTTCTGGCGCTGGCGATCTTGCTGCTCATTTTCTTCGGCAACATCTTGATCGGATGAGCGCGCTGTCCGACAAGCGCCTGGAAGTTGGCGGCACCGGCGCCGGCTGCGAGTGATTGTTGCATTCATGCAACGAAACTTGGATGAGGGTCGTACCGTTCAGAGCCTCCAAAGTCCAAATAATGCCGGAGGCATTATGACAGCTGCTGAGAATGCTCCTGCCGTAAAGCTGGTCTCCATTGCAAGCCCTGTGGTTGTCGTCACATGTGTGTGCGCCGCGATGGGCTGTGCAAGCCTGAGGTCGGCTGCTGAGTCTGCAGGACTCGTTCCGCTCGACAGCGCTCGGGCAGTGGCGGTGGCAGAGCACAACGTCTGCGGGGACGTATCCCCGGGTGATACGACCTGCGTGCTCCGGGGGTATCGTCGCTCTGGTGGCCGGTTTGAGATCTTGCTCGATCGGCGTCCGCCGGTGGGCAACGACCGCGTCCTTGTCGCGATACAGGGCAATGGTTCGCGAATCGACGTGACGCCGGTCGATACGGCGTCTGCGCGGCCTCAGCGCTGACCGAGAGGTTGCCGTGAACCAAAAGGAATTGCGGACCACGTTCGCTCATCCTACGCCGGAGCTCCCAGTGGAGGACGTAGAGCGGGCGCAGCAGCATTACCGCGATGCGCTCGGCTTCGAGATCCGTTGGCTCTACCCAGGAGGCGATATCGGTGCCGTCTCCCGTGACAACGTCGCGATCTTCTTTCGCAGAAGAGCGCGTCCATTCGAACCTGCCGTTCACTGGGTATTTGCGGCGGAAATCGACGCCACGTACGAGGAATTGCGCTCCCTGGGCGCCCGAATCGTGGAGCCCCTCGAGAAAAAACCCTGGGGTTTGCGTCAGTTCACCGTGGAAGATATCGATGGAAATCGCTTCTACTTTCACTGCGACTGAGCGGCAGGTTCTTAGGCGCACTCCGCTAGACGGCGGCATCACTCGCAGGTATAAGGAGACCCCGTCATGTGGCTGCTCGTGATCGCCTTCGTCGGCCTTCTCGTGGGTGATGGCCTGTTCCTCTTCTCGTGAAGACATTTCCTCTATTCATCGCTGCCTGGGTCCTCGCAGGGCTCGGCGCGGTCGTGGGGTCCGTCCTTGGCAACGGTGCAGGGAAGACCGGATTGTTCGCCGGAGCAGTCATCGGAGGACTGGTCGGCATCGGTGCGGCCGTTGTGATCGCTTCCAAGCTGCGGTGGCTTCCAGGTGCTGATCGTCTGGCAGCTTTTTTGGGCGGGAGCGTTGGCTTCGCGATAGCCTCCCCGATCGCGGTGTCCAATCTCCATACTCCCATTACCCCGATACTCATCTGCGCGCTTGCTGGAGTCGGTTCGCTGCTCGGCCTCGGCGTCGCACGCGGTTGGCGGGCAAGCCGCTGACGAAATCTTGGTCCGTCGCTAGCGCCCGAAGGTGTCGGCGGGCGTAGATTGACGGATGCGGCACATCCTGATCGGCGCTCTGACGGCCCTTGCACCGGCGCAGGTATTCGCTCAGGTCACGGTCGCTGGACTGCGCGTCGAGTACCTCACCAGCCCCATCGGCATCGACGTGGCGCAGCCGCGCCTGAGCTGGCGAATCGAAAGCAACCGGCGCAACACGGTGCAGGCGGCCTATCAGCTGCAGGTCGCGACCGGCGAAACGAGCCTCGTGCGCGGCGCGAACCTGCTGTGGGATTCCGGGAAGATCGCCTCGGATGCATCGGTATTCGTGAACTACGGCGGTCCGCCCGCGCTGTCGCGGACACGCTATTACTGGCGCGTGCGCGCCTGGGACGCGGGCAGCGGGGCGTCTCCCTGGAGCGCGCCGGCGTTCTGGGAAACAGGACTGCTGCAACCCGCCGACTGGACCGCGCAGTGGATCGGCCCGCAACAAACCACGACGGATAGCCTGCCAGCTCCGTCGCCATTATTGCGACGGTCCTTCCGTGTCGACGACCGCGTGCGTTCCGCGCGTCTCTACGTCACGAGCCTCGGCCTCTACGAGGTCTATCTCAACGGACAACGGGTCGGCGACCAGCTCTTCGCGCCCGGCTGGACCTCATACCGCCGGCGGCTGCAGTACCAGACCTACGATGTGGCCTCGCTGCTGCGACCGGGCGCCAACGCCGTCGGCGCGATGCTGGGCGATGGCTGGTATCGGGGAAATCTCGGGTTCTTCGGCCAACGCAATCTCTATGGCCGGCGGCTGGCCCTGCGCGCGCAGCTCGAGATCCGCTATGAGAGCGGACGCACCGCGCGCGTGGTGACGGACACCGCCTGGCGGATGACGCCGGGACCGGTGCTCGCGTCGGACATCTATGGCGGCGAAACTTACGACGCGCGGCGAGAGCTTGGCGGCTGGGTGAGCGCGCCCTTCGACGACCACGCATGGAGCGCGGTTGCGCTGCTCGATCCGCCGGCGGCTGCGCTCGTGGCGTCCCTGTCGCCACCAGTGCGGCGCGTGCGCGAGCTGCGCCCGGTGAGCATCCGTCGCGCGCCGTCGGGTGAAACGCTGTTCGATTTGGGGCAAAACTTCACTGGTTGGGCCCGTCTCAGCGTCCAAGGGCAGGCCGGCACGACGGTGACACTCCGCTTCGGCGAGGTCCTCGACCGCGACGGCAATCTTTACACCGCCAATCTGCGTGCCGCGGCTCAGACGGACCGCTACACCCTCGGTGGAAAATCGCGGGAAGTATACGAGCCGCATTTCACATTTCACGGTTTTCGCTATGTGGCGGCCCGAGGACTTCCCGCTCCGCCGGACTCGACGACGATCACGGGCATCGCCGTGTCATCCGACCTCGCGCAGACGGGAAGCCTGCTGACCTCCGACTCGCTGCTGAATCAGCTGCAGCGCAACATCGTCTGGGGTCAGCGCAGCAACTTTCTCGATGTGCCGACCGACTGCCCGCAGCGCGACGAGCGCCTGGGATGGACAGGCGATGCCCAGGTGTTCGCGCGGACCGCGGCATTCAACATGGACGTCAACGGCTTCTTCGCGAAGTGGCTCGCCGATGTCGCAGCCGATCAGGACCCGAGCGGCAGCGTCCCGTGGGTGATCCCGAATCCCCTGGGGGGCGACTCTGTCCGCTTCGCGGGCACCGCCGGTTGGTCCGACGTCGCCGTCATCATCCCCTGGACGATGTACCTCACGTACGGCGACCGGCGCCTGCTCGAGCGGCAATATCCGAGCATGCGCGCGTGGGTTGATTACGCGCGCCGCCGGGCGGGCACAGATATGATCTGGAGACCGGGATGGCAGTTCGGCGATTGGCTCGCGCTGCACAGCGACGATCCGTCCTACCCCGGTGCGACGACGGGCACAGACCTGATCGCGACGGCGTTCCTGGCCCATTCCACCGATCTGGTCGCGCGGGCGGCGGCAGTGCTCGGGCGCGCAGACGATGCAGCCGCCTATCATGAGCGCTTCCGCGCGATCCGCGAGGCGTTTGACCGGGAGTTCGTGTCGCGTACGGGCCGAGTGGGCGAGAACACGCAGACGGCGTACGCACTGGCGATCGCGTTCGATCTCCTGCCCGATTCACTGGTTCCGGCTGCTGCCGGCCGACTCGCTCGGGACGTGGAAGCGCGCGACCACCACCTTACGACTGGGTTCCTCGGGACGCCGTACCTCCTGCACGTGCTCGCCGGAAGTGGGCACATCGAGGACGCGTTCGCGTTGCTGACGCAACGCACCTATCCGTCGTGGCTGTATCCGATCACGCGCGGGGCGACGACGATGTGGGAGCGGTGGGATGGCATTCGGCCCGACAGCTCGTTCGAAGATCCTGGGATGAATTCGTTCAATCACTATGCATTCGGCGCGGTCGGCGACTGGATGTATCGGAATATCGGCGGCATCGATGTCGATTCTGCAGGGCCGGGGTATCGACGGTCACGCATCGCGCCGCGGCCGGGAGCGGGCCTGACGAGCGCGAGCGCGTCCCTCGAGACCGGGTACGGGACGCTGTCTTCCGCGTGGCGACTCGATGGAAAGCGATTCGTCCTCGATGTCACCATTCCGGCGAACACATCGGCGGAAGTGACTTTGTGGGACGCTCGCCTGGATCAGGTTCGGGAGGGGAGTGCGCCCATCAACGCGAGCGCCGGTGTGCGCGGCGCGCGGCAGCGCGGCAAGGATGTCGTCGTTGAGCTCGGTTCGGGGCGGTATAGTTTGGCGGTGCCGGCTCCGTAGCCCTCCCGCTTCAGGATGAAGTCGCTTTGACCTCATCCCACAACTTGTCCAGCTCTTCCAGCGAGGCCCGCCCCATTTCCAGGCCACGCTCCTCGGCGAGCTTCTCCACTCTTTCGAAGCGCTGCATGAATTTCAGATTCGAGCGCTCGAGTGCCTGACCGGCCTCGATGCCGTGCTTGCGCGCGAGATTCACCGCGGCAAACAATAGATCGCCGATTTCTTCTTCGATGGTTTCCCGCCTGCCGTTTCCCGTTTCCCGTTCCAATTCCGCGGTCTCTTCTTTCACTTTCGCCAGCGGTCCCTTCGCATCGGGCCAATCGAACCCGATCCCCGCGGCGCGCTCCTGCAGCCGAAAGGCCATCAGCAGCGGTGGCAGTGTGGGCGGCAGTCCGGCGAGCGTGCTCCGCTTGCCCCCCGTGCGCGGCTCCCGCCGTTTCACCAGTTCCCACCCGGCGTGATCATCACGGCGCGCGCGACCTTCGCCGAAGAGGTTGGGATGACGCCGCCACAGCTTCTCTTCCAATGTGCGCGTCACGACTTCCGCGTTGAACTGGGACCGCTCTTCGGCGATCACGATCTGGAACGCGAGATGCAGGAGCATGTCGCCCAGCTCGTCGCGCATCGCTTCTGGATCGTCGGTCTGAATGGCGTGATCGAGCTCGAGAGCTTCTTCGACGAGGTAGGGACGGAGCGTCTGGGGAGTCTGCGCGCGGTCCCATGCGCAGCGTTGCCGCAGTTCGCGCACGAGTCCCAGAGCACGTCCAAGCGCTGAATCGCCTTGCATTTAGCCTCCGGGCCGGGTATCATACCCGCGCCAGTGAGCGTGTCAACGAGAGGCGAGGCCTGGGTGGAAGTGGACGTGGAAGCCCTCGTCGACAACGCTCGAACGGTAGCAAAGATAGCAGGCACGCGGCTCCTCCCTGTCGTCAAGGCGAATGCGTACGGGGTCGGAGCCGTCCTAGTATCCAAGGCCCTCGAGCAGCTCGACCCCTGGGGCTACGGCGTCGCCACGATCGAAGAAGGTGCGGAGCTGCGCGCGGCCGGCATCACGCGGCCCATCCTCGTGTTCATGCCGGCGCGCGCGCGACTGTTCGACCCGTACGACCGCCACGAGCTGACGCCGGCGCTGGGCGACGCCGGCAGCATCCTCGAGTGGACCACGCGTGGCGACCGTCCGTTCCATGTCGAGATCGACACGGGGATGGGGCGCGCCGGTGTCCGGTGGGACGAGGTAGACGAGCTGGGCGAAGCGGTCGACACGGCGTCGTTCGAGGGGTGCTTTACGCACTTTCACTCGGCCGAGCGGCGCGACGGCACTGCGGAGCAGCAGCTGGAACGGTTTCTCGGCGCCGTCGCTCGCTTGCCGCGGCGGCCGGCGCTGCTCCATGTCGCGAACAGCGCCGCGGCGCTGAGAGGGAAGCAGTTCGCGTTCGATTTGGTGCGGCCCGGAATCTTTCTGTACGGCGGTGCGCCGGCGGATGGTTTGCCCGAGCCACGCCCGGTGGTGAGTGTCCGGGCGCGCGTGCTGAGCGTGCGGCGCATCCGTCGCGGCGAGAGCGTGAGCTACGATGCCAGCTGGACGGCACCGCGTGACACCGTGGTCGCCACGCTGCGCTGCGGGTACGCCGATGGGCTGCGGCGCATGCTGGGGGCGACCGGAGGAGCGTGCGTGTTACTGCGCGGACAACGCCGTCCGATCGTGGGATTTGTGCAGATGGATATGGCGCTCGTCGACACCGGAACGCTGGAAGTGCAGGTGGGCGACATCGCGACCATCGTGGGCGAAGACGCGAAGCAGCGCATCACCCTGAGGGAGATGGCCGAGTGGAGTGCTGAGGTACCACACGAGTTTCTCACCGGGCTTGGCGCGCGCTTGCCGCGAATTCCGGTGTGAAATACGGGACGGGGCGCGCGGCGATCATCGTGCTGGATGGGCTCGGCGCCGGGCCGGCGCCGGACACGGCGGCGTACGGCGATACGGGATCGGACACGCTGGGCAACGTCGCTCGCGCCGTCGGTGGCCTGAAGCTGCCCAATCTGGAGCGGCTTGGATTAGGAAAATGCCGGGAGGGTTTCGTGATCCCCGGGCTTGCGCCGGGGGTCAGCCCCACAGCCGCGCACGGGATAGCTCAGCCGGCATCGGCGGGGAAGGATAGCACCACAGGGCACTGGGAACTCTGCGGCGTGCTCCTGGAGAAGCCGTTTCGGACGTATCCGCGCGGGTTTCCCGTTTCCCTGTTGGACGAGTTCGCGCGACGCACGGGGCGTGGCTGGCTGGGCAACAAGGCGGCGTCGGGCACGGCGATTATCGACGAGCTGGGCGCCGAGCATCAACGCACCGGGAAGTGGATCGTCTATACGTCCGCCGATTCGGTCTTTCAGATCGCGGCGCACGAGCAGACGGTGCCGTTGGCGGAGTTGTACCAGGCCTGCGCGGTCGCGCGCGGCATGCTGACGGGCGAGCAGGCCGTCAGTCGCGTCATTGCGCGCCCGTTCGAAGGCAGGGCGGGGGACTACCGCCGCACACCGCGTCGCAAGGATTTTTCGATCGCGCCGCCGGGAACGACGCTGCTGGATCTGATGGCGGACGCGGGCGTCGAGCGCATCGGCATCGGCAAGGTGGACGACCTGTTCGCGGGGCGAAACATCACGAGCGAGCACACCCCGACCAACGCCGATGCCTACCGGCTCATCGAGCGGGCGCTCGACACGCTCGAAACGGGATTTGTCTTCGTGAACGTGATCGAATTCGATCAAACGTGGGGGCACCGTAATGACGTGCCGGGGTTTCATCAGGGTCTCAAAGAGCTGGATGCGTGGATTCCGCGCTTGCTGGCGCGGCTGCGAGCGGACGATCTCGTGATGCTCACGGCGGACCACGGCAACGACCCGACGACGCCGTCGACCGATCATTCGCGCGAGGTCGTCCCGGTGCTCGTCGTGGGCCCCGGCGTGCATCCCGTCCCGCTGGGTACCCGGCGGACGTTCGCTGATCTGGGGCAGACCGTCGCGGCGTACTTCGGCCTGCCGGCGCTCGCCGCGGGATCGTCGTTTCTCCAGGACGTTGCGGCATGAACGATCTGGTGAAACGGGCGCGTGAGGCAATGCGCCACGCCTGGGCGCCCTACAGCAGCTTTCATGTGGGAGCCGCCATCGAAGCGGCGGACGGGAAGGTATACGTCGGCTGTAATGTGGAAAGCGCGTCGTATGGGCTCACGATCTGTGCGGAGCGGATGGCCCTCGGTGCCGCAGTCGTGGGTGGCGCGCGCCAGCTGAAGCGCATTGTGGTCACGACCGATGTCGATCCGCCCGCGGCACCGTGCGGGGCGTGTCGCCAGCTGCTGGCGGAATTCGGCCTCGGTCTGGAAGTGATTGCCGTCGGACCGTCGACGGAGAAACGCTGGACGCTGGCGGCGCTGTTACCGGATGCTTTCACGAAGGAGACGTTGGATCGGTGATGCGTCGATTCGGTTGGCTCGTGCTCTTGCTTGCCGCGGGGGCCTGTACCGAGAATGTGACCGCGCCCGGCGTTTGCCCGACCTTTTGCCCGAGCGGATCGATCAGCATTCACGATACGATCTTCGCCGCCATCATCGGCCGCGATTCGTCATTCTCCGGCTACCTCCAGGGTTACCAGTCGACCCTCATGGCCGCGGCGGACAGTCCTGGAGTGATCGACAGCCGGCCGTTCTTCACGTCACAGACGATGATCAGGCGTATCAAGAGGGCGGTCGACACGACGACCGTGCCGATCTCGGTGGACTCCCTCCGGCTGCGGCTCATCATCGCGCAACGCAGCAAAGAGGCGACCAACCTGCGTCTCAAGCTGTTCACGCTGCCTGTGACAGTGGACTCGACATCTGATTTTGCCTCGCTCGATCCATACTTCACTGCACCACCGGTCGACAGCGTGAGCGTCAGTGGTTTGCTGGCAACGCCTGGGAGCACGGATACAGCGCTCACGCAGTTTTGGCGGGGCGCACAAGGCATCTGTCCGGCGTGCATCGACTCTGTTCGCGTGGACAGCGCCGGCAATGTGCTGCTCATGCAGGCGGACTCGTCGCTGCTCGTTTATCTGAAGCTCGATACGTTGCAGGCGCCGCTCAGCGAACCCGATTCCGGCCGGCTCGCGTTCGGGATTCGCGTGGCGGCGGACTCGTTTGCGAGCGTGCGTCTGGCAACGGAGCAAAGCTCGGTTGGTGGCGGGGCGCAGCTCAATTGGTACTTTCATTTCGCTGACAGCGTCGGCACGAAGCCCGACAGCGTGTCGCACAGCAAACAGACTGTGACGACGCGCTTCGATAGCTTCGTCTTCAACCCGCCTTCGCCGGCCATCGACTCGAACCTGACGGTCGGCGGCGTGCCGTCGGTGCGGAGCCTCCTGCGCGTCGCGCTGCCGGCATTTCTGCACGACAGCATCGATCTCGTTCGTGCGACGCTCATTCTCGTACCGGTGAGTCCGGTGCCGGGCGTCCCGAGCGACTCATTCGCGATCGAGGGCCGCAACGTGACCACCGATCTGGGCGCGAAATCCCCGCTCGGATCGACGTTCAATACCACGTTCGTCCACATCGGCTCGGCGGACACCGTACGGCTCGAGCTAACAAACCTCGTGCGTGCGTGGACGCTGGACACGACACAGGTGACATCCCTGTTCCTGCGCCAGCTGCCTGAGGCCGCCTCGTACACACAGGCGCGCTTCTATTCCTCCCGCGCGCCGGCATTTCGGCCGTCGCTGCACGTGACGTATGTGAAGCGCTTCGCGTTCGGGGCGCCATGAAAACAGCGGTTGGGCGGTTGGGCGGTTGGGCGGTTAGGGTCGGCGTCCTGGTGGCGGTGTTCCTAGCCGCTCAACCGCCGAACCGCCTAACCGCCCAGGACTCCCAGTTCGGCATCAAGGGTCTCGGCACACCGGGCCGGTGGGAGAGCGTGCGCGCCAGAAGCACAGGCGGTGCGTTCGCGCCGTTCGACGCCTTCTCGCCGCTCACCGATGCCTCGCTCGCCGATGCGCGCCGGATGAGCGCGAGTATTGCCGGTGGCACGTCGTGGCGCACGCTCGAGCCGACCGGCGCAGCCCAGGCTTCGCTGCGCGCGACGCGCTTTCCCGCGCTCGTCATCGCGGGACCCGTCACGCCGCGGATCGTCGTGGGCGGCGGCTTTGCCACCTATCTCGATCGCACCTTTGGTGTGAGCATCCAGGACACGATCAACCTGCGCGGGGTCCAGGAGCCGATCACAGACGAGATCACGAGCGACGGGGCCGTCTCGGACTTGCGACTCGGCGCCGCGGCCCGACTGCACCGCCGGCTCGCGCTCGGGTTCGGCTTTCATCTGTTGACCGGTTCGTCGCGGGTCATTGCCACGCGCAGCTTCGCCGACAGCACGAATTACCGGACCTCCACCGCCCGCGACGAGGTGGCGTATTCCGGAACAGGCGGCTCGGCGAGTCTGCTGCTCGATGTGACGCGGGATGTGCGGCTGGCCGGCTGGCTGCGCACCGATTCAAGACTCCGGGCCGACATCGGTGGCCGCCAGGTCGCCGAAAATAATCTGCCGCGGACCTATGGCGCCGGCCTGCAATGGCGTGCGGGAACCCAGGCGGCGTTTGCGGGGACGGTCATGTGGCGCAACTGGCGAGGGGCCAGCCCCGCGGATTCCAACTCGCACGACACATTCAATTGGTCGGTTGGGGCCGAGCTCGGCTCGCTGGGTACGCCCATTCGTTTCGGCGTGCGCGGCGGGCAATTGCCGTTCGGCGTCGGCAAGACACCCAGCGAGGTCGGGTACTCCGCAGGGCTCGGCCGGCAGTTCTCGGGTGGACGCGGCCGACTCGACATCGGTCTCGAGCGTCTGGAGCGCAAAGGAACGGGGCTGACCGAGCGGGTCTGGACATTCCTAGTCGGCCTCACCGTACGGCCGTGAGGGTCTACTTCCACACCTTCGGGTGCAAGGCCAACCAGTACGACACCGAGCGGGTGCGCCAGGCATTCGACGCGAGGGGTGCCGTCGTGGTCGATGATCCTGCCCTGGCCGATCTTGCCGTCGTGAATTCCTGCACCGTCACGCACGAGAGCGAAGTCAAGCTGCGCCGCTTCGTGCGACATGTGGCGAAGGGCAGCCACGCGCGTACGATCGTCATGGGATGCGCCGCGGCGCTCGATGATGGCTCGATCGCGGCGTTGCCGTCGGTGCGCGCGGTGGTGGCGAATGCAGTGCCGGCAGATGTGTTGCGGGCGGCGGGGGTCGATGTAGGGGCGCAGCATGCTGCGCTAGCCGCTGGTACCAAATCCCGTGCGTTATTGAAGATCCAGGACGGCTGCGACGAGCATTGCACGTTTTGCGCGACGACGTTGGCCCGCGGCGCGAACCGGTCGCGGCCGGTCGATGACCTTATAGAGGAAGCGCGCGCCTTGGCGGAGCACCACGCGGAGATCGTGCTCACGGGTGTGCACATCGGAACCTGGGGCCTAGGGGCTGGGGATCGGGGAGTGGAAACCCCAGCCCCCAGGCCCCAGGTCCGCACTCTGGGCCAGCTCCTAGAAGCGCTCATTGCCGCAGTGCCCGAGGTCCGCTTCCGCCTCGGCAGCGTCGAAGCCACCGAAGTCGACGACACACTCGCCCGCCTGCTCATCGAGGCGCCGCGTCATCTCGCCGCGCATCTGCACGCCCCGTTGCAGTCGGGCTCCAACCGCGTCCTCAAGCGCATGGGCCGGCACTGGTATACCGCCGAGTCGTATCGGGCACGGGTCGAATGGCTGGTGGAACGGTTGCCGATTCTTGGTTTGGGCGCCGATGTCATCGCCGGATTCCCCGGAGAGACGGACGAGGACCACCGCGCCTCGATTGCGCTGGTCCGCGCCTTGCCGTTCACGTATTTGCACGTCTTTCCGTTTTCGGTTCGTCCCGATGCAGCGGCGGCACGACTGTCCGGCCAGCTGCCGCCGGTCGTCATTCGCGACCGCGCCCGCGAGCTCCGGGAGCTTGGTGAGGCCAGGGCGGCCGAGTATCGTGCGCACCGCCGAGGCCAGACGGCGGATGGCGTGGTCTCCGGCCGCCAGCAGGGCCGCCTGGAGGTGATGACGGAAGATTATCTGAGCGTCTATCTTGATACGGACGAGTGGGACGGGCGTCCCCGGTTCGAGGTGACCGTCAACTAGCGATGCGCACCGTATACATCGAGACCTACGGCTGCCAGATGAACGTCTCGGATTCCGAGCTGATGTTCGGCGTCCTGGGACGCGAGGGGTACGTGCGGACCGAGGACCCGGCCGCCGCGGACGTCCTGCTCGTCAACACCTGCGCGGTGCGCGATCACGCCGAGCAGCGCGTGTTGGGCCGCATGGGTGAGTTGAAGCGCTACAAGCGGCCCGGTGACGTTATGGGAGTGGTCGGCTGCATGGCCCAGCGACTCGGTCCTAAGCTCCTCGAGCGCGTGCCGCAGGTGGATCTCGTGATCGGGCCGGACGGCTATCGAGCGCTGCCGGAGCTGATCGCACGCGCGCGCGATGGCCAGCGTGCCGCCGAGGTCACGTTCAAGCAGTGGGAGCACTACGAGGATGTCCCGCCGGCACGTGACAACCCGACCTCGGCGTTCGTGACCGTGCAACGCGGCTGCGATTATCGGTGCACCTTCTGCATCGTTCCGATGACGCGCGGGCCCGAGCGGAGCCGCAAGTTGGCCGACGTGGTGGGCGAAGTCGCCCGGTTGGCCGCCGGCGGTACCAGCGAGGTCACGCTCCTTGGGCAGACAGTCAACAGCTATCACGACGGCGAGCACGACTTCGCCGATCTGGTGCGCGCCGTGGGCGCCGTGGACGGCATTCGCCGGCTGCGCTTCACCTCGCCGTACCCCACGGACTTCACACCGCGGGTGCTCACGGCGATGGCGGAAACACCCGCCGTCTGCGAGTACGTGCATCTTCCCGTCCAAAGCGGCAGCTCGCGCACCCTCAAGCGGATGCTGCGGCGCTACGACCGGCAGCAGTACCTCGACGTCGTGGCGGCGTTGCGCGGCGCGGTGCCAGGTCTCGCGCTCTCGACCGACATCATCGTCGGCTTCCCGGGCGAATCGGAAGCGGATTTCCAGGAGACCTTGTCGCTGGTCGAGCAGGTCGCATTCGACGACGCGTACACCTTCAAGTACTCGGTCCGCGAGGGTACACCCGCCGTCAAGATCAAAGATCACGTCCCTGAGGAGCTCAAGACGGAGCGGATCGGGCGGCTCATCGACGTGGTCCGCCGCGTCGCGAAGCGGAAGAACATGGGGCTGGTGGGCACGACACACGAAGTGTTGGTCGAAGGACCGGCGAAACGCGGCGACCTGTTGCAGGCGCGCACGCGGACGAACAAGATCGCGCTGCTGGAGGGACCCGCGGGCTGGATCGGGACCTACCGGCGCGTGCGGTTCACCGGCACCACCGGATCGACGTTCACGGCCTGGCCGCTGGAGAAGGAGCCCGAGGAGCTCGTCACCGCGTGGCGGTAACGAACGTGGCGCTGGAAGTCGTGCAGCGCGAATACCAGAGCCTGCGCGCGGCGTTTCCGAAATTCTGCGGCTGCGACATCTGCCGGAGCGACGTCCTCGTCTATGCCCTCAATCGCCTCAGTCCCCACTACGTGTCGACGCGCCAGGGCGAAATCCTGACGGAGCTGTCGCTGGGAAGCGATCAGGAGAAGGCCAGGCTGGATGTCGCGCTCGTGGAAGGCATCCGCAAAGTCGCGCTCGCCCCCCGCTGCGGAGCAAAACCCACGCAGCTGTAGTCTAGGCCGGCGGTGCGCCCGCCGATCCTGTATCTCACCATTGCTTTCGCCGCTGGATTGGCGGCGGCGCTCCAAGGCGCGGAGCTGCGCGTAACGGCGCTGCTCGTGTTGGGCGGCGCGGCGGTGCTGTGGCGCCGAGCGCCGCTCGGCGCGGCAGTGGGCGTGATGCTGGTCGCCGGCGCGCTATGGGGCGGCGCCGCGCTGCGCGAACGGAGAGCGTCGTGCGCGGGACAGTGGGGAGAGGCTCGCGTAGGCTTGCTGAAACCCGACACGCGCGCTGCGATCGTCCAGCTCACCGATCCCGTTCCGGCGCGCGGCGGCATCGTCGACGCAGCCGTGCACGGGGCCAGCTGTCACGGCTCGCTCACCATTCGTTGGCCGGATGGCCATCCCGCCAACGGCGGCACCACGTGGGTTGTCGCCGGTCGCTTCCTCCCGGACGCGAGAGGCGGGATTCTCGTCGCTCGGCGTGTGCGGGAGATCGACGCGGTGCCGCGCGGCCGCGGCGCGCTGCGCGATCGGATCGCCGAACGCAGCCGCCGGCTGTTCGGCAGACGCGCGCCGCTCGTCGACGCCCTGGTTATCGCGCGCCGCGCGGAGCTCGACGCCGAGTTGCGCGAGCGCTACACGCGGTCGGGACTCGCGCATCTCCTGTCGATCTCGGGGTTGCACGTCGGCTTCTTCGCGGCCTGGCTCGGCGTTCTCCTCAAGCGACTGCGGCTTGGCACGCGCGCCCGATTCTGCGCGGGGACCACGGTGATGCTCGCGTACGTCTGGCTGCTGGGTTTTCCCGCGCCCGCGACGCGGTCGGCGGCGATGCTGGCGCTGCTCAACATCGGGCAGTTGCGGCAACGCGTCGTCGCGCCCAGAGGGATCGTTGCACTCGCGGCGCTATGCGTGATGCTCGGCGATCCGTGGTCCGTCCAGTCCGTCGGTGCCTGGTTGTCGGTGGCCGCTGTGGCGGCGGTGATCTGGGCGGGCCGGGCGACCGAGCGCCACCCCAAGGTGGTGCGCGCGCTCGCTCCGGCGGCGGCGGCGACTCTCCTCACCGCGCCGATTACCGCCTACGCATTCGGCACAGTCGCCCCAATCGGTGTGTTGGCGAACCTCGCCGCCATTCCGCTGGCGGGGCTCGCTGTCCCCGGCCTCATGGTCGCGCTCCTGCTGTCATCCAGCTGGTTGGCGGCTGGCGCAGGACTGTGTCTCGCGCTGCTTGATGCCGTCGCCCGCACAGCGGCGGCGCTGCCCGGCGGCCATTTCGTCATGATTGCGGGCCCTCAGGCTGCCGCGCTGTGGCTCGGAATCCTCGTTCTCGCCTGGTGGCTCTGGAACTCACCCCGGCGGCGCTGGACCATCGCGGCACGGCTCGCATTCGTCGCCGCGCTTGCGACACTTGGGGCGTCTTTCGGCGCCCTCCGGCGTCTTTCAGATTGTCAGTGCCTCACCGTAAGTTTCCTAGACGTCGGCCAGGGCGACGCGATAGCGTTGCGCAGTCCGGCGGGGCGTTGGGTCTTGATCGATGGTGGGCCGCGCGGGCCACGGGGTGATGCCGGCCGGCGTGTCGTCGTGCCGTTTCTGCGGAGTCACGGCGCGACCCAACTGGCCGCGATCGTCGCGACGCACGCGCATCTCGACCATTTCGGCGGCTTGCCGGCAGTGCTCGAGGCGTTCGATCCGGGTTATGTCCTGGAGCCTGGTCAGCCGGTGCCGGATGTCGGATATCTCGAGTTCCTCGGCGCGGTCGAGAGCGATGGAGCGGAGTGGCGCCCCGCGCGACGCGGCGATCGGCTCGACGTCGATGGCGTCACGCTCGACGTGTTGAGTCCGGACTCGGCGTGGGCGGCGAGCCAGACGGATATCAACGAAGAGTCGGTCGTGCTGCTCGTGAGCTACGGCGGCACGCGATTGCTTTTCGCGGGCGACGCGGGGATGCCGACCGAGGCGCATCTTGCGGGGCAGGTCGGGCGGGTGACGTTGTTGAAGGTCGGACATCACGGGTCCCGCGGCGCGACATCAGACCGCTGGCTCGATGAGCTGCGGCCGGCCGAGGCGGTCATCAGCGTGGGAGCGAAGAACCGCTACGGGCATCCCGCGCCCGAGGCGATCGCCCGGCTGCGAGGACATGGGGTCACCGTGCTTCGGACCGATCAGCGGGGCACGATCACATTCACCGTCTCGAGTCATGGCACGCTCGCAATCGCCGACGTCGGTCATCACGATTGAGCGCTTCATCATGGAGCAGGAACGGCTCCATCCTGAGGCCACGGGTGAGCTGTCGAACCTGCTCTACGATCTCTGTCTCGCCGCGAAGATCATCTCCCGCCAGGTGCGACGCGCCGGGCTCACCGACATCCTCGGCGAATTCGGGGCGATCAACGTGCAGGGCGAGGTGCAGCAAAAGCTGGACGTGTTCGCCAACGAAACCGTGCGGCACAGCGTCGAGCACACCGGCCGGGTGTGCGTGGTCGCGTCGGAGGAAGACGAGCACCCGATCCCCGTGCAGGTGCGCGAGAACCAGCGCGGCGGCAAGTACGTGCTCATGTACGATCCGCTCGACGGCTCGACCAACATCGGCGTCAACGTCTCGATCGGCACGATCTTTTCCATTCATCGGCGTAGCGCAACGAAGAAGGGGCCGGGCACGCTGGCCGACTGTCTGCAGAAAGGCCGCGCGCAGGTCGCCGCCGGTTACATCCTGTATGGTTCCAGCACGATGCTCGTGTACACCACGGGGCAGGGGGTGCACGGCTTCACGCTCGACCCCACCATCGGGGAGTTCCTGCTGTCGCACCCCGACATCCGCTCGCCCGACGTCGGCACCTATTACAGCGTCAACGAGAGCCACTGGAACAAGTGGGCTCCGGGCATCCAGCGTGTCGTGGGTGCATTCAAGAATGGCGATGGCGGCCGCGTCGAAGCGAAGAACGCGCGGTACATCGGCTCCCTCGTCGCCGACATTCATCGCAACCTGATGTCGGGCGGCGTCTTTCTCTATCCTGCCGATACGATCTCGCCTCAGGGCAAGCTGCGGTTGCTGTACGAAGCGGCGCCGCTCGCCTACGTGGTCGAGCAGGCCGGGGGAGCGGCCATCGATGGCGCGCGTGACATCCTCGACATCAAACCCACGGAGCTGCACCAGCGTACGCCGCTGATCATCGGCTCCAAACAGGATGTGGCGTTCGCCCGCGCCGTGCTCGCAAAGCCATGACGAAGGACAAGGCGTACTACGGGCCGGCGGACTGGCGCGGGGATCCCGCGCGCGATCTCGGGATGCCCGGCGAGCCGCCCTTCACGCGGGGCGTCTATCCGACCATGTATCGCGGCAAGCTCTGGACGATGCGCCAGTACGCGGGCTTTGGAACCGCCGGAGAGACGAATGCGCGGTTTCACCATTTGCTGGACGCAGGCCAGACCGGCCTCTCCGTGGCGTTCGATCTCCCCACGCAGATGGGCTATGACTCCGATCATCGCATGGCGGAGGGAGAGGTCGGGCGCGCCGGCGTCGCGATTGACAGTGTCGAGGATCTCGAGCGCCTGTTTCACGGCATCCCACTCGATCGCGTGTCGACCTCCATGACCATCAACGCGACCGCGGCGATTCTCCTCGCGATGTACATCGCGGTCGGTGAAGAGCAGGGCGTGCCGCTCACCAAGCTCCAGGGCACGCTGCAGAACGACATCCTCAAGGAATACATCGCGCGCGGCACCTACATCTATCCGCCCGAGCCGTCGCTGCGGCTCGTCGCCGACATCTTTCGGTTTACCGCACGCGCCAAGATGAGCTTCAATCCCATCTCGATCTCGGGCTATCACATGCGGGAGGCGGGCGCCACCGCTGTGCAGGAAATCGCGTTTACGTTTGCCAACGCGCTCGAGTACGTCCGGCGCGCGCGCGCCGCGGGAGTCGCGGTGGAGGATTTCGCGCCGCGCCTTTCCTTCTTCTTTGCCGCCTACACCGATCTGTTCGAGGAAATTGCCAAGTTCCGCGCGGCGCGGCGCCTGTGGGCTCGCCTGATGAAGGAAAAGCACAACGCGAGCGATGCCGCGGCGCGGCTCCGCTTCCATACCCAGACGGGCGGCGCGACGCTCACGGCGCAGCAGCCGCTCAACAACGTCGTGCGCGTCGCCATTCAGGCGATGGCGGCAGTACTGGGCGGGACGCAGTCCCTGCACACGAACTCCTACGATGAGGCCCTCGCGCTGCCCACCGAGCTCAGCTCGACCCTGGCGCTGCGGACGCAGCAACTCCTTGCCAGCGAGACGGGCGTGCCGGACGTCGTGGATCCGCTCGGGGGGAGCTGGTACCTCGAGGCCCTCACCGACAAGCTCGAGGCCGGGGCGAGGCAGTTGGTGGAGGAAATCGAGGTTGGGGGAGGGTCGGTAAAGGCCATCGAGCGCGGCTTCTTTCAGGAGGCAATCGCGCGCAGCGCCTATGAGCAACAGCGCGAGATCGAAGCGGGCGGGCAGGTCGTCGTGGGGGTGAACGAGTACGTCACCGGTGAGCCGATTCCGCCGATTCCCGCGCCCGATTACTCGAAGCTCGCGGAGGCGCAGCGGCAGCGCGTAGCGCAGTTACGGGAGACGCGGGACGGGGGACGGGTGAAACAGGCGCTGCGCGAGCTCGAGGTTGCCGCCCGCGCGCCGGGGGCGCCGTTGATGGAGCCGATTCTCGACGCCGTCCGCGCGCGCGCCACACTGGGCGAGATCAGCGACGTGTTACGGGCGGTGTGGGGCGTGAACGACCCGCGCTGAGTCATGAATTTCCTCTTCGCTTTGCTCCTGCTCGCTCAGAGCGACACGACGGCGATCAATCGGTTCGTGCAGGCCGAGATGGAACGCCAGCACATCCCCGGTCTCTCGCTTGCCGTGCTGCGCGGAGACCAGGTGCTCCTGGCCCGCGGCTACGGGTACGCGAACGTGGAGCTCCACGTGCCGGCGTCCGACAGCACGGTCTACCAATCGGGATCCATGGGGAAGCAGTTCACCGCAGCGCTCGTGGAAATGCTCGTCGACAACCATCTGTTGCGCCTGGACGACTCGATCGTGCGGTGGTTTCCGGAAGGGGCGACCGTCTGGCGTGGCATTTCCGTCCGGCATCTCCTGACCCACACCTCCGGCGTGGCCGAGTATACCGATTCCACGTTCGACTATCGCAAGGATTACACCGAGGACCAGCTGGTGAAGTTCGCGGCCTCGCGGCCACTCGATTTCCCACCGGGCGAGCGCTGGAGTTACAGCAACACCGGGTACTTGCTGTTGGGCGCGCTCATTCACCGCGTCACCGGTCACTTCTATGGTGATCTGCTGCGCGATTCGGTTTTCCAGCGGCTGGGGATGCGCGATTCTCGGGTGATCTCGGAAGCCGACATCGTGCCCAACCGTGCGGCGGGGTACCGTCTCGAGAACGGCGCGCTGCAGAACCAGGAATGGGTCGCCCCGTCACTCAACACGACCGCGGACGGCGCGCTCTACTTCACGATTCGTGACCTGACGCGCTGGGCCGTCGCGCTGAATCATCGGCGTGTGCCCAGTGCCGCGGCACTCGATACCGCGTGGACGCCGGTGCGGCTCAACGACGGTGCCACGTATCCCTACGGATTCGGCTGGGGGATTTTCAACCAGCGGGGCCACCTGCGCATTTCGCACGGCGGGGCATGGCAGGGATTCAAGACCGCCATCGCCCGCTATCCGGAGTCCGGCCTTACCGTGATCGTGCTCGCGAATCTTGCCCAGGCGCAGACGAGCGCGATGGCGTATGGGATCGCCGGGATCCTCGACTCAACACTCGCGGCCCCGCAGCTCGCTACCTGGCGGGGCCCTCAGCCGCCGGCACCCGTTGTCGATCTCCTCCGCGCTATCGCAACTCGGCCGGACAGCGCGCGTATCACATCGCGGTTCCGCCGTTTCCTCAGCCCCGACTTGCAAGACTTCTATCGCGCCGTCGCGAACGGCGACCGGCAGTGGTCGCTCGCGGGATGCGATGATGTGACGCGTCGCGGCATCTCCTACCTCGGCTCTCGAATCGCGTATATCTGTCACGCCCGGGCGGCGCGACGGAATGGTGGGGGCGGGGGCACGCTGATTTCGGTTCTCTATTCATCTGACTGGACGGCTGCAGGAGTTGAAGGATACGGGTATTGATGATTCGCGTCGTTCGCCTCGGTACACCCCGTGCTTCGAATGAAGGCCTGCGGCTAGGTACGGTCCGCCGCCCGCCCCGCGGTGTGCTAAGGGCCGATTATGCGCGGCACGACTTTTATGATGTGTGGCTCCCCGAACTGGCGCCGAGTTCCCAGCTTTTTGCGTGGATCAAGTCCCGGCCGCTGACGGACGCACGGTGGCGCACCTACGCCCGCCGCTATCGCGCCGAGATGAAACGGCCGGAAGCGCAGCGACTCATCACACTCCTTGCGGCGCTCTCGGTGCGCACCAACTTCTCGGTCGGCTGTTACTGTGCAGACGAAACGCGCTGCCACCGCTCTCTGCTCCGAGAGTCGCTGCTCGAAGCCGGCGCGCGCGTCGCCCCCGCTGCCAAGATGAGGAGCTCCGAATGAGGACTGCCGTGAGTTTGCTGGCCGTCTGTGCGCTCGCCAATTGCGCCCCGAGGGCTACGGGGGAAGGCATCGACCGAGAACGGATGTTCACCGTCTGGTCTCGAAAAGATGTGAGCCACTTCAGCGGCGTTCTGCCCACCGCTGTGGACTCGGTCTGGCGGATCGTCCCCATCGCGTTTCAATCCCTGCATTTTCCGGGTGCTCCATCGGTATACCCTGACGAGCGCGTGTATCTCACACCGTATCTGAAGATCGAGCAGCGCTTGTACGAGGGCGAGCCGAACTCGCTGTACCTCAACTGCGGATTCACCTCGGTTGGCGAGCCGGCGGCCGACGTGTATCGGGTGACCTTCGCAATGATCGCGCGGCTGCTGCCGCACTCCGCTGGTGGGACCGAAGTCGATATCGTGGTCGATGGCACCGCGCAGAACATGGTTGAGCGCCAAGCGCCAGTGCGTTGCACCGGGACGGGCAAGCTGGAAACGGCCGTGTTCCAAATTCTGCAAGACAGCCTGCGCGTTCACCATTAACCAGGGAGTGGACCGTGCTGCATTGCTTGCTGGTCGTGACGGCGCTGCTCAGCGCGCAGCGCCCCGAAACCGGATTCCTCGATCGGACCATTACGGTCGGCAGCGGAAGATATCACTACCAAGTCTACATCCCCGCGGATTATGCCTCGAAGGCGAGCTGGCCGGCGATCCTCTTCCTGCATGGTGCCGGCGAACGGGGCGACGACGGTCTCGTTCAGACCAACGTCGGCCTGGGTCCCGCGATCCGGCAGAACCCGTCGCGCTATCCCGCGATCGTCGTGTTCCCGCAGGTACCGCGCGATTCCCAGTGGGTGGGAACGCCCGGCGATATGGCTGTCGCGGCGCTGCAACAGACCATGCGTGAATTTCATGTCGATCCGAGTCGCGTCTATCTCACCGGGCTCTCAATGGGCGGACACGGGACGTGGTACGTCGCCTACCGGCATCCCGAGCTCTTCGCGGCCATCGTGCCGATCTGCGGATGGGTGCGGGAGTTCCCCCAATTCCGCGGCTCGGTTCCCGTGGTGCCGGGGGATAGTGCCTCGATCATGCCCAATCTGGTTCAGCGCCTCGGCAAACTTCCGATCTGGATCTTCCACGGCGAAGTGGACCAAGTCGTCAATGTAAATGGGTCACGCGAGCCGGCGGCGACACTCAAGGCTGCGGGCGCCGACGTGCACTACACGGAGCTGCTCGGCCTTAATCACAACGCCTGGGATGCCGCGTACGCGTCCGAGGAGTTCAGGAACTGGCTGTTCGCCCAGCAGCGGCATTGACCCAGGCATTGTGTCGCTTGGCGCCGGCACCTTGCTGGAGCCGGTACAAGTTGTGAGAGTTGAATAGAACCCCTCAGGAGGCGTTGATGCGGGTCTTCATCGCTGGTGTGGCGTTCGTTCTCTGCACAACCACTGGCCTCGCGCAGGAGCCGAGCCGCTGGACGGTCTCGGTAGGGCCGGAATGGACGCAGGCGGGTCCCTACGCCCACTTATGGGGCGCACGGCTGCGTGCGGAGTATGATCTCACCAGGCCCAGTAGGTTGTTCGGGTTGCGGCTCGAAGGTGGGGCGCGGTGGGGGCCGACGCAAAGCTACTTCTACGAGTCGGGACCGCGCAGCCAGGGCGGTGTCGATCAGTCAGCAGACATCATGCTTGGCCTCTCGGGCGCGATCTCACCATTTCCTCGGGGGCGCTTCACTCCGTACGTCACGATGGGCGTCTTCGGCCGTCAGACGTGGAGACAGGGCTCACTGTTCGTCCACGATTCGACCTTCCTGTCCTGGGATGTTCCGAACTTCAGATCTTCGCGTGGTGATATCATTGGCACGCTCGGGCTCGGACTGCGGGCGCGGCTTGGCGGTCGCTCGTTTCAATTGGAACTGCGCCGCATTTACGACCACCACGGGCTGACTTTCGGAACCCGACTCCCCTTCTGACGAGCAGACGACGGCGGCCCGCTGGCGAGATGGCCAGCGGGCCGATTACGTGTCAAGTTAGAGCACTCTCTTCACGAGGAATCACTTGATGAACCGGCGTGAAGTGTTGCTTCTGCTCGCCGGGACGGCCGCGGTCCCCGATCGCTTGCTGGCCATCGGACGCACCGTCCACCAGCGAGTGCGGGCAGGCACTCTCAGCGCGTTGAATCCCCACCAGAATGAAACCGTCGCCACCATTGCCGAACTGATCATTCCCAAGACCGATACGGCGGGAGCGCGCGAGGCGGGTGTGCCCGCGTTCATCGACGTCATGGTCGCCGACTGGGGCGACGACGATCAGCGCAAAATGTTCACGGCGGGACTGGCAAACGTGGACGAACGGGCGCGTGGGATGTTCGGCAGAGAATTCATCGGATGCAGCGCCGCGCAGCAGACCCAGATCCTCACGGACCTCGACGCCGAGCTGGCGCGGTTGCGGGATACGAAGGCCGACACCTCCAAGAATTTCTTCAATGCCATGAAATGGCTGACGCTGACCGGTTACTACACGTCCGAAGTCGGCGCGACGACCGAGCTGCACTACCGCGTCGTGCCGGGCCGCTACGAACCCTGCTACCCCCTCGAGCCATGAAGACCTACGACGCCATCGTAGTCGGGTCCGGCATGTCCGGCGGGTGGGCGGCCAAGGAGCTGACCGAGCGCGGGCTGCAGACGCTCGTGCTCGAGGCGGGGCGGCCGATCGTTCCCGAGCAGGACTACGTCGAGCACATCCCGATGTGGGAGATGAAGTTCCGCGGCATGGGCGATCGCAAGCGCCTGTCCCGGGAACAGCCGATCCAGCAACAGTGCTACGCCTGCGACGAGATGGCCTACAAGTTCTTCGTCAGCGACCTCGAAAACCCCTACACCACGCCTTCCGACAAGCCGTTCTCCTGGATCCGCGGCCGCCAGGTCGGAGGGCGCTCGATCATGTGGGGCCGGCAGGTCTATCGCTGGAGCGACCTCGACTTCGAAGCCAATGCCCGCGAGGGCATCGGCGTCGATTGGCCGATTCGGTACGCCGACATCGCGCCGTGGTACGATCACGTCGAGCGGTTCGTCGGCATCAGCGGTCAGGCGGAGGGGTTGCCGCAGCTGCCTGACGGCCAGTTCCTCAAGCCGATGGCGCTGAACTGCGGCGAGCAGGTCGTGCGCGATGCCGTAGCGCGCGCCTGGCCCGGCGAGCGCCTAGTGACGATCGGCCGCTGCGCGGTGCTGACCGAGGCGCACAACGGGCGGGCGGCGTGCCACTATTGCGGTCCGTGCCACCGCGGCTGCATCACGCGCTCGTACTTCTCGAGCGTGAACGCGACGCTGCCTGCCGCCCAGGCGACCGGCCGGCTGACGCTCCGTCCGTACAGCGTCGTGCACAGCATTACGTACGACCGCAAGACTGGCCGGGCGACCGGTGTGCGGGTGATCGACGGCCAGACGAAGCACGCGATCGAGTTCAAGGCGCGGATCGTGTTCCTGTGCGCTTCCACGATCGAGTCGGCGCGGATCCTCCTGCTCTCGGGGATCGCGAATTCCAGCGGGCAGGTCGGCAAGAACCTGATGGATCACATCATGGGCGGCGGCGCGAACGGCCGCATCGACGCGCCCGTCGATCGCGACACGATCGGCAACCGGCCCAACGGGATTTACGTGCCGCGCTTCCGTAACATCGGCAAAGGCAAGTCGCCGTTCCTGCGGGGGTACGGGTTCCAGGGTGGCGCCGGCCGCTCCGACTGGGGCCGCGGCGCGGGGCAGACGGGCTTCGGCGCCGATTTCAAGAAGTCGCTGCGCAAGCCGGGTCCGTGGGGATTCGGACTCTACGGCTTCGGCGAGATGCTCCCGAAGGAAGAGAATTTCGTCGAGATCGACAAGAACAAGGTCGATGCCTGGGGCATTCCGGTCGCCCGGATCAGCTGCGCCTATGGCGAAAATGAGAAGGCGCTGCTCCACGACATGTCCATCACCGCCGCGGAGATGCTCGCCGAGGCGGGCGCGCACGAGATTGAGCCGTACACGAGCGACAATCCGCCCGGACTCGTGATCCACGAGATGGGTACGGCGCGCATGGGGAAGGATCCCAAGACGTCCGTGCTCAACGCGCACAATCAATGCTGGGATGTGCCGAACGTGTTCGTCACCGACGGCGCCTGTATGGCGTCGACGGCCTGTCAGAATCCATCGATCACCTATATGGCTCTCGCGGCGCGGGCCGCGGCGTATGCGGTCGACGCCATGAAGCGACACGAGCTGTGACCACAGGAGGCAAGATGGACCGCCGCGAATTCACGAAGGGTCTCGCTGCAGCTGGACTCGCCGTCGCGTTCCCTCGCGTTCTTCGCTCCACAGGGCGCGTCGCTCGCATCGAGAAAGTCGGTCTGCAGCTCTATACGGTGCGCGACAAGATGAAAGAGGATTTCGAGGGCACGCTCGCCCACGTCGCCGAGATCGGCTACAAGGAAGTCGAGTTCGCCGGCTACTTCAATCATTCGCCGGCCGAGGTGAAGGCGATCCTCGACCGACACGGACTCTCGGCCCCCTCCACGCACGTCCCGTTCGCGAGCGACGAGCAATGGAAGGTGGCGCTCGACGCGGCCAAGACGATCGGGCACGAGTACATCGTCATGCCCTGGATTCCCGCGGAACGGCGCAAGACACTCGACGACTGGAAGAACTTCGCGCAGGTCTTCAACCACGCGGGACAGGCCGCGCACGATGCCGGAATCCAGTTCGCCTATCACAACCACGATTTCGAGTTCCCGAAGCTGGACGGGCAGGTGCCCTACGATCTGCTGTTGCAGAGCACCGACCCGCAGCTCGTGAAGCTCGAGATCGACCTGTACTGGATCACCAAGGCCGGACAGGATCCGCTCAACTATTTCGCGCGCTGGCCGGGCCGCATTCCGCTCGTGCACGTCAAGGATTCCGCCGGCGCGCCGGAGCACAAAATGGCCAACGTGGGGCAGGGGAAGATCGACTGGAAGCGCATCTTTGCGAAGCGGGATCAGGCCGGCATCAAGCACTTCTTCGTCGAGTACGATCAACCGCCGCAGCCGTTCGATGACATTGCGGCGAGCTACAAATACTTGAAGGGGCTGGAATTCTAAGATGCGTTGGAAGGTTGGACGGTTGGAAGGTGACCTGGTAACTCGTCGGGACGCGTTGCGGACCGCGGCGGCCGCCGTCACGGCGTCGCTGCTTCCAGGGGCCACCGTCCAACCTTCCAACCGTCCGACCGTCCGACTGAAGCAGTCCGCCAGCCGCTGGTGCTACCGGTCGATTTCCCTGCCGGATCTGTGTAAAGCCGGGAAAGCCATGGGCCTTGCCGGCATCGACCTGCTCGCCCCGGAGGATTGGCCGGTCGTCCGTCAGAACGGATTGGTCTGCTCCATGGGGTACGCGGCGATCCGTGACGACTTCATCCCGCGCGGCTTCAACGATCCGGCGAACCACGATCTGCTCGTCGGCGAACTGGAGCGCGCGCTGCCGCTGGCGCAGCAGCACGGCGTACCCAATCTCATCGCGATGTTCGGTAACCGGCAGGGACGCAGCGACGCGCAGGCCACGGAGGCGTGTGTGACGGGGCTCAAGCGGGTCGCGCCGTCAGCCGAGCGCTACGGGGTGACGATCTGTGTGGAGCTGCTCAACAGCAAGGTCGACCACAAAGACTACCAGGGCGATCGGACGGCGTTCGGCGCCGCGATCATCGAAGCGATCGGCTCGCCGCGCGTGAAGCTGTTGTACGACATCTACCACATGCAGATCATGGAAGGCGATGTCATTCGAACGATCCGGCAGCATGCCGCCCACATCGGACATTTCCATACCGGCGGCGTGCCGGGTCGTCACGAGCTGGATGACACACAAGAGCTGAATTACCACGCGATTGCACGAGCCATCGCGGATACGGGCTTCACCGGCTTCGTGGCGCATGAATTCGTGCCGACGCGGGACCCGCTGACCTCGCTGAAGCAGGGCGTGGAGGTCTGTTCGGTCTAAGGGCAGTGTGTCCGGCACGCGGTTTGCAGAGTCTTGTTGGGAGCACATGCTCCCGTCCAACACGCGCCCGCTCGCCCGCCTCGTCCTGGTCAGCCTGCTGCTGACGTTCATCGCAGCACGACTCATCAGCGTCCTCATGACGCTGCACCGCATGCCGGACATTCACCTTCATGTCAGCGACACCCACATCCATCACTTGAACTACGGCATCTTCCTGCTCGCCGGGGTGGGCGCCTATCTCCTCTTCAATCCTGCGCCGCTGGCGCCGGCGGCCGCCGCAGTCTACGGCATCGGGCTGGGCCTCACCTTCGACGAATTCGGGATGTGGCTGCACCTGAACGGCGATTACTGGCAGCGCGCCAGCTTCGATGCGGTGATCGTACTCGCGGCGGCCCTGGGGCTCGCCGGCTTCGCCCCACCGCCGGCGCGCTGGCGGCCGAAACAGTTTGCGATCGCCCTCCTCCTCGTTCTCCTGCTGGCGGGGTCCTTCCGACTCGCCGCGCGCGTCCAGCCGCGGCTCGAACGCTGGGAGCAGGGCGTCCCGTAACACGTCCTTGCCAGGGGCGCGGGCGGCAGCATCTCTTAAGACGCCCTGACCCTCGAGAAGGACGGATGATGGCCCGCGAATACGGAGGACTGCTGCTCGGCATCGCGATCGGCATCGTGATCGCGTGGCTTTATTTTCTTGTTTGGAAGTTCCGCTATACCGCGTCCATTCGCGAAGACGCCGTGCAACGCAGCCTCGCCGTGACGGCGGGGAAGGTGCACGAGCAGCTGGTGCCCTATCTCCCCGAATTCGGTTTCAATCCCAAGGACGCGCGCTTTCTCGGTAGTCCCGTGGATCTCGTGATCTTCGACGGTCTGGCCGCCGGCAACGTGCGGCGCGTCGTATTTCTCGAGGTGAAAACGGGGAGCAGCGGAGGCGCCCCACTCAACGCGCGCGAGCGCCAGGTGCGAGATGTGATCGAAGCCCGGCAGGTCGCGTGGGCCGAGCTGCGGCTCACGCGCCCTACTTGACGCTGGTGGTTCGGCCGCGCCGTTCGAGCACTGAAATCAGCACGATGAGCAACACCAAGACGATGATACCGATCGCAATCCAGATGGGCTGCGTGTACCACGCTCCCTGAGGGTCGTGCGTGGTGACGTCGATTTTTGTTTCCTGCGCCGCAGTCAGCACCTGCTTGATGAAACGCATAGGTACTCCAGAGGAAGTGACCGGATAATCGAGGCCAGCGCCAGGCATTAGCTAATTTGCTACATTGGAGGCTCCTCGAACCTGGGACAGGGTCATGAAGAGCATTTTCTGGGGCGCGGTGATCATCGCGATCGGATTGGTCCGGGGAGATTCGGTTTTCCGTGGCGATTTCAACGTGATCAGCATCTTCTTCGACGCCCTCGGTGTGTTCTTCATCATCCGCGGCATCATCGCCCTGTATCAGGCGAAGCACCAGGAGGCTGCGGTACCTCCGGCGGCTCCTCCGCAATCCCCTCCGGCATCGAGGCCCCGCTGAACGGATGATTCGGAAGCATGGCGCGCAGCGCGGCCAAGACGCCCGACGAGTACCTAAAGTCGCTACCTGCTGACCGGCGCGCGGTGATCGCCGCCGTCCGGGCTGTAGTCAACAAGCACATGCCCGCCGGCTACCAGGAAGCGATGAACTGGGGCGCCATCATGTGGGAAGTGCCGCTCATGCAATTTCCCAAGACCCCCAACGGCCAGCCGCTGTGTTATGTGAGCCTGGCGGCGCATAAGAACTACTGCACGCTGTACCTGATGGGTGCGTACTCCAACTCGGCAGAGTACGCCGCGTTGCGAGCGGCGTTCGCCAAGGCAGGAAAGAAATTCGACATGGGGAAGTCCTGCCTGCATTTTACGACGCCCGAGGATCTCGAGCTCGACGCGATCGGCACGGTGATCGCGAGATATTCGCCCGATCAGTGGATTGCCGTCATGGAGCAAAGCCGGCGGCGCCGCTGAACCGTCACGTTCTGTTAGATTCTGCGCATGCCAAAGAAGCGCCAGACCTACGAAGCCGACGAGATCATCGTCACTTTCGACCCGGATGTCTGCATCCACTCGGGCGTCTGCGTCATGGGATTGCCGGATGTTTTCGACATCAAGCGCAAGCGGTGGATCCGCCCGGAGCTGCAACCGCCCGATGTCGTGGCTGCGCAGGTGATGCGCTGTCCTTCCGGCGCGCTGCAATTCGTGCGTAAGCAAAAGACTGATTAAGTTGTCCGCCGATGCCGACCTATGAATACAAGTGCCCGAAGGGGCACGTCTTCGAGAAAACGTTTCCTCGCATCACGAGTAAGCGCCACGCGAAGTGCCCCGTGTGCGGCAAGCGCGCGGAGCGGCTAATCTCGGGCGGCGCCGGCGTTCATTTCAAGGGCTCCGGGTTCTACGCGACCGATTACAAACGGCCCGCGGGAACAACGGAGAAGGCCGACAATACGGCCGAGAAAGCCGAGCAGACTGCGAAGCCCGGCGACTCGAAGCCGTCGCCAAAGAAAGACTCAAGCTCCGACAAGTGACGGCACTCGAGACGATCCGTGCGGCGCTGGCACACGCGGCGTCACGATTGGGCGCGTCCGATGTTGAAGTCGCCCTCGAACGCCCCCGCGATCCGACGCATGGTGACGTTGCCACCAACCTCGCCCTGACGCTGGCCAAGACGTTGGGGCAAAAGCCGCGCGCCATCGCGGAGCGGCTCGTCGCGACGCTCGAGCTGCCGCCCGGTCTCGTTCGGAAGACCGAGATCGCGGGGCCGGGATTCATCAATTTTTTCCTGGCAGGGGAGCAGGTCGTCGGCGTGCTGCCATCCATCATCGCGGCGGGCAAGGATTATGGAAAGAGCGATGTCGGTCGGAAGGCGAAGGTGAATGTTGAGTTCGTCTCCGCCAACCCTACGGGTCCGCTGCACGTGGGCCACGGCCGCGGGGCCGCGCTCGGCGACGGCATCGCGGCGCTCCTCGCGTGGACCGGCTGGTCAGTGACGCGAGAGTTCTACGTCAACGACGCGGGCACCCAGATCGATAAGATGGCCCGGTCTCTGTGGGCACGGGTACAGCAGCAAGCGGGGCGGCCGGGCGCCATCCCCGAGGGTGGCTACCACGGCGAATACCTGAACGAGCTGGCCGCCACGATTCTGAAGAAGGAAGGAAAGCGCTTCGCCGACCTCCCCGAGGACGAAGGCGTGCGCCGCAGCCGGGAGATTGGCGTGAGTGCGCAACGTGCCGAGCAGGATCAGGATCTGCGTGAGTTCGGTGTGCGGTTCGACGTCGTGTCCCGCGAATCGACGATCTACGAGCGGCGCTGGATCGACGCCACCCTCGCCGAGCTGGCCGCCAAAGGCCATACGTTCGAGGCGGACGGGGCACTCTGGCTTCGCACGACCGCGCTCGGCGATGACAAAGATCGCGTGCTCAAGAAGAGCGACGGGACGTATACCTATCTCGTTCCCGACATCGCCTATCACCGCGACAAGCATCAACGCGGCTTCGTGAAAGCGATCGACGTCTGGGGCGCGGACCACCACGGCTACATCCCGCGCATGCGCGCGGCGTTACAGGCCCTCGGGTATCCCGGCGGCTTCTTCCACGTCGAGATCGTGCAGCTCGTGCGCGTGATGCGGGGTGGGGAAGAGGTGCGCTTCTCGAAACGGAGCGGGGAGTTCGTCTCGTTGCGTGATCTCTTCGAGGAAACCGGCGTGGACGCGGCGCGCTACTTCTTCCTGATGAAGCGCGGCGATTCCCAGTTCGTGTTCGACGTCGATCTCGCGAAGAGTCAGACCGAGGAGAATCCAGTCTTTTACGTGCAGATGGGCCATGCGCGCATGTCCGGCATCTTTCGCGTGGCCGGACGGGAGCCGGGCAGCGTGCGGGCGGATGGGGTTGACCTGTCCGTCCTGACCCAGCCGGAAGAGATCGAGCTCGTGAAGGAGCTCGCCGAGTTTCCCGACGTGTTGCGGCGTGCGGCGGCGGCCTACGAGCCTCACCGCGTCACGGGATACCTCGAGGGACTGGCCCGGATCGCGCACGCGTGGTATCACAAGTACCGCGTGCTGGGCGAGCCTGAGGAAGCCGCCCGGCTCGTGCTCGCGCGCGCCGTCCAGCAGGTGCTCGCGACTGGCCTCTCACTTTTGGGGATCCGCGCCCCGGAACGGATGTGAGCGTGGGTGTACTCGTCGTCGGCTCGATCGCCCTGGATTCCGTCATCACGCCCTTCGGCGAGACCGCCGACGCGCTCGGTGGGGCCGCCGTGTTCTTCGCGATGGCGGGAGCGGTGCTGGCACCCGTCCAGGTCGTCGGCGTCGTCGGGAGCGACTTCCCGCAGGCACATCTCGAGAAGCTCGCCGCGCGCGGGGTCGACCTCGCCGGTGTGGAGCGGCAGCAGGGCGAGTCGTTCCGCTGGAAAGCCCGGTACTCCTACGATCTGAACAGCCGCGAGACGCTGGAGACGCGCCTCGGGGTGTTCGCGCAATTCCAGCCCCGCATTCCCGACAAGTTTCGCGACGCGAAGTTCGTCTTCCTTGGCAACATCGATCCCGAGCTCCAGCTGAACGTGCTCGATCAGGTGAAGCAGCCGAAGCTGGTGGCCTGCGACACCATGAACTACTGGATTCAGGGCAAGAAGGACCTGCTGCTCGAGTTGCTACGGCACATCGACATTCTGATGGTCAACGATTCCGAGGCGCGCGAGCTGTCCGGCGATTGGAACGTCTATCGCGCGGCGCACTGGATCCTCGGCCGCGGTCCCAAAATGGTCGTGATCAAGCAGGGCGAGCACGGGGCGTTGCTCGTCGATCCCGACACGACGTTCAAGGTGCCGGCGTATCCGTTGCAGCAAGTGTTCGATCCGACCGGCGCCGGCGATGCATTCGCGGGTGGGTTCATGGCCCACGTGGCCCGCACCGGCGATCTGACGTTCCCCAACCTGCGGCGGGCGATGGTCTACGGATCGGCGATGGGATCGCTGGCGGTCGAAGCGTTCGGTGTCCAGCGCCTCGAGCAGATCACGCTCCAGGAGGTCCGCGGTCGCGTAAAGGCGTTCCGCGATCTCGTGCATTTCTCCCTGGACGGCGAGGAATGACGAAGACCGATCGCTACGCGGCGGCCGGCGTCAGGTTGGACACGGCGGATGAGGCGAAGCGGCGCATCGCCCAGCTGGTCAGCGCGACGCGGACGCCGCTCGCTCGCGGCCGAGTCGGCGGCTTCGGTGGGATGGTCCGCGTGCCCGAAGGCTACAAGAAGCCGGTGCTCGTGATGTCGACCGATGGTGTCGGGTCGAAAGTGCTCGTCGCCGCGGCGGCGGGCGTGCACGACACGGTCGGTGAAGATCTCGTCAATCACTCGGTCAATGACATCCTGGTGCACGGCGCCACGCCGCTCGCGTTCCTCGACTATATCGCAGCCGGGAACCTCGTGGCGGAAATCGCCGAGCAAATCGTGTCGGGCGTGGCGCGCGGCTGCCGGGCGCACGACATGACGCTGGCCGGCGGCGAGACGGCGCAGATGCCTGATCTCTATCAGCCGGGGCACTACGATCTGGCAGGGTCGATCGTCGGGGTCGTCGAAGAGGACACGGCGCTGGATGGGGACCGCGTGGTCACGGGCGATCAACTCATCGGCTATGCCTCGACGGGCCTGCACACCAACGGCTACACGCTCGCCCGCAAAATCGTCTTTGACCGGATGAAGCTGACGATCGACGATCCCTTTCCCGAGACCGGGCAGTCGGTGGGGCAGGTCCTGCTCGCGGTCCACCGCAGTTACGCCACGGCCCTGCGGCCGGTGCTCGGCACCGTCCACGCGCTCGCGCACGTCACCGGTGGGGGGATTGCCGGAAACCTGGTCCGCGTATTGCCGCCCGGTGTGGAGGCGGTCGTGGACTCGGGCAGCTGGCCCTGGCCGCCGCTCTTCCGCGTTCTCATGCGCGCGGGCCAGGTCGGGCGAGAGGAGATGCGGCGTGTGTTCAACCTCGGCGTCGGGATGATTGCGCTGCTGGCGCGCGATGATGTCGAGGCGGCCGTCCGCGCGGCCGAGCGGGCGCACGTGCCCGCGTGGATCATCGGCGAGATCCTGCCGGCGCGCGCAGGGACCTCTGCGACGGTTCGGTTTGAAGAAAGATAGAGAGCTCGACGCGATGCGCCGCGCGCTCGAGCTGGCCTGGCGCGGCTGGGGACGCGTTTCCCCGAATCCCATCGTCGGTGCCGTCGTGTTGCGCGGCAACGACATGGTCGCCGAAGGCTGGCACGCCGAATTCGGCGGACCTCACGCGGAGCTGAACGTGCTGCACGCGGCGGGCGACAAGGCCCGGGGCGGAACGCTGGTCGTGACGCTCGAACCGTGCGCGCATCACGGCAAGACACCCCCGTGCACCGATGCGATCCGCGCCGCCGGCGTACGACGCGTCGTCGCGGCGGTCCGCGATCCCGATCCCGAGGCGCGCGGCGGCGCCGAGGTGCTCAAGCGTGCCGGCATCGACGTTCACGTCGGATTGCTCGCGGAAGAGGCCGCGGCGCAAAACGCCCCCTTCCTCTTTACCAGACAGCAGACCGAGCGTCCCTTCGTCGCGCTCAAGCTCGCCACGTCCATCGACGGCCGGATCGCGGACGCCCGGGGCAGCTCGCAATGGATCTCGGGCCCCGAGGCGCGCGATCATGTGCATTGGCTGCGCGCCGGATTCGACGCGATCGCGGTCGGCGGCACCACCGCCCTCACCGACAACCCGCAGTTGACGGCCCGCGGCGGGCTCACGCCGCGGACACCGCCGGTGCGGATCGTGTTCGACCGGCGCGCCATGCTGAATCTGGGCGTGTCCCTGGTCCAGACGGCGCGCGAGGTGCCCACGTGGGTCGTCGCCTCGCCGGAGGCGCCGATGGCCAACGTGTCGGTGCTCGAGGGCAACGGCGTGCGCGTGTTTCGCCCCGAGGGACTGGCGCAGGCGTTCGCGCAGTTGCGGCTCGCAGGGATCCAGTCGTTGTTATGTGAGGGCGGGGGCGCGCTGGGCACCAAGCTCCTTACCGAAGGGCTGGTCGATCGCTTGTACTGGGTGCAGTCGCCGGTCTGGCTCGGAGAGGGCGCAGTGCCGGCTTTTCCAGGCATTCCGGCATATCCGCTCGCCGACGCCCCGCGCTGGGTGGTCGTGGAGCGGCGCTCGCTGGGCTCTGATACATTGTTGGTCTTGGATCGGCGGCTATGTTTACCGGAATCGTAGCAGCGGTGGGCAGGTTAGCGGCGGTGAGCCAGAACAACGGCGCAGCACTGCGCATCACTGCGCCGTTTCGCGCCGTAAAGAAGGGCGAGAGCATCGCCGTCAACGGGGCCTGTCTGACCGTGGAGCGGGTGGTAAAGGGGGGTTTTACCGTCCAGGCAGTCGGGACGACGCTTGGACGCACCCTGATCGGTGAGTGGCAAAAGGGCCAGGCCGTCAACTTGGAGCGCGCCCTACGCGCGAGCGACCGCCTGGGCGGCCATTTCGTCCAAGGCCATGTGGACGCCGTCGGGACTGTTGACGGCGTGACAGCGAATGGAGACGCGTTAGTCGTCGACGTTCGTGTGCCGCGCGAAGTCGCAGAGACGACGGTTCTGCACGGCTCGATCACGATCGACGGTGTGAGTCTGACGGTGAACGCGATTCTCCGGCCCGGCGTTCTGCAGGTGTCGCTGGTGCCGTTTACGCGTGAACACACGACGTTGGGAAAACTCAAGCAGGGTGACCGAGTGCACGTCGAAGCGGACGTGCTGGGGAAATACGTGAGGCAGCTATGTCGTTCAGCGCAGTAGAACAGGCGATCGCGGACATCCGCGCCGGGAAGCTCGTCATTGTGGCCGATGACGAGCGGCGCGAGAACGAAGGGGATCTGGTTGGCGCGGCGGAGAAGGTCACCGCCGACACGATCAACTTCATGGCGACGCACGCGCGCGGGCTGATCTGCATGCCGCTCACGCCCGAGCGCTGCCAGGCCCTCGGCCTGCCGCAGATGACCGAGCACAACAACGAATCGCACGAGACCGCGTTCACCATCAGCATCGACGCGGCGACCCGCTTTGGCGTGACCACGGGCATCTCGGCTGCGGATCGCGCCGCTACGATTCGCGTCGCGATCGATCCTTCGACCGTGCCCAGCGACCTGCGTCGGCCCGGGCACGTCTTCCCCTTGCGCGCGCGTCCCGGCGGGGTGCTGCAGCGCGTCGGCCAGACCGAAGCGAGCATCGATCTCGCGCGCCTCGCGGGACTGTATCCTGCCGGCGTCATCTGCGAAATCCTGAATCCCGACGGAACGATGGCGCGGCGTCCCGACCTCGAGCGGTTTGCGCAGGAGCACGGCCTCACGTTCATCACCGTCGCGCAGCTGGTCGCCTACCGGCTGAAGCACGAGCGGCTCGTCCACCGGGCCGCCGAGGCCCGGCTGCCCACGCCGTTCGGCGAGTTCCGGATCATCGGATATCGCAACGATGTCGACGCGGCCGAGCATCTCGCCCTCGTCTACGGCAACGTGGCGGGCAAGCAGCAGGTGCTGGTGCGGATGCACTCGAAATGTCTCACCGGCGACGTGTTCGGCTCCGCGCGCTGCGACTGCGGCTGGCAGCTGCACAGCGCCATGCGGATGATCGCCGAAGCTGGGGCGGGCGTCGTTGTGTACCTCGATCAGGAGGGCCGCGGGATCGGGCTCCTGAACAAGTTGAAGGCTTACGAGCTGCAGGATCAGGGCCACGATACCGTCGAGGCCAACGAGAAGCTCGGCTTCAAGGCCGACCTCCGCAATTACGGGATCGGCGCGCAGATTCTGCTCGACCTGGGACTCTCGTCGATTCGCGTGCTGACGAACAATCCAATGAAGCTGGTCGGTCTCGAAGGCTACGGGCTCGAGATCGTGGAGCGGCTGCCCATCGTGCCGCCGCCGTCGGACGAGAATCGGGCCTATCTCGACGTCAAGCGGGACAAGCTCGGCCACTTCCTCACCCACTGATCGTGCCACACAAAGCCCCATCCGCGGCGCGCACCTCCAGCCGCCAGCGGCGCGTGGCGATCATTGTCAGCCGCTTTCACGAGAACATCACGACGAAGCTCCTCGATGGTGCGCGCGCAGCGCTGCGGCGTGGCGGCATCGCGGACAGCAACGTCGAGGTTACATGGGCGCCCGGTGCGTTCGAGCTCCCGGTGCTGGCGGAGGCGGCTGCGGCGAGCGAGCGCTTCGATGCGATCGTGGCGCTCGGATGCGTGATCCGCGGCGAGACGCCGCATTTCGAGTACGTCGCGGGGGAAGCCGCGCGGGGGCTCGGCAACGTCGCGCTCGCGCATCGCATCGCGGTGGGATTTGGCGTGCTGACCACGGAAACCGAGGCTCAGGCGTTGGCGCGACTCAGTAAAGGCGCCGAGGCGGTGCAGGCGGCGCTGGAAACCGCCGACGCGCTCGAGAGGCTCGGTGCAGCGCCCCGAGACTAAGGCCCGCGCGCGCGCCCTCCAGCTGTTGTATGCGTGGGAGCTGTCCGGCAGGCCGACGATCGAAACCGTGATTGCGCGCGTGGCGGTGATCTATGGCCGCGCGCCGCGCGGGGGCGGGGGGGGCGGGGGGGGCTACGACCGCGGCGCGGATCTCGCGGCCAAGGCCATCGCCGGGCTGCCCGAATTCGATCGGCGGATCGCCGATGCCGCGGAGCACTGGCGGCTGGAGCGCGTGGGCGCCGTCGAGCGGAACATCCTGCGCCTCGCCCTCGCGGAGCTCGACGAAGCCTCGACGCCGTCGCGCGTGGTCATCGATGAGGCCGTCAAACTCGCGCATTGGTTTGCCGGATCGCGCGCCCCCGCCTTCATCAATGGCGTCCTCGATGCCATCGCGCACGAGACCGGCGCGCTGTGAGAATCCTGCTGGTCAACTGGAACGACCGGGAGAACCCTCACGCCGGCGGTGCCGAAATTCACCTCCACGAGCTCTTCGGCCGCATCGCGGCGCGGGGGGGGGGACACGAGGTGCACCTCGTCGCGAGCGGCTGGCCCGGCTGCGCCCCGCACGCCGTGGTCGACGGGATTCAGGTCACGCGGCTCGGGGGACGGCACAGTTTCGCGCCGCGGGCCCGTGGCGCGGTGCGCCGCGCGCTACGAAAACAGCGCTTCGACGTCGTGATCGAGGATATCAACAAGCTCCCGCTGTTCCTTCCCATGCTCACGTCGCTCCCCTTCGTGGCGATCGTGCCACACCTCTTCGGGACGACGGCCTTCGCGGAGGCGAGCGCGCCGCTGGCGGCGGTGGTGTGGGCCGCCGAACTGCCGATTCCCTGGGCGTACCGCCGCGCTGCATTTCACGCCATCTCGGAGAGCACGAGGGACGACCTGGTGCGACGCGGCGTTCCGTCCGAGCGGATCGTCGTCATCCATCCCGGTGTGGATTCCGCGGCGTATCGACCCGATCCGGCAACGGAGCGCGCGACGCGCCCCACGTTCTTGTATCTGGGCCGATTGAAGCGTTATAAAGGAGTGGAGTTTGCGCTGCGGGCCCTCGCGATCGCGCGTGCCGCCCGCGCCGACGTGACGTTGGACATCTGCGGGCAGGGCGACGATCGGCCGCGTCTCGAGCGCCTCGCCACAGAGCTGGGGCTGAACGACGCGGTCCGGTTTCTCGGGTACGTACCGGAAGAGGAAAAGCAGCGGTTGTTGCGCCAAGCCTGGGCGGTCGTCTTCCCGAGCCCGAAGGAAGGGTGGGGTATCGCGAACATCGAAGCTGCCGCCTGCGGCACGCCGGCGCTGGCTTCCGACAGCCCAGGGCTGCGCGAGTCGGTGCAGAACGGGGTGACGGGATATCTGGTGCCGCACGGCGATTCGCAGGCGCTGGCGGATCGGATGCTCGCGCTCGCCGCCGATCCGGCGGCGGTCGAGCGCCTCGGCCGCGCGGCCCGCACCTTTGCGGAAGGATTGTCGTGGGACTCCGCGGCGCGCGCCACGCTGGCCCACATCGAGCAGACCATCGCCGCACGAGAAAGGAAGCGTTGACGCATGCGCATCACGATCACCGCCCGCCACACCGAAGTGGATGACGATCTTCGCGCGCACACCCGGGACCTGGTGGAAAAAGTGGTCAAGCTCGTCCGGCGCCCCCATCATGCGCAGGTGATTTTCACCGAGGACCATGGCGAGGCGGGGGTCGAGATCGAGGTCCATGCGCCGCGCGGCCGCGTCCATGTCGCCAAGTCCCAGGCGGCCGATCATCGGTCCGCGCTCGACGCGGCGATCGCCCGCGTGAAGCGCCAGCTCCTCGACGGGAAGGTGACGCCGCGCGCCCGAGGCACGGCACGTCGCTCCAGGGCGCCCGAGACGCGGTGACCACTCCTCCCGCGACGACGCCGCGGCTCAAAGTCGCCGACCTGCTCGCCCGCAAAGGCGATCCGCTGCAGCTCGAGGTGCTGACCGCCGAAGTGGGGCTCGAGCGCGAGATCCGGTCCCCGGAGGCGTCGAGTCCAGGGCTCGTGCTCGCGGGCTACACGGCCCGCTTCCTCGGCACCGATCGCATTCACATCCTCGGCGAGACCGAGATCACCTATCTCGCCTCGCTCGAGGCGAAGGCGCGTCGCAAGTCGATCGAGACGTTTTTGTCGTATGCGTTGCCCTGCATCATCATCACGAAGGGCCAGGAAGCCCCGGAAGAGCTGCTGGTCCTGGCGCGCGAGCAGGGCATCCCCGTCATCCGCACCCGGCTCAAGACCGCGGAGTTCTACCGGCGGCTCAAGCCGTTTCTCGACGACGCCTTCGCCCCGCGCACCACGGTACACGGGTCCCTCGCCGATGTGTTCGGCGTAGGCCTGCTGTTTCGCGGGCGGTCGGGGATCGGCAAGAGCGAATGCGTACTCGATCTGGTCGAGCGCGGGCATCGCCTCGTCGCGGACGACGTCGTCCACGTCACGCGCCGCGGAAACGACGTGCTGATCGGTCGGGGACACGAGATTTCCCGGCACTTCATGGAGATCCGCGGCGTCGGCTTGATCGACATCAACGCGTTGTTCGGAATTCGCTCCGTTCGGCAACAGAAGCGCATCGAGGTGGTGGTGCAGCTCGAGGATTGGGACAATACACGTGAATACGACCGGACCGGTCTCGACCAGCAGCGCACCGAGCTCCTCGACGTCGAGCTGCCGCTCGTGACGGTGCCGCTGAATCCCGGTAAGAACCTCACTGTGATTTGCGAAGTCGTCGCGATGACTCACCTGCTACGCTACAGCGGCGTGGACTCGGCGAACGCCTTCAACGAACGGCTCATCCGCCGCATGCGGGAAAAAGGCGGGGCGCAGCACTATCTGGAGGAAGATTATGAGTGACCTCCGCGGCATCATCGTGACGCACGCGGCGGTCGCGCAGGCACTCGTGGCGGCGGTTGGGGCAATCACCGGAGTGCAGGATGCCCTCAGCGGCGTGTCCAACGAGGGGTGCGGTACGGACGAGTTGGCTGAGCGGCTCCGTCAGGCCATCGGCGACGGCCCAGCCGTGCTGTTCGTCGACCTTCCGGGGGGCTCCTGCTTCACGAGCTCGGTGCGCTATGCGAAGCAGCATGCCGAAATCGCGGTGGTCACCGGTGTCAATCTCGCCATGCTGCTCGATTTCGTGTTTCACCGCGATAACTCACCCGCGGAGGCCGCACGCCGCGCCGTCGACGCCGGCGCCAAGGCCATCCGTGTGACTGGCGCCGCATGAGCCTGGCGCTGTATCGGATCGACGACCGGCTGATCCACGGCCAGGTGGTCGTGGGGTGGGGGCAGCCGCTCCACGTTTCGTTCATCGTGCTCGTCGACGACGAAGTGAGCAGCAGCGACTGGGAGCAGGATCTCTACCGCATGGGTGTGCCGCCGCAGATCGAGGTGATTTTCGCGTCGGTGGATCAGGCGGCGCAGCTGTTTTCGACTTGGCAAACGGATGAGCGCGTCGGGATTCTGCTCGTGGGCGATATTGATACGGCGGTCGCACTCGCCGCTCGCGTGCCCCAGGTCCGCCGGTTCAACGTGGGCGGCGTTCATCACCGCACCGGCCGGAAAGAACGGCTGCGTTTCGTGTATCTAACCGACGATGAGGCCGCCAAGCTGCGCGACTTGGCGGCGCGCGGCGTCGACGTCACCGCGCAGGACGTGCCGACGGCGCGCGCGGTGCCGATCGGAGAGTTCACATGATCCTCCCCATCGAGGTTCTGATCGCGCTCTTGGTGTGGGGCACCCTGGTGGGCGTGGATCTCGTCAGCCTGCCCCAGATGATGATCGCGCGGCCGCTCGTCGCGGGGACTGTCGCCGGGGCGATTCTCGGCGACATCCCGACCGGCCTCAGGCTCGGCGTCGTCTTCGAGCTGCTCCAGTACGACATCCTGCCGGTCGGCGCGGTGCGGTACCCCGAATACGGGCCAGCGACGGTCGCCGCGGTGGCGACGGCTCACGCGGCGCCCGGTGGGGAGGTGCTCGGACTCGGCCTGGGCGCGCTCGTGGGACTCGTGACGGCCCTGGTCGGCGGCGTCACGATCAACGGGCTGCGCCGCCTCAACTCGCGCATCGTGCACGCGGCGGCGGCGACGCTCGAATCTGGGGATCCCGGCGCGCTCGTCCGCGTCCACGTAGGAGGGTTGCTCCGGGACGGACTGCGCGCGGCGTTGGTGACCAGCGTCGGTCTCGTCCTCGCCTGGTTGGCTCGTCCGCTGCTCGCGGGAGCTCTTGCCGTTCGCGACGGTCGGCCTGCGCTCCTGCTCGCCGCTGTCGTGGTCGCGGCAGGCCTCGCCGCCGGCGCGGCGGGCACGTTGCGCCTCGTGGGCACGGGGCCCAATCTGAAATGGTTCGCCGCGGGGCTCGGCGGTGGACTGCTGGTGGCCGTGTGGCTCCGCTGAAAGGGGCGTTGGGCCGGGCGTTGCTGCGGCTGTTCGCCGTCCAAGGCTCCTACAACTACGAGCGGATGCTCGGCGTGGGGGTCGGGGTTGCGGAAGAGCCTCTGCTCCGCGACCTCGCCGACGGCAAATACCGCCCCGCCGTTGCCCGCGGCGCTCACTTTTTCAATTCGCATCCCTATCTCACCGGTCTCGCGGTTGGCGCGGCGGCCCGCGCGGAACACGACGGCGCGCCGCCTGATCAAATCGAGCGGCTGCGGGAAGCGCTGTGTGGCCCGCTCGGCTCGCTCGGCGATCGTTTGGTCTGGGCCGGATGGCTGCCGTTGCTGTCGGGACTGACGATTGCGGCGATCGCGCTTGGCGCCGGATGGTTTGCGGTGGCGGGATTCCTGATCGTCTACAACATCGGTCACGTGGCGCTTCGCTGGTGGGCGCTCAACGCCGGATGGACATACGGCGCGCGCGTGAGCGTGGCACTGCACAGCCCGATGCTGCAGAAAGCGTTGGCGCTGCTCGGTCCGGCCATGGCGTTCGCCGTGGGCTTTGCCCTGCCGCTCGCGGCTCGCTTCCTGGCGGTTCCGTTCCCACGCTGGGGCCAGCTGGCCGCGGTGGTGACGGCGGGGCTGGTGTTCCTGGCGCTGCGTTGGCGCAGTGACCGGTTGAATGGCCTACGGATGGCGCTGGGGCTGTCGGCTGTAGCGCTCGTCGTCGGGTTGATATGGCAGTAATCGAGCGCGACGCCCAGATCGTGAACCCGCTCGGGATGCACGTGCGGCCGGGAGCCGAGTTCGTCAAAGTGGCCAACAAGTTCAAGTCGACCGTCGAAGTGCATAAGGACGGGGCCGTCGTGAACGGGAAGAGCATCCTGGGCATGATGACGCTGGCCGCGGAGTGCGGGTCGTCGATTCGGATCAAGACGAACGGCGACGACGCGGAGCAAGCGATGGCGGCGTTGCTCGAGCTGGTGGCGGCCGGCTTCCATGAGATGCACTTGAAGGCGCCCGCCAAGGAAAAAGAGTGAGCTCGTCCGATCGCCTCCTGAAAGGCATCGGCGTCTCGCCCGGCATCGCCATGGGGCCGACCATGACGGTCCGCTGGGCGTTGCCGGAGGTTCCGCATCGCGTCGTCTCTCGCACGCAGGTGGAGAAAGAGATCCGACGTCTGCGCGCCGCCATCAAAGACGTCAAGAAACAGCTCGCCGAGTTTCGCGTCCGCGCGGTGGATCGAGCCGGCGTCGACGAGGCGCGCATCTTCGACGCGCAGGCCCTCATGCTCGAGGACAAGGAGTTCATTGGCGGCATCGAGGAGCTGATCCGCGAGAATCACCTGACCGCCGAGAAGGCGTTCGAGTTCAAGACGCTCGAGGTCCGTGATCTGTGGACTGGCGCGGGCAATCCGCTGCTCAAGGAGCGGCTCGCCGATCTGACCGGTGTGGCCATCCGCGTCATCCAGCATCTCATGCACAAGGGAACCGGCGCGGACATTTGGGAAACTCTGTCCGAGCCATCGATTCTCGTCGCCCGCGAGCTGTCGCCCGGGCTGACGGTGCAGCTCGACCGCGACATGATCGTCGGGTTGATCAGTGAAGAGGGCACGCGCACCTCCCACGCGGCGATTCTCGCGCACTCGATCGGGATTCCGGCGATCTTCGGACTGCGCGGCGCCGTCGCGCGCATCAGGTCCGGCACCAAGGTCATTCTCGACGGAACTCGCGGCACGGTGTTGGTCGATCCGACACCCGACGAGGTGGCGGAGGCAGAGCGGCGGGATACCCGCCGGCGCGAGTTCGCCACGCGGCTCGAAGAGGCCGTCACGCAACCATCGGTGACCGTCGACGGTGTCCGCATCGCCCTGCGCGGGAACGTGGATCTCCCCGAAGAGGTCGCCCCGGCCAAGGCCCACGGGGCCGAGGGGGTGGGCCTGCTTCGAACGGAATTCCTGATCACGGGGCATAGTGAGCTGCCGGATGAGGAGGCCCAGACCAACTATTTCCGTCATGTCGGCGAGGCGTTCCCCGGGCAGCCTGTGGTGATACGGACCTACGATTTGGGTGGCGACAAGTTCCCCGCGCCGTTCCGCGGTCCCCCGGAGGCGAATCCGTTCCTCGGGTGGCGGGCGATTCGCGTTTGCCTCGATGAGCCGGAGATGTTTCGCACGCAGATCCGCGCCGTGTTACGGGCGGCGGTCACCGCGAATCTTCACCTGATGATTCCGCTCGTGACGCGGCTCGACGAAGTCGAGCGCACGCGCGAGATGATGCACGAGGAGGCTGCCCGCCTGGAGAGGCAAGGCGTGCCCGCTGCCAAGACGGTGCCGCTGGGCGTCATGGTCGAGACGCCGGCGGCGGCCGTCATGGCCGATCGCCTCGTCGAGATCAGCGACTTCCTCAGCGTGGGGACGAACGACCTCACGCAGTACACGCTGGTGGTCGATCGCGGGAATGCGCGTCTCGCGGACCGCTTCACGCCGCACGACCCGAGTGTCCTCCGCCTGCTCAAACTCGTTGCAGAAGCGTCGCGCGCCGCTAACAAACCGGCCAGCGTCTGTGGGGAGATGGCATCGGAACCGCTCTCGGCATTCCTCTTGCTAGGCCTCGGATACGAAACCCTGTCCGTCGCGCCGCCCGCGCTGCCGCTCATCAAGTGGCTCATCCGGCAGGTGACGACGGCGCAAGCCCGCGCCGCCGCCGATGCGGCGCTCGCGGCGCGGTCGGCAGAGCTGGCGCTCGACATCTTGCGATTTGCACTTACGGAAGCGGTGGATGAAACCCTGCTCGATCCCGACGCGCGGTTGCCCGCGGGACGGCGCTCCGGTAGTTTGAAACTCTAAGGACCTAAAACATGCCAACTCATCGTCACGTCTTCACTTCCGAGTCGGTCACGGAAGGACATCCCGACAAGATCGCGGATCAGATCTCGGACGCGGTGCTCGACGCGATTCTGCTCGAAGACCCCAAGGCGCGGGTCGCCTGCGAAACCCTGGTCACGACCGGGATGGCGGTCATCGCTGGCGAGATCACCACGTCGACCTACGTCCATGTTCCCGACATCGTGCGCGGCACGATCACCTCGATTGGCTACACGGACGCGAACTTCGGCTTCGACGCCCAAACATGCGCGATCCTGACGACGATCGACCGGCAGTCTACCGACATCGCGCTGGGGGTGGACAAAGGCGGCGCCGGCGACCAGGGGATGATGTTCGGCTACGCGACCGACGAGACACCGTCGCTGATGCCGCTCCCGATCGTGATCGCCCATCGACTGGCGGAGCGGCTGGCAAAGGTGCGCAAGACCGGTGAGCTGCCGTGGCTGCGCCCGGACGGGAAGACGCAAGTGAGCGTCATCTACGAGGGGTCCAAGCCGGTCGGTATCGACACGGTTGTTGTATCGGCGCAACACTCGGACATGATCGACAACAACGAGCTGCGCGCCGGTATCCTGGCCCACGTCATCAGGCCGGTCGTGCGCGAAGCGGGTTTCGACGTGAGCGACAAGAGTGTGCTGGTGAATCCCACGGGGCGGTTCGTGGTCGGCGGTCCGCAGGGTGACGCCGGCCTCACCGGGCGGAAGATCATCGTCGACAGCTACGGCGGCATGGCACGCCACGGCGGCGGCGCGTTCAGCGGCAAGGATCCGTCGAAAGTCGACCGGTCCGCCACGTACGCCATGCGGTGGGTCGCGAAGAACATCGTCGCCGCGGGCCTGGCGAAGCGGTGCGAAGCCCAGGTCGCGTATGCGATCGGCGTCGCGGAACCCGTGTCCATCATGGTCGACACGTTCGGGACCGGCACCGTCCCGCAGGACGCCCTGGAAACGGCGGTCCGGGAAGTCTTCGATCTCACGCCGGCCGGGATCATCCAGGCGCTCAACCTGCGCAATCCTATCTATCGTCCCACCGCCGCCTACGGCCATTTCGGCCGGGCCCCCGAGCGCCGCAAGGTCGGCGAGCGGGAGGTGGAGCTGTTCACCTGGGAGCACGTCGATCGCGCCGAAGAGCTGAAAGTCGCCGCGGAGCGGGCGTCCCGCACATCCCGGAAGGCCAATGTCTGAGACGGCGACCAGGACCAAAGCGACCAACGACATCAAGGACATCCGGCTCGCCGACGAAGGCCGGCGGCGGACCGAATGGGCCGAGCGTTCGATGCCCGTGCTGCGACAGCTCCGTGTGCGGTTTACGCGGGAGCGGCCGCTGGCGGGGAAGCGTCTGGCGGCATGCCTTCACGTCACGACCGAGACCGCGAACCTCGCGGTCACGCTGCAGGCCGGTGGCGCTGACGTCGCACTGTGTGCCTCGAATCCCTTGTCGACGCAGGACGACGTCGCGGCACATCTCGTCAGAGATCACGGCATCAAGGTGTTCGCCATCAAGGGCGAAGATCACGCGACGTACTACGAGCACATTCGCGCCGCGCTCGCGCACCACGCCGACATCACGATGGACGACGGCGCCGATCTGGTGGGTGCGCTGCACATGATCGCGCTGAATCGCCTGGACGACCTGGCGCCTCCGGTTCGCAAATGGATCGAGACCCTGTCCGCCGCCGATCGCAAGGCACTCGTGTCCGGCGTCATCGGGTCTACCGAGGAGACAACGACCGGTGTGATTCGTCTCAAGGCGATGGCCAAGGATGGCGTGCTGCAGTTTCCCGTCATTGCGGTGAACGACTCGCAGACGAAGCACCTGTTCGACAATCGCTACGGCACGGGCCAGTCCACGCTCGATGGGATTATCCGCGCGACCAACCTGCTGATCGCCGGGAGCACGGTTGTGGTGGCGGGGTATGGCTGGTGCGGCCGTGGCTTTGCGCTGCGCGCGCGCGGCGCCGGCGCCAATGTGCTGGTGACCGAAATCGATCCCATGAAGGCGCTCGAAGCGCAGATGGATGGCTACCGGGTCGTACCGATGGAACAAGCGGCGCCGCTGGGCGATTTGTTCGTGACGCTGACCGGGAACGTGGAGGTCATCCGAGTGGAGCACATGCGTGCGATGAAGGACGGCGCCGTAGTCGCGAACTCGGGACACTTCAACGTGGAAATTGACCTGGAAGGCTTGAAAAAGATCGCGAAGGGGCCGGTGGCGGTGCGCGAGTTTGTCGCCGAGTTCCAGATCGATGGCAAGAAGCTCTTCGTGCTCGGCGAAGGCCGGCTGATCAACCTCGCGGCTGCCGAAGGCCATCCCGCGAGCGTCATGGACATGTCGTTTGCGAATCAAGCGCTCGCGGCCGAGTACGTCGTCAATAACGCCAAGAAGCTGGGGAAGGATGTCCACCGCATCCCGGCCGACCTCGATCAGGAGATCGCGCGCCTCAAGTTGCAGGCGATGGGCGTGGCGATCGACACGCTCACCCCTGCACAGCGCAAGTATCTCGCCTCCTGGGATATGGGGACCTGATGGCCGGCCCGGGGGGAGCCATGCTGCAGGTTCGGGTAGCTCACCTCGGGCTGGATCGTACGACCAACACGCCGGTGGTCATCCTGCAGGAAAACGAGGGCCAGCGCGTGTTGCCGATCTGGATCGGGCCGGCGGAAGCCAGCGCCATCGCGATGGAGTTGGCGGGCGTCAAATTCTCGCGCCCGCTGACGCACGACCTGCTCAAGCAGGTCATCGTCGGACTGGGCGCCGAGCTGCGCAAGGTGATCATCACGCAGGTGAAGGACAACACCTATTTCGCCGAGCTGCACATCTACCGCGGCGACACCGTCATTCAAATCGACGCCCGTCCCTCGGACTCGATCGCGCTCGCGCTCCGGCTCAAGGCGCCGATCCTGACGAGCGAGACGCTGCTCGAGTTGACCTCCATCGATACGAGTGAAGGCGCGATCCAGCCGGGCACCGGCAGCAGCCCGCTCGATGCCGACACGCTGAAGTCCTACCTCCAGAACCTCGATCCTGAAGATTTCGGCAAGTTCACGCCGTAGCGCCGCCCTGCTGCTGGGGGTGCTCTGCGGTGGTGCCCCGCTCGCCGGGCAATCGGTGAGCGTGAGCGGGCGCGTGCTCCGGGGCGGGGGGGGCCGCGACACCGTGCCCCTGGCGAATGTCGTCGTCGTGCTGCACCGCATGTCGAGCACGACTGCCGGGCCGATCGATTCGGTGCGCAGCGACGCCCGCGGCCGCTATCGCCTGGCCCTGCGGAAACCCGACAGCACGAGCGCGTACGTCGTCAGCGTGTGGTACGACAGCATCGCGTACTTCTCGCTGCCCTTGAACATCGCCGGCCGCCCCGCGGTCCATGTGGAGGACGTCGTAGCGTTTCCGTCGAGCCCCACCGGGCCGCCCCTGCGCCTGGCGCGGCGGCTGGCAACGATCAGCGCCGCGACCAACGACGGCACGCGCGAGGTGCTGGAGATTCTCGAGCTAGACAATCCCGGACAGGCGACGCGGGTCACGAACGACACGCTCGTCCCGACCTGGGCGGGTCGCCTGCCGGAGCGCACGGGGCAGTATCGGGCGGGGCAGGGCGATGTCTCGCCCGAAGCGATGCGCTTCCGACATGACAGCGTCCTCATCTACGCTCCCATCCCGCCGGGCCTCGCCAAGCAGGTCAGCTACGATTACTCGCTCGCGGCGGGCGCGCCCGCGTTCGTGATGCCCATCGACCAACCGACCGTCGAAGTGAACCTGCTCGTCGAGGACACCGCCGCGACGGTGATCGCGCCCAAGCTCGAGTCGTTCGGCCTGAAGGAGATCGAAGGCCGGCGCTTCGCCGCGTATCGCACGGGTCCGCTGGCGGCGGGTGACCGCGTCGAGATCCGGCTGCCGTCGGCGAAATTCCGGGCGCAGGTGTTGCTGCCCTATGTCATCGGCGTGGTCGGTGCCGGTATGCTGGTCGCGCTCGTCTGGGCATTGCGCCGGAGACCACCAGCACCTAGACTGACCTAGTCGTCATTTCGCGAATGGGGATACGGAAGCCGGTGTGAGTCCGGCGCGGCCCCGCCACTGTAACGGGCAGTTTGTGAGCGGCTCAATGCCACTGGGGTAACCCGGGAAGGCGAGCCGGTTCGCCCGGAGCCAGGAGACGTCTTCATTCGCGCCACCAGTCGGTTCCCTCGCGGGAGGGATGGTGCTGCGAAGGCTCCTGTTTGTCGTTCTCGTAGTTTCTAGCTGCACGCCGTCCGGCCGTTCGGCCGCGGGGCCGTCGCAGCGAATCGTTTCACTTCTCCCATCCTTCACCGAGATCCTGTTCGACATCGGCGCCGGCGATCGCGTCGTCGGGCGCACGCAATGGTGCGACTACCCGCCCGCCGCCCTCGCCGTGCCAAGTGTCGGGGAAGGGCTGCCTCCCAATATCGAGGCCGTGGCAGCACGGCGGCCGGACCTGGTGGTGCTGTACAATGCCGGCCCCAACGCGACGGCGGCCAAACAGCTCGAGCGCCTCGGCATCCGCACCGTGCTGATCGACTTGAATCGCCTGGAAGACCTTGGTCCGGCGGCGCGCACGCTTGGCAAACTGACGGGGCGCGAGCAGCAGGCGGAGTCGCTCGCCACCGCTATGGATGGTCTTGCGGCGCGACCGCCACCGTCTGCCACGACGTCGCTCGCCTTTGTCGTGTGGGATAACCCGCCCATCATCATCGGGCACGGCAGTTATCTCGATCAGCTCGCTGCTCAGGCCGGCGCCCGCAACGTCTTCGGCGACATCACGGCGCCATCCGCGCAGGTCGCGCTCGAGACTATCGTCGCACGCGATCCGCAGTGGATTGCCGTGCTGTCCGACTCGGCGGCGCCGCCTGGCTTCGCGAAGCGGCGGGAGTGGCGCGCGGTGCGGGCAGTGCGCGAAGGACATTTCTTGTTCCTCAAGGGGTCCCTGTTCGGTCGTCCCGGACCCCGCTCTGATGAAGCAATCCGGCAGTTCAGGGCACTGCTCGCGCGATGAAATGGACGGTGCTCGGTTTGCTGGCCTTCGTCGCGCTGCTCGCGAGCGTAATGCTGGGTCCCGCGGCCGTTCCCCTCGCTCAGCTGGCGCATTCGGATATCGTCTGGAATCTGCGCGCCCCGCGCGCAGTGCTCGCCTTCCTTGTCGGTGGATCGCTGGGCGTGGCCGGCGCGGCGCTGCAGGCGCTCGTCCGCAACCCACTCGCCGATCCGTTTCTGCTCGGCCTGTCCGGCGGCGCTGGGCTCGGGGCTGTTCTGGCGATCGCGCTGCACGTGTCGGGCCCGTGGGCCCTGCCGATCGCGGCGTTTGCCGGTGCGTTGGCCGCACTCGGGCTGGTCTATCGCCTGGGACTGATCGGCGGCGCGGCCCTCGATCCTCGCATCCTGCTCTTGGGCGGCGTGGCGATCGGCGCGTTCGCCGCGGCGATCACGACGGCGATTGTCTCGCTCGCGAACGCCGCCGAGCTGCGCAACACGTTCTTGTGGCTCTGGGGCGGCCTCTCCGGTGCTTCGTGGGATGCCGTGTTGCTCGTCGCGCTGTACGCCCCGATTCCGCTGGCCGTGCTGCTCGCCGCCGCCCGTCCCCTCGACCTGCTCGCCTTGGGGGAGGAGCCGGCCCGCTATCTCGGCGCCGATGTCGAAGCGGTGAAACGGCGCGTCTATCTGGCGGCGTCGCTCCTGACCGCGGCGGCCGTCGCCGTCTCGGGGGTCATCGGATTCGTGGGGCTGGTTGTGCCGCACATCGCGCGGCTCACCTGGGGCCACCGCCACCGGGCTTTGCTCCCCGCCGCCTTTCTCGGGGGCGGCGCGCTGCTGGCGTTTGCGGACACGCTCGCGCGAACCGTCGTCGCGCCCCGCGAGCTGCCCGTGGGCGTCGTGACGGCACTGATCGGCGTGCCGGTGTTCGCGTTCCTGCTGCGGCGCTGGACGATCGCGTGAAAACCGTGCGTCGTGCGTGGTGCGTCGTGCGTGGGGGCGCCTGATGCTCCGGCTCGACGGGGTGAGTTATCGCTATCCTGGCGCATCGCGAGACGCGCTGACCGACGTGTCGCTGTCGGTCGGCTTGGGCGAATTCCACGCGGTGCTTGGCCCCAATGGGAGCGGCAAAACCACTCTCGTGAGAATTGCCTTGGGTGCGTTGCCGCCCCTCGTGGGATCTGCCGACATCGATCGTCGTCCTGCATCCATGTGGCCGCGACAGGATCTGGCCAAGCTCGTGGGCGTCGTCCCGCAGCGTGAGGATAACCTCTTTCCGCAGCGCGTCCGCGAAACAGTGCTCCTCGGCCGCTACCCGCATCTCTCGCTGTGGGGTCGTGAGCGCCCGGAGGACCACGCCGCGGTGGATCGCGCGCTCGCCGCCTGCGACGCTCGTCATCTCGCGGACCGCTGGGTCTGGACGCTGTCCGGTGGCGAGTATCAGCGCGTGCGCGTAGCCCGTGCCCTCGCCCAGGAGCCCAAGCTGCTGGTCCTCGACGAGCCGGGCATATCGCTTGATCTCAAGCACGAGATGGAATTGTTCGAGCTGGTCCGCGGCCTCGTCGAGCGGCAGGGACTTGGCGTCCTGATGATCACGCACGACTTGAACCTCGCCGCGCGCTTCGCCGATTCGTTGCTGCTGTTGGAAGGTGGTCGTCCCATCGCCTCAGGCGCGCCGGCTGAGGTGCTGACACAACAGACAGTCGAGACCGTGTTTTCCTGGCCCGTCGCGATGCAGACGATCGAAGGCCGCCCGCAGATGATCCCGCTCCGCAAACCGAAGGAGTCCCAGGCATGAACGTGACGTTGCTCGTCTTCGCGCTCGCCGTGCAGCAACCTCAGGACACCGTCGTCCTCAAGCCGGTGGTCGTCACCGCGACGCGGGTACCGGTCGCGGCCGAGCTCGTCGCATCGGCGGTGACGGTGCTTCGCGGCGCGGACCTCGTCGCGCAGGGTGTGCGCACGGTGGCGGACGCGTTGGAGACGGTTCCGGGCGTGCACATCGCCGCGACCGGGAGCGTAGGTGGCCAAACGTCCCTCTTCATGCGCGGCGGCCAGAGCAACTACGTGAAGGTCCTGCTGGATGGGGTGCCGTTGAACCAGGCCGGCGGCGGGATCGATCTCGCGAATCTCACCACCGACAACGTGGACCGCATCGAGATTGTGCGGGGACCCGCGAGCGTGCTGTACGGCTCCGACGCGATGACCGGCGTCGTCCAGATCTTCACACGCGTAGGCGCAGGGGGCACCGGTGCGCCGCGGATGGGCGCGGAGCTGCGCGCGGGGACGTACGGGTCGACGGATGGCGCAATCGAGCTCCTCGGTGGAACGCCTCGCGTCGGTTACGCGGCGCGCGTTTCGCGCTTTTCGTCGGACGGCCTGTATGCGTACAACAATCAATACCGCAATAGCGTGGTGAACGCGCGGGTGCAGCTTCGGCCAGATCCACGCACCGACATGAGTCTCGCGTATCGCTACGGCGACGATGTCTATCACTTTCCGACCGACGGCACGGGGACGCCTGTGGACTCGAATCAGCACGCCGCCGAACGCGGGCCGTTGTTCAGCGTCAGTGCCCGCCGCGTTTTCGCGGCACACCTCGATGCACGAATCAGCGCGGGCCTCAAGGAGGCGCGCTTGTTGTACGACAACCCGCCGGACTCCGCCGGCGACGTGACGTTTTGGAGCCGCGACTGGGTACGACGTGCGACGACGAGCGCTTTGGTCAATTGGAATTCCGGAACCGGCACGTCACTCGCGTGGGGCATCGAGTACGAAGACGAGCGCCAGCGCGGCACGAGCCTGTTCAGCGCGTCTTATGGGACGTTCCCCGATTCCGTCAGGGTGCAACGAAACACCACCGGCTACTTCACGCAGGCGGTGATCGCGGCTGGCCGCGCCGCGCTGACACTCGGCGGACGGTTGGACGACAACTCCCAATTCGGCACGCATGCCACCTATCGCGGAGGACTGGTCTACCGGCTGGCCGCCGGGGTCCGGCTGCGCGCCTCGGTCGGGACGGGATTCAAGGAGCCGACGTTCTACGAGAACTTCGCGCGCGGATTCGTGACCGGAAATCCCAGTCTCGATCCGGAGCGGTCCCGCAGCTGGGAGGCGGGAATCGAGCGGGGCGGCATCGCGGTGGCGTACTTCAACCAGCGCTTCCGGGATCTCATCGAGTACAACCCGGCGCCCCCGGCGGGCCAGCCCAACTACTTCAACGTGGACGGCGCCGTAGCCGACGGCATCGAGATCGAGGGGGCGGGGGCGTTTTCGCGGGCCGTCAGCGGATCGTTGCGCTATACCTATCTCCACACGCGCGTCGTGGAGTCGGGCGCGCCGGGCGATCCGGATGGCTTGTTCGTGCCTGGCAAGTCGCTCATCCGCCGTCCCGCACACACGCTGGCACCACAAATCGTCGCAGCCTGGAGCCATCGCGCCCGGGTGACGATCGGCGCGCTGTGGGTGGGGAGGCGCGACGACCTCGACTTCCGCCGTCCCGTTGGGCAACGGCGCGTCGTGGTGCAACCCTACACGCGCGTCAACGTCGCCGCGGAGTACGGACTCGGACGGGTGGTCCTGACCGGGAGCGCCGCCAACGTGTTCAATGACCAGCGGCAGGAGCTGCCCGGGTTTCGCGTCATGGGCCGGGTGCTATTCCTTGGGCTACGCCTTGCGGTTGATTAGCTTCCCACTCTTGTCCTTACCGGTGGGAGGGTGTTGATGCGCCGCTTCGTTTTTGCAGGGCTGTTTTTCCTCATCGCGCGACCCGCGATGTCCCAGGCCCCGCACATCACACCCGCGGGCGATCCGTCTGTCCGGAACGACACGATCTATAAGCTGGCCGTCAATCCTGCCGACTACGCGGACGACGATTATGTCTATCTGTTGGACGACGGGGTGTTGCGGTTCGAGCCTGACGGCCGCGGCAGCCGCACCTATCGGCAAGTCGTCCAGATTCTGAATCAGGACGGCGCGGAAGCGTGGGGCGAGCAGAGCTTCTCCTACTCGAGCGGCTCGGAGCGGCTCACGGTCAATTGGATCCGCGTCCTCAAGCCGAACGGCGACGTGATCAGCGCACAGCCGGCGCACGAGCAGGAATCGCTCGCGCCGGTGGCCTTCGATGCTCCGGTCTATTCGGATGAGAAGGTCCGGCGCGTGACGTTGAGCGGCGTCGCGCCGGGAACACTTGTCGATTGGAGCTATACCGTCGAGCGGGTGAAGCCGCTCGTGCCGGGTGACTATTACAGCGGCTGGCGCGTGACCACGGGGCTGCTCACCCGGCGCTCGCGCCTGATTGTCGACGTGCCGTCATCGGTCACGCCCCGCATTCAGGAGCGCAACGTTCACTTCAAGCGGCTGGATGTGGAATCCCACGGTCGCCGCGTGTACACCTGGGCGACCAAGGACGTACAGAAGATTCAAGGCGAGCCATTTGCGGCCTCGCCCAACACCCTCTCGGTGCACATCGACGTGGCCGCGCCGATCAGCTGGGCCGATCTCGCCAAGTGGTACGCCGGCCTTTCGACGGGCCGCTACGCGCTGAATCCCGCGCTCGAGACGCAGCTCGCCGAGCACGTGAAGGACGCGCACACGCTGGAAGATTCATTGCGCGCGGTGCATCGGTGGGTGTCGCAGGATTTCCGCTACGTGTCGCTGTCCCTCGGCATTGGCGGGTACCTGCCGCGGATGCCGGCTCAGGTGCTGGAAACGCGCTATGGTGACTGCAAGGACAAGGCGACGCTGTTCATCGCGCTGGTGCGGCGGCTCGGCCTCAAGGCCTATCCGGTGCTGCTGAGCGCCAGCGGCAGCGCCGACTCGACGCTGCCGACCGTCCAGCAGTTCGATCATATGATCGCGGCGGTGGATCGTCCCGAGAAGAATGGCGGCCGCATCTACCTGGATCTCACCTCGGAGCTGACGCCGTACGGGGAGCTGCCACCGGCCGAGGAGGGCTCGTTCGTGCTCGTCGTCCACGATGACGGCACATTCGAGGAAGTGACTCTTCCCGAGACCGCGCCCGCCGCGAACCGCTCCGACACGCACATTGTCGGGGAGCTCAGCGCCGACGGCCACTTCACCGGCCGGTACACCGAAACCAAGACTGGCGGCTTGCAGTACGGGCTGCGACGCGCTTACGCCCGGGTGTTCAGCAAAGACGAGCTTAGTCGTCTCACGCAGGCGCTCGCCAATGGCGTATTCTCCGGCGCATCGGGCGACAGCCTCACCCTGTTCGACGGCCGCGACCTCCGCGCAAAACCGCAGGTGACTCTGACCGTGCACGACGCCCCCGTGCTGTCGAGCGGCGGCGGCACGCGCATCTTCACCTTGCCCACGGCGCTGCCGAACTTCGGCTCGCTGGGGCTCGCCTCGCAGCTCGAACGGCGCAAGCCACGCCGCTTCCCGATCGATATCGGTGCGGTCATCGGTCCGATCGAGAGCGTTGCGGAGCTGCGGATGACTCTGCCGGCCGGGTGGAAGGCGGAGCTGCCGCCCAACGTTAGCGAATCGAGTCAATTCGGCAGCTACAGCGCCGAGTACGCGCAGGAGGGTCGCGAGCTGCGGATCTCGCGCCGCATGTCGGGTCACCGCGGCACCGCGCCGCCCGAGGCGGTAGACGCCCTCATCACCTGGCTGCGGGCGATCTCCAAGGACGACGTCAAGTTCATCGTGCTCCAGCCACGCGAATAATCTCACTCCTGCCGAGCGCGACCGAGATTGTGTACGCGCTCGGACTCGAGGACCGCCTCGTCGGGATTTCGCACAGCTGCGATTACCCCCCGAGCGTGAGCGATCGGCCGCGCCTCTCGCGACCTCGGTACAACATCGCCGGCCTGTCGAGCGGTGAGATCGATGCGGCGGTCCGTGCCGCGCTGCGCGACCACGGCAGCGTGTACGAGATCGACGTCGCCGCGATCAACGCGCTGAATCCGGATCTCGTGCTCACCCAGGGCATTTGTGATGTGTGTGCAGTGCCTGAGAGTCAGGTCATCGAAAGCTTTGGGGCGGGGATTCGTGTCTTGTCACTCGATGCCCACGATATGGCCGCGATCTTCAGGAGCATTTGCGACGTCGGCCGTGCGACCGGTGTCGATGAACGAGCTGAGCGTTTGATCGCGAATTTGCGTCGGCGCATCGATGCGGTTCGCGAGCAGGTCGAGGGGCGGCCTAGGCCGCGCGTCCTCGCGCTCGAATGGCTCGATCCCCCCTACGTACCGGGCCACTGGGTACCCGAGCTCATCGGTATCGCCGGCGGCGATCTCGTCGCGGGAACGGCTCGGCGGCCGTCGTATCGGATGGAATGGTCGGACCTGCGCGCGCTCCAGCCCGACGTCGTCCTCATCATGCCGTGTGGGTTTAACCTGGCAGAGACCAGACGGGAAGCGGCGCGGTATGACGAGCCGCTGCGAATGTTGGGGGGCCGCCAGCAGCTCCTCGACGCATCATCGTACTTCAGCCGCTCTGGTCCGCGAATTGTGGACGGACTGGAGATTCTGGCGTCGACTATATTCCCCTCGTGAGTCTCGTTTCAACGCCGGCAATCGTTCTCCGGACCTACCGCTACAGCGAAACGTCGAAAATCGTGCGCCTGGCGACGCGCGATTACGGCGTGCAGAGCGCGATCGCCAAAGGTGTGCTTCGGCCCCGCAGCCCGTTTGGCGCGGCGCTCGAGACGTTGAGCGAAGGCGTGGCGCAGCTCTATCACAAAGAGACGCGCGAGCTCCAGACCCTGGCCGCCTTCGACGTGATCGAGCTCCGCCGGGGCCTGGCGGATGACCTGGGCCGGTTTGCGGGGGCGGCGGCGCTGTCCGAAGTGATGCTGAAGATGGCGCCTCCGGCGCCGCTGCCCGCCGCCTACGAAGCGTTCATCCTGGGATTGGATGCCTTGGTCCGCGCCGAGCCGGGCCAGACCGACGCGGCGGCGGTGCGCTGGCTCTGGCTGCTCGTGGGAGTGCTCGGCTTCGCGCCGCAGCTCGATGCGTGTGTGCGCGACGGCAACCCAGTCTCCGGAACGGTGGCGTTCAGTGTCGCCGACGGAGGCGTCCTGTGCGCGAAGTGCGCGGGTCCCCAACCGCCGACCAGGCTGCCGCCGCACGCCTATCGCGATCTCGTGGCCTTGAACGACGAGCAGGTCCCACTTCCCACGCTCGATGCGGCACACGCCGCTGCCCACCGGCGTCTCATCGCCCGCTTCGTCCGTCACCATCTCGACGAAACGGGACGCAATGGCAATGAGCCGAAGTCGAGCGCCGTAGACATCTGGGAGCGCCGCGCGTGGGCTCACCCCGGTTCGTAATCGGCACCGCGGGCCACATCGATCACGGGAAGACGGCGCTGGTGAAAGCCCTCACCGGTGTCGACACCGATCGCTGGGAAGAGGAAAAACGCCGCGGCATCACGATCGATCTCGGGTTTGCCCCGCTCCCACTCCCGGACGGGATTCAGGCCAGCGTCGTCGATGTCCCCGGCCACGAAGGATTCGTCAAGAACATGCTCGCCGGCGCGACCGGCATCGACGTCGCGCTGCTCATCATCGCTGCCGATGAAGGCATCATGCCGCAGACCGAGGAGCACCTCGCCATCCTCGAGCTGCTGGGCGTCCGCCGCGGCATTCCGGTTCTGACCAAGCGCGATCTCGTGGATGACGAATGGCTGGGTTTGGTGCGCGCCGAAGTCGCCGAACGCCTCTCGCACAGCCGCGTGCGCTGGCATGCACCGATCGCCGTCAGCGCACAGAATGGCGAGGGTCTGGACGTTCTGAAAGAAGCGTTGGTGGAGGTTGTGGAGGACCTGCGGGAGCGCCCCGGGGATGATCTGTTCCGCCTGCCAATAGACCGCGTGTTCGCACTCCCCGGAGCGGGGACGGTAGTCACCGGCTCGACCTGGAGCGGCACCCTCGCCGCAGGCGACAGCGTACGGCTCCTCCCACTCGGTCGCGAAGTGCGCGTCCGGTCGATTCAGGTGCACAGCCAAGACGCGGCTGCGGCCGGCCCCGGACGACGCACCGCGTTGGCGCTGGTAGGGGTCGCCAAAGAAGAGCTCGAGCGCGGGCACGTCGCGGTGACCGGCCCAGGGTGGGCGGCCACGAGCACGCTCGATGTCGCGCTGGAGCTCCTGCCCTCGGCCCACAAGCCGCTCGCCGCACGCACCCGGGTTCGCGTGCATCTCGGCACCGCCGAGGTGCTGGGGCGGGTGGCTCAGGTTCGGGCGATAGGGCCTGGGGATTCGGGCTTAGCCCGGCTCCTTCTCGAGCGTCCGCTAGTGGCACGGGGCGGCGACCGATTCGTTATCAGGAGTTTCTCTCCCGTCACCACGACCGGGGGCGGAGAGGTTCTCGATCCATTTCCCCCCAAACGGCCTCGTGTATCCGAGCGCGGGCTCGCGGTTGGCCAGTCGCCGGCCGAGCGCCTCGCGCGGTTCGTGGATGAGGCTGGTGTTGCAGGTTTGCGCGTCGGGGACATCGCCGTCCGGCTGGGGATGCTCCCCTCCGCCGTGCCCGACACAATTGCGGCAATGGGCAAGGCCGTACTGCCGGCGGGCGATTTCCTCGTGGCGCGACGTGCCGTTACAGCCGAGGTCGAGCGGCTTGCGAGTGTGGTGGACGCGCATCACCGGCAGCACCCCCTGGATCCGGGGCTCTCGCTACAGGCGCTGCGCGCGACCGTCAATGCGCCGGCGCCCGTGCTGGATCTGCTGATCGAGCACGGCGTGAAGAAGCAGGCGTGGGAGCTGGCGGAGGGAGGCGCCGCGGTGCGCCGGCCCGGCTGGAGTGCCGCCCTGAAGGCCCGAGCGGGCGACGCGGGAGGGCGGCTGGCGCAGCGGCTGGCCGAGGCGCGGTGGCAGCTTCCTACGGTCTCCGAATTGCAGCGCGAGTTCTCAGATCCATCCGTGCCGGCGCTGCTCGCGCATCTGGCGCGCGAGGGCTCGGTGGAGCGTGTGGATCAGGAGCGCTATGCACTGAAACAGGCGCTGGAGGAGTTCCAGCGGGCGGTGGAGGAGACCTTGCGCGAGCTGGGCGCTGCCACACCAGCACAATTCCGTGACCGGCTCGGGTTAACGCGCAAGTACTTGATACCACTGCTCGAGTGGGCCGACCGCCGGGGGATCACCAGCCGTAAGGGAGATACCAGGATTCTCCGTGCTTGACAGGCTCTGAGCGCTTCCTAGCTTTTTCAGTGCAGCGTTAAACCTTTGCGCCCTGTACCAACAAGGAGAGCGGTCTAAACGCATCTTTACGTTTGCAGAGGAGTCGGTGAGATGAAGCTGTATGCCTGGGCATTGTTGTGGGGGGGGCTCGGGCTGCTCGCGGGGGGGGGAGTCGACGGCGTTTTGGGGCAGGCATCGCCCCCACCGCTCGTGGAGCTCAAGCAGAACTATCCGAACCCCTTCAACCCGGCGACCACGATCCCGTTCACGCTGAGCGGTGATCTGTTTGCCAATGGTCATCGGCCGAAGGTCTCGCTGAAGATTTACAATGTGTTAGCCCAGCTCGTGGCGGTGCCGATCCTGCAGGGGAGCGGAGAACCGCTGAGCGATCTGGAGTTGACGTGCGGCACACCGAGTGCCGGAACCTGTCCGTTCACCGCGTACTGGAACGGCAAGGTCTTGGACACGGATACGGACGCGGCATCCGGCGTGTACATCTACCAGCTCGTGGTGGATGGGCGCCGGTTTACGAAGAAGATGATCATCATGAAATAGTAGACGCGACAAGGCGCGTAACGGCGCGGCGGGTGATTAACACCTGCCGCGCTTTTTTTCCGCCTCTGTGCGCCGTTCTGCCATTTCGACATCTTTCCTCGGCACACCGGTTGCTTGGGGAGCAAGCATGATCCAACCAGATAGACTCACCGTGAAAGCCGCCGAGGCTTTGCAGCAGGCTGCCTCCCTCGCGCGCTCTCGCGGGAATCCTGTCGTCAACGACGCGCACCTGTTCTACGCCCTGCTGCAGCAGGACGAAGGCATCGTCGTCCCGCTGCTTGAGAAGGCCGGGCTCAACGTCACGCAACTTCAGGCCGATACGCAGCGCGAGATCGACCGCTTTCCCAAACAGTCGGGCGGAGCGGATCCCACGCTCTCGCGCGAGCTGTCGCGGGTGCTCGACCGCGCCGACGAGGATGCGAAGGCCCTTGGCGATGCGTACGTCTCCACGGAGCACATCCTGCTCGCGTTAGCGGAGGAGAAGGGCACCACGGCGCGCGAGCTGCTCTCGGCGCACGGCGTCACGCGCAAGGATTTGCTCGCGGCGCTCGAAGGCGTGCGCGGCGCCCACCGCGTGACGGACCAGGAGCCGGAGAGCAAGTACCAGGCGCTGCAACGCTTCACCCGCGATCTCACCGAAATCGCGCGTAAGGGGAAACTCGATCCGGTCATCGGCCGTGACGAAGAAATCCGCCGTGTGATGCAGGTGCTGTCGCGCCGGACCAAGAACAATCCGGTACTGATCGGCGAGCCGGGCGTCGGCAAGACGGCGATCGTCGAGGGCCTGGCGCAGCGCATTGTCAATGGCGACGTGCCGGACTCCCTCAAAAACAAACACCTCATCGGGCTCGACATCGGCGCGCTCGTCGCTGGCACCAAATACCGCGGCGAGTTCGAGGAGCGGCTCAAGTCGGTTCTCAAAGAGATTACGGCAACCGAAGGGCGTTACATCGTCTTCATCGACGAGCTGCACACGCTCGTCGGCGCGGGCGGCGCCGAGGGCGCGGTGGATGCGTCCAACATGCTCAAGCCCGCGCTGGCGCGCGGCGAGCTACACGTCGTTGGCGCGACGACGCTCGATGAGTATCGCAAGCACATCGAGAAGGACGCCGCGCTCGAGCGGCGCTTCCAGCCCGTCTATGTGGGCGAGCCGTCGGTTGAGGACACGATCGCGATCTTGCGTGGACTGAAGGAAAAATACGAAGTCCACCACGGCATTCGCATCACCGACAACGCGCTGGTCGCGGCTGCCACGCTCTCGCATCGCTACATCGCCGACCGCTTCCTGCCTGACAAAGCCATCGACCTGATCGATGAGGCCGCGGCGCGGCTGCGCATCGCCATCGATTCGCTGCCGCAGGAGATTGACGAAGTCGAGCGTAAGACCACGCAGCTCGAGATCGAGCGGCAGGCGCTTGCGAAGGAAAAGGACAAGGCGTCCAAGGAGCGCAAGGCCAAGATCGAGCAGGAGATTGCGGAGCTGCGTGAGAAGTCGAACGCGATGAAGGCGCAGTGGACCGCGGAGAAGGACGCGATCCAGAAGATCCAGGCGAAGAAGGCGGAGCTCGAACGACTCCGCGGCGAGGCGGAGCAGGCGACGCGGCGCGGCGATCTGCAGAAGGCGGCCGAGATCAGCTACGGACGCCTGCCGGCGATCGAGAAGGAGATTCAGGCGCTCGAGAAGCGGCTCGCTGAGATCCAGAAGAAGGGGAAGTACCTGAAGGAAGAGGTGGACTCTGAGGACATCGCCGAGATCGTGTCGAAGTGGACCGGCATCCCGGTGACCAAGATGATGGAGTCGGAGAAGGAGCGGCTGCTGAAGCTCGAGGATGAGCTGGGGCGGCGCGTGATCGGGCAGCGCGAGGCGCTGGCCGCGGTCGCGAACGCGGTGCGCCGCGCACGGGCCGGCCTGCAGGATCCGCAGCGGCCGACGGGCTCGTTCATCTTCCTCGGCCCCACGGGCGTCGGCAAGACCGAGACGGCCAGGGCCCTCGCCGAGTTCCTGTTCGACGACGAGCACGCACTCGTGCGGCTCGACATGTCGGAGTACATGGAGAAGCACGCGGTGGCCCGGATGATTGGTGCGCCGCCCGGATACGTCGGCTACGAAGAAGGCGGTCAGCTGACGGAGGCGATTCGCCGTCGGCCCTACGCCGTCGTGCTGTTCGACGAAATCGAGAAGGCGCATCCCGACGTCTTCAACGTGCTGCTGCAGATTCTGGACGACGGCCGCTTGACGGACTCACAAGGGCGGACCGTCGATTTCCGGAACACGGTGCTCATCATGACGTCGAACATCGGCTCGCAATATCTCATCGATGCGAGCACGGGCGGCGTCGCATGGGAGCAGGCGGAGACGAAGGTGATGGAGCTGCTGCGGCAGGCGTTCAAGCCGGAGTTCCTGAACCGGGTGGACGACATCATCATCTTCCGGCCGCTGCCGCACGAGGACATCGAGAAGATCGTCGACATCCAGATCAAGCGGGTCGAGAAGTTGCTCGCTGACCGCAAGATCACGATCGAGGTCACGCCGGCGGCAAAGAATCTGCTTGTCGCCGAAGGCTACGATCCCGTCTATGGGGCTCGGCCGCTCAAGCGGGCGATTCAGCGGTTTCTGCAAAACCCGCTCGCGGTGGCGGTGCTGGAGGGGCAGTACGCCGAAGGCGATCGTGTGCGCGTGGATCGAGCCAAGGACGGGAACTCGTTGACCTTTGAGAAGGCACGGGAGCCCGTGCGTGCTTAAAGGCATGGCCGCCGCGCTGGAGCAGGCGCGCCGCGCCGCTGCCCAAGATGAAGTCCCGATTGGCGCGGTCGTGATGCGTGGCGACGAGATCGTCGCCGAGGCGCACAACGAAACCGTCGCGCGTCAGAATCCCACGTATCATGCGGAGTTTCTGGCCATCGAGCGTGCGCTCGAGGCGTTGGAGACCGATCGGCTCACCGACTGCACGCTCTACGTTACGCTCGAGCCGTGCGCGCAATGCGCCGGCGCGATCGTGCTGGCAAAAGTGGGGAAGCTGGTGTTTGGGGCCTATGACGAGAAGGCGGGGATGTGCGGGTCGGTGGGCGATTTGGTGCGGCATCCGCGGCTGAATCACCGCGTCGACGTCAGAAGCGGCGTCGAAGCTGAAGCGTGCGCCGAGCTGCTCAAGGATTTCTTTTCAGCAAGGCGTCCAGCGTCTCAGCAGCCTCGCTGAGCTGTTCGTCGGAGACGTAGGGCGCGGGCCCCAACCGAAGGGTGTCGCCCCGGTAGTCCGTCCAGATATTCTGCTTGCGCAGCGCCTTTTGAATCTTTGCGGCTCGCGTGGCAGGGACCGCCAGGAAGCCGCCAATGGCGTCGTTCCTCGTTTGTCCCGACAGAATCTCGAGCTGATGCTGGCTGAGCTCTCGCAGCCTCTGCGAGGTCAGTTTCTGCTCTTCAAAAAACTTGAATACGGCTGCCGCCCGATAATGACTCGTAAAGTCATAGGTCGCGCCGGCAAATCGCGCGGGGCCAGGACCGTATGCAACCGAGCCGCTCCTGGGCGCGCGACTCAAATCGGCGAACTCACTAAACCATCCCGTGACCACCGGCCGGAGGTCGCAGTGCTCCGGGAATCGCAGAAACGCATTGCCCGGCCCCAGCTGGCAGTACTTGTAACCGCCCCCGACCACGTACGCGCGCTGCAGCCCGTGCTCGGAGAGCGAGAACGGCACGACGTTGAGCGCGTGATAGGCATCCACGACCAGATCGGCACCCACGCGCTCGCAGGCCTCCTGGACTGCCCGGAGATTCGGGACGATATACGCATTCGAGTACAGGACCGCCGAGACCAGCACTGCCGCCGTGCGGTCGTCGATCGTTATGGCGAGCCGTTCGGCCAACGTCGCTGCGGGCATTGCCGGCACCTTGATGACCTCGATGCCTTCCTCCGCCAGCCGATCGAGCTGGCGACGGATCGTGTGAAACTCGCCGTCCGTCGTGACTAACTGCGGCCGGTTACGCAGCGGTAGCGCCGACAGGAACCGCACGACCACCTCATGCGTGTTCTGCGCGAGCGCGATGCGCTCAGGCGTGTCGTCGAGCAGCCGCGCAAAGCCGCGCCGCACCTCCTTGGCCTTCTGGAACGCGAGGTCCCAGACGTCATCGACATGCTCGGCCGTGTCGAGCCACGCCTGCTGCTGTGCCTCGAAGGCGACATCGGGCCACGCCTGATGGGAGTGCCCAGTCAGCAGAATGCGCTCAGTGACGCGAAAACGACGGTAGTGCTTCGCCAGCTCTTGCGGATTGATCACAGCTCGGCGCGAATCGCCCAAAGGTCGGGGAACGCCGGCTGGTTGAGCGTGGTCATGAGGTACTCGGCACCGGACGAGCCGCCCGTCCCCGGCTTCGTTCCGATCGTCCGCTGCACCATCTTCACGTGGCGATACCGCCACTCCATGAACCCCTCATCGAGGTCCACCAGCCGCTCAGCGATCTGCGCCACTGTCGGGTTTTTCTTGTAAACCTCGACGAGGATCCGCTGGACCTCGGATGAAGGCTCGTACAACTGGCTGAAATCCCGCTGGAGCAACGCCTTCGGTACGGGATACTTGTTGGTCGCGAGATACTGCAGGAAAGCATCCCACACCGTAGGCTGATTGAACCGCCGCTCGACGCGTTTCCGATTCTCGCTGCCCTCCGGATACCGCTCGAACGACGGCCGGCCTTTCTTGCCCAGAATGAATTCGATTTCGCGGAATTGATGCGACTGAAAGCCGCTCCCCGACTCGAGCCGGGCCCGGAACGCCAGAAAATTGAGCGGTGTGATCGTCTCGAGTACGTCGATCTGTGCAACTAATGTCTTGAGGATGGTGAGGATTCGCTTCAGAGTCGCTGCTGCGAGCGGGGTGTCGTTTGCGCGCAGGAGCTCTTGGAGATAGTCGAGCTCATGCAGCACTTCCTTGAACCAGAGCTCGTAGACCTGGTGGATGATGACGAAGAGGGTCTCGTCGTGCTCGAGCTCCCCGGGCCGAGGCTGCTGGAGCGATAAGAGCTGGTCGAGCTTGAGATAGCTGGAGTATGTGACAGTCATAGCCTCGGTTTGTACTTGTTGAGCGTCGCGTAGGGATCGGGCCAGGGCAGCGGATGACCCTGTTCGTAGGCCGCGTGTCTGGTCCAGTACGGATCCCACAGATGCGCGCGCGCGAGCACGCAGAGATCGGCGCGCCCCGCCGCCAGGATCGTGTTCACATCCTGATACGACGAGATATTGCCGACCGCCATCGTCGCGATGCCCACGTCGTGCCGGATCCGGTCGGCGAACGGCGTCTGAAATTGCCGGCCATACTGCGGCTTGGCCTCGGCCACCGTCTGGCCCGCGGAGACGTCCGTGATGTCGCAGTCGTGCGCCTTGAGCAGGCGGGCTACTTCGACCGCATCCCCGGGCTGCATCCCCCCGGGCGCCCAGTCGACTGCCGAAATCCGCACGGACAGCGGTTTGTGGGCGGGCCAGGCGCCGCGCACCGCGTCGAACACCTCGAGCGGAAACCGCATCCGGTTCTCCAGCGAGCCGCCGTACTCGTCGGTGCGCTGGTTCGTGAGCGGCGAAATGAAGCTCGCGAGCAGATAGCCGTGCGCGAAATGCAGCTCGAGGAGATCGAATCCGGCGTCGTGCGACATCTGCGCCGCGCGGACGAAATGCTGCTTCACCTCGTCCATGTCGGCCCGGGTCATCTCCTTCGGCACCTGGCTGTAAGGGAAGTAGGGCAGCGGGGACGCCGAGATGATCGGCCAGTTGCCGTCCGGGAGCGGCTCGTCCATGCCCTCCCACATCCGCTGCGTCGACGCCTTGCGTCCGGCATGGCCGAGCTGCATGGCGATCTTCGCGCCGCTGTTCACATGCACGAAATCCACGATGCGCTTCCACGCCGCAACATGGTCCGGCTTGTACATCCCGGTGCAGCCCGGCGAGATGCGGCCCTCGCGTGACACGTCGGTCATCTCCGTGAACACGAGCCCAGCGCCACCGATCGCGCGGCTCCCCAGGTGCACCAGGTGCCACTCGTTCGGCATGCCGTCCTCGGCGACGTACTGACACATCGGCGACACGACGACGCGATTGCTCAGCACGAGGTCGCGCAGCTTGAACGGCGTGAACATGGGAGGGGGTGCGCGGTGCGCGGTAAGCGGTACGCGGGACTGCTCTTCGGCGCGTTTCGCGTACCATTCGTCGATGCTTTCAACGAACTTTGGGTCGCGAACCTTCAAGTTGTCATGCGTTATCCTGAGGCTGCGGGTCAGGAGATTGAACGCGAACTGCAGCGGCTCGAGGTTCATGTAGCGTTCGGTGTCCTCGAACCACTGCAGGCTGACCTGCGCGGCGCGCTGCAGGCTCTCCACCGCCGGACGCCGCTCGGCCTCATACTCGGTGAGCGCGAACGGCACGTCGGGATGGCGCTGCAAGGCGTTCGCCAGCGCGATAGCGTCTTCGATCGCGAGCTTCGTCCCGGACCCCACCGAAAAATGCGCCGTGTGCGCCGCGTCTCCTACGAGCACGACGTTGCCGTGCGACCAGGACGCGTTTTTGATCGTGACGAAATTGCGCCACAGCGAGCGATTTTTGAGGAGGCGATGGCCCTGGAGCTCGTCCTTGAAGAGCGCCTCGCAGAATTCGACCGTGTCGGCTTCGCTCGCCCGATCGAGTCCCGCCTTGCGCCACGCGGCCTCCGTGGTCTCGACAATCAACGTCGAATGCCCCTTCTCGTACTGGTAGGCGTGGACGCGCCACAGCCCGTGCTTATCGCCCTTGAAGTAGAAAGTGAACGCGGGGAAGGGACGGGTCGTGCCGAGCCAGACGAAACGGTTGGGCCGCTCGTCCAGCGTGGGCTGGAAGTGCTCGACATAGGTCGAGCGCACCACGCTGCTGAAGCCGTCGGCACCGACCACGAGATCGGCATCGGCGTACACCGCTGGATCGGTGACGTCGGTCCCGACCTCGATACACACGCCCAGCTCCTCACAGCGCCGCCCCAGGACCCGCAGCAGTGCGCGGCGCGACAGCCCGCTGAAGCCGTGTCCACCTGAGCGGATGACGTGGCCGCGGTAGTGGATGCTGATGTCGTCCCAATGAAAGAACTCGTGCGCCAGCGCGTCGTACGTCTCCGGATCGGCCGTCGCCAGGTTGTTTTGGGTCGCGTCCGAAAAGACCACGCCAAAGCCGTAGGTATCGTCTAGCCGATTGCGCTCCAGGATCGTGATCTCGTGCCGGGGATGCGCGTTCTTCATCAGGATGCCGAAGTAGAGCGCCGCGGCCCCGCCGCCAATCGTCACGATTCTCATTTGACGAGCTGTCCCGCGATGATGAGATGTTGGATTTCCGTCGTTCCTTCATAGATCCGCAACGCGCGGACTGACCGATACAGCCGGTCCACCGGATTGTCGGCGAGTACGCCACGCCCTCCCAGGATCTGGACCGCGTCATCGACAATGCGCTGCGCCGCTTCGGTAGCGAACGCCTTCGCCATCGCAGCCTCGAGCGTGACGCGCGGGGCTCCGCGGTCCTTTTCCCACGCGGCGCGATAGACGAGCAAGCGCGCGGCCGTCAGGTCGGTGGCCATGCGGGCCAGTTTCTCCTGAATCAGCTGGAACTCCGCGATCGGCTTGCCGAACTGCCGCCGCGCCTTCGCATGCGCAAGCGCTTCGGCGAGGGCGCGCGCCGCCATGCCACACGCCGCGGCGCCGACGGTGCAGCGTACCCGATCGAGCGTCGCGAGACCGAGCTTGAATCCTTCGCCATCAGTATCGAGCCGGCATGCACTTGGCACGCGTGCTTTCTGAAAGGCGATTTCGCCCAAAGGATGCGGGGCAGAAAGGACGAGGGTCCGCACCAGCCGTAGACCCGGCGTGTCTGCAGCCACCACGAAGCACGCGATACCCTTGTCCTTCTTGGCGCGATCGGTGGTCGCGAACACCGTGTAGAAGTCCGCAATGCCGGCGTTGGAAATAAATGTCTTGGTGCCCGACAGGACGTAGGCGTCGCCGTCCGGCTCCGCGGTTGCGCCGAGGGACGCAACATCGGAGCCGACGTCCGGCTCGGTCATCGCGAACGACGCCATCGCTCGACCCTGCATGGCCGGCTCCAGCCAGCGGTTGCGCATCGTGGCGTTGGCCGAGAGCAACATCGGGACGACGCCGAGCGTCTGCAACGCGAACACGGCGTCGGCGAGCGGCGAGGCTGCGGCGAGGGCTTCGCGGATCAGGCAGCAGGCGCGCCAGTCCTGATCGCGAATGGGTTGCAACCACCCGACTGCGCCCAGTTTCACGAGCAGCTCGCGCGCCTGAACGCGCGCGGCGGTGTCGTCGGCCGGCTCGGCCAGCGGCGCGAGCACGCGAGTGGCAAACGCGCTCACCCGCTCGGCCAGCGTCACATGCTTCTCGTCGAGAAATGCGCGGACCGGCCCGGTGTCGACCATCAAGTGAATTTGGGGTCGCGCTTGGCGCGGAAGGCATCGTGGGCTTCCCGGAAGTTCGGCGCCTGCATCAGCTGCGCCTGGACTTCGGCCTCGTATGCAAGTGCCGCTTCGAAGTCGAGTGCCGCCTCGGCCTCGAGCGCCTGCTTCGTGACACCGAGGGCCGCCGACGGCCCGCGCGCCAACTTTTCCGCGACGGCGCGAGCTTCAACCAAGACCTGTGCCTGTGGGACGACGCGATTGTAGAGACCGATTTCGTGCGCCCGTTTCGCGTCGACGAAGTCGCCCGTCAACAGCATCTCGGTCGCGTGGCCATAGCCGACGATGCGGGGCAGGAGCCACGCGGCGCCCATGTCGGCCCCCGAGAGGCCGACCTTCGTAAAGAGGAAAGCGATCTTGGCGGATTCCGCCGCAATCCGCATGTCGCACGCAGCCGCGATGACCGCGCCCGCACCGGCCACCGTGCCGTTCAGAGCGCCGACGATGGGCCGGCGGCAATGCCGCATCGCGAGAATGAGGTCGCAGGTGAGGCGCGTGAACTCCTGCAGCGTCTTGAGATCGCGGCCGAGCAGCGCACCGATGATGTCCTCGACGTCGCCGCCGGAGCAGAAGGCGCGTCCGGCGCCCGTGATGATGATGGCGCGCACGCCCGGCTCGGTGTCGAGCCTCCGGAACGTGTCGCGAAGCTCCTGATAGACCTCAAACGTCAGCGCATTGAGACGTTCGGGCCGGTTGAGGGTGATGGTCGCGACCGCGGTCTTGGTGTCGAGATCATACAGAAGTGACTTCATAGGATCGCGACGGCCTCGATTTCGACGAGCGCTTTCGAATCCATCAGCGATTTTACCTCGACGACGGCCATGGCGGGATAATGGCGTCCCATATGTCGGCGGTGAACTTCGCCGAGTGGCGTGAGGTTGGCGAGGTACGCCGGGCGGTCCGTGATGTAGCAGACCATGCGACCCACGTTTTCCGGCTTGCCCCCCGCCGAGCGCACGACTTCCATCACGCGACCCAGGGCGCCGTCCCACTGCGCCACGAAGTTCCCGACGGGAACAATCTGCCCGGCGACGAACAACACGCGGCCGCCTGTCTCGCCCAGCATCCCGTGATTCCAGCCACTCGGCCGCGCGCCGAACATGTCGGGATTGATGATCTCGAATGCCATTGGTCTCCTATCCTGCGATCGTAACCGCGGTGCCGTTGACTCGCTGGCCGTGGAGGTCGGCGAGCGTCAGGACCGCTGCAGCGACTTCGTCCGGCGTGATCAGCCGCCCCTGCGACGCCGACGCCAGCAGCGCGGACAGTGCCGCGTCGGGATCCTTGCCGGTTTTCGTAACGACACGCTCGACCGATTCCTTCGTCATCTCCGTATCGACAAACCCGGGGCAGACGGCATTGCACCTGACGCCCGTGCCCTCGATCTCAGCTGCCACGCTCCGCGTCAGACCAATCACCGCATGCTTCGCCGCCGCATAGGCGGCGATGTAACGGCCACCCGCCAGCCCGGCGACCGATGCGACATTGACGATCGACCCCCGCTTGCGCTCGAGCATGCCACTCAGAAATGCGCGCGTGCAGAGAAACGTACCCGTCGCGTTCACCGCCAGCACCCGGTTCCAGTCCTCGAGCGTCGTTTTCACGAGCGGCGCACTGTGCGCCAGACCAGCGTTGTTGACCAGGATGTCGACGGAACCTGCGTGTCGCGTGGAGGCCTTGGCGAGATCGGCCACACTCGCCGCGTCGGTGACGTCGCAGTGCACCGCCCACGCCTTGCCGCCACGCCCGCGAATTTCGCTCGCCACGCGCTCGATGCGATCGGTGCGGCGCGCCGCGACGACGATCGCCGCACCCTCAGCGGCCAGGGCGTTCGCGATCGCGGCGCCGATGCCCTGGCCACCACCAGTCACGACGGCGACCGCGCCGTCAAAGCGCCGCAATCACGGCCTCCTCGAGGATCGCGCCCAGCGTTTCTACCAGCCGGGACCCCTCGTCGGCACTGGCCGCCGCGGGATCGCCAAAGTAGGCGCGTGGGCCGCCCGCCTGCTCGAACGTCTGCTTGCCGGCGCGGATGGCGGCCGAGAGCGAGCGCGGGTTGGGCGCCAGCCCGCGCCGCAGCGCCTCGCGGACGGCAGCGGGACGCTCGCTCAGGACGATCGAGCTCTCGAACTGGCCCGCATGGCATGCGCCGCTCCGGAACTCGTCGCCCAGGCGCGAGCCCCACGGCTTGCGCGTGAGGTCCGGGAAGACGATCGGCAAGAGGCGGGCGCCGCTCGCCAGTCTCACCGCTTCATGCAGCGCCGTGAGATGTTCCGGATCGAGGTGGGCGTTGGCGAGCGCCAGGAGACGGAAGCCGTGCTGTGACAAGCCTCGCGCGAGATCGACGACGAGCGCCGTGACGGTGACGCCGGAAATGGACAAAGTGCCGTGAAAGGCGGCGCCAAAGCCTGCCGTGGTGTAGGCCAACGGGGGCAGAATCAGCACCACCTTGTCCCGAGCCCCGAGTCGCTTGGCCCCAGCGCGCGCCATGGCGGTGGCGATCACGACATCGGTATCGAGCGGCAGATGGGGCCCATGGGCTTCGATGGCCCCTACCGGGAGCACCACGAGCGTGCGGTCGCGCTCGAGGTCCCTGACCTCCTCCCAGGTGAGTTGCGCGAGCTCATGAACCGGCATCATCATCCTTTGACATGACGCACGAGATCCCGGAGCGCCTCAACATCGCCGATTGGCTGCTCGACGCGCGCGTCCGCGAGGGAAGGGGAGACCGGCCGGCGCTGCTCACCGACCACGGCGCGCTGACCTACCGTGAGGTGCAGACGCTCGCGAATCGCTTCGGTCATCTACTAAAAAGTGCCGGAGTGGAGCCGGAACAACGCGTCATCATCGCGCTGCCCGACGGGCCGGAGTTCGTCGCCGCGCTGTTCGGCACACTCAAAGTTGGCGCTGTGGTGGTGATGGTCAACCCGCAGTTGGCCGTCGATGCGATCGAGTACTTCTACTCCTACACCAGGGCGACGGTCGCCCTCGTCCACCGGCACACCGCACCGGTTTTTCAGGCGGCGCGCAGCGCGGCTGGCAGCTACCTCAAGCAGATCATCGTCGTCGGTGAGTCGACGACCGCGCGCGCGATCGCGGGCGCCCCCCCGGACCTCGAGACGTTCCCGAGTCACCGTGACGATGCCGCGATCTGGCTGTTCTCCGGCGGCACGACCGGCAAGCCGAAGGCCGTGGTGCAGAGTCACGGCTCCTTCGCGAATACTACCAAGTGCTACGGGCAGGGCGTCCTCGGTCTGACCGAGCGCGACATCACCCTCGCCGTGCCGAAGCTGTTCTTCGGCTACGCGACCGGTTCGAATCTCTTCTTCCCGTTCTCGGTCGGCGCGGCGAGCGCCCTGTTTCCGGAGAAGAGCACCGCCGAGACCGTGTTCGCCAAGATCCGGAAATTCCGGCCGACCATCCTCGTCAACGTGCCCACGATGGTGAATCAGATGGTCGCCCACCCGGACGCGGCGAAGGAGGACCTGTCGTCCCTTCGGCTCGCGACCTCCGCGGGCGAAGCGCTGCCGGTCGAGCTATACGAGCGCTGGCAGCAGACCTTTGGGATTGAGTTGCTCGACGGACTCGGTACCGCGGAGATGTGGCACATCTTCATCTCGAACAAACCCGGCGCCGTAAAACCCGGCACCCTCGGCACCGTCGTGCCAGGCTTCGACGTCCGAGTACGCGATGATCTCGGACACGATCTGCCGGACGGCGAGGTGGGCATGTTGTGGGTGCGTGGCGACTCACGCGCGATCGGGTACTGGCAGCAGCTGGAGAAGACCAAGGCCGCGTTTCGCGGCGAGTGGTACGTGTCCGGCGATTTGATCCGTCGCGACGTCGATGGCTACTTCACGTATTGCGGGCGCGCGGACGACTTGCTGAAGGTCGGTGGCCGGTGGCTCGCGCCGCAGGAAGTCGAAGGCTGCCTGCTGCAGCATCCGCTCGTGAAAGAAGTCGCCGTCGTGGGCGTCGAGGACGCGAGTGGGCTCACCAAGCCGCACGCGTTCGTTGTTGCGACGGAGCAACGACCCGGTCTCGCCGAAGAGCTTCAGGCATTCGCTCGCGAACGGTTGGAACCCTACAAGGCACCACGCGCCGTCAAATTCCTGGATGTGCTGCCACGGACGCACCTCGGCAAAGTCGATCGGGGCAAGCTGCGGCTTCAATGAGGCACTCGCACACATTAGTTTGTGGTGCCTGGACGGGTGGCCGAGTGGCTTAAGGCGCACGCTTGGAAAGCGTGTTAACGGGCAACCGTTACGTGGGTTCGAATCCCACCCTGTCCGCCTAGCAGGACAGGTGGGTGAGCGGTTGAAACCGCCGGTCTCGAAAACCGGTATGCCCGCAAGGGTATCGAGGGTTCGAATCCCTCCCTGTCCGTCCCCATGGGAATCTGGAACAGCACGCTGGTGTACGTCGGCGCGCGCACGCTGCTCGCGGGAGCGATGGTCGCCCTGTTGCTGCGGCGTCAGGTTGGCCCGTGGTACGCCGGCGGTCAGGTCGTCTCCGATCTCTCCTGCGCGGCGTTTCTCCTGGCCTACGTCAATCCGGACATTCGTGACGACGTCGGCGTGCTCGTCATTCCGCTGCTGCTGTTCGTGCTGTACTGGGAAGCGACGCGATTTCTCGACAACCGGCGCGCCGCCGCCGCTCGCGAGGATGAAGAAACCACGCTCGACACCATCTTATGGGTCTATGGCTCGATGTGGGCGTTCGGGTTTGTGATGCCGGCGGTCCTCGCGGGCGGCTTTCTGATGTTCGAGCTGCTGGCGCCCGGACAATGGCCGTTCCCCAATCCGCGGCCGGGGTTGGTGTGCAGTCCAAAGCGGCTCGAGCCAGGCACCGCGGTCACGCTACGCATGATGGCCCCGCACGGTGCCGAGCTCAGCATATTCACGCCGGCAGGTCGCTCGCTAGTCATCGTGCCTTTCGTGACAAAGGGGACGCACGCGCCGGGTGCGGGCTTCGACTACATGGCCCAGTTGACGCTGCGGACCGATACGGTTGCCGGAGTCAGCGCGCCGGGCTCGCGTCCGGAACGCGTTTTCACAGATCCCGGCGTCTACGTGCTGCGGGTGAGCTCGGAGGCAGAGCTCAACGCGTCTGAGGTCTGCCGGGTACGCTACACGCCCGAAGATGCCGGAGGACGCCGACTTGGCATTCCTTCCACGCAATGAGTCGTTTATGAGGAGCCATACTCCAACATGCGACCAGCTACCACCCATCGCGGTATCGTTTCTGTGCGCGACGTGATTATTCGTTGCGTTCCTCCGGCGTTCCGCGGCGTCCTCCGGCGTCTTTCGGTATCTGCCACCGCCGCCGTCACCCTCACCGCGCCCCTGTCGGCACAATCCGTTGAGTACCGCTCTCCCGCCGGTGTGGAATACCGCGCGCAGCGCGACACGGGCGCTATCGCGCGCGCCGAAAGCGCACTGGTCGCCGACCCGCGCAACGTCGACCGCATCATCGCGTTGGGCGTCGCGCAGTCCGGCGTCCGGCAGTATCGGGAAGCGATCGAAACCTTCACGCGCGGGCTGAAGCTCGCGCCCAATAATGCGTTGCTGTATCGCTGGCGGGGGCATCGCTATCTGTCGACTCGGCAGCTCGACCGCGCGATGGACGACCTGACTCGTGGCGCGCGGCTCGACAGCACCATCTACGGTATCTGGTATCACCTCGGCATCGTACGCTTTGCGCGCCGCGACTTCGCGGGGGCCGTCGCCGCGTTCACGCGCGCGCTCCCGATCGCCCCCGATTCTGGCGAGCGCTCGGGCGCGACGGATTGGCTGTGGATGTCGCTGTCGCGCGCCGGACGCACCGCGGATGCGCAGGCGCTCCTCGATCGCCATCCCGATACACCGCGGGCCGGGAACGCGTATACGCAACGGCTCCGGCTCTATCGCGGTGAGGTATCGCCTGACTCCGTGTTCACGCCTGCCGATACCAGCGACATTCAGATCGCAACACTCAGCTATGGCATCGGCAACTGGTATCTGGTCCGCCGCGATACGGCGCAGGCCCGGAAGTGGTTCGAGCGCTCGGTCGCCTCAGGTGGGTGGCCGGCGTTCGGGTTCATCCTGTCTGAGGTGGAGCTGCCCGGGCGATGACTGCCGCCGACTTTCGGCGGATGGCGTTGCGCCTCCCCGGGGCCATCGAAGCGGCACACATGGGCCACCCTGACTTTCGCGTCAGCGGCAAGATCTTCGCGACACTCGGATATCCCAAGCGCGACTTCGCGATGGTGCAGCTGACCCCGGAGCAGCAAGAGTTGTTCGTCAAGGCCGAGCCGAAGAGCTTCACGCCGGTGCCGGGCGGGTGGGGCAGGAAGGGCAGCACGCACGTGCTACTCAAGACGGCCAAGAAGTCCGCTGTACGGGAGGCGCTGACGGTGGCATGGCGGAACCGCACATCAAGGGAAACTCGATGAACCTGGTTTTGGTCGTGGCGCTCGTTGCGCAAGCACAAACACTCTCTCCCAATCAGCAGCGCGCGCGGGACATCTTCGAGCAGCTCATCAACATCAACACCACGGGCTCGAGTGGCAGTACGACGCTAGCGGCTAACGCCATGGCGAAGCGGCTCACGGATGCGGGTTTCCCCGCGGCCGACGTGCAGGTGCTCGGCCGCGAAGGCTCGAAGAACTACAATCTCGTCGCCCGGTTTCGCGGCACGGGACGGGAGAAGCCGATCCTGTTGCTCGCGCATCTCGACGTGGTCGAGGCCAGGCGCGGCGACTGGTCGCTCGATCCGTTCACATTCGTCGAGTGCGACGGCTTCTTCTACGGCCGGGGCACGCAAGACATCAAGGACGGCGACGCGATTTTGGTGGCTACGTTGGTGCGACTCAAACAAGAAGGCTACCGGCCGAACCGCGACCTGATTCTGGCGTTGACGACCGGGGAGGAAGGCGGCAGCGACTATAACGGCGTGGAGTGGCTGCTCGCCCACCGGCGCGACCTGATCGATGCGGCGTACGTGCTCAACATGGACGCCGGCGATCCGGTCATCCTGAGCGGCAAGCGTTTGATGCGGCCCGTGCAGGCGAGCGAGAAGGTGTACGTGACGTTCAAGCTCGAGGTACACAATCCCGGCGGTCACAGTTCGTTGCCCACCAGAGACAACGCGATCTATCGGCTCGCCGCCGCCCTCGGGCGTCTGAGTGCCTACGAATTCTCGGCGCAGCTCAACGAAATTACGCGCACCTTCTTCCAGCGCATGGCGGGTCTCCAGCAGGGGCAGCTCGCCGCGGACATGGCCGCCGTGGCAAGTCCGTCGCCCGATTCGGCGGCGATCCGCCGGCTTTCCGACATCAGTCCCCTGTATAACGCGCAGCTCCGCACGACCTGCGTGGCGACTGAGTTGTTGGGCGGTCACGCCGAGAATGCGTTGCCGCAGACGGCGTCGGCGACGGTCAATTGCCGGATGCTGCCGGGGACACCGTCGGAGGACGTGCAGAACACGTTGAGCAGAGTGGTGGCGGACACCGCAGTCAAGGTGAGCGTTGTGACGGCGGCGATCCCGAGTCCACCGTCGCCACTCACGCCGGCCATCACGGACCCCATCGAGCGGGTCACGAAACGGCTCTGGAACATCCCGGTCGTTCCGGTGATGGAAACGGGCGCCACCGATGGGCTGTATCTACGCAACGCCGGCATTCCCGTCTACGGCGTCTCGGGGGTCTTCATCGACATTAACGATGTTCGCGCCCACGGCCGCGACGAGCGCGTTGGAGTGCAGGATTTCTATGATGGCGCCGAGTACATCTATCGACTCGTGAAGGCGGTCACGGGAAACGGCGGCAGGTGAGACGGCGGCAGGTGAGACGGCGGCGAGGTGAAGCGGCGGCGAAGTGAAGCGGCGGCGAGGTGAGGCGGCGGCAGGTACAACGGCGGCGAGGGGCGGCGAAGGGCGGCGCTAGGTCGCGTCGTTCATCGAGATTTTTAGCTTCCACGTCAAGAAATGGGCCCTGCGTCCTTGGTTAGTAAGACTGGAGCACACGTCGTCCTTCAAATAGCCGAGCGCACCGGCCACCTCTAACTCATATTCGACCTCAGACAGCGATCCGAGAGACATGTCAAGAAAGCGTCGAAATTCGTTTCGGCCCTTTTTTGATGCGCCCTCGACGATATTTACGGCAGCCGAGAGCGCGGCACGGCGGAGTTGGGATGTCAGACCATATAGCTCATGTTTGGGAAAGCACTCGGTTGCCTTATAGACTGCAAGGACAAGCTTATGGCATTCCTGCCATGCCAAGAACCGTTTGTGTGTCGCCATGTGTCTTGATAGACAATTCGAGGTACAGAGCAGGACCATTTCCTCGCGCGGTTCATGTTTTTGCCGCCCCTCGCCGCCCTTCGCCGCCATTCGCCGCCCTGTTACATGAGCTCTAATACCAGGCAGCGCGGTCTTGACGGTGTCGTCGCCGCCCAGACCCGCCTCAGCCACGTCGACGGTCAGGCCGGGGAGCTGATCATCGGCGGCTACCAGCTCAGCGAGCTGGCCGGTCGTGTCAGCTTCGAGGAGGCCGCGCATCTCCTGTGGCGCGGCGCATTGCCGGCCCCCGACGAACTGGCGGCGCTGCGCCGCGAAATTGCCGAGCTCCGCGCGCTGCCGGAAGAAACGATGCACGTGGTGCGGGCCGCGGCGAAGACGCCGCCGATCGATGCGTTGCGTATGGCCTGCGCGACCTTGTCGCTGGACCTCGCGCGCCCCGACGACATCTCGCCCGCGGCCGACCTCGCGGCCGCCAAGCTGCTCGCGGCGCGGTTTCCCACCGTGGTCGCGGCGCATGCGCGGCTGAGCGCGGGCAAGCAGCCGATCGCGCCGCGTACCGATCTGCCCCTGTCCGCGAACTTCCTTTACATGGTGCACGGCAAGGAGCCCGATCCGATCGCGGCGCGCGCGATCGACACCTACTGGGTGACGGTGATCGATCACGGGATGAACGCGTCGACGTTCGCCGCGCGAGTGATCGCCAGTACCCGCTCCGACATCGTGAGCGCGTTGACGGGTGCGATCGGCGCATTGAAGGGGCCGCTGCACGGCGGCGCGCCGGGCCCCGTGCTCGACATGCTCAAGGACATCAGGTCCGCTGACCGCGCCGAGGCGTGGGTCCGCAACGAGCTGGCCGCCGGCCGGCGCATTATGGGCTTTGGGCACCGCGTCTACAAGGTGCGCGATCCGAGAGCCGACGTGCTCAGTAAAGTCGCCAACGAGATGAGCTCCGCGGCACTGGAGAACCGGCAGCTGTTCGATCTCGCGCGTGCCGCCGAGCAGACGATTCTCAAGGTGCTCGAGGAAGTGAAGCCCGGGCGGAATCTTCGGACGAATGTCGAGTTCTACACGGCGCTCGTGCTCCAGGCGCTGGGCCTGGACCCGCGGTCGTTCGTCGCCACATTTGCGTGCGGGCGCGTGGCGGGGTGGTGCGCTCATGTCATCGAGCAGCACGGTGAGGACCATCTCATCCGGCCGCAATCTGAATACGTTGGCCCCCGAGGATTGAAGGTCGGGGGCGATAAAGGGCGGCGAACATGATCACACGATTGGCAATCGGGTTCCCCTTCAGCGGCAAGATTCGCTATACGCGGCTTTTCGTTCGCCGGGACGGACGGTGGCAAGCCGTGCTGATGCAACAGACTCCCATGCAATAAGACTTGGCGCTCCCTCCTCCCTATCCCGTGCTGATCGCTGCCGAGCTCAAGAATCTTCTCGAGCCGACGCAGCTCGTAGACTTCGATGTCACCTGGATCGCCGCGAGCGACCAGACTCCCAAGGGCGAGTGGGTTGCCATCGTTCCGCTGCTCTCCCGCTGGGTCGGCGGCACGGAGTTCAAGAATCTCCCCAGGCTGCGCATCGTCGCGAATTGCGCCGTGGGCTACAACAACGTCGATCTCGTCGCCGCCGAGATGCGCAACGTCCTCGTGACCAACACCCCCGGCGTGCTTACAGAAGCGACGGCCGACTTAACGTGGGCGCTGATCCTCGCGACCGCGCGGCGGCTGGTGGAAGGCGTGGATCTCGTGCGCAGCGGGCGCTGGACCGGCTGGCACCCCGAGCAGCTCCTCGGCCTCGAGCTGCGCGGCCGCACGCTTGGGCTCCTCGGCGCCGGTCGCATCGGCCGGGCGGTCGGCCGGCGGGCGCTGCCGTTCGGTTTGCGCATCCTCTACGTCGCCCGCACGCCCAAGCCGGAGTTCGAACGCGACACCGGCGCGCGACGCGTGGATACGAGCCAGCTGTTCGCGGAGAGCGACATCCTGAGCGTGCACGTGCCGTCCACGCCGGAGACCAAGGGCATGATCAACGGCGAGACACTCGCCCGGATGAAGCGCGGCGCGATTCTGATCAATACGTCACGCGGCGACGTGGTTCGTGAGGAAGCGCTCGCCATGGCGCTCGAGCTCGGGCAGCTCGGCGCCGCCGGCCTGGACGTCTATACCGACGAACCCCGCATCCATCCTCGATTACTAGCGGCGCCGCGCACCGTGCTGTTGCCGCATATCGGCAGTGCGACGGAAGAGACGCGCCGCAAAATGGCCACGATGGCGATCGCGAACGTGCAGTCCGTACTGGGGGGACAACCCCCTTTGACCCCCGTTTACTGATAGGTAGCTTTCACGTCCGAGATGCCTCGGCCCAAAGCAGAAGAACGCACGATTCTCCTGGACGCCCGCGCGATGTCGCGGGCGTTGCAGCGTATGGCCGTGGAGATCGTCGAGCTGGCGCACGGCACGGACGATCTCGTGCTCATCGGCATCCAGCGCCGCGGGGTTGAGCTCGCCGAACGCATCGCGAAACTCATCGAACAGCAGGAAGGTGCACCTGCGTTGATTCCGCGTGGGGCGCTCGACATCACGCTCTACCGCGATGACCTCGGCACCGTCGGCCCGAAGCCCGTGATCGGCGAAACGCACATTCCCGGTGATCTCACGGACAAGCACGCGGTCATCGTGGACGACGTGCTTTATACCGGGAGGACCGTGCGGGCCGCGCTCGATGAGCTGGCCGACTTCAGCCGTCCGAAGCGCATCTCCCTGTGCGTCCTCGTGGATCGTGGCGGCCGCGAGCTGCCGATTCAGGCCGACATCGTCGGGAAGTCGGTCAAGACCGGACCAGACGACCGCGTGGACGTGCAGGTCGAGGAGCTGGACGGCCGCGATCAGGTGGATGTGATCCGATGACCGCGCCGGCACTCGGCAAGGATCTCACCGGGCTCGAGCACATGACGCCGGAGCAAATCCGCCTCATTCTCGACACGGCCGAGCCGTTCAAGGAAGTATCCGAGCGCCCCATCAAGAAGGTCCCGGCGCTGCGCGGCAAGACGATCGTCAATCTGTTCTTCGAAGCCTCCACCCGCACACGTATCTCCTTCGAGTTCGCCGAGAAGCGGCTCTCGGCCGACACCGTGAACGTGGCGGCGACCGGCTCTTCAGTCTCCAAGGGTGAAACGCTGGTCGACACGGCGCGGAATCTCGAAGCGATGCGGATCGACATGGTGGTGATCCGCCATCCGTCGTCGGGGGCGGCGGAATTCCTCGGCGATCGTATCGCCTCGAACGTGATCAACGCCGGCGATGGCAAGCACGAGCATCCGACGCAGGCGCTGCTCGACCTGCTCACGATCCGGGACAAGCACGGCAAGATCGAAGGCCTCAAGGTCTGTCTCGTTGGCGACGTGCTGCACTCGCGCGTCGCGCGCTCGAACCTGTGGGGATTGTCGAAGCTCGGTGCGGAAGTCGCCGTCTGCGGACCGTGGACGCTCATGCCCCGGGGCATCCAGGAGCTGGGCGTCACCGTCTTCGGCCGCATCGAGGAAGCGATCGAGTGGGCCGACGTCCTCAACGTGCTGCGACTGCAGCTCGAGCGCATGGAAAAGGGATTCATCCCGAGCCTGCGGGAGTACTACCGCGTCTTTGGGGTCACCCCCGAGCGGCTCGAGCGCTCACCCAAGCCGATCACGATCATGCACCCCGGGCCCATGAATCGCGGTGTCGAGATCGATTCGCGCGTGGCCGATGGCCCCCACAGCGTCATCCTCGATCAAGTCACGAATGGCGTCGCCGTGCGGATGGCGGTGCTGTATCTGCTCGCCGGTGGCCGGGCCGAGCTCGCGGATGCCGCGAAGCGAGGGGGAGGGGGAGGGGGAGGGGCAGGGGGGGGGAGCGAGTGAGCCGGCCCATACTGCTGCAGGGTGGGCGCGTGATCGATCCGAGTCGTGATCTGGATGAGCTTGCCGATGTGCTCATTCAGGATGGGAAGATCGCCGCAGTGGGACGCGGGCTCTCCGCCCCCGATGCTGTCAGCATCCGCAATGTGAAGGGGAAGATCGTCGCGCCCGGTCTCGTCGACTTGCACGTCCATCTGCGCGAGCCGGGCAACGAAGACGAAGAGACCGTCGCGAGCGGTGCGCGCGCCGCCGCCGCCGGCGGCTTCACCGCGATCTGCGCGATGCCCAACACCGATCCCGTCACCGACAATCAGGCAGCCGTCGGCTTCATCGTGCGCCAGTCGGGGCGTGCCGGCCTCGCGCGCGTGCATCCGATCGGCGCCGTCTCGATCGGCCAGAAAGGGGAACGGCTCGCCGAGTTCGGGGAGATGGTGGGCGCCGGCGCCGTCGCCGTTTCCGACGATGGCAGACCGATCGTCTCGAGTCACCTGATGCGTACCGCGCTCGAGTACGCGCGGACGTTCGACATCCCCGTGGCGGATCATTGTGAGGATCCGGCGCTCGCCGCCGGCGGCGTCATGCACGAGGGTCTCGTCTCGACGCGTCTCGGCCTGAAGGGGATCCCCGCCGCAGCTGAGGAGATCATGGTCGCGCGCGATGTCGTCCTGGCGGAGCTGACCGGCGGGCATGTCCATCTCTGCCACATGTCCTGCCGCGGCTCGGTCGCCATCATTCGCGAGGCGAAGGAGCGGGGCATCCGAGTGACGGCCGAAGTGACGCCGCATCACCTGACGCTCACCGATTACGCATGCGAGGACTACGACACGCACGCTAAGATGAATCCGCCGCTGCGAGAAGCCGCCGACGTGGCCGCACTCCGGGGCGCGCTCAAGGAGGGTGTGATCGACTGCATTGCTTCCGATCACGCGCCTCACGCCTACGACGAGAAAGAGGCGGCATTCGACGATGCACCGTTCGGCGTCGTCGGACTCGAAACCGCTTTTGCCGTCGCCCACACGGAGTTGGTGGAGAGCGGCATCTTCACCCTCCCGGAGCTGATCCGCCGCATGAGCACCGATCCGGCGCGGGTCTTCCACCTCGCGGAGGCGGGGGGGGGCGGCACACTCGCGCCGGGCTCGGTCGCGGATGTCGCCGTTTTCGATACGACCGCCAAGTGGTCGGTCGATCCGGCCGCGTTTCATTCCAAGAGCCGCAACACGCCGTTCACGGGTCGAGCACTGACGGGGCGCGCGGTCCTCACCATCGTCGCCGGCACGATCGTTCACGAGCTGTGAACGTCCGCGCGGTAGCCCGGCGCATGGCGCTGTGCTGCCGCCAGCTCGCGGCGCAGGGCTTGATTGCGGGACGCGACGGCAATCTCTCGGTGCGTTTGGCGCCGGACCGCGTCCTCGTCACGCCCAGTGGATTCATCAAATCGCTCGTGACGGCGGCCGATATGGTGGAAGTCGATCTCACCGGCAAACCGCGCACGGGTGGCACCCGCAAGCCTACCAGCGAGTTGGACTTACACTTGCGCATCCTTCGCCACCGGCCCGATGTGCTTGCCGTCGTGCACGCGCATCCGCCTACGGCTACAGGGTTTGCCGTTGCGGGCGAGGAGATTCCGGGCAATTTGTTGCCGGAGCTTATCTTCGTGGTGGGACCGGTGCCGCTCGTGCCCTTCGGTATGCCAGGTACGCCGGAGCTTGGCGATCGCATCGTCCCATACATCGAAGCCAACCGTCACCAGGCGCTGCTACTGGCCAATCACGGCGCCGTGACGATGGGCAGAACGCTCGACGAGGCCTGGATCCGGATGGAGAGTCTCGAGCACGCGGCGCGGATCATCGCCGCGGCGCGCGGGCTCGGGGACCCGAAACCGTTGACCGCCCGGGCCGTCGAGAGACTCGAAGCTCTGCGCGCCCAAGTGCAGCGGGAGAAGGATGCCTAAGGGACCGTCCAAGAGTGCCGCGGCGATTGAGCGGCTCCTAGAAGAACGTCGCCAGTACGAGGCGTGGCTCGCGCGCATTACCGCGACCGCCGACTCGGCGCCGGAGCACGTCCGCACTCGGGTGAAGGCCGACTACGAGGCGCGACTCAAGGCCGTCACCGAAGAATTGCGTGCCCACGCCGATGCCGCGCGCCAGCTGATCGCGCAGCGTAAGGAAACCCTGCTCGAGCTGCAGAAAAAGGAGAAGGCGGTTGCCGAGCGGCTTGCGGAGACCGAGCTGCGACACGAAGTAGGCGAATACGATGAGGCACAGTGGGGGCAGGTGCACAAGGACGCGCTGGCGGATCTCGGGGCCGTCCGTGACGAGCTGATGGACGTCGAGCGCGACATCACGCGGCTCGAGGAGCTGGATAAGCTCGTGAAGGCCAAACCGACGCCCGCCTCCCGGGGGGTGGCAGGGGAACTCACGCTGACGCCATCGCCGCCGCTCAAACCCGCCGAGAGGCGCAAGACACCAATCGACGAGTTGGCGTTCCTCAAGTCGGTGACGGAAGACGACAAGAACGCCCCGTCGCCGCGCCGCGCGAGCGGTGGGCAGTACCAGCCTGACGACCTCCAGGACGCCGCGCATCTCGCGCCGGTCGACGAGGACGCGCCGGTCGAGAAGACGCTCAAGTGCCGGGAATGCGGGACGATGAATCTGGCGACGGAGTGGTACTGCGAGAACTGCGGCGCGGAGATGGGCGCGCTGTAGGATAACAATGTTGTAGGGGCGCAGCATGCTGCGCCCCTACATGTTCAGATTACGCCGATGCCTTCTCCTTCAACCGTTTCACTAACGCCGCCAAACGGGACTTCTGCCGCGCGGCGTTGTTTTTGTGGATGAGTCCCTTGCGCGCGGCGCGATCGAGGACGCGGGCGGCGAGCGCGTAGGCCGCGGCCGCGGCTTCGGCGGTAGCGGAGGCGCGCACGTGCTTGAGCGCGGTGCGCAGCGACGAGCGTTGCGCCCGGTTGCGGATGGTGCGCGTGCGCGCTTGGCGCATCGCTTTCTTCGCGGATTTGATCTTCGGCATGGCGCGGAAAGTAGACGGTAAGTTGCGTCGGGTCAAGACTATACATATCTTTGGCCGTCACCTACCCGAGTCAAACACTATCTCGTTCGAGTTTTTCGTCTGGGCCCCGGTGTTGCTGTTTTCCATGGTCGCCCACGAATACGCTCACGCCGAGGCAGCCTATCGACAGGGTGATTCCACCGCCTACATGCTCGGGCGCCTGACGCTCAATCCCCTCAAGCATATCGATCCATTCATGACGGTGATCCTGCCGCTCGTGCTCTGGTTCGGGTCGCACGGCACCTATACGTTCGGCGGCGCAAAGCCGGTCCCGGTGAACCCGCGGAACTACCGGCAATACGTGCGGGGTGACATCATCGTCTCCCTGGCCGGCATCGCCGTGAACCTCGTGCTGTTCCTCATTTTCACGGCCTTGTTCGCGACCGTGGGAACCCTGGCGGAAGCGGTGCCCGTGCTGGGTCCGACGCTCGAAATCCTGCAACGGATGATGTACTACGGCATGTGGCTGAACCTGGTGCTCGCCTTTTTCAACCTGATTCCGATCCCGCCGCTCGATGGCAGTCACGTCTTCTATCATCTGCTGCCGCCCGGCGCCGGGATGCAGTACCGGCAGCTGCAGCGCTTCGGCTTCCTCCCGATCATGGTCGTCAGCTTCATGCTCCCTGGCGTGATTCAGTTCTTCTTATGGCCCGCCGTGAAGCTGATGCGACTCGCATTGGCCATGGTGATTCCGGTCGCGCTGCCGAACGGGCTTCCCTCATGACGAGTCCCATCCTCCGCGATCCGGGCAACAGCGGGTTCGTGATCGAGCTGGAAAAGTTCTCCGGCCCGCTGGACTTGCTGCTGCATCTGATCCGCGAAGACGAAGTCGACATCACCGATCTGCCGATCGCCAAGGTCGCCGATCAGTTCCTCTCCGTGATCAACGAGCTGGGACTGAACCAGGCCGCCGATTACCTCGAAATGGCCGCGCGGCTGCTGCGGATCAAGGCACAGCTGCTGCTGCCGCGCCGGCTCGGCGACGACGAATGGGAAGACCCGCGTGCCGAGCTGGTGCGCCGGCTGCTCGAATACCAGCAGATCCGCGAGCTCGTCGACTGGCTGGGTCATGCCGCCGACGTCCGGGCCGAGCGGCTCGGCCGGGGGTACGAGGCGCCGCCGCCCGATGCGCCGCCCGCACCGCTGCAGATCGACCTGAACGATCTGCTCGCGGCCGCAGAACGCGTCATCGCGCTCATGCCCGATCCGAACTTGCACCACCGCGTCGTGCCGCGGCCGCTCGACGTCGAAGGGGCGACGGCGCGCATCAATGCGCTGTTGGCCGAGCGAGAGCAGTTTGGCTGGATCGACGTCGTGGGGCGGGGGGGGACGATCGTGGACATCTTGTCGGCATTCATCGCGCTGCTCGAGCTCGCCAAACGCGGCTCGCTCACGCTGTCGCAGCCTGAACCATTCGGTCCGATGGTGATTACGCGTGCAACCCCTCGCGAAGCTCCTTGAAGCCGCGCTGTTTGCGGCGTCGCGCCCGCTGACCCTCGAGGAGCTGGCCTCCCTCGACCCCAGTGCCGGAGAAATGGCGCTCCGGGCGTCGCTCGAGGCGCTCGGTGCCGCCTACAATGACGAACACGGCGTCGAGCTGGTCGAGATTGCGGGGGGTTGGCAGTTCCTCACACGCCGCGAATACGCGGAGACGATCGAGCGCGCGCAGTTCGCCTTGCGGCCACGGCGGCTGTCTCCCGCCGCGCTCGAAACGCTCGCCATCATCGCCTATCGGCAACCGGTCGGACGGCTCGAGGTGGACGAGATCCGCGGCGTCGACTCCGGCGCCGTGATCGACAAGCTGGTGGAGCGCGGCCTTATCGAAGTCGTCACGCGCGGAGAAGGTCTGGGCCGCCCGCTGCTCTACGGCACCACACCGTCGTTCCTGGAGATTCTCGGATTGAAAGGCCTGGAGGATCTGCCGCGGCTCGAAGAGCTGTCCGTGGCCCTCCGGCGTCCCACCCCGGTCGACGAGCCCGAATGACCGTCATGCGCCTGCAGCGCGCCCTGGCGCGCGCGGGCGTCGCGTCGCGCCGCAAGGCGGAAGACCTGATCCGCGCGGGCCGCGTGCGCGTGGACGGCGAGACGGCGGGGATTGGCTCAAGCGTCGATCCCGATTCCCAGAAGATCACGGTCGACGGCCGTCCCGTACGCAGCGCGGCGCGCACCACTTGGCTCGCGCTCAACAAACCGATCGGCTACGTCGTCAGTCGCTCCGATCCGGAGGGGCGGCGCACCGTGTTCGGGCTGCTCCCCAAGGTGCCCGGCCTCACGTACGTTGGTCGGCTGGACGTCATGACCTCCGGGCTCCTGCTCCTGACAACTGACGGCGCGGCGGCCCACCGGCTCATGCATCCGCGCTACGAGGTGCCCCGCACCTACTGGCTGGGTGTGCACGGCGCGGACAGTGCCGCTATCCGGGCCGCGCTGGCGCAACGGATCGTGATCGACGGCCGGGCCGTGCGCATCGTGGAGTCGCGCGTGCGGCCGCAGGGGAAGTCGGTCGAGATCGAGCTGACGGTCGCCGAAGGGCGGCAGCGGATTGTGCGCCGCATCGCTGAAGCGCTGGGTCTCAAAGTCGAGTGGTTGCACCGTGTGTCCTACGGCCCGGTCCGGCTCGGCAAGCTGGCCGAGGGCCATTGGCGCGAGCTCACCCGGCAGGAGATCGGAGCGATCGAGCGCTTGCATGGACCTCGCTGACCGGACAGTGATGTTGCTCGGCGGCAGTGGGGTCGTGGGCCATGCCGTCGCACGCCGTGTGCTGGCGGCGCCATCGCCGAGGCGTACCTGTGCCGCCAGCTTTGCCCGAACGTGCGAGCCCTCGCGGGCAGCCAGGCCGGGGCGCTTGCGAAGGCAGCGTGGCGCTTGCTCACCACGGACGGGGCGCTGCGGCAGCAGATTATCTCCGTCGGGTTGCCGATCGTGGCGCCTGAAGGCAAAAATGTCTACCGCGGTAGCACCGTCGTCGTCCCACCCGAAGCCGGCCGCGACCCGCTGAGCGTCGCACCGCGCGTTGGGTCGATCTGCGTCCGGAGCAGTTCGGGCTGTGGATCCGGGGGGCCGGCAGCATGATCCGGGAGGCGGAAACGCGACACGCCGGGCCCCAGAGCTCCGGCAGCGACGTCGAGTGGAACGCGATCGAGCCCGATGATCCGATCGAGCCCTCACGCTTCGCCACGTGGGTCTTTACCGTCGAGGACAAGGGGACGCGAATCAAGCGCTAATGGCGATCGACACAGGAGCAGTGGACCGCGCGCTCGGCGCGATCGGCACGACCTTCCGGCTGACACGCCTGTATCCGCCGTCGCATCCGGCGGTACTCGAAGCGATGCGCCACATCACCGCCTCGCTGCCGGCACTCGCCGGGCTGGGGTCGGTGGAGTTGAAGATCGGCGCGACGGGACTGCACTGGCACGGCCAGCATCTGCTGCCGCGCAACACCCAAGTCGCCGAGCTTGCCGGCCTGTTGTTCGCGCGCGGCGTCCGTTCGATTCAGATCAATCCCGGTGTTACGGCGGAGCACTGGCTCGGTCTGTTTGGCGTCGCCGTAGGCAACGTTGCACCCGACGACGCTGTGCTCGGGCGCATTGCGGTGCTGCTCGGCCGCCGCGCCAGCCAGCGGCTCTCCGCCTCCCGCGTGCTTGAGGAAGTCGCACCTGCTGCGCCGCCCGCCGCCCCCTCGCCGCCGGTTTCAGTCGACGCCCCTTCGCCGCCGGTTCAATCGCCGCCCCCCGCCGCCCCATCGGCGCCGGTTTTCATCGCTGCCCCTGCGCCGCCTGCAGAGACGGTCGGACCGACGCGCCAGAGCAGTGCGTTCCGGCCCGATGTGCTGCCGGCCGATGTCGAAGCGCGACGCGCCGTCACTGCGTTGCAGGCCGCGTCGCGACCCGAAGACCAGCGGACGATGATCGACAAGCTGCGGCAGCTCACGCCGGACGTGATCGCATTGCGCGACATCGGCGCCGTGGCCGAGGTCGTGGCCGGGCTCGATCGGTCGCTCGGCAAGATTCAGGATCCCGAGATGCAAGAGGCCATCGGGGATGTGGCGGGGGCGCTTGCGGACGAGGCTATAGTGGAGCGTATGGTGACGCGGCTTGGCGAGCCCCGTGTCCCGCCTGCCGAGCGCGCGCATCTGGTGAATGCGGTGGGGGCGTTGGGCGCCGTCTCAGCGGGTCTCGTGGTGGATGCGTATCTGCACGCGGCGCCGGAGCTGCGCGAGGCGTATCGCGCAGCCATGCGGGCGGCTGGAGAACGCACGGTGGAACTGCTGCAGAGCCGCGTTTCCAGCAAAGTACCCGAGGTGGTCGCGGCCGCGGCGGAGTTCTTAGGGCTGAGTGGCAGCCCGGAAGTCGCCGAATCGCTCATCGGACTTACGCACCACGCCGATGAGCGCGTGCGGGAAGCGGCGCTCCTCGGTCTCGCGGAGCTGGGTGGACGAGAGATCGCGCGGCCCGCGATGCCGGCGTTGAAAGACGAATCGGTGTTGGTGCGCACGGCCGCGGCGCGCGCGATTGCGGCGGCGGGCGATATGGGGGCGACGACGGTCATGGTGCGACGGCTGGAGCAGGAGAAGGACGAGGGGGTATTGGCTGCGTTGCTGAAGGCGATCGGCCAGCTGGGAGCCAAGGAAGCTCTGGAAGTGCTCGCGAAGTACGCCGAACCCGGCGGGAGACCGCGGCGCACGCCGTTCGTGCGCGCGGCCGCCATCGAAGGACTGGCGAGTCTGGATCGAATGGAGGCAAAAGCGTTGCTCGAGCTCTATGCGCGGGACAAGGAGCCCACGGTGAAGCGCGCCGCGGAGGCGTCACTCCGATGACCACACGCACGGCGAAGACGACCGATGCGGTACTGACGCAGACGATCACGCGCGAAGTTGCCAAGCGCATCGTCGGGCAGGAGGTCATGGTGGAGCGCCTGCTGATTGGGCTGCTCACCGGAGGCCACATACTACTCGAAGGCGTGCCGGGACTGGCCAAGACGCTCGCCGTAAAAACCGTCGCCGAGTGCCTGCGGATCACCTTCTCGCGGATCCAGTTCACGCCCGATCTGCTGCCGGCCGACGTGATCGGCACGATGGTGTTCGATCAGCGCTCGCAGGAGTTCTATCCCAAGAAGGGCCCGCTGTTCGCGAACCTCGTCCTCGCCGATGAAATCAACCGCGCGCCCGCGAAAGTCCAGTCGGCGCTGCTCGAGGCGATGCAGGAGAAGCAGGTGACGATCGGCGGGGAGACCTTCTATCTCGGCGAGCCATTCCTCGTGCTCGCGACGCAGAACCCGATCGAGCACGAAGGGACGTACCCGCTGCCCGAGGCGCAGCTCGACCGTTTCATGCTCAAGGTGCGGGTCGGCTATCCATCGCGCGATGCCGAAAAGGAAATCGTGGGTCGCATGGCCTCGGGACGGCCGATCGAGGTGCAGCGGATCGCGGAAGCCGAAGACATTCTCGCCGCCCGGAGCGCGATCGCCGAGCTGTTCATGGATCAGAAGGTGGTCGACTACATCGTGGACGCCGTGCGCGCAACCCGTGAGCCGCAGGCGGTCGGTCTGCCGGAGCTCAAGCCGCTGATCGCGTTCGGCGCCTCGCCGCGCGCGTCGATCTATCTCGCCCAGGCCGCCCGCGCGCACGCCTACCTGCGCGGCCGCGCCTTCGTCGTACCCGAGGACGTGAAGGCGATGGCCTTCGACGTGCTGCGGCATCGCATCCTGCTCACGTTCGAAGCCGAGGCGGAGGACGTGGACACCGACCACGTGATCACGAAGATCCTCGAGGCGGTCGGAGTGCCGTGAAGTACGAAGGACCAGAGCGCCGCAAGGAAGCGAGGTCCCCGGTCCAGGCGCGTCGGCGGGCCGTTACCACCGACGTGCTCAAGCAGGTGAAGGGGATCGAGCTGCGGACTCGGAACCTCGTCAGCACCCTGTTCTCCGGCGAATACCGCTCCGTCTTCCGCGGCCAAGGGATCGAGTTCGCCGAAGTGCGGGCCTACCAACAGGGTGACGACTTTCGCGCCATCGATTGGAACGTCTCGGCGCGCATGGGCCACCCGTTCGTCAAGACCTTTATGGAGGAGCGCGAACTGACGCTGCTCCTCATCGTGGACCAATCGGGATCGCTGCACTTCGGCCGGCCCTACACCAAGGCCGGGCTCGCGGTCGAGGTTGCCGCGGTGCTGGCTCTCGCCGCGGCCCGGCACAACGACCGGGTCGGGGCGCTCCTGTTCGCCGACGCACCCGAGTACGTCGTGCGCCCCGCGAAAGGACGCGCCCACGCCTTGCGTGTCATCCGCGACCTCGTGGCGTTCGCGCCTCGCGGTCGGGGCACGAACCTCGGCGGGGCGCTGAGTTACGCCGCGAAACTGCTGCGGCACCGGGCTATCGTCGTCGTACTCTCGGACTTTCGTGCCGAGGAGTGGGAGGACCCGCTCACGCAGCTCGCGGCGCGCCACGAGGTCGTGGCGATCACGATCGACGATCCGCGGGAGTACGACCTCCCGGACGCGGGGTGGGTAGAGCTCGAAGATGCGGAGACGGGGCAGCGCTTGCTCGTGGATACGAGCCACGGCCCCACGCGCACGCGCATCCGGGTCGCGGCCGAACGGATGCAACAGGAGCGCAGTCGCAAGCTCGTCCAGGCTGGGGTAGATCGCGTGTCGCTCTTCACCACCATCCCGTACGGGGTTCCGTTGCGGCGTGCCTTTGCCGAGCGGGCGAGGCGCCTGAGCCGGTGATCGCGGGAGCGCTTCTGCTACTCGTGCTTCAAGCCGAGGGATGGACAGCGGCTCCGCTGCGGCCAACGGTCGGCGATACGATCCGGCTCGAGCGCGCGGTCGGAGCGCCGGCGGGCTGGCGCGTCCGGGCCGGCAAGCTCGCCTCGGGCACGGTCGCCGAGCCGCTCGGGGATGCCGTGGTACTTGCCAGCGCTTCCGGCGGCTGGGTGGTTCGATATGCCGTGGTGGCGTGGAGACCTGGCGAGATCACGCTGGCGATGCCTCCGATCTGGCGACTTGGCCCCGATGGGACAGCGGACTCATTGGCCGGCGGGACGGCGGCGTTCCACGTCGCGAGCGTCATCCCCGACAGCGTGAAGGCCCCCGCGCCGCAGCCCGCCGTCGCGCCGCTGCGGCTCGAACGAGCCAGTGCGATTCCCGTCACCCTGGCCGTGGTCCTCGCCGGCGGCGTGCTGTTGCTCCTGATCGGGTGGCGACGCCGCGGCCCGCGCGTCATCGCAGCCGGTCCGGCACTCGCGGCCGAAGGGGAAATCCCGGACTCGCGCTGGCTCTCCGCCGGCGAGCCGAAGGCGGTTGCGGCGCGGGCGACGCAGCGGCTGCGCCGCGCAGTGGCGAATGCGATCCCCGACGCACACGAGGCCCTGAGCACCGCGGAATGTCTGGCGGCAATCGAACGAGCGTGGCCCAAGGCGCCGCTGCGTGATCTGCGGGAGCTGCTGCAGACGCTCGATCAGGTCGCGTTTGCGACGGCGCACGGAGTGGAGGTCGCTCCGCTCGCGGCGCGCGCACGAACCCTCGCACGGGAGTTCAAGAGGGACGGGAAGGAGGCGTCGCGATGACATTCGCCCGGCCGCTGCTTCTGCTGCTGCTCGCGGCGTTGCCGCTCTGGTGGTGGTGGCGCCGCGAGCGCCTGGCGAAGCTCGCCGGTGCGCCGATGAGCGACGTCCGGCCCGCGCTGGGACCGGTGGAGCGACTGTGGATCGCGCGGCTTCCCGCGTCGCTGCGATCCGTGTGTCTCGGCGCGTGGATCATTGCCGCGGCCGGTCCGCGACTCGGATCGGCGCGCGCGGAGCTGCGCAGCGAGGGGATCTCGATCGTGCTGGCGGTCGACATCTCGAGCAGCATGCTCGCTGAAGATTTCTCGCCTTCGAATCGCCTGGATGTGGCGCGGCGCACCGCGACGGAGTTCGTCCGCGCGCGTGTCTCGGATCGCATCGGCCTCGTCGCGTTCGCCGGGCAAGCGCTGACTCAGGTGCCGATTACCACGGATTACGAAGTTCTCGAAGAAGCGATTCGGCAGCTGCGCGTGGGAATTGTGGAGGACGGAACCGCAATCGGCACGGCCATCGCGACGAGCGCGAACCGTCTGCGCCGTACTCCCGGCAAAAGCAAAGTGGTCATCCTGTTGACGGACGGCGTGAACAACAAGGGTATCGTCGATCCGCGCACTGCGGCGCAGGCGGCGGCGACGTTCGGGATCAAGATTTACACCATCGCTGTCGGGAGGCAGGGCGAGGCGCCCGTGCCGACAGGCCAAGGTCCGCTCGGACTTCGCTACGAGACCCTGCCGGTCGAGATCGACGAGCAGCTGCTCGGGGAGATCGCGCAGACCACTGGCGGCCGCTACTTCCGCGCAACCGACGCCGCGTCGCTCTCGAACATTTTCCGCGAGATCGATCGACTCGAGAAGACGCCGGTGCAGCATCTCGTGTATCATCGGTACGATGAGGCCTACCGCGTGCCGCTGAGTATCGGGCTGCTGGCGTTGGCACTCGAGCTGGTCCTCGCCGGCACATTCGCGGTGCGGGTTCCGTGATCACGTTCGACGCGCCAATCGTCGTCGCGCTCTCTCCCGTCGTTGCCGCCGCGGTCTGGGCGGCCGCGTCGTGGGCGCGACGCTCGCGAGTGCACCGGGCTGCCGCATGGTCGGAAGCGACGGCGCGCATCGCCCGCTCCGCGGGGCGATTCGGCGCGCCCGCACTGGGGCTCGCCGCGTGGCTCGCCGCTGTCGCGCTTTCGGGCCCGCGCTGGGGTGAGGAACGGATCGTGACCGAGACGCGTGGGCTCAACCTGGTATTCGCGATCGACATTTCGCGCTCGATGCTGGCCGAAGACGCCAAGCCCAGCAGGCTGGGGCGCGCCCTGCGCGAAGCGCGCCGGTTGGTCCAGGACCTCGACGGCGATCGACTCGGGCTCTCCGCCTTCGCGGGCACGAGCTACATCCTCTCGCCCCTGTCCGTCGACGGCTCGGCGCTCACGCTGTATCTCGATGCCCTGGACCCGGACGTGGCGTCCGAGGGCGGCACATCGCTGGCCCCGGCGCTCGCCCAGGGTATCGACCTCCTCCATGCCAGCCCGGAAATCGCCGATCGCGTGCTCGTCATGTTTACCGATGGCGAAGCCCACGACTCGCTCGAGCAGGCGGTACAGGAAGCCCGCCGCCTTGCGGGACTCGGCATTCATCTGATCCTGGTGGCGGAAGGCGGGAAGCAGCCGACCAAGATTCCCGTGCGCGACGATCGCGGGACGCTGGTCTCCTGGCAGCAAGACGAATCGGGGACTCAGATCCTGACGAGCCGGCGCGACGACGTGCTGGGGGCGATCGCCGATGCGGCGCAGGGGACGATCGTCGCCGCGGAGCTGCCGGATCAGGCCGGCGCGGTGCGCGACCTCGTCGCCTCGTATAAGCGCGCGACGGCGACGGAGAGCCGCACACAACACGGCCGGCCGCGCGCCTGGATTCCGTTGCTGCTCGCGGGGTTGGTGTTGGCGGCGCAGACATTCACCCGCCGCACCGCTGCGCTGATCGGATTGCTGTTCTGTATCGGGCCGACGCTGCAGGCGCAGCGGCCGCGCTCCACCGCCGAGAAGGCATGGGATCAGGGCGATTCGCGCGCCGCCGCGGCCGCCTATCTCGCCGAGCTGAAAGCGCACGAGGACGATGACACCGCGTGGTACAACACGGGGACGGCGGCGCTCGCCGCCGGCGATCCCACGCTCGCACGTTCAACGCTCGCCCGCGCCGCCGCCTCACTCGATCCCGAGCTCCGTTTCCGCGCGCTCTACAATCTCGGCTTGCTGGCGCTGCTCGAGGCGAAATCGGACACGACCGGCCGTGAGGCTCATCTGGCCGACGCCGAGCGCGCCTATCGCGAGGCTCTGTTACTCAAGCCGTTCCACGTCCGCGCCAAGTGGAACCTCGAGCTCGTGAATCGGCTGCGCCGCGGTGGAGGACAGAACCAGCCCAATCCACCGCCGCCCCCATCACCGGGTGGCGGGGGCGGCGGTGGCGGGGCGCAGCCACCCCCCCCTCCGCCGAGTGGCGGGAATGGGATGAACGAGTCGCAAGCGGATCAGGTGCTGCGCTCGATCGGGCAGGAGGAGTTACGCACGCGCCGCGACCGCACGGGTCGCACGCGGCGGGCTGCGCCCGCGGGAGTGAAGGACTGGTGATTCTTTCCCTGCTGGCCGTGGCGGTGTTCGTCCAAGGGGCGGAAGTCACTGCGAGCGTCGATCGCACACAGATTCGCGTCGGTGAGGAGTTGACGCTGACGGTGCGCGCGCGCACGCGCTCTGCCGATGCCGTCGAGATCGTGCTTCCGTCACTGAACGGATTCGCGATCGTCGGCTCCCGCGATATGACGGAAGTCGCGATCAACGGAGCGTCGGGATCCACTCGGACGACGGTTCGAGAGCTGCAACTACGCGCCCAGCAGGCCGGAGCGCTGCTGATCGGGCCGGTGCGGGCACGGCAGGGCGTGAGCGTCGTGGCGACCGATCCGATTCTGGTGACAGTCGACAGTGCGGCGGATCGCACCGCCCTGACGCTGAGCCCGCTGGCGCGCTCGCTGCTCGAAAGCACGCCCGCGCCCGTCTCGCGCCGCGCCGATCGCGTCGCGCTCACCATGCTCGTGCCGAGCGACACGGTTTACAACGGGCAGCAGGTCGATTTGATCGCGGCGGCTTGGATCCCGCGGGAGTTGAACCAGCGCATGCGGCGGCCGCCGCTGCTGACGCTGGTCACGCCGGAGGGCGTGTGGGCGTATCCCGCCGCGACCTCATCGGGCGTCGCCCTCTCGCGGCAGGTCGGCGGGCGCTGGATGGATCTGTTCATCGCGCATGAGGTCGTCTTTCCACTCACGGCCGGCCGCTTGATCATCCCGCCGGCGTCCGTCGAGTACGCGCTTCCCGTGACCTTCTCATTCTTCAGCCGTGAGGAGCGGTACACACTGCGCAGCGACTCGATCGCGCTCACCGTCTTGCCGCTGCCCCCGACGAATCCCGCTACGAACGTCGTCGGCGAAGGCTTGCGTCTCGATCTGCAAGTCGATCCCGCGGCGACGCGCGTGGGAGAGCCCGTCGACGCGTCGGTCACAATCACGGGCGTCGGCAACATGGCGCTGTGGCCCGAGCCTCCGCTGCGTTGGCCAGCGGGATTTCGCGTGTACCCCGCGCAAATCGAGGTCCGCGTAGCCCCGCAGGCCGGCCGGATCGCCGGCAGCAAGACGTTCCATTATCTGGCCGTGCCGGATTCCACTGGCAACTTCAAGTTGGCCGAGGTGCGGTATCCCTACTTCAACGCGACCAGCGGTCGCTACGAGACGGCGACCGCGACGCCCAAGGCGTTCGCCGTTGCTGCTGGGGCCGAGCCCCGGGCGGCGCGGGTGCTTCCACCGCTGCTGCCGGCGCTGGGCGAGCGTCCCAGCGAGCGCCTGGGCCAGCGCCTTGGCTGGGAAGGATGGCTCCTGGTGCTGGTGGTGCCGCCGCTCGTCGCAGGGCTGGCGTTGCGCCGCCGGGGCAGGGGGGAGGAGCGTGCGACTGCCGCCGTGGCCGCCGGTGCGGGGCTCAGCCCTCTCGGTCGACTCGAGCGCGAGTTCCTCGCCGTGCTCGCAAGCCACGTGTCCGATCCGTTCGCGCGCGACGGCGACGGTCTCGCGCAGGCATTGCGCGCCGCAGGCGTTGACAGCGCCGTCGCTGACCACGTGAAGCGATTGCGCGACCGGCTGCGCGCCGCGCGCTACGGACCGCGCGGGCTGGGTGATGCGGCGGAGCTCGGGGCGGAAATACAGCAGGTGCTGCGCGTGTTGGGCGCCGAGGGACCGGTACGGACGAGGCGACCGCATCCCGTCGTGACGACGATTGTTTGCGTGGGGATTCTCGTGGTAGGGTCGCAGCATGCTGCGCCCCTACACGCCCAAACTGCCACGCCGCAGCCCCCAACGCCCAGCGCCGAGGCGCTGTTCGAGGCGGGTGCGTTGCGCGCGGCCGCCGATTCATTCGCGGCACGCGCCAGCCGCGATCCCGACGATCCGGCGCATTGGTACAACCTGGGCGCGACGCTGTATCGCGCCGGGGCAGACGGCAAGGCGACCGCGGCGTGGATTCGCGCGGCGCGCCTCGATCCGCGCAATCAGGCGATTCGGCGCGCCCTGCAGCTGCTGCCGCCGCCCGATCCCGTGACGGAGCAGCTGCTTCGTGTCGGTTGGGCGACGCCCGTCGAGTGGGGATTCTTCGCTGCGGCGAGCTGGGTTATCCTGTGGCTCGCCGTCGCCTTCGGCGGCGGCCGCCGTCTGGTGATCGCGTTGGTCGGGGCCGTCACGGCAGCGGCCGCGGTACTCGGAGCGATCGAATGGCAGCGGCGGGATCAGCCGGTCGCGGTGGTGATCGCGGACGCGGCGCCGGTCCGGACCGCGCCGTACGGGGCGGCGAGCGTGGCGGCGACTGTTCCGGCAGGTGGCGCGTTGCTCGTCAGCCGGAGCTATGGCCCGTGGCGCGAGGTACACCGCAAAGACGGAATTCACGGGTGGGTGCTGGGAGAGGAGATCCTCGGACTGTGAGCGTCGTCGCGCGCGCGCGCGTCCAGCTGTTGGCGGGAAACGTCGCGGATCAGATCGCCGCCGGTGAAGTCGTCGAGCGACCGGCATCCGTGGTGAAAGAGCTGGTCGAGAACGCGCTCGATGCCGGTCCCCAGACGGTGCGGGTAGAGTTGGAAGACGGCGGCAAGACACTGATCCGTGTCAGCGACGACGGCGCGGGCATGGACCGCGAAGACGCGCGCCTCGCGTTGCAGCGCCACGCCACCAGCAAGATCCGGACGGCGGCCGATCTCATCGGCGTAGCGACGTTCGGGTTTCGCGGCGAGGCGCTGCCGGCCATCGCCTCGGTGTCGCGCTTCGAGCTGGAGACCTGTGGCGACGGCGACGCTGCCACGCGCATTCGGGTCACCGGCGGAAGAGTCGAGAGTGAAGCGGAGTCCGTCCGTCAGCGCGGGACGACCGTCACGGTGCGCGGCTTGTTTTACAACACGCCCGCGCGGCGCAAATTCCTGCGGGCCACGGCGACCGAGACGCGCGCCGCCGTCGAGGCGCTCACCGTCCTCGCCCTCACGCGTCCCGATGTCGCCTTCGCGCTGACGAGCGATGGGCGCGGCTTGCTCGACTGCCCGCCGGCCGCGCGGCTGATCGACCGCGTGGGAGCCCTGTGGGGTGCCGAGCTCGCCGAGACACTGCTCGCGGTGTCGCATCGCGCCGGACCTTTGGAAGTGACCGGGTTCGCCCAGCGCCCCGCGCAAGCCCGCCCCGCGGGCCGCAAAGGCTACGTGTTCGTACGCGGCCGCCCGATTCGTGATCCGTTCATTCTCCGCGCCGCGGAGGCCGGCTATCGCTCCACCATCGCGCCCGGCGATCGGCCGTCGCTGCTCCTGTTTCTCGAGCTGCCGGGAGACGCAGTGGATGTGAACGTGCACCCCACCAAGCTCGAGGCGCGGTTTCGGGACAAGTTTTTTGTCGAGAAGGTGGTGGAGGAGGCTGTGAGGGAGGCGCTGGCGCCTCTGGATTCGGCTGCACCATTGGGTGGTGCCGGGTTTCAGGTGTCAGGTGCCTGGTTTCAGACCGAGGGATCGGCGCACGCCGCATCGGGCATCCCTCTCGACCTCTTCGGTGCGCGGTCCCTGACACCCGACACCCGACACCAGACACCGCTTTTGCAGGTCTTCGAGACGTATATCCTCTTCCAAGCCGACCAGGGCGTCGCGATCGTGGATCAGCATTCGGCCCACGAGCGCGTGCTATACGAAGACGTGATGCGTCAGCTCTCGGGCGATGGCGCGCCGGCGCAACGTCTGCTGCTTCCTCTCACGCTGGACTTTGCGCCGGCCGAGCTCGATGCGATCGAGGCGCATCGCGAGCTGCTGGCGCGCATCGGGTACGAGATCGAGCCGTTCTCCGGCCGAAGCATCGTGGTGCACACGGCGCCCAATCCGCATCCCCGGTTCGAAGCGGCGCGCTGCCTGCAGGAGTTGGTCGCCGATCTCGCTGGCGGCCGGTTTGGCGGCTGGCAGAATCGACTCGAGCGGTTTGCCGCCACGTACGCCTGCCGCGCCGCGATCAAGGCGGGCCAGACACTCGAGGCCGACGAGATGCGCCAGCTCATCGTCCGGCTGCTTTCTGCCACACTCCCCGCGCACGACGTGCATGGCCGGCCCTCGATGGTCCAGTTGCCAAAGGAAGAGCTGGAACGGCGTTTTGGCCGCACCTGATACCCGACACCTGACACCTGTCATTGTTGGCCCCACCGGCGTCGGCAAAACCGCCGTCGCGGTCGCGCTCGCATCTCTCACGCCGATCACCGTCATTTCCGCCGATGCGCGCCAGGTGTATCGCGGCCTCGATATCGGGACCGCCAAGCCCGATCGCGCCACGCTGGCCCGCGTGCCGCATCGTGGACTCGATCTGGTCACTCCGGGAGAGTCTTACAGCGCGGGACGGTTTGCGCGCGATGCCGCGGCGTGGATCGCGGAAGTGCGCGCCACCGGCGTGGCACGCCAAATCGTCGTCGTGGGAGGAACTGGCCTGTACGTCCGCGCGATCGCGGACGGACTGTTCCGCGAGCCGCCGTTCGATCCCGCGCGGCGCGAACAGTTGCGCCAGTGGTCCGAATCGCTCGAAGCCGGCGACCTGGCCCGGTGGGCCGGCCGGCTCGATCCCAACTTTCCCGGCGGCGGCCGCCAGCGTGCGGCCCGCGCCATCGAGGTGGCGCTTCTGACCGGCCACGCCCTCTCCTGGTGGCAACGGGAGGCGCGCGAGAGCGGTATGCTCCGTCCGTGGTACATTCACCTCACCGTGCCGCGCGAGGTGCTGCATCGCCGGCTCGCGGCCCGTGTGGACGAGATGTTGCGGGCCGGCCTCGTGCAGGAAGTGCAGCGCCAGCTCGCGGCCGGCGTGGCGCCCGATGCGCCGGGACTCGACGGGATCGGGTATCGAGAGGTTGTGGCGATGCTGGAGGGCGACTTGCCGGAGAGCGCGTTGTCGCAAGCCATTCTGGTATCGACGCGTCGCTACGCGAAGCGCCAGGAGACGTGGTTCAGAAACCAACTGCGTGGGGACGAGGGACGGGGGAAGGGGGACGGGGTGTGGATGCTGGATGCCACCGAGTCGCCGGACATGTTAGCCGCTAAAATTCTCGGGCGTTGGCATACCCTTCCCCCGTCCCTCGTCCCCCGTCCCGGCCTATGAGAATCGGCATCACCTGTTACCCGACGTACGGCGGATCCGGGGCTGTCGCCACCGAGCTCGGCCTCGAGCTCGCGCGTCGCGGCCACGAGATCCACTTCATTTCCTACGCGAGCCCGTTCCGCCTGCGCGGCTTTGCCGAGCGCGTGACCTTTCATGAAGTGACGCAGCTGGAGTACCCGCTGTTCGAGCAGTCGTCACCGTACGCGCTGGCACTCGCGGTCAAGCAGCACGAAGTCGCCAAGCGCGAGCAGCTCGACCTGATGCACGTCCACTACGCCATCCCGCACGCCGCCACTGCCTGGCTGGCGAAACAGATGCTCGAGCACGAGGGATTGCATCTCAAGATCGTGACGACGCTGCACGGCACTGATATCACGCTGGTCGGTCAGGATCCTTCGTACTACACGCTCACGAAGTTCTCCATCGAGCAGTCCGACGCCGTGACGGCCGTATCGGCGTACCTGCGGGAGGAGACGTATCGCGCGTTCGGGTGCGGCGACTGCGAGGTGCGGGTCATCCCCAATTTCATCTCGGCGGCGGACTACCATCCACCGGCGGACGATTCGTTCCGGCGCCGCCTCGCGCCCAAGGGGGGAGGGCATCGCGTGCTCGTTCACGTGTCGAACTTCCGGCCCGTCAAGCGAATTGGCGACGTCGTCAGAATCTTTGCCGGCGTCCGCCAGCAGCTCCCCGCCACCCTGGTCCTTGTGGGCGATGGTCCTGACCGCGACGCCGCGGAGCAACAAGTCGATAGCCTCGGCCTGCGCAAGGATGTGCGCTTCCTCGGCAAGGTCGAGAGCGTCGGCGATGTGCTCCGCGGCGCGGATTTATTTCTGCTCCCGTCCGCGACCGAATCGTTTGGACTCGCGGCGCTCGAAGCGATGGCGTGCGGCGTGCCGGTGGTCGCGAGCGCTGCCGGCGGCATCCCCGAGGTCGTGGAGGATGGGAAGACCGGTTTTCTGGCGCCGCCGGGGGATGTTGCCACCATGGTCGACCGGGCGCTGCGAGCCCTCGGGAACGCGGACGAGCACAGCCGCCTCAAGCGGAACGCCGCCGCGCGTGCGCTCGATTTTTCCGCTGATAGAGTCGTGCCGCGCTACGAGGCGCTGTATGAAGAGGTCCTCTCGTAGTGGCGGTCCTCCGCCTGATCCGTGGACCCAATCTCCTCATCGCCGCCGCCGGCGTGTTCGCCGGCGGATGGATCGCGCTGGGGCAGATCGCATTGCCGAAGGAGCTGCTGTTCGCGGCGCTGTCGGGCATCGCGCTCGGCGCCGTGGGCAACACATGGAACGACATCCGCGACGTCGCGGCCGACCGCGTGAATCGTCCCGGGTCGCGGCCCCTCGCAGCGGGACACGTCTCCCGGGGCGCGGCGGATTTCATCCTTTTCGCGGGCACCTTATTCGGGCTCGTCTTCGCCGCGCTCGTGAGTGGGCGCCAGGTCCTCGCCGCGCTCGCTGCCCTCGCGGTCATGTTTCTCTACTCACCGCTGCTCAAACCCCGGCTCTTGGCCGGTAACCTTGCCGTGGCGCTCGTGGCGGGCTCGCCGCCGTTCTACGGCGCCATGGCGGTCGGCCTGCCGGCGGCCGGAGTCGTCCCGTGGGTGCTCGCGGCATGGCTCCATCTGGTCCGCGAGATCGTGAAGGATGCCGAGGATGAAGCCGGCGACCGCACAATCGGCCGGCGAACGCTGCCCCTCGTGGTTGGGCGGCGACCGGCTTTGGTCGTGGCGGCGGGAGTCGGATTACTCTTCATCCCCGCCAGTCTGTTGCTGCCGCGGAGCGCCGGATACGGTGGCGCTTACTTCGTGATCGCGCTGTTCGCGCAGCTGGCGGTGCTGGTGGCGGCCACGTGGCTGCTGCTGGGGCGGGTCGAACGGGTGAGCGCACTGCTCAAGGGCGCCATGGTGATCGGTCTCATCGCCATGGTCGCGGGAAAGGTCGCATGACCCTCTGGCAAGGGATTTTGCTCGGGTTGGTGCAGGGGCTCACCGAGTTCCTGCCCGTCTCGAGCTCCGGGCATCTGCGCGTGCTCGAGGTGGTGACGGGCGTGCGGGCACCGGGCGTGTTTGTCGAGGTCGCGCTCCACGTCGCGACGCTCGCGGCGGTCCTCGTGGTGTATGGGCGGCGTCTCGTGCAGCTGCTCGCCGGCGCGATCCGCGGCCAGCCCGCCGAGCTTCGCCTGCTCGGTTTGCTCGCGCTCGCCACGGCACCTGCCGGTGTCATCGGCGTGCTCTTCCATCGACAAGTCGAGGAAGCGGCGACGTCGCTCGTGTACATCGGTCTCGCGTTCATCGTCACGGGCTTCATGAACTGGTCGACGCGCGGGCGCTCGGGAGTCAAGCGTGAGCCCAGCGTGCCCGTCGCAGCAGGGATCGGTGGGGCACAAGCGGTGGCGGCAGTGGTCCGCGGCATCTCACGGTCCGGCTCTACGGTGTGCGCAGCGCTGTGGGGTGGACTCGATCCGGTGGCCGCCGCGGAGTTCAGCTTCCTCCTGTCGATTCCCGTGATCGGCGGCGCAGCGTTGGTTGAGGGACGGCATGCGGGGGTGAACATCGCGTCCGTTGGCGCCGTGCCGCTCGCGGTCAGCTTCGCGCTCGCGTTCGTGGCAGGCCTCTGGAGCATCCGGTTCCTCGTCGCGCTCCTCAAGCGTGGCCGGTTCTACGAATTCGCTCCGTACAACTGGGCGATTGGCGTGCTCACGATCGCGTACGCGCTGTGGCACGGTTAGTCGTCGACGACATTCCCGCGGCCATGCTGGCGCGCCGTTGGGGCATCCCGCAATGCGGTGTGTTCCGGACACTCCCTTCCAGTCTCGACGCGATTCATGACCTCGGTGCGCAAGGCGCACCGGCGGGCTCGGTGATCCTCGCCGAAGAGCAGACGGCCGGGCGGGGTCGGGATGGGCGCACATGGCACTCGCCCGCGGGCGGTGTCTGGCTGGGCATGTTGCTCCGGCCGCCGCTCCCGCCGGCCGGCGTGTTGTCGCTGCGCATCGGTCTCGTCCTCGCTGACGTCGTCGAAGAGGTGCTCGGCGTTCGCCCGACGTCGATGTCCGGCCCGCGTGCGGCTCTCAAGTGGCCGAACGACGTGCTGGTCGATGATCGCAAAGTCGCGGGGATTCTGTGCGAGAGCCGCTGGCAGGGCGACGCGCTGCAGTGGCTGGGCATCGGGATCGGAATCAATGTGGCGAATGAGATTCCGCCGGCGCTGGCGGATCGCGCCATCGCGCTGCGAGAGCTCCGGCCCCACGTCCGCCGGCTCGACGTGCTCGATCCGCTCGTGCCGGCGCTGCTACGACTCACGACGCACGACGCACGGTTGTCGGAGTTCGAGTGCGCCGCGTTCGCGCGCCGGGACTGGCTGCGGGGGCGGCAGATCCGCACGCCGCTCACGGGCCGCGCCGCCGGAATCCGGCCGGATGGGGCGTTGCTCGTGGACACCGGCGCGGGCACCACGATGGTGCAGGGCGGCCACGTCGAGCTATCTTAGCCGCCCCATGCTCCTCGCCCTCGACATCGGCAACACCGAGACCACAGTTGGGCTGTTCGCCGGTGATCGGCTGGTGGCGCATTGGCGCCTGCATACAACCCCGCAGCGCACGCCCGACGAGTGGGCAGCGGCTTTCACGGCGCAGCTGACCCAGGCGGGCCATTCGACCGAAGAGATTCGCGCCGCCATCGTGGCATCCGTCGCGCCACAGGTGACTCACAGCGTCTGCGACGGGATCCAAGCGGCGACAACGCGCGAGCCGGTCCGGGTGGACGGCCGATCCAAACTTCCCGTGGTGCTCGACGTCGACGAGCCGCTCACCGTCGGCGCGGACCGCATCGTCAACACCCTGGCCGCCGTGGAGCTGTTCAAGCAAGACACGATCGTCGTGGACTTCGGCACGGCGACGACGTTCGACTGCATCACGGTCGATGGGAAACGCGGAGGCCGTTTCATCGGCGGCGTCATCATGCCCGGCGTCCGCACCGCATCCGATGAGTTGGTGCGCAAGACAGCGAAGCTTCCCGCGACCGAGCTCCTGCCGCCCACCCGCGCGATCGGGCGCCGCACGGAGGATTGCATTCGCGTCGGCGTGCTGTGGGGCACCGCCGATGCGGTGGACGGTCTCGTCCGCCGCATCAAGGCCGAGTGGCCGTCCAAGACGCGGCCGATGGTGGTGGCGACTGGCGGGCTCGCCGGTCTTGTCGCGCCGCTCTGCAAAGAAATCGAATCGGTGCACGCCGACCTGACGCTCATCGGCCTGCGGATCGCGGCAGCGGCGCTCGGCCTGACGTGGTAACGGACGCGCGGACCCTCAACGCCTGGCGCCGGTTCGGATATCGCCTCCTCCCCGGTGATGTCTACTCCTACATCCTGCATATGCGTCCCGCCGAATGGCCGATCATGGCGGGCCATACGCTGCTTGGCTACGTACTCGCGGTGGGGGTGCGGGGAGCATTGAGCGGAGAGCACATTGGCGCGGCGCTCCGGGCGCTGGGCATCTGGGTCGTGTTCCTCAACGGCGGCACGCTCGCGCTTAATAGCGTGTTCGACAAGGATGAGGGCGACATCGGGTACCTGAACGCGCCCCCACCGCTGCCGCGGTATTTGCTGCACTTCAGTGCTGCCCTGCTCGTCATCGGTCAGTTGCTCGCGTTCACGCTCCCCGCCGGGTTTCAGATTGCGTATGCGATCTGTTTCATCTTGTCGATCCTCTATTCGGTTCCCCCATTTCGATTCAAGGCGGTCGCGGGTGTGGACTGGGTCATCAACATGTGGGGGTTCGGTTCGCTCACGCCGTACGCCGCCTGGGCCGCGACCGGGCGGCCGCTCGATGTCGGGCATGGTCTCGTGCTCCTCGCGTTTTGCCCTCTGTTCGCCGGGCTCTATCCACTCACTCAACTGTATCAGTTCGATGAAGACCGCCGGCGCGGCGATCGGACGCTGGCCCTGATTCTGGGAATGCGGACGAGTCTCGTGGTCGCGACAGTGTGTACGGTGTTGGCGTTTGGCCTGCTCGGCTGGGCCCTGGTCACGCTCCGCGTGGGGGCCAAAGGATTGGCGCTCTTGCTGCCGCTGGCGGTCTGGCTGGCGGTGCTGCTGCCGTGGCTGGTCGATCATGCGACGCGCACCCCGCGACAACACCAGCGCGGGATGTACCGGGCGCTGGCCGCATGGGCTGTGACCGATGTCGCGGTCTTGTATGTGTTTGCCACGTAAGATGCGGTGTTTAGATTAGCAGCGAGAGTCCATTTCACTCACTTCTCGGGAGACGCATGACTTCCGCGACCATTGACCGCTCTGAGTTCCGCCACGTGCTGCTGAGCGGAACCATCGTCGGTGTGATCACCGCCGCGGCGGTGATCGTCTATCTCTTGGTCGCACGGCTGTTGTCTCCGGGAATCGTGGCATCACTGCTCGAAACCGTTGTCGTCCTCGCGGGCGCGGTCGCCGCGGCGTTCTTGCCGGGGTTCTTCGCGAGCTCGCGCACGACGCAGGGGATCGCGAGTGCTGCGGCCATCGGGCTGTGGGGCACGATCGTGTTCATGGCGATCGACATCATTCTGCTGCGGCCGTTCCGCGCGTTCCCCTGGACGTGGGACGCCGTGGGCGGCGGCAGCACGTGGTGGTACCTCCCCGTCTGGTGGATGCTCGGCACCTTCCTCGCATGGATGGGCGGGCTCGTGACGGCGGGTCGAGCGGCGCGCGGTAGTGATCTCGCGATCCCGGCGCTGGCCCTGCCGGTGGTGGTGGGTGCGGCACTCGTGGCGCTCGTGATCACCCTTGCCCGGCTCCACGTGTATCTCCCGGTCGCTGCCGGCGCGGGTTTCACGCTGGTTCTCACGATTTTGGCTCTCGCCGTCATCGTGCGCAAAGGGTAGCGAACCATGCCGAGGTGGTTGGCGCATTTGCTCCTGGTGGTGGGGTGGCTTCTCACTCCCGCATGGGCCTGGGCAGCGTCGCACGTCGGCCTCTGGCTCGCTGCGCTGGTCGCGCTGCGGTTCGAGAATCCCCTCGTCATGCTCGCCATCGCGGGTGCCGGGGCGCTCGTGTTCGGGTTCGCCGTGCTCTGGACCTGGGTTCGCTTCATGCGCCGTCTCCCGCATCTCCTCTCCCATCACATGGCGCCCCGCGAGGGGACAGGGACAGGGGCCGCGGCCGGGGCAGGGGCGGAGGAACATGCCGCGATTGCGGCCGCGGATTGAACTCCTCCTCATAGTTGCCGGCGTCTCACAGCTGCCCGCTCAGGGCCGTGATGTCGATCTCCGACTGGGTCGCTGGTATCAAGGCAATCAGTCCACGTCCTACGAGCTGCGCACGGACGCTCCGTTCGGCGGGGTTTTCTCGCAGGGTCTCACCGCGCAGGTGCTGATTCACGACAGCCTCGGACGTCACCGCGCGTTCTACGGAGCGGGGTGGCAGCTACACGCCTGGCGGCGCCGCTCGACATTCGGACCCTACGCCCTCGCAGGTATCGCGCTCGGCATGTCGACCGATACGACCTCGCAGGAGCTCGCCGCGCTCTGGACGGTTGGCGCCGGCATGGAGTGGCGGCCTATCGCCTCGTTCGCCATCGGCGTGGAAACCGTTTATCGGCTCCAGGACATAGGCCCGCGTGGTTTCTGGCGTGCCACGTCGCGTTCCCGAGACGGGATCGCCGCGGCGGCGGGGGTATCGCTGACCATCGGAAGGTCAGTGGATCGGCGCTGGCCAAGTCCTCGCCGGCCAGAGCGTCCGCCGCTCGCGGTGCCGGGGAGGATCGCCGGCAACGCCGCCGACGTGGTGCACACGGCGCTGGCTGCGCTCGGCACGCCCTATGTCTGGGGCGGTACCGCCGCGAATGGATTCGATTGCTCCGGACTGGTGCAATGGGCCTACGGCCAGCACGGCATTCGCCTGCCGCGCATGAGCCGAGACCAGGCGCGCTCCGGAACCGAAGTCACCCCGCTCATCGAAGCTCTGCAACCCGGAGACGTTCTCCTGTTCGCGGCCCAGCCAGGCGGTGGCATCACGCACGTGGGGATGTACGTCGGCGAGCAGACGTTCATTCACAGCTCGAACACCGGCGTCAAGTTGTCGCGGCTCGAGGCGCAGGACTCCGAGGGCGCGTGGTGGGTGGCGCGGTGGGTGGGGGCGCGACGCATAGTGCAATGACGCGTGTCGTCGCGCCGATCTGCACATTCCTGTTGATCGGTTGTGCCACTCATCGGCTTCCCGCCGAGCTCCGCGGCTACGCCATCGTCGTCGAGGAGCGGGATCCGCAGAGCGTTGAGCTGGCGCGCGCCCTCCGCGAGCGCGGCGTGAAGGTGCGGGCGCGGGTGCGGGGAGGGAGCGGCCGAACGGCGGCCCTGTTCTACTTCACGTATAGCGATCCAGGTCCCGGCCAACCCACCTGGTTTCACGTTCGCCTGGCCGATACCCGTTCCGGGGCCATCGTCAGCGCCGCGACGGTTCAGCTGGACTCCACTACCTCGACCCAACGCGCCCGAGCTGTCGCCGCCGTGCGGGCCTTGGCCCCTTGACATGATGCTGCAGGCCAGAGAGATTCCCCACGTCGTCCATTAGCACTCACCACCAGTGAGTGCTAACAGATAATCAAATCAAAGAGTTACGGAGGCTTCAGGCAATGGCAACAGCAACGAAGGCGAAGTTCAAGGTCTACCCGTTGGCCGATCGGGTCGCGATTCGGCCGATGGAGGAGACCGAGACGATGAAGGGTGGGCTCTACATCCCCGATACCGCCAAAGAAAAGCCGATCCAGGGCGAAGTCATCGCCGTGGGACCGGGCCGGCGGGAAAAGGGCGAAACGATCCCGATGGAGCTGAAGGTCGGGGACCGCGTGGTCTACGGGAAGTACAGCGGCACGCAGATCGAGTTGGACAACGAAGAGATCATCCTGATCAAAGAAGCCGACGTCATCGCGAAGCTCGCGTAAGCAGCCTCTAGGGAGGAAGCACAGACATGGCAGCCAAGTTTCTGGAATTCAGCACCGAGGCCCGGGCGCGCCTGAAGCGCGGCGTGGACCAGTTGGCCGATGCGGTGAAGGTGACGCTCGGCCCCAAGGGCCGGAATGTCGTCATCGACAAGAAGTTCGGTAGCCCGACCGTCACCAAGGACGGCGTGACGGTCGCGAAGGAAGTCGAGCTCGATGACGAGATCGAGAACATGGGCGCCCAGATGGTGAAGGAAGTGGCGACCAAGACCTCCGACCTCGCGGGCGACGGCACGACCACCGCGACGGTACTCGCGCAGGCGATTTACCGCGAGGGTCTGAAGTCGGTTACGGCCGGCGCCAACCCGATGGCATTGAAGCGCGGCATCGAGAACGCCGTCGAGACCGTCGTCACCGAGCTGAAGAAGATTTCGGTGCCGACCTCGGGGCGGAAAGACATCAAGCAGGTCGCCACGATTTCCGCCAACGGCGACGCTGAAATCGGCGACAAGATCGCCGACGCGATGGATAAGGTCGGTAAGGACGGCGTGATCACGGTCGAGGAAGCCAAGAGCCTCGAGACCACGCTGGAGACGGTAGACGGGATGCAGTTCGATCGCGGCTACCTCTCGCCCTACTTCATCACCGATCCCGAGAAGATGGAGTGCACGATCGAGGATGCCTATATCCTCATCTACGACAAGAAGGTCTCGACGATGAAAGACCTCCTGCCTGTGCTCGAGAAGGTGGCACAGTCAGGCCGGCCCATGCTGATCGTCGCCGAGGACGTCGAGGGTGAGGCGCTGGCGACGCTCGTCGTCAACAAGCTCCGCGGCACGCTGAAGGTCTGCGCCGTCAAGGCGCCGGGCTTCGGTGACCGCCGCAAGGAGATGCTGCGCGACATCGCCATTCTCACCGGTGGCCAGGTGATTTCGGAGGAGCTCGGGTTGAAGCTCGAGAACACGACGCTCAACGATCTCGGCCGCGCCAAGCGCGTCATCGTGGATAAGGACAACACCACGCTCGTAGACGGCAAGGGCAAGGACGACCAGATCGAGGGCCGCAAGGCGGAGATCAAGGCCCAGATCGAGAAGTCCACGTCCGATTATGACAAAGAAAAGCTCCAGGAGCGGCTGGCAAAGCTCGCCGGTGGCGTGGCCGTGCTGAACGTGGGCGCCGCCACGGAGACCGAGATGAAGGAGAAGAAGGCCCGTGTCGAGGACGCGCTGCACGCGACCCGCGCGGCGGTCGAGGAGGGCATCGTGCCGGGCGGCGGTGTGGCGCTGCTGTGGTGTCAGAAGTCGCTCGACAAGACCAAGGGTCACGATGACGATGAGAAGACCGGCATCGAGATCGTGCGCCGGGCCCTCGAGGAGCCGATCCGCATCATCGCCCAGAACGCGGGCGCGGAAGGCGCTATCGTGGTCGGTAAGGTGAAGGAGTCGAAGGACAAGAACTTCGGCTACAACGCGCAGACCGATAAGTTCGAGGACCTGGTCGCGTCCGGCGTCATCGACCCGACCAAGGTCACCCGGACCGCTTTGCAGAATGCCGCATCCATCGCGAGCCTGCTCCTCACGACCGAGTGCGTCGTGGTGGAGAAGAAGGAGAAGGAAAAGGCTCCGCCGATGCCGGGCGGTGGAATGGGTGGGATGTACTAAAAGACCTAGACGTCTAGGTTGTAACGACTTACGTCGCATGCTCCCTCCCGTGTGAGGTTCGGCACGGGGGGGAGCCTTATTTTGGTCCATGACCGTCCCGGCGGAAAAGGCCGCTCTCTCTCGAGAGTTGGCTGATTTCCTTATCGAGCTCTCCATTGCCCTCCACAAGCACGCGATGTATCCGGAGGGGCACCCCTCGCTTGCCCCGGCCGCGGCCGGTGTCGCCCGCCGCGCCGAGCATCTTTTCGAAGGTCGGAGCACCCTCGCGCTCGGTGTTGCCCGGCAACAACTCGTCATCGAAGGCGTGGCGACGGATGTGAAGAATCCGCTCCTTGCCGAGCTCGCTGGTCGGCTGCATCGCCATCACCTCGGCGCCATCACATTCCAGCGCGGGCTCCGGGTCAGTGAAGTCGGCGACGTGCTGAAGACGTTGGCCATCGAGGCCGATCGCTCGGGCGAGCCGCTGGGACTCGGACCACCGGAGCAGCTCCGTGCGTGGGATCACATCCGGTTGCATCCGGTCACGTACGAGCGGCTCGAGCTGCTGGAGGAAGACGAACAAGCCCCGTCCTCGGATGCCAAGGGAGCCAAGGAGCGGGGACTCCGCGGCTCGCAGCTCTGGGTAGGACTCGCGCGCGCCGCACTCATGGCGGACGCGCTTGCCGCAGATGATGCGCCCCCACCGCCAACCGAGCCGGCCGTCATTGCCAAGGCGATCGATGAGAATCAGCATGGCGCCGCGTACGATCAGGTCATCGTCGGATACCTCCTCCAGATTGCGGATGAATTGAAGCACACCGGCGGCGCGGAGGCGGTGGCGCTGCGACGCCGCACGTCTAAGCTGGTCGGTGCGCTGCAACCGGCGACCCTGCGCCGCTTGATCGAAATGGGAGGCGATAGCGCGCAGCGTACGAAGTTCGCGATCGATGCGACGCACGGACTGGCGGTCGATGCGGTCCTCGACATCGTGCGCGCGATGGCGGATGCATCCCACAGGACCATCTCCGATCCACTGGTGCGGATGTTGTCGAAACTGGCGCAACATGCGGAGCAGGGACCCGCCGAGAAGCGCGCGCGGGCGGACGAGGCATTGCGCGATCAGGTGCGCGATCTGCTGCACGGCTGGACGCTGGACGATCCCAATCCCGACGGCTACGGGCGCGCGCTGCAGAAAATGGCCGCCGCTTCGCCCGGTGCGATCCCGCGCAACGACGGGCAACAGGCCGCCGAGCCGTTGCGCATCGTCCAGACGGCAGTTGAAGCCGGAGCGCTGGGGTTCGCTGCCTGGCGCGCGGTCGAACGACTCGTGGCCGAGCACCACATCGGCGAGCTGGTAGATGTGCTCGCCGCCTCCGCCGATGCGTCCTCCGAGCGCGCGCCCGTCCGGGCCGATATGGCCCCCCTCTGGACGCGCGTGACCTCGCCGGACGTCGTGCGTCAGCTGGCGACCAACGAACCGCCCGACTTCATCACACTCGATCGCGTGCTGCCGCGGCTCCATGTCGACGCATTCGAGCCATTGCTCGACGTGCTGGGTGCCTCGGAGTCGCGGACGACACGCCGGGGGCTGCTCGATCGTCTCACGCGTGCCCCCCGCGAGCTCGGTCCCGTGATCGCCACGCGGCTCGCGCGCGAGATGCCGTGGTACGTCACGCGAAATCTGCTCCTGATCCTCGACGGTTTGCCGGCGCTGCCCGACGGATTCTCGACGGCCGCGTTCATCGCGCATCAGGACGCGCGCGTTCGGCGTGAGGCCTTGAAGGTTTCCTTGAAGGTTCCAGCCGAGCGGGAGCGTGCGCTGATCGGCGCCCTGCGAGACGACGATCCGCGGACCGTGCGACTGGCGCTCACGCACGCGCTTGAGGACTGCCCGCCACCGGCGTTACCACTGATCACCCAGATCGCGCTGGATCAGGCGATGACGTCCGAGCTGCGCGTCCTGGCCATCAAAGTGCTGAGCCGGGTTCGCAGCACCGCCGCCCTGAACACGCTGCTGCAGCTGGCGGACGGGGGCACCAGCTGGCTGGGCCGCCCGAAGCTCGCGGTCCGGTCGCTGGAGCTGCTCGCCGCGCTGATGGCACTCGCCGCGAGTTGGCGCAACGATGGTCGCGCAGCCGCCGTGCTGGCGCTCGCCGCGGCCTCCAAAGACCCCGACATCCGCAGTGCCGTGATCAGGCGATGAGCGGCGACCCGGCTCGCTTCCTGAATGCGTTCGCCCAAGCGCTCGCCGCCATGGCGTTGTATCGCGACGGGCATCCGGCGCGGGAGCGTGCCCTCGATGTCGCGTACCAGCAGATCCAGGACCTTCAGGGCGACACGCAACGGCCCCTCTTTACCTTCCTCGGTGACGAGGTCGTGTTCGGCCGGCTGCCGCTCCGCGACCTGAAGGCGTGGGACTGGGGCAAACGGCTCGCGCAGGCCGGCATTCAACGCCTCGAGTTCGAGGATCGGGTGAGCCGCGAGGACTTCGAAGGCTTCCTCGAGGAAGTGCTGGCACGTCTCACGCTGTCGGCCATCAGCACGGAAGCGCGGCAGATGCGGCGCAGCAGCATTCGCTTCGGCGCCGTCGGCTTGAAGGGCGAGACGGAAATCGCCCCCGAGCCGCTGCCGACGGCGACCATCAGCTTCTCGCTCGGCGACGAAGTGGATACCCTGCGCTGGTTGCAGGGCGAGGTGCAGTCCACGGGGGCCATCCCGCTGGCTGAGGCGGAAGCCGTCGTGCGCTCGCTCGCGGTGGCGATGCATGGCGGCCAGCAGATCATCATGCCGCTCCTGCAGCTGAAAGAGTTCGACCAATACACGACGACGCACTCCCTCAACGTGGCCGTCCTCTCGATGGCGCTGGCGGAGTTTCTCGGCCTGTCCGCCACAACGGTGCGCACGTTCGGCGTCGCGGGGCTGCTGCACGACATCGGGAAGATCAAGATTCCCCTGGACGTGCTCACGAAGCCCGGGAAACTGACCGATGAGGAGCGCGCGCTCATGAACGAGCACCCCGTGGCCGGTGCGCGCATGCTGCTCGATGCCGAACAAGATCTCGATCTCGCCATCGTCGTGGCCTACGAGCATCACATCATGATCAATGGCGGAGGATATCCGACGCTGCATTATGCGCGTGACTGCCATCAGGCCAGCAAGCTCGTGCATGTGTGCGATGTCTATGATGCGCTGCGCACTCGGCGGCCGTACCGTGAGGCGTGGTCATTCGAGAAGACGCTCGGGTATCTGGAGGAGCGCAGAGGCCTCGAGTTCGATCCGGAGCTCTGCGGGGCGTTCGTGCGAATGATGAACCAATGGGAAGGCCAGGTGGCTTTAGTGACGGAGCCCGCTGCAAAACCGCAATAGATCCCGCTAAGATGTGTGCCATGATGAAAGCGATGTGGGCCGTCGCGGGAGCTGTCGCCGCCGCCCAAGCGCCGGCGCGACTTACGGGCGACTGGCAGGCGCGCGCGGGGGATGAGATCCGCCACATCATGGTGCGCAGCGACAGCTCGGCGCAGTTCGGCCAGGATCTCGCGCGCTGGCGCGTCGTGGGCGACAGCTTGTGGATTACGCTGGGGGACGGCGTCTGGCAGGTCTACGGCATGAAGCTCGCCGGCGACAAGCTCACGATCAGTGGTGGGGACTTAGAGAGGCCCGTCACGCTGCGCCGCGTGGGCCCGCCGACTGCGCGGCCGGATACCCTCACGATTCCGGATCCGCCGGCGCCGAATCAACGCGCGTGGTGACTACTTCAATTCTGTAACGGCCGCCAACCGCCAGCCGACGTCTTTCTTTTCAAACCGCATCGCGAATCGCCGCCGGTCCACCCGGGGCGCGCCCCCCCGCGCAGGCACATATTGGAACATGGCGCGCACGTTGCCCGTGGCGGTCGCGCCCTGTGTCTTGAAATCCTCCATCGTAAACTTCGCGGTGATCTGATTCCATTCGCGGAAGAACGCGTCCCAGCTGCGCCGCTCGTCCTCCGTCAGACCGGGGTAGAGCACGCGCAGATTCGCGATCCGCTGACTGGAGAGCGCCCGGCCGAGATCGTCCAATAACACGTCGATCGCGCTGCGGGTATCGGGGGGCTGGGTGCTCGGCGGCGCGATCCCCGCTTCGATCCCGATCTGCTCCGCGCTCTGCGCGGCGACTTTGGCGAGCGTGAAATCCTGCTCGTGGAGCAGCGACTCGGCGCGCGACAGGAAGACGCCGGCGTTCGCCGCGGCTCGCCCGGCGGGCAGCGCCTGGACGACCGGCGTCACGCGCTGGATCATATGTTGCGCTTCCCGTTCCATGGCGCGGGCCTCTTCGCGCGCCTGCGCGTAACGCTGCGCGGACTCGACGTAGCCGCGGAGCGCGAGCGACTGATCGCCACGCTGCAACGCCCGGTCCGAAGTCTCGAGCATCGACTCCGCCAGGAGCAAGGACGGCACGCTGTTCTTCTGCGCGCCGGCGGCGATGGCGCGATCCCGGGCTGCCAGCGCCGAATCGCGCCGCGAGCTCACCGCCAGAGAAACGGGCGCGGCGTTGGGGGGTGTCGGTGGCGCCGCGAGCCCTCCCGATCCACCGGCCGGTGGTATCGGCGCTGGCGGGGTGGCCGCCACGGCGCCCGGTTGCTCCCCCTGAGGGCCCGGCGCGTACAGCAGGAGCACGACGACCGCCGCCAGCGCGCCGAGTACGGCCAGCCGCGCCCGAATCGACGCATGGGTGATCAGCTTCAACATCGGCCGGGGCAGCGGCGTCCAGCGTCCGAGCGGTTGGGTCGCTTCTTCGTCCGCGCCCGAGAGCGCGGCCCGGATTTGCTGCAGCGTCGACATCATCTGGCCCGCCGACTCGTAGCGCTCGTGCGGCACCTTGTTCATCGCCTTCGCCACGACGCGCTCGAGCGCCGCGGGAATGGACGGCGCCACCGTACGCAGCGGCCGTGGCTCAGTCGTGAGCACCTGATATAGCACGCCGTGCACCGACTCGGCCTCGAACGGCCGTTGGTAGCACAGCAGCTCGTACAAGAGGCAACCGACCGAGAACACATCGGTGGCGGGAGTGATGGCGCCGTTGGTGATTTGCTCGGGCGCCATATACGTCGGTGTCCCGACGATCGCACCGGAGCCGGTTGCATCGGCCTTCTGCAGCCGCGCGATCCCGAAATCCATGATCTTGATGCGGCCGTCGGGCATGACGCGGACGTTGGACGGTTTGACGTCGCGGTGGATCACGCCGCGTTGGTGCGCGAAGTGGAGTCCGGCCAGCACTTCGATCGTGATGTCGAGCTTGCGCTCGAGCGCGAGCGGATCGCGGAGCGCGATCATGTCGGAGAGATCGCGGCCTTCGACCAGCTCCATCGCGATGTAGAGCTGCCCTTCCGACTCACCGAGGTCGTAGACGGTGACGATGTTGGCATGCTGGATGGCGCCGGCCGCGCGTGCTTCGCGCAGGAAGCGCTCCTGCATGTCTTTGGTCTTGCGGAAGCTCGCGCTCAGCAGCTTCAGCGCGACGTAGCGCCGCAGCACGGTGTCGTAGGCCTTCCATACGATGCCCATCGCCCCTTCGCCGAGGAGCTGATGGAGCTCGTACTTGCCGAGCCGGCGGTAGCGCTGTGGGATGTCGGTCATGGCGAGCGGGTCAGCCAGTCGAAGGCGCGGCGCAGATAGGATCGCGTCGCGTCCGTCACTTGCACGTTGCGCCGAGGCAGGACGCGCTCGACGGTTGCCAGGAATCCCTCCAGCGTCATCCGCGTCGCGGACGAGCCTCCCCAGGCGAAGGGCGCGATGAATTTCGGCGCGCGCACCCCGTCGAACACGCTGGCACCGGCGCCAATGACCGATCCGGCATCGAACATCATCCCGATGGCGGTCTTGGCGTGGTCGCCGAACAGGCTCCCCAGGAACTGGTGGCCGGTTTCCAGCTTCGTGCCCGCCACCTCCAGCCGGACGGAGCCGTAGGTGCTTTTGAGATTTGATGTCGTCGTGCCCGCGCCAAGGTTCACCCAGCGGCCCAGGACGGAGTGCCCGAGGTACCCGTGATGGCTCTTGTTCGAGTAGCCGAGGAATGCCGTGGTGGATACCTCGCCATGCACGACGCACCACGGCCCGATCGCGGAATTGCGGATGACGCCACCCACGAGCCGGGTGTTCGCGCCTATCCAGAGGGGGCCTTCGAGCCGCATGCCGGACTGGACCTCGACGCCACTCTCGAGGACGATTGGCCCCTTGCGCGTGTCGAACACGACGCCGGGTTCGATCGACGCTTCGCGCAGCGCGATCCACGCGGGGTCGCCCAGCACGACCGAGCCTTTCGGCACCGCGTCGGAGTCGCCGAGCAATTTGAGCAGGTCGTCACGCAGCAGCTGCTCCAGCGCGCTGATCAGATCATGTACACCGCGGAGCAATACGCCTTCCACGTTCATCGCCTGCGCGTTCGCAACCGGGCCGGTCCAGGTCGTTCCCGCCGGCACCCACCACCCGACCGTGATGCCATCGTGCGTGAGCCGGGCGGGGGCATCGGGCAATGGTCCCGCGAGTCCGCGCGGCGCAAAGGTGGAGGATCCGATGACCGCGGGTCCCGCCACGGGCCGCCGTGCCTCGACGGGCGGTACTCCGGCCTCGGGGAAACCGGCGAGATGGGGCAGCGCAAAGATTGCTGCTGCCTCGGTGCCGACGAACATCTCCCATCGCTCCCGCACCAGATGCGCGCCGGCCCTGAGCTCGCAGAACGGCCGGATCCCGGCGAACGGCATCCACGGCGGACCGGGATCGGGATCGAGCAGATAGAGCGCGTGTGTCACAGGCTCTGCACCAAGGCTTTCAGCTTGTCCGGCCGGCCGGTCGGCATGACCAGCGTGTGCCCGTTGGCGCGCACGACCACCATGTCCTCGATGCCGACCACAGCGAGCTCTTCACTTTCTGCCCAGATCACCGAATTCTTGACGTCGTCACCGAGCGTCACCTTTCCGACCGTGACGTTGCCGTGCGCATCCCGCCGGCGGACCCGCAGCAGCGCGTCCCATGACCCGATATCATCCCAGGCAAAGGTGCCGGTTACTACGGCGAGCCGCGGCGTCCGTTCCAGCACGGCGACGTCCACCGCCACAGGCGTCACGGCGGCGAAAAAGCGCGGCGCATCGCCGTTCGTCAGGGCCGCCCACCCGGGGGCCAGCTCTTCGGCGTACGCGCCGGCTTCCCCGAGAAAGCGGGCGGCGCTCCACGCGAACAATCCACTGTTCCAGAGTGCGCCACCCCGTCGGAGCAGGGCGGCCCGGGTGGGACTCGGTTTTTCGATGAACCGTTTCACCTTGCGCGCGCTGCCTGATGCCCTGCCCGGCACGATGTAGCCGTATGCGGTTTCGTTCCGTGTCGGTTTGATGCCTACCGTGACGAGGACATCCTGTTCGGCCGCAACCCCGAGTGCCTGGGTAGCGGCGGCGCGGAATGCGGAATCGTCCCCTACGGCCCAATCCGCGTGCAGCGACAGCATCTGGCCGCCGGGGTCGTGTTTGGCGATCCAGTGCGCCGCCCAGGCGAGCGCCGGGGCGGTCGAGGCGGTGCGTGGCTCGGCGAAAATGTTCGCGTGCGGAACCTCAGGTACGGTCTCGGCTACGCGGTCCACCAACGTCGGCGCGGTGAGGATCAGGGTCCGTTCAGGCGGCACGAGCCCCTGGAGGCGGGACACGGCCTGCGCGAGCAGCGGTCGATTGCCCGCCAGCGGCAGAAACTGTTTTGGTTGCTCAGGGGTGGAGAGCGGCCAAAATCGCGTTCCGGATCCGCCGGCGAGGATCGCGGCCCACGTGCTCACGGCGTCTCCGGCTGCGAGTCGCCGAACATCATGGCGATGCGCTGGGTGAGCTTCGTCGGGCTGAAGGGCTTGGTCACGAGGACGGCACCGAGCCGGCGGGCTTCGCGCAGAATGCGGTCCTCTCCCTCGGCGGTAAGGACGAGCACCGGCAGCCGGGCAGTGGCGCGCTCTTTACGCAGATCCCGCAGGAGGTCGAGTCCCGAGCCGTCGGGGAGATGGAGATCGAGCAGCAGTCCGTCGGTCGGCGGCGAGGCGCGGAGCGCGTTGCGCGCCTCGTCGAGGGTGCGCGCGAAGCTCACGCGGTAGCCGAGCTGCTCGAGAAACGGACGCAGCACGAACCCGATATGGGGCTCGTCATCCACAACAAGGAGGTGCCTTGCGGAAATGGGAGGGGAAGCCACCGGCCGTCCTTCCTCTTACAACAGGCCGGCGATCGCGGTCCGGTGCCGGCGAAGATCGAACAGCAGCGCGCCCACGTTCGTCGCCGGCTGCACCAGCACGATGAGGAGCGCATCGGCGTTGAGAACCGCAACAATCGCCAGTCCCTGGCCGAACTCGAGGACGGCGGTGCTGAAATCGCCGCGTCCACCCGCATCGCCGAGCTGTCCCATGTGCGTGATCACGGTGGGCAGGATGGCAGCGACGCTTTCGGCGTCCACGCCGTTGGCCACACGCGAATCGATGGGCAGCCCGTCGCGGCCCACCACCACCACGGCGTCCACGCCGTGGGAAAGGCTCAGGACTTCAACCACATCGCGGATGGTCGCCATACGCGCGGGCAACGTAGGTTTTCGGGAAGTCGAAGTCAAGCAGCCACTGTGGGTTGACCCACTCGAAGCTGGCCCTGTAAGTTCTCCACACTTCCATGCGTTACCTCACACTGCTGTTGCTTGCCTGTGCCGGCGTCGCGGCTGCCGCGTGTGGCAATTCCACCGGCTTGCAGGCATTTCGGACCAACGTGGTCGACACCGTCTCGCTGTATGCCCTGAGTGGAACTCTGGTCAGCAAACCCTCGGGCTACGCGATCCTGAACGGGCCGGTCCGAACCGAGCAGGTCGTGTCCTTCGACTTCGCGTTCGACATCGATACCGCCGGCCGGGCGGTGTTTCTCCCGACTGGCGCGTTGAAGCTCGGCCAGCAGTCCGGTCTCCAAATCAGCAAGCTGGCGTTCGACTCGATTCGGATCGCGCCCACGGATAAGTACCAGCTCGACAGCGCTGTCGTCGTGCAAGACAGCAGCGTCGTGCTCGCGCACTCGGCCCAAGTGGCCTGCGGGAACGGTTTCTTGAGCGCCTTCTACGCGAAGCTGCACATCCTGGCCATCGACACGACCTCGACGCCCAACGGGCGGCGCATCGACTTCGCAATTCTCGCCGACCTCAACTGCGGCTTTCGCGGGCTCGAACCAGGCCTGCCGACGCAATAACACGTGATCGACCTGAAGTTGCTGCGCGCCTCGCCCGGTCAGGTGCGAGCGGCGCTCGCCCGTCGCGGCGATCCGGCATTGACGCGGCTGCTCGACGAGATCGAAGCGCTCGACATGAAACGGCGCACGCTGACGGCGCAGCTCGACACGCTCAAGGCCGAGCGCAACGACGCGGCGAAAGCGGATGCGCTCGCCGCGAAGTCGCAGGGCGGACTGCCGGCCGCGATCGTCGCCGAGCGCAAGAAGCTCGGCGACCGCATCACCGCTCTCGAGTCCGAGCTGCGCCAGATCGAGACGACGCTCGAAGCGAAGGCTCTTTTCGTTCCCAACTCACCACTCAGCGATGTGCCTGATGAAGTCACTGTGTTACGAAGTTGGGGAACCCCGGCGCCGAAAGGCGGCAAGCCGCATTGGGAAATCGCGGAGAAGCTCGGGATCCTGGACTTGCCCGCTGGCGCGAAGCTCGCGGGTTCGGGATTCCCAGTGCTCAAGGGACAGGGTGCTCGGCTGGCGCGCGCGCTCATCAACTTCATGCTCGACCTCCACACCCGCGAACATGGCTACACCGAGGTCGAGCCGCCGTTTCTGGTGCGGCGTGAAGTCATGATCGGCACCGGCCAGCTGCCCAAGTTCGAAGCCGACGTGTATCGCACCACGGACGATCTGTTTCTCATCCCGACCGCGGAGGTTCCAGTGACGAACCTCCACCGCGACGAGATCCTCGACGGCACGACGCTGCCGGTGGGCTACGCCGCGTACACGCCCTGTTTCCGGCGCGAAGCGGGCGCGGCGGGCAAAGACACGCGCGGGCTGCTGCGCGTCCATCAGTTCGATAAGGTGGAGTTGGTACGCTTCTGCCGCGCGAGCGATTCGCCGGCAGAGCACGAGAAGCTCACCGGGCACGCCGAAGCGGTGCTGCGACGCCTGGAGCTGCCGTATCGCGTGGCGGTGTTGGCGGTCAACGACTTCGGGTTCGCGGCCGCGAAGACCTACGATCTTGAGGCGTGGGCGCCGGGGGTCGGCCAGTGGCTCGAGGTCTCGAGCTCGAGCACGTTCACCGACTTTCAGGCGCGCCGCGCCAACATCCGCTGTCGCTCACGTCCGGGCGAGAAGCCGGAGTTCGTGCACACGCTGAACGCGTCAGGCGTGGCGCTGCCGCGGACGATCGCCGCATTGCTCGAGACCAACCAGCAGCCTGACGGCTCGGTCGTCATCCCTCCGGCGTTAGTGCCGTATGTCGGCACTGACCGAATTGCCTAAGGGCTCGTTGCGCCGCGCGGGTCCGCCCGCGCTCATCGCCGCCGCACTGCTGTTCGGCGTGCTGTCGGTCGGGTATGCCTGGATCGTCGCGCGGCACCTCCGCAACGACGCCCGCGAGACCAGCCGGCTGCTGGGGCACGTCTTCGCCGGCTTGAACGATCCGCGCGAGGGCGCCGCCGCCGACGCGCTGCTCGCCCTCGCCGACGAGGTCCGGCGGCTCGGCATTCCCATTGCGGTGACCGACACGGCCGGCCGCGTCACGGCGCTCGACAACGCGCCATTCGGCGCGAACGCGGACGAGGTCACGCGTCGCAACTGGATCGCGGAGCTGGACCGCATCCAGCCGCCGTTGATCCAGCCGGGCGTGGGCACGATCCACTACGGCGCACTGCCGGCGGCCAGGGCGTTCGCCGGGCTCGCCGTCCTGCAAGGCGCGATGTTTCTCTGTCTCGTGTTGCTCGCGGCGTGGGCGATGCGGGAACGCGTCACGGCGGCACGCGACCGGCTCTGGGTCGCGATGGCCCGCGAGTCGGCGCATCAGCTCGGGACGCCGCTGATGAGCCTCACGGGGTGGATTGATTACCTCCGCGAGAATCCGGATACCCCGGGGAGCGAGCTCATCCCCCATCTTGAATCGGACGCCGAGCGCCTGCAGCGCGTCGCCAAGCGGTTCGAGCGCATCGGCCGGCCGGCGCGACGCGAGCCGGTCGGACTGGGCACGGTCGCCGAGCGCGTCGTGGCGTACTTCCGGCCGCGGCTGCCAACGCTGGCGCATTCGGTAACGATCACCCTCACGTCGCCCGGCGCCGGGCCGGTGGCGACCGGTGATCCCGTGCTCATCGAATGGGCGCTCGAGGTCGTCGTGAAAAATGCGGTCGACGCGTTGAGCGGCCGCGGAGGCCGGATCGAGGTCGAGGTCGAGGTCGAGAGCAGCGACTCGGTGGGTCGGGTCAGCGTCCGGGATGATGGGCCCGGAGTCGCGCCCGACGTGCAGGGTCAGCTCTTCGAGCCTGGCGTTTCCAACAAGACGGGCGGCTGGGGGATGGGGCTGGCCCTCGCCCGTCGTATCGTCGAGCAGCAGCACGGCGGCCGCGTGACCTTCCGGCCGGGGGCGGAGGGCCGGGGCTCGGTGTTTGTGCTTGAATTTCCGCTGACGACATGACCTCGCCGCATCCATTGCCGTTGAATCCCGCGCAACGGGACGCGGTCGAGCATCCCGGCGGGGCGTTGCTGGTCCTGGCAGGCGCCGGCTCGGGAAAGACGCGCGTGCTGACCGCGCGAATCGCACATCTGATCACGAAGCTCGGCGTGGCACCGCAGCGAATCTTCGCCGTGACATTCACGAACAAGGCAGCCGGCGAAATGCGCTCGCGCATCGCCCAGCTGCTGGGTGGGGACCCGCGGGGACTCTGGATCGGCACATTCCATTCGCTGTCGGCTCGGCTGCTGCGCCGCGAAGCGCCCCTGCTGGGGTTCGGGCCGAACTTCACCATCTACGACGCAGACGACTCGGAAGCCCTGGTCAAGCGCCTGCTCGAAGCGCGGCAGCTGTCCACCAAGGTCTACCCGCCGCGCACCGTCCACGCGGTGATCTCGAGTGCCAAGAATCGGATGCTCACCCCCGAGGAGTTGGGGCAACAGGCCGACACGCCGCTCGTGAAGGTCGCCGGAGAGATCTTCGCCGCGCTCGGCCCCGCGCTCAAGCAGGCCAACGCGATGGACTTCGATGACCTGCTGCTGCATCCCCTGGCGCTGTTCCGCGAACATCCGGAGCGGCTCGCGTATTGGCAGGACCGGTTCCAGCACGTGCTCGTGGACGAGTTCCAGGACACGAACGCCGCTCAGTATCTGCTTGTGAAGCAGCTGGCCCAGCGACACGGGAATCTCTGCGTCGTGGGCGACGACGATCAGGCGATCTACGGTTGGCGCGGTGCCGACGTGCGGCACATGCTCTCGTTTCAGAACGATTTCCCCGGCACCAAGCTCGTGCGGCTCGAGCAGAACTACCGCTCCACCCAGATCATCCTGGATGCCGCGAACGGCATCATCGCCGAGAATACGGCGCGACTCGGCAAGACGCTCTTCACGGAGAAAAAGGGCGGGGAGCCGGTGATCCTGCTGAGCACCGCCGACGAGCGGGACGAGGCCGAGTGGCTGGCCACCGAGTTCGCCCGCCGCGCCGCGGAAGACGATATCGCCTATGAGGGCATGGCGATCCTCTACCGCACGAACGCGCAGTCCCGGCCGCTGGAAGAAGCTTTCCGCTTCCGTGGCATCCCGTATCGGCTCATCGGCGCGATCAGCTTCTACGAGCGGCGCGAGGTGAAGGATCTCCTCGCGTATCTCCGCCTGATCGCCAATCCGGCCGACGATGAGGCCTTTCTCCGCGTCGTGAACGTCCCCAGGCGCGGCATTGGCGACGCGTCCCTGGCCGTGCTCGTCCGGACGGCTGCCGGGTGGCAGAAGCCGTTGCTCGAGGCGGCGCGCCGCGCCGGAGCCGTGACCGAGCTGCGCCCCAACGTGCGGGAGGCGCTCAGCGGCGTGGCGTCGCTGCTCGATCGCCTGCGCGAAGCGGTCGGGCGGGCCGATCCGGCCACGGCGCTCGAGACGATCGTCGCCACCACCGGCTACGAGCAGTACCTGGCCGAAGAAGCGGCGGAGGGGTTGGAGCGGATCGAGAACGTGCGGGAGCTCGTGGCCGGAGCCGCAGCGTGGGCCGAGGTGCAAGACGCCGACGCCGCCGAAGGCACCGGAAGCCCGGTCGAGCGCTACCTCACCCAGGCTGCGCTCGTGACCCCGGCCGACGACGACCGCGACGAACCGGGCGTCACGCTGCTCACGGCGCATATGGCGAAGGGACTCGAGTGGCCGATCGTGGCGCTCGCGGGTCTCGAAGACGGGCTCTTCCCACTCGGTCGCTCGACCGAGCAGCCGGGCGGCGTCGAAGAGGAGCGACGACTCTGTTACGTGGGTCTCACGCGCGCGCGCGAAAAGTTGTATCTCTCATGGGCGCGTACGCGCTACCGCAACGGTCGTCTCGAGCTCGCGGAGCCGTCGCGTTTCTTGGACGCGCTGCCACCGCACGTCGTCGAGGAGCGGAGCACGACGCCGTCGTGGCGGCCGCTGCGCGGGACGTCAGGTGCGATGCCGCCCCGGCCGTCGCGACCGCGCGGCGCGGCGGCGCGGCGGCTGTTGCCGGAGCTCGGATTTCCGGAAGATGTTTCGCAGGACGCGCCGCGCTACGTCACAGGAGAACGGGTTCGCCACCGAAAATTCGGCGGTGGCACGGTCCGCGCGGTGTCGGGCGAGGGACGTGACCTGCGCGTGAGCATCGACTTCGACGATCCGGACATCGGGACCAAGCAACTGCTCGTGGCCTACGCCGGGCTCGAGCGGGACTGGGAAGGAGAAGGGGCATGAGTGTTTCGCGAGAGGAAGTGCTCCGCATCGCGCAGCTCGCCGAGCTGGATGTGCAGGAACAGGCGCTGGCGGACCTCGTCGCGCAGATGTCGCGCATCATCGATTACGTCGCGCAGCTCAGCGCCGTCCCGGCGAACGGCAGCGTGAAGCCGGTCGTGCCCGGACCCGACGCCATCCGCTTCCGCACGGACGAAGTCACTCCGTCCCAACTCGCGTTTGGTCCTGAGGAGTTCGCGCCTGACTTCAAGGAGGGCTTCTTCGTCGTGCCGAAGCTTGGCCAGTTCGAGTGAGTGACGCCAAAGCGGTCGCCGACCGCCTGGTGAAAGCGAAGCGCCTCAACGCGCTGCTCACCCCTCCCAAGGATCTCCGTAAGTCGCTCAACGCCCAGGCTGCCGCGGCACGTCCGACCGGCGTGCTCTACGGCATGCCGGTCGCCGTGAAGGACAACATCTGCACGTTGGAGTTCACGACGACGTGCGGCTCGCGCATTCTGGAAGGCTATCGCTCGCCGTACGAAGCGACCGCGGTGGCGAAACTCAAAGCCGCCGGCGCGCTGATCGCCGGGAAAACGAATTGCGACGAGTTCGCGATGGGATCGTCGACGGAGCACTCGGCGTATGGCCGCGTGCTCCATCCGCTCGACAAGGCGCGCGTGCCGGGCGGCTCGTCCGGCGGCTCAGCCGCCCTGGTCGCCGCCGGCGCGGTGCCCGCCGCCCTCGGCTCTGAAACGGGCGGCTCGGTCCGCCAACCGGCCTCGTTCTGCGGTGTCGTCGGCATCAAGCCGACATACGGCCGCGTGAGCCGCTACGGCCTGGTCGCGTTCGGCTCCTCACTCGATCAAATCGGTGTGTTCGGCCGCAGCGTGCACGATGCGGCGCGCGTGCTGTCGGTGATCAGTGGACGGGATCCGCGCGACTCCACGTGCGAAGATCGGGATTCGCTGCGCCTACCGACGGTGCCGGAATCGCTGCAGGGGTTCGTCATCGGCCTGCCGCGGGAGTACTTCCCGCCGGAGCTCGATCCCGCGGTGCGACGCGCGTGCGATCGGGCCATCAGATTGATGAAGGAGTTGGGCGCGGCGGTGCGTGAAGTGTCGTTACCTCATACACCGTATGCGGTTCCGACCTACTACGTCATCGCGCCGGCCGAGGCGTCCTCCAACCTGGCTCGCTATGACGGGGTGCGCTACGGGCCGCGATTCAACGGCGCGGTTGACCTGCGAGGCCTGTACCGGTCGACTCGCGGGCAGGGATTCGGGCCCGAGGTCCGGCGCCGGATTCTGGTCGGCACGTACGTGCTGTCGGCGGGCTACTACGACGCCTATTACAAGCGCGCCCAACAAATGCGCGCGCTGATCGCGCAGGACTTCCGCAACGCGTTCGACCGCGGCGTGGATCTGCTGTTCACCCCGACCGTGCCCAGTCCCGCCTTCAAGGCGGGAGAGAAGCTCGGCGATCCGATCGCGATGTACATGTCCGACATCTTCACGGTGACAGCGAACCTCGCCGGCCTTCCCGCGATGTCGCTGCCGATTGGACGGATCAAAGGACTGCCGATCGGCGGGCAGCTGATCGGCCAGGCGTTCCTCGAGGATGAAATGATCGAGGCCGCGTACGCGCTCGAGCGGGTCGTCCCCGAGACGGACGAAGCATGAATTGGGAGACGGTCATCGGGCTCGAGACGCACGTCCAGCTGCGGACCAAGTCCAAGATGTTCTGCGGCTGCTCGACGGCGTTCGGGGCGCCGCCCAACACGCAGGTCTGTCCGGTGTGCCTGGGGTTGCCGGGCGCACTGCCCGCCGCCAACGGCGCCGCGATTGGACTCGCGGTGCGTGGCGCGCTCGCGCTGGGTTGCACGGTTCATCCCAAGAGCATCTTTGCGCGCAAGAACTATTTCTATCCCGATCTCCCCAAGGGCTATCAGATCTCGCAGTTCGATCAGCCGCTGGCGACAAGCGGGACGTTGTCGTTCGTCTCTCCCGAGCGGAGCGTCGTGACGGCGACGATCGTGCGGTTGCATCTGGAGGAGGACGCGGGCAAATCGATTCACGACCGCTTCGCGAAGGGCACCGGGATCGATCTCAATCGTTCGGGCGTGCCACTCATCGAGATCGTCGGTGGGCCGGACCTCCGCTCACCCGCGGAGGCGCGCGCCTACCTCCAGACGCTGAAGCAGCTGCTCGAGTACATCGGCATCTCTGATTGCGACATGGAGAAGGGCAGCTTGCGCGTCGATGCCAACGTCTCGGTGAGGCGAGCCGGCGAGACCGCGTTCAATACGCGCACCGAGGTAAAGAACATCAACTCGTTCGCGTATGTCGAAAAAGCGTTGACCGTCGAACGTGACCGGCAGATCGCCCTGATCGAATCCGGCGGGACGGTGACGCAGCAGACGATGCTGTACGATGCCAAGGAGAACGCGGTCCGGCCGCAACGCTCCAAAGAAGAGAGTCACGACTACCGCTATTTCCCGGAGCCCGACTTGCCGCCGCTCGTGCTGACGGCGGAGTTCGTCGCGGAACAGCAGAGTGCGCTGCCCGAGCTCCCCGCGGCCAAGCGCGATCGGTTCGTCGCGGCCTATGCGCTCAGCCGCGAGCACGCCACCGTGGTGACGAGCAACCGGGCGGTCGCCGATTATTACGAGAGCGTCGTCCGTGCCGGTGCCGAGCCGCAAGCCGCCGCGAACTGGGTGATGACCGAAGCCTTAGCCGATGCCAACGACCATCAGGAGCAGCTCCGCGTCGCGCCTGGTGCGCTGGCGCAGGTCATCGCGCTGGTCAAAGGCGGCACCTTGAGTCATCAAGCCGCGAAGAAGGTTTTCGGCGAGGTGGCGGCGAAGGGCGGCGAACCGCGCAACATCGCCGAGGCGCTCGGCCTGATCCAGGTGGCGGACACGAACGTCGTCGCAGGCTGGGTGACGGACGTGCTCGGCGCGCACGCGCCGGAAGTCGGACGGTACAGGAACGGCGAGACGAAATTGATGGCGTTCTTCGTGGGGCAGGTGATGCGCGCGTCGAAGGGGAAGGCAGATCCGAAATTGGCGCAGCGCGTCCTCGAGGAGAAGCTCGCCGCCTCGGCCTAGCCTTCCCGCCACGGGCGCTGTGCCCGCGACTGTTTCCAGTAGTCGAGCGATGGTGAGGGCAATCCGAAATGCTGCTGCGCGGTCTCTTCGACGCGCGCGGGCTCGTGACGTCCTCCTTCCTGCAGCGCCTGCCGCCGCATCCGCTTTGCCAGGCCCAGCGCTTTTTCGCCCGCCGGATCCAGGCGCCGCGCGGCGGCGTCAGCGGCATCCGCACCCAGCGTCTCCATGACGTACTCGAACGCCACCGCCATGTGCTTTTCAATGTCGCTATCGGCCAGATCCCACCGGCTCGTGCCCGCGATCACCTGAAACACCCACTGCCAGCTCTGACTCTCGGTGAGATGCACCATGCCGCGGAACAGCCGGCGATTGGTGCGCACGCTGAACAGCGTGGGCGACAGGATTTCATCGAGGTGCGCGTCGCTCGCCGTATGATCCTTGAGGATGACGTCGCGCGCTTCGCGGGCGTACGCGTCGCCCAGGTGCGTCTCAAACCGGCTCTCCCAATACGAGTGGCCGAGGGCGACCGTGCTGGACGTCAGCACGAGTTGGCGCGGCACGAAGAAATTGTGCGCGATCGTGTCCGCCGCGAGGTGCGAGAGGTAGCCAAGTCCGAAGGCGCGCAGCGGATCGCTCGGAGCGAGGTCGAAAATCTCCTGGCCGACATGCCAGGCGTGACAATGCCGGCCCACGGGCGCGTACTTCTTGGCCATCGATGTATCGGCTGCAATGTTGCCGTAGAGGAAGTCGTACGGGAACGCGCGCAGGAGGTCGGCGACGAGGGTGGGCAGTTGGTGCAAGTTGGCGAGCACCGATTCGCCCAGGAAGATGTGCGTGCCCGGTGTCCACGCGTGAGCGGTGCCGGGGAACAGCACCAACCCGACGACAGCAAGCAGGGCTGCCGATCCCAGTCGTTTCACCGTCGCTTTTTGCCCTTCAGGAGCTTGCGGCTCCACCGCCAGACCGACAGGCCCCGCCGGACGTCGCGCATGGTCGCCGCCGCGTCGAGCGCCGTCTCCTCAAGCTCCTGTTGCATCACCGCGGCGAGCGTATCGAGGTCGGTGAGCCGGTCTTCGGCGGCATCCGCCGCACGCACGATGCGCTGGCGGACATCGCGCGACGCGCCCACGAGCGCATCCGCTTCGGTCTTGATGGAGCCTATCAGCTGGCGCACATCGGCAATCGCCGGCCCGGCGAACCCTTTCAACGTCTTGACCGCGCCACGCACGCCGAGCGCCGCAGCGACGATGCCGCCGGCGGCAACCAGGGCGGCGAGGGCGATAAGCGCGAGGCTGATCGCCGACACGACGCCGACCCAGCTCGGAAGCATCACGAAACCTCTGCCTGGCTCGGGCGTGCTGTCAACGGGGTGAGCGCGGCGAGCGCCTCAGCCGCCATCACGCACAGCAAGATCGTGACCAGCACTCCGCCGCCACCCGGTGCGCCGCGCACGAGGTCGAAGCCGGCCGCCAACGCGACCGCCCCCGCGCCCTGCCGGATCGCCGAGTAGGCAAACTCCCGCGGCGGCTCGAAGGGGAGCGACCGCCAGACGGGATCCACCTGGTCGAGCCCAAACCGCACGGTCACCCAACGCACCAGGACGCGGATCAACGCCAGCACCAGCGCCGCCAGGACGACCCACGCGGTGAGGGGACGGAGCAGCGCGCCCGCCACTATAAGGAAGGCGGCATAGAGCGGCAGCTCCCAGCGGCCGAGCAATCCCGTGACCGCGCGGTGCACCGCGATCGGTGAGAAGCTCATGAACACCGCGGCCTCCAGCGCGCACACGACGAAGGGGGAGAGACCCGCCGCGTAACTGAAGCCGGCGCCCCACAGAATCACCGCGAACGCCGCGAGCCCGGCATCGCGCTGCTCATTCAGCATGCCCCCGCGTGCCAATGCGACAAACAGGCTCCCGAGGCCTCCACCGACGAGCAGCGTCACCACGATGGTGCGCACGGCCACATGCGGATGATACAGCGCGACTCCGATGATCACCGCTGCCGCGCCGAAGGCGGTATCGAAGAGGGCGTTGCGGCGACCGAGTCGCGGTCCGCGCTGGCTCGCCGCGGTCGTCAATGCGCCGCCGAGGACGAGCGCGACGGCAAGCGACGGGCGGCCCCACGATTCGGCCAGGGGCGGGAGCGCGCGCGCCAGCACCCAGGCGGTTGCGGCCGTCACCACCAGGACGGGGAGCGCGAGCGTCGCGCCGATCAGCCAGGTGCGAGCCGATACGCGCCGCACCATCCGCCATTCGAGCCGCGCGCCGAACAATGCTCCGCACCACCCGATGCCGAGCGCGATCACGGGTTGCAGCAGCCGCAGTCCCGCGCCGTCGATGACCCCGAGCCCGGGTCCGAGCAACAGACCCAGCAGCAGGAAGGGGACACCCGTCGCGACGAGATCGTCGAGCAAGGAGGGATGCCGGAACGACGGACGCGAGAGGCGCGTCAGACCAATGCCGGCGACGAGGACGAGCGCCAGCGCTAGCGCGGGATGCACGAGGCCCAACGTTCGCGAACGCTTGACGCAGGCGCAAGCGTCTTCGTAGCTTGGGCGGACTTATGCCACCGTCGTTCCGTGTCACGGGCGGGCGCCCGCTCTCCGGCACGATTCGCCCCGCCGGCAACAAGAACGCGGCTCTCCCGATTCTCGCAGCGACGCTTCTCGCCGACGGCCCCTGTCGCATCGACAACGTGCCCCGCATTCGCGATGTGGAAACGCTGCTGGCGCTGCTGCAGCACGTCGGCGCCAAGGTTCAATGGTACGGCACGAACACGGTCGAAGTGGATCCGAGCGGCACCGAGCCGAAGCCGCTCGACCCGGCGCTGTGCAAGGAGATCCGCGCGTCGATCTTGCTTGCCGGTCCGATGCTGGCGCGTTTCGGGCGCGTCACGTTGCCCCCGCCGGGGGGCGACGTCATTGGGCGCCGTCGCGTCGATACGCACTTTCTCGCGCTCGAGCGACTCGGCGCCGAAGTCACCGTTGGCGACGCGTACAAGCTCGAAGGCAAACTCAAGGCCGCCGACATTTTTCTCGACGAGCCGAGCGTCACCGGAACCGAGAACGCGCTGATGGCGGCGGTGCGGGCACCGGGCACAACCGTCCTCCGCAATGCCGCGTCGGAGCCGCACGTCCAGGATCTGGCGCGGTTTCTCGTGTCGTTGGGTGCCGCGATCGATGGTATCGGGAGCAACACACTCACCATCGAAGGGGACCGCCCCCTCACCGCGTCGCCGCACACGGTCGGTCCCGATCACATCGAAATCGGCTCATTCATCGGCCTCGCCGCCGTGACGGGTGGCGCGATTACGATCGACGGCGTTCGGGGGGATGACCTGCGCTCCACCCTCCTCGCGTTCGAGCGGCTCGGCGTCCGGCCGCGACTCGACGGCGCAAAGCTGGTCGTCGATGCGGACCAGGAGCGGCGCATCCGTCCGGATCTGGGCGGGCACGTCCCGAAGCTCGAAGACGGACCGTGGCCCGCGTTTCCGGCCGATCTGATGTCGATTGCAATCGTCGTGGCGACCCAGTGCGAAGGGCTGCTGCTGGTATTCGAGAAGCTGTTCGAATCGCGGCTGTTCTTTGTGGACAAACTGATCGGCATGGGTGCCCGCATCGTGCTGTGTGATCCCCACCGTGCCGTGATTGCGGGGCCGTCCGGATTGCGGGGGCAGGTGGTCGAGAGTCCGGACATCCGGGCCGGCATGGCGATGCTGCTCGCGGCGCTCGCCGCGCAGGGCGATTCGGTCATTCAGAACATCGGCCAGATCGAGCGCGGGTACGAACACATCGACGAGCGGTTGAAAGCGCTCGGGGCGCAGATTGAGCGTCGATCCTAGAGCGGGCGCGCATGGGGTAGGGGCGCAGCATGCTGCGCTCCTACATTCATTGGCCGAGATCCCCGCCGGCGACGCCGCCGTCCCCCGCCTCGAGCTGACGGAGTGGGCCAAGGCCTACGGCCTGGTCGCCGGCATTACCACGCGCCCGCTGAGTCTCGGTCTCTGGAGCGACGAGCCCGTGGGACAGGTGATCGGCCGCTGGCGCGCGTTCCGCGCCGCATTCGGCGCGCGGTTTCCGTCGATCGCCCTGGCGCATCAGGTGCATGGCAGGGACGTGCATTGGCACGAGTCGCTACCCGAAGGCTGGCTGATCCTCGATGGCATCGATGGCCATGCGACCGCCGAGCGCGGCGTGTTGCTCACGGTCACGGTCGCCGACTGCATCCCGGTATATCTCGCCGTGCCGCAGAAGGGGGCGATGGCGCTCGTCCATGCCGGCTGGCGCGGGACTGCCGACGGCATTCTGGAGCAAGCGGTCGAGCTCTTGAAGTGGCGCGGGTTTGCGAAGGGGGGCGATATTGTAATGCATTGCGGCGTGGGAATTTGTGGTCGCTGCTATGAAGTAGGTTCTGAAGTTGCCGTGCGTTTCGGATTAACCGGCACAGTCCAGCTCGACCTGCGCGAAGTCCTGACGCGGCAAGCCCGGAACCTCGGCATCGACGAGATCACGATCTCGCCCTGGTGCAGCGCCGAGGGACGCGACCGCTTCTTCTCCCATCGGGGCTCGCGCGGACGGGACGGTCGCATGGTGGCGTACCTGGGCCGGCCGCTCGGTTGACATCGAAGGCACCCCGGCTACATTCCCAACGTGATGCGGGCGAAGTTCGGCCCGCGCTTTTTTTTCATGCTCACTGAGAGTCTTGTCGAGGCCTTCCGAACCCGGTTGGACGCGTTGGGGTTCGACCTGGCCGACCTGCGCATCGGCGGTACACCGAACCGACCGCTCGTCCAAGTCCGCATTGACTGTCCGCCACGGAACGTCACGGTCGAAGATTGCAGTCGGGTCTCCCGGGCGCTCGAACAGTGGCTCGACGCGGACGGTGGCGGCCCCCTGGGCAATCGGTATGTCTTGGAAGTGTCGAGCCCGGGGATCGAGCGGCCCGTGCGCTGGCACCGGCATTGGGCCCGCTTTGTGGGACGCGATGTCAATGTGAAACTGGCGGGCATGGGCCGGGTGCGCGCGCGGATTGTCGCCGTGCCGACCGAAGAAACCGTCGTGCTGCAACCGCAGGGTGGCGCGGAGCGCGAATATCGACTTTCCGACGTCAAGGATGCCCGATTGGCGGGTGATACCGAGGACAAGTGATGGCAAACGCAACTGACGTAATCTCGGCGATCCGAGAACTGACCAACACGAAACAGCTCGAGCGGAATGAGCTGATCGACCTGCTCAAGGACGGCCTGCACGCCGCCCTCGTCAAACGGTACGGGCCGAATGTCCGGGCCGAGATCGGGATCGACGAGATGAAGGGGTCGATCCGCATCGTCGTTCTCAAGACCGTCGTCGAAGCGGTGGAAGATCCGGGCACACAAGTCTCGCTCGAGGAAGCGCGCTACGAGGATCCCGAGTTTGCGCCCGGGGATGTCCTCGAAGAGGAAGTCCCCTTCGAGCAGTTCGGGCGGACGGCGGTGCAGGCCGCCAAGCAGCGGATCATTCAACGGGTGCGCGAAGGCGAGCGCAGCCGCATCCGCGAGGAGTTCTCCGGCAAGGTCGGCGAGCTACTCTCCGGCGAGGTCCAGCAGATCGAGCGCGGCAAGATCGTCGTCATGTTGAACAAGTTCCGCGAGGCCGAAGCGATCATTCCCTATCGCGACCAGAACCATCGCGAGCACTTCCATCAGGGCGATACGATCCGCGCGGTGCTGAAGCGCATCGAGGAGACTCCGAAAGGCCCGCGGCTTATTCTCTCCCGTGCCGATCCCCTGTTCGTCAAGGCGCTGTTCAAGCTCGAGGTCCCGGAGATCCAGCAGCAGATCGTCGAGATCCGCGCCACCGCGCGGGAAGCGGGGAGCCGCACGAAGATCGCCGTGTGGTCACGCGACGACGGGATCGATCCGGTCGGTGCGTGCGTCGGGCTCAAGGGCTCGCGGGTTCAGGCCGTCGTGAACGAGCTGAACGGCGAGCGCATTGATATCGTGCCCTGGTCGTCCGATCCGGAGCGATTCGCCAAGCTGGCGCTCGCGCCGGCGCGTGTGGCGCGCGTGTTCTCCGATCCCGAGTCCAAGACCATCCAGGCAATCGTCGACGAGGACCAGCTGTCGCTCGCGATCGGGCGCAACGGCCAGAACGTGCGGCTGGCATCGGAGCTGACGGGCTGGAAGGTGGACCTGTATTCGAGCCGCGAGTGGCTGGAGCGCGGTGGGGAAGGCCCGTTGTTCGCGCCGTTGCCGGCCACCGATGAGGCGGTGACGCAAGTCGCGCTGACCGAGATGAAGGGACTGTCCCCCGAGCTCGTCGCCGTGCTGGAGCAGGCCGGCAAGAAGACGCTCCAGGACATTCTCGATCTCGAGCGCGAAGAAGTCGATCAGCTGCCCGGGATGACCCCCGACCTGGCCGACAAGCTCATGGCCTTCCTCAATGAAATGACCGAGGAGGGCGGGGAAGAGGAAGAGCCGGGAGGGGGAGGGGGGCCAGCGAGTCCCGGTGCAGGAGCGCCGACCGCGGCGTGAACACGCGGATCACCCGCTTGCTCGGCTTGGGGCTGCGCGCCGGGAACGTCGTGGTCGGAGTGGCGGGTGTCAGGGCAGGATTACAGCGAGGAAAGTTGGCGTGCGTGGTGCTGGCGCAGGATGCCGGCCCGCGGACGATCGAGAAGGTGGCGCGGCTCGCAGACGCTCGGAGAATCCCCGTGCTGCGCGGGCCGGTAGCGAGGGAATTGGGTGCGGGACTGGGGAAGGCGCCTGTGCAGGCGGTTGGCGTCACAGATCCAAATCTCGCGCGTGGGCTGATAGCCGATAGCCAATAGCCGATAGCGAGGGAAGTAAGTGGCAACAACGCGGATCCATGATCTAGCAGCGGAATTCGGGATCTCCAGCGAGCAGTTGATGGGCATGCTCAAGGAGATGGACATCTTCGTGCGCAGTCATCTGACGCCGCTGAAGGACGAGCAGGTGTCGCTGACGCGTGCGCGCTGGGAGCGCGACAAGCGCAAGCAGAAGCAGCCGTCGGCGCCCCCCAAGCGGCGTCGTGTCGCAAGGGCCGCCGAGCCCGCACCAGAACCGGTCGCGGCGACCGATAGCCGTCCCAGGCGTCGTCGTCGCACCGCGGCCGAAGTCGCCGCTGCCGATGCGGCTGCCGCAGAAGCCGCGGCGGCGGAAGCCGCCGAGGCGGAGCGGGCGCGCCTGGTGCTCGAGACGGCCGTTCGCGAGCAGGAAGAGGAGAAGGCGGCGCCTTCGCTCGAGGAGCGGGCCGCGGCGCTGTTCAAGGACCTGGCCCCGGCGACCGCGCAGACAACCGAAGTCGTCGAGCCTCCACTGGCATCGACTCCCACGGTCACGGCGCCTCCCACGGCGCCGCCACGGCCCTTCATTCCGATGCCGGTTCGTCCGCGGCCCGTCGCACGCGGGGCGTCGTCCGGCCCCGGCACTCCCGTATCCTCGCCGCCGCGTCCCGTCGCCTCGGCGGCGCCGGGCGCGCAGCCGCTCGATGAGCGCCGGCGGGAGAAGGGCAAGAAGCGGAAGAAAGGCAAGAAATCGCTGGTCGATCAGGAAGCGGTCGCGCAAAACATCTCGCGCACCCTCGCCACGTTGAAGGCGCCCGTTGGCAAGAAGGGCGTGCATCGCCGTGAGGAGGGACCGACGTTCCGCGAGGTTCAGGAAGAGCGACGGCGCGAGGAGCGCGAGCGCGAGAAGACGCTGGTGCGCGTGACGGAATTCATCACGGTCTCCGAGCTCGCCAACACGCTCAAAGTGCCGCCGACGCAAATCGTCACCTTCGCGTTCAAAGAGCTGGGCCAGATGGTGACGATCAACCAGCGCCTCGACTTCGACATGATCGAGCTGATCGCGTCGGCCTTCGGATTCCAGGCGGTGCGCGAAGAGGAGTACGCCACCACCCAGACCGAGGAGACCAAGGACGCCGCTGAAACACTGAAGCCGCGGCCGCCGGTCGTGACGATCATGGGTCACGTCGACCACGGCAAAACTTCGCTACTCGACTACGTCCGCAAAGCCAACGTCGTCGCGGGGGAGGCGGGCGGCATCACGCAGCACATCGGCGCCTACCAGGTCACGCTGAAGGACAGCCGCAAGATCACGTTCCTCGACACGCCGGGTCACGAAGCGTTCACGGCCATGCGCGCCCGCGGCGCGCAGGTCACGGACATCGTCGTGCTGGTCGTGGCCGCCGACGACGCGATCATGCCGCAGACGATCGAGGCGATTTCGCACGCCAAGAACGCCGGCGTTCCGCTCGTCGTCGCCATCAACAAGATCGATCTCCCGACGGCCAACGTGCAGAAGGTGAAGCAGGACCTGTTGACGCATGGTGTCGTGCTCGAAGAATTCGGCGGCACCACGTTGATGACCCCGATCTCGGCCAAGAAGGGCACTAACGTCGACGCGCTGCTGGATCAGATCCTGCTCCAGGCGGAGCTGCTCGATCTCAAAGCGAACCCGGACCGGAAGGCGCAAGGAACGGTGCTCGAGGCGCAGCTCGATCCTGGGAAGGGCGCGCTCGCCACGATCCTGGTGCAGAACGGCACGCTGCGTCTGGGCGACGACTTCATCTGTGGCCAGTACTCCGGCCGTGTCCGCGCGATGTATGACGAGCGCGGCGGCACCGAAGCCGAAGCCGGCCCGTCGACGCCGGTGCAGATCCTCGGCCTTGAGGGCGTCCCCGAAGCGGGTGACAGTTTCCTCGCAATGGACGACGCCGCCGCGGCGCGCGACATCGCACAGAAGCGTCAGCGGCTCGAGCGGGAGGCGCAGCATCGCCGCTCCGGCCGGGTGAAGACGCTGGAAGACTTCATGGCTGAAGCGGCGGCGGGCGGCGTGGCGACCTTGCGGATCATCATCAAGGCCGACCAGGGCGGTCCCGCCGAAGCGCTCGCGGACGCGCTGGCGCAGCTCTCGACGGCCGAGGTGAAGGTCGAAGTGGTGCACCGTGGCGTGGGCGCGATTACCGAATCGGACGTGCTGCTCGCCCGCGCTTCCGGCGCGATCATCGTCGGCTTCCATGTGCGCCCCGATTCCAATGCGCGCGCCGCGGCGGATCGCGAGCGCGTGGAGATCCGCACCTACCGCATCATTTACGAAGCGGTGGAAGAGGTGAAGCTGGCGATGGAAGGCCTGCTCGCCCCCGAAAAGAAGGAAGTCGTGCTGGGTGAGGCGGAAGTGCGGCAGATCTTCAAGATTGCGAAGATCGGGACCATCGCCGGTTGCTTCGTGCGGAGCGGCGTGATTCCGCGAACGGGGCGGGTGCGCGTGATCCGCAACGGCGTCGAGGTGTACGACGGCACGCTGGCCTCGCTGAAGCGCTTCAAGGACGACGTGCGGGAAGTCCGTGAGGGGTTCGAGTGCGGCATCGGGATCGAGAATTTCAACGACGTGAAGGTCGGCGATCTGATCGAGTCGTATCGCATCGAGGAGGTCGCGCGCTCGCTCAGCGCCACTGAGACGTGATTGTCGGCGTGATGGTGTGGGAGCTGCATTTGCCGGCGTGTCAATCGCTGAAAGACAAGCGCACGATCGTGAAAAGTCTCAAGGATCGCATGCACAACCGGTTCAACGTCTCGGTCGCGGAGACGGCCCACCACGATCTGTGGCAGCGCGCCGAGCTGACGGCGGCCGTGGTGAGCACCGACCGGCGGCACGCCGCGAATGTGTTACGCGAGGCCGACCAGCTCGTGGCGGGCGCCGATGGGACGCGCATCGTGGACACGAGCACGAGCTATCTCTGAGATGAAACGGCACAATCATCGTCCCGAGCGCGTGAGCGAGCTGATTCGTCAGGCCGTCGGCGCATTTCTCACGGGCCACGTCCGCGATCCCCGGATCGGCTTCGTTACGGTGATCGGCGTCGACGTCTCGGCCGACTTGTCGCACGCGAATGTGCGCGTCAGCGTCATGGGCTCCGAAGAGGAAAAGGCGAAGTCGTTGGAGGGACTCGCGAGTGCCGCGCGCTTTTTGCGGGCGCAGCTCTCGAAAGAGCTGCATCTGCGCACGAGTCCGGAGCTGCATTTTCATCTGGATCGCGGACTCGAGCACGCGCAGCACATCGACCGCGTCTTGAAGGAGCTGAAGGAGTCGGACGACTGAAAAACGGCGGACTGGTCCTGGTCGCGAAGCCAGCCGGTCCCACGTCGCATGACGTCGTCGACATCGTGCGTCGCGCGCTCGGCGAGCAGCGCGTGGGCCATCTGGGCACGCTCGACCCGTTCGCCAAAGGGCTGCTCGTGCTGGTGGTGGGGCGGGCGACGCGGCTGGCGCCGTTCGCCGCGGATTGGCCCAAGGCGTACGAAGGCGTCATCCGGCTCGGCGTCTCGACGGATACGGATGACCTGACCGGCGCCGTCGTGGCGACGGCGCCGTGGACGGGCATCACGCCGGCGCAGCTGGCCGACGTGATCGCGAGCTTCCGCGGCGGTTACGCGCAGCGGCCGCCCGCGTATTCGGCCGTGAAGATCGCGGGCGAGCGCGCCTACCGGCGCGCGCGCCGCGGCGAGACGGTCGCGCCCGAGCCGCGGCCCGTGGAGATCCGCGAGCTGGAGATCGTAGAAGCGGCGGTGCCCGATCTGCAATTTCGGGCGACGGTGAGTGCCGGCACGTATCTGCGCTCGCTGGCGCGGGACATCGGGGCGAAGCTGGGATGCGGCGGTCACCTCGCGGCCCTGCAACGGACGGCGGTGGGGCCGTTCCGTGTGGCGGACGCGATCGCGCCTGAGGCCGTAACGCCGGCGGGGTTGCAGGATGCGGCGATTCTGGTCGCGCACCTGCCGCGGTGTCAGGTAGATAAGAAGGAACGGGATGCGGTGGTCCACGGCCGGCCGGTACCGGTTGACGCGCTCGCCGGTGGGGGATCCCCGATAGCCGTGTTTTCGGGGGATGAGTTGCTGGCGGTCGCGGAACAGGTGGGCGAGCTTCTGAAGCCGCGCGTGGTGGTGGCCGCGGACTCATGAGCGGCGCCGTCCTCACGCTGGGCACGTTCGATGGCATGCACCGCGGTCACCAGGCGGTGCTCGCGGAGGTGACGCGGCGGGCCCGGGCTGGAAGTCTGACGAGCGTGCTTGTGACGTTCGATCCGCATCCGCTCGCGGTCGTGAATCCGGCGGCGGCTCCGAAGCTGTTGACGTTGCCGGCGGAGAAGGAAGATCTCGTGACGGCGCAGGGCATCGAGCGGTTCGTCGTGATGCCGTTCACGCCGGTGGTGGCGCAGCTCGACGCGGAGGCATTCGTCCGGCGGCTGTGTGACGAGTACGCGATGCGCGAGCTCGTGATGGGGTACGATCACGGGTTTGGGCGGGGGCGGGCCGGGGACGTGGAGCTGGTGCAACGCCTGGCGCGAACCCGGGACTTTGCGGTGGCGGTCGTGGATGCGGTACGCGACAATGGTCAGCCGATTTCGTCGACCGTGATTCGGACGGCGATCGCGCACGGCGACCTGGAGTCCGCGGCTCGCTGGCTGGGCCGGCCGTACGGTATTCGCGGACGCGTGGTGCGTGGGGCGGGACGAGGTCGGACGATCGGGATCCCGACGATCAACCTCGAGCCGCCCGACGCGAGAAAATTGCTCCCGCCCGACGGGGTGTATGCGGTACAGGTAAAACTGCAGGGACGTGGGACGGGGGACGGGGCGCTCTTCGGTGGGATGATGAATCAGGGCCCCCGGCCGACATTCGGTGAAGAAACTCGCACGCTCGAGGTCCATCTGTTCGATTTCGACGGCGAGGTGTACGGCGAAACGGTAAACGTGGCATGGGTCCGTCGCCTGCGTGCCGTGCAGGCGTTTGCGTCCCGCGACGCGCTGGTGGCGCAGCTCGAACGAGACCGCCAGGCGGCCCGGGCGACCCTCAACCGATAGAGAGACGAGATGGACAAGCGCATTCGCAACCGCCTCATCACCATCGGCGTGCTGATCGCAGCCAGCGTCGCTTCGCTCGTGCCCCGGAACACGCGGCAGCGCGTCGTCGATCAGACGACCGGCCGGATGAAGGACACGACGATCCGGCGCCTGCCGATCAATCTTGGCCTCGATCTCCAGGGCGGCATTCACCTCGCGCTCGAAGTGGACCAGTCCAAGGGTCCGATCCCGGATTGCGCCGACGCGATCCAGCGCGCCGAACGCGTCGTCCGCACGCGCATCGACGAGTTCGGCACCACCGAGCCCGTCGTGCAGATCCAGGGTCGCTGCCGGCTGATCGTCGAGCTCGCGGGCGAGAAGGATCCCGCGCGCGCCAGGAGCGTGATTCAGCGGACCGCCTTCCTCGAATTCCGCATCACCGACATGAAGAACCTGTTCAAGGACGCGCTGCCGCAAATGGACGCCGCGTTGCGACGGGCCGGCGTGAAGGCGCGCGGGGCCGCGGCGCCCTCCGCCGTTGCGCAGCTCTTCGGTGGTGATACCAGCAAGGCGGCACGCGACTCCGCGGCCGACGCGAATGCGCCCGGGGTCCTGTCCTCGCTGTTGTTTCAGGGCCAGCTGCCCGGCGAGTATCTCGTGCCCGAAGAGCAGTGGCCCCTGGTCGACAGTCTGATCCAGCGGCCCGACGTCAGAGCAGCGATGCCACGCGGCATCGAGCTGCGCTGGGGCGCGCAGACCGAGTCGCGCGGCGCCCGCGCTTATCGCGCGCTCTACGCGGTGGAATCGAAGCCGATCATTACCGGGGAGGAGCTGGTCAAGGCGGTCGCCCGGCGCGATCCGGTGACCAATCAGTCGATTGTTCCTTTCCAGCTCAGCCACCGCGGCGCCCGCAGGTTCTCGGACGAAACCGCGCGGCACATCAACGATTACATGGCGATCATCCTCGACGGGCGCGTGCAGGGCCAGCCGCCCGTCATCCGGGGCCAGATCGGCGCCAACGGGCAGATCGAGTTGGGGAACAAGTCGCTGCAGGAAGCGAGTGATCTGGCGCTGGTGTTGCGCGCGGGTGCGCTGCCCGCGCCGCTCACCATCGTCGACGAACGCACGATCAGCGCATCCCTGGGCGCCGACTCGATTCACGACGGCGTGCTGGCAGGCGTCGTCGGCGTGGTGCTTGTCGTCGTCATCATGATCGGCTACTACCGGCTATCCGGCGCCCTGGCCGTCGCGGCGCTCACGCTGTACTGCCTCTTCACCCTCGCGGGCCTGGCGTCGTTCGGCTTCACCCTGACGCTGCCCGGCCTCGCGGGATTCGTGTTGTCGATCGGCATCGCCGTGGACGCGAACGTGCTGATCTTCGAGCGGATCCGCGAGGAGCTGGTGCACGGCAAATCGCTGCGGCTCGCCGTCGATGACGGCTTCCTGCATGCGATGAACGCTATCGTCGACTCCAACGTGAGTACGATCCTGACGGCGCTCATTCTCTATGCCGTCGGCACCGGCCCGGTGCAAGGCTTCGCCATCACGCTGATCATCGGCATCATCGCATCGATGATCTCGGCGATTTTCGTCGTGAAAACCTTGTTCCTCATCTGGCTGAATCGGCGGCCCGACATGGTCACCCTGAGTATCTGATGATCAGACTCTTCGCGAACGCGAACTACGACTTCATTAAATGGCGGCGCTGGGCGTTCTCGCTCACCGGCGCGATCATGCTCGTCGGGCTCGGCTTCCTCGTGGCCCGGGGCCTCAACTACAGCATCGAGTTCACGGGCGGCACGCTCGTGCAAGTCGAGCTGGCCCACAGGGTGCCGACGGCGAACATCCGCACGGCGCTCGATAACGTGGGGCTGCAAGGCGCCGACATTCAGAATTTCGGCTCCGACACTTCGTATGTGGTGCGCGCGCGGCTTGGCGCCGAGGCGGCGCAGGGCGAGGCCGGGACCCAGGCCGTCGCGGACGCCGTCGCGCGGGCGCTCGACCAGAGCGCCGGGCCCGGGCAGTACCAGATCCTGCGGCGCGAGGCGGTGGGCCCCAAAGTGGGACGCGAGCTCCAAGGGAAAGCGCTCGCGGCAATCCTCGTCAGCTTTGTGGTCACGCTCGTCTATCTGGCGTTCCGGTTCGAGTGGCGCTTCGGCCTGGCCGCCGTCGTGGCGACGGCGCACGACGTCGTGGCCACGATTGCGTTCATCAGCGTCATGCATCTCGAAGTTAGTCTCGTCGTCGTCGGCGCGGTGCTCACGGTGGTCGGCTACTCGCTGAACGACACGATCATCATCTTCGATCGTGTGCGCGAAAACTTGCGCAAATATCGCCGCCAGAATCTCTACGAGATTCTCAACCTCTCGATCAACGAAACGTTGCCCCGTTCGGTGCTGACGCACGGAACCACGATCGCCACGACGCTCGCGCTGCTGATCCTGGCGGGTGAGGTGATCCGGCCGTTCGCCTGGGTCATGTCGTTCGGAATCTTCACGGGCACGTTCTCCTCTATCTACATCGCCGCGCCCGTGCTGCTCTGGATCGAGAAACGCTGGCCTGGTGAGGACGCGCGCGGCGCGCGGACGTTCGGGGTGAGAGCGCCGGCGACGCCGGCGATGTCCGCCCCGCCGACGACTCCACCGTCTTCGCCCTCGCCTCGCGCGCCGCAGCCCGCACGCTAGTCGACACCCACTGTCACCTCGGTGACGCCGCGTTCGACGCGGATCGGGACGCCGTAATCGCGCGAGCACGCGACGTGGGCGTGTCCCACGTCGTGGTGATCGGCGAATCGCTGGCGGGGAGCGAGCGCGCCGCGGCGCTTACCCGCGGGACAAGCGGCCTCTCCGCGACCGCCGGCGTCCATCCGCATGAGGCGCGCGAGTGGTCGGATGCAGCGCGGGACGGCGTGCGCGCGCTGCTCGCGGCACCGGAAATGGTGGCAGTGGGGGAAACGGGGCTCGATTACCACTATATGCATTCGCCGCGCGACATGCAGCGCAACGCCTTCGAGGCGCAGCTCGAGCTCGCGGCGGACCTCGACAAACCCGTCATCGTGCATGCCCGGGACGCCGATGCAGACATGGCCGCGATGCTGAAGTCGCTGCGGCCCGGCTCACCGGTGGTGGTGCTCCACAGCTTTTCATCCGGCGACGCGGTCTGGGATGCCGGCATGGCGATCGATGCATATTTCTCGTTCAGCGGCATGATCACCTTCAAGAGTTGGGGTCTGACAGACCGACTATCCGACTGTCCGACGGACCGACTGTTGGTCGAGACGGATTCGCCCTACCTGGCGCCCGTCCCGCATCGCGGGCGGCGCAACGAGCCGGGGTTCGTCCGCGACGTCGCCGAGCGGGCGGCTGCGCTGCGCGGGGAGACTCTCGAAAGCCTGCTGCAGCGCACCACCGCGAACGCGCGCCGCTGTTTCGGTGCTCGCATCGACTCCCTCCTATGACCGCTACCGCCACGAAAATCCCGTCCGACATCGCCATCGCACAGGCCGCCAAGCTGCGGCCGATTCGCGACGTGGCCGCGGAGCTCGGAATCACGGACGACGAGCTCGAGGTTTACGGCAAGTACAAAGCCAAGATCTCGTTCCGCGCCCTCGAGCGCCGCTCGACCAAAGGCCGGCTCGTGCTCGTGACCGGGATCAACCCCACGCCGGCGGGCGAAGGCAAGTCCACGGTCACCGTCGGCGTCACGCAGGCGCTCCGGAAGCTCGGCAAGAACGCGATTCTCGCCATCCGGGAGCCGTCGCTCGGCCCGGTCTTCGGGGTGAAAGGCGGCGCGGCGGGCGGAGGGTACGCGCAGGTCGTGCCGATGGAAGACATCAACCTGCATTTCACCGGCGACTTCCACGCGATCGCGACCGCGCACAACCTCCTCTCCGCGATGCTCGACGCGCAGCTCCATCACGGCAATACGCTCGGACTCGACGTTCGCCGCATCATCTGGCCGCGCACGATCGACATGAACGACCGTGCGCTGCGCAGCATCATCGTGGGACTGGGCGGCGTGAATGGCGGCCCGACCCGGGAAGAGCGCTTCGTTATCATCCCGGGCTCGGAGGTCATGGCGATTCTCGCGCTGGCCAGCGGGGTCGCGGATCTCGAAGCGCGGCTGGCACGCGTCATCGTCGGGCTGCGTGGGGACAAAACCCCCGTCCGGGCCAGCGATCTCAAGGCCCAAGGGGCCATGACGTTGCTGCTCAAAGACGCGATCAACCCGAATCTTGTCCAGACGCTCGAGGGCGGGCCGGCCCTCGTGCACTGTGGGCCGTTCGGCAACATCGCGCACGGCTGCAATTCGGTCGCGGCGACGAAGCTGGGACTGGCGCTGTCCGATCTCGTGCTGACTGAGGCCGGCTTCGGCGCCGATCTTGGCGGCGAAAAATTCTTCGACATCAAGTGCCGGTTTGCGGGACTCAAGCCGGAGGCGGCGATCATCGTCGTCACGGTTCGGGCCCTGAAAATGCACGGAGGTGTGAAGAAAGATCGCCTGGCAGCCGCCGATCCCGCCGCGGTGCAGCGGGGGGCTGAGAATCTCCGTCGTCATATTCGGATTGTGAAGAAATTCGGTCTAGATGCGCTTGTCGCGCTCAACCGGTTTACCACGGATACGGATGAGGAAGTGGAGGCCGTCCGCGCGGTCGGCGCCGCCGAAGGGGTGGAGGTCGTGCGGTGCGATGTCTGGGAGAAGGGCGGGGAGGGTGGCCTGGCGGTCGCCGAGTCGCTGCTGGGGTTGCTGAAGACCAGCAAAGCGGCCTTCAAGCCGCTGTATGACGAGCGCCGGCCCATTCGCGAGAAAATCGAGACGATTGCGCGAGAGATTTACGGAGCGGCGGGAGTCGAGTTCGCGCCCGCGGCCGAGCGTGCGCTCGAGCTCTTGCCCAAGCTGGGGCTCGGTGAGACACCCGTCTGCATGGCCAAGACGCAGTATTCCCTCACCGACGATGCGACCCAGCTCGGCGCGCCGAGCGGGTTCACGCTCCACGTGCGCGACATTCTGCCCTCGGCCGGCGCCGGCTTCGTCGTGGCGCTCGCGGGCGACGTCCTGACGATGCCGGGACTCGGCAGGAGTCCGGCCGCCGAGCGGATCCGGCTCCTTCCTGACGGGACCATCGAGGGACTGTTCTGATGCGTGTCATCGCGACCGATGCAGCGCCCAAGGCGATCGGGCCGTACAGCCAGGCGATTGCGACCGATACGCTCGTGTTCACGGCCGGGCAGGTCGCACTCGATCCCAAGAGCGGCGAGCTCGTCGGGCGCACGACGGCCGAGCAGACGGAGCAGGTATTCGCCAACTTGAAGGCGGTACTGTCTGCCGCTGGAACGGCGCTCGCGCATGTCGTGAAGACGACTGTCTATCTGGCGGACATGGCGGATTTCGCGCAAATGAATGAGGTGTACGCCAAGCATTTCGGCACGCACAAACCTGCACGGTCCACGGTGCAGGCAGCGGGTTTGCCGAGGAACGCGCGCGTCGAGATCGAGGTGATCGCGGTCACACGTTGACACGCAGCGCTCGGGAGCGGATTGGGTCTGGTGGCCTGACCAGTCTTCAAAACTGTTTGGGCCCCGCAAGGGGCTCGGTAGGTTCGATTCCTACACGCTCCCGCCACCTCGGCCTGCCGTTGCCTTCTCCTTGCTGTTGCCCAATCGTATACAGGCTGACTCTCGGAGGGAGCATGGCTACCGCACAATGGGCCCGCATCCGTCCATCGGAAGAAGGACACTTGCGGCGTGGCGCGTGGTATCGCGTCGTCAAATTGTCGGCAGCGGAAGTCGTGCTCGACGTCAACGGGAAGCCGACTCCCTACCCGCGCCAATCGCTTGAGATTCTGCCGGAACGACCGAAGCTGTGGGCGGTGGTGCCACGACTCTCTCGCTCACCGCGTATGCCCATGACGTGGGGCGCTCGCTACGGTGTCTGCCCCAATTGCCGCGAGCGCGCCCGCCTCGAGGAGCACGCCACGAGCATGCGCTGTCCGAAATGCAATGGAGTCTTCGACATCGGCTGGGACAACTCCTGACTGTTGCGTTTACCGGCTCGTCGTATATTGTGCCCGCGCCCATTCTCGTCTCCCCCACAAGGAGCGGTGATGGCGCTGTTATTTGCCCGCGTGCAAGACGATGTCCCGCTCAAGCTTCGCAAGGGTGCGTGGTACCGCGTCCTCGAACTCAATGACCTCCAAGCAGTTATCGAAGTGAACCACCGCCGCTTTGGCGTGCTCCGGGCGTGGCTCGAGATCCAGCAACGACCGCCGCAGCGCTGGAGCGTCGTGGAAGGCGCGAAGGACAATCGGAAGGCGCCGCCGCACCTTCGGGGAACGTACGGCGTCTGTCCCAACTGTCGGGCTCGCGCGCCTCTCCCCAAGCGCGCCAAGGCACACGAGTGTGCGAAGTGTCGTGGGGAATTCGAGATCAACTGGGCGGAAGCCGGCGTCAAGATATAGGGTGACAACCATCACTTCCCATTCGGTCGCAGCGCATTACTCTTATCGCCCCTTCGTTGCCCGAGTGTGACTGATGGTGTGGGCTCGTCTTCAAGCTGATGTGAACTGCAACCTGCGGCGCGGCGCCTGGTACCGGCTCATCAAGGCCCAAGGGCTGTCGGCCGTGGTCGATGTGAAAGGGACGCCCGTCGCGGTCGTCCGTGCCTTCCTCCAGATGTCGAACACGCCGCCCCGCAAATGGACCGTCGTACCGCGGCCGCGAAATGTTCCGCGCTCGGTCGAGATGGGTGAGCGGTATCTGGTATGCCCATCGTGCCGGGATCGCGTGACGGTGCGTGGCAAGCCGAGCCGCATGATGTGTGGCCGTTGCGGCATCGAGTTCGCCGTCGATTGGGACGAGCACTATCTCGCGCAACAGCTTTAGCGTGTAGCTCCGTAGCCCCCTGACGCGGCAGACCAGATGGTATCTTGTCTGCCGCGTGCTTCATGCCCATGTCATCCTCAATCCCGCGGCGGGACGAGGCGCGGCACGCCGCGTCGAGTCGGTCGTGGCGCGCGCGTTCCGGGCGCAGGGATGGGCGGTCGATGTCGTGCGCACCGAGGGTCCCGGTCACGCGCAGCAGCTCGCGGCGCAGGCCGTGCAGCAGGGAGCCAGGCATGTCGTGGCGGTCGGCGGCGACGGTACCGTGCATGAAGTGGCGAACGGACTGCTCTGCAGCGACGCGGACGCCGCGCTGGGCGTGGTCCCGATCGGCTCGGGCAATGATTTCGCCAAGCTCGTCGGTGTGTACGGCCACGACCCGCTTCGCGCCGTGGCCCGGCTCGTCACTGCCCGCTGCCGCCGGTTCGACGCGGGCCGGGTAGCAGGTGAGTGGTTCGTCAATAGCGTGGGATTCGGATTCGGACCGGCGGTCGTGAAAACCCGGAATCGAATGCAGCACCTGCGAGGCTTTCTATCATATCTCGTGCCCGTCGTGCAGACCTTCTTCCGGTTCGAGCCGATCCTGCTCGACGTCGCCGCCCCCGCCGCCTCCGGGTTTCGGGAGCGCGGGTATATGATGATGGTCGAGGTGTGCAACGGCACGACCGCCGGGGGCAGCTATCGCTTCGCTCCTGATGCGGACCCCGCCGACGGCAAGCTGGATGTTTGCTTAATCCGGCGCGTATCGCTGCCGCGATTTCTTCTGGCTATTCCTCGTGTCATGCGCGGAACGCATGTGAAGATGCGCGAGGTGGCAATGATCAAGACCGCCAAGCTCATCGTGCGCGCGCCGGAGCAGCCGCTCATCCTGCACGTGGACGGCGAATTGCGGGAACCAGGGGTAAACGAATGCACGGTCGAGTTGCAGCCGGGACGATTGAACGTGTTGGTGGCGAGATGACACGGAAAGTTGGACGGTTGGAATGTTGGAAGGTGGTCGCTCTGGCGACTGCACTTTCCAACCTTCCAACATTCCCACTTTCCGCTCAGGATACGACCAGTACTCGAGGTACCAGCCGCATCATCCTCCCCGCCGACACCATGCATCGCGGCGTTCGACCGATGGGCGCGTTCCTGCGCTCGTTCATCCTTCCCGGCTGGGGCCAGGCGGCGACCGATCGTCCGATGACCGGGGCGGCGTTCGTGGCGTGGGAAGGCATCACCGCCATGATGACGTTCAAGGCGCAACAGGAAGCGAACTACCTGAAGGCGATTCACTCGAAAAACCTCCAGCTGAAGCGACAGGAGGTACAGGACTGGCTGGTGCTGTGGATCTTCAATCACCTCTTTTCCGGCGCCGAGGCCTACGTCTCGGCCCACCTGCGCGATTTCCCGCCCGATCTCAAAATCCGCGCGTTCCCAGGCGGCATCGGCGTGAGCGTACCGGTGCATGAATAACGCCCCGCTCGGCGTCTTCGATTCGGGGATCGGCGGGCTCACTGTGGCGCGCGCCCTCTTCGAGCGCCTGCCGAAGGAGTCCGTCATCTACTTCGGCGATACCGCGCGGGTCCCCTACGGCCCGAAATCGCCGGACACCGTCCGGCGCTATAGCGCCGAGATCCTCGCCTATCTGCTGCGTCGCGGCGTGAAAGCCGTGGTCGTGGCATGCAACACGAGCACGGCACACGCGCTGGGGTACCTGCAAGAGCACTCGTCGGTGCCGGTCGTCGGCGTGATCGAGCCGGGCGCCCGCGCGGCCGTCCGAGCGACGAAGACGGGGACGATCGGTGTCATCGGGACGGCCGGCACGATCGCGAGCGGCGCGTACGAGCGCGCCATCAAGGCGCTCCGCCCCGAGGCGCGCGTGCACAGCCAGCCCTGCCCGCTGTTCGTCCCGCTGGTGGAAGAAGGTTGGTTCGAGCATCCGGCGGCGGAGCTGATCGCGCGCGAGTATCTCGAGCCGCTGAAACGCGCCAACGTCGATGTCCTCGTCCTCGGCTGCACCCACTACCCCTTGCTCAAGCCGCTGCTCGCACGGGTGATGGGTTCGGACGTGACGTTGGTCGATTCTGCGGAAGAGACCGCGACGGCGGTGTCGCGCGAATTGGAGCGGCTGAGTTTACTCGCGAACGGCGGCGCACACGATCATCGCTTCGTGGTGTCCGACGACGAGTCGCATTTTCGTAAAGTGGGCGCCCTGTTTTTGGGAGAGCAGCTCAAGCAGGTCGAGGTGGTGCCGCTGTGAACTGTTTCAACTCGACGTGGTCGCCGTTGATCACGGCGTAACGCCCGCCATCCAGAAACGCGCCCGGATTCAGATACACCCGTCCATCGGGCAGACGATCCACCACCGGCCGATGCGTGTGCGCCATGATGACGAGCTGCACCTCGGGATGCCGGCCGAGGAAGTCGGCCGCCCACTTCCGCTGGGCGACGGCGGCGCGATCGAGCACCGCCCGATCCTTCGTGTTGTCGGCGAGATGGCGCGAGAACAGGTCTGCGATCCAGAAGCCGATCGTGGGGTGCAACACGCGAAACATCGCCACGGTGATCGAGTGACGCAGCACGCGGTGCATCAGCGCGCCGCTCCAGTGCTGCTCGGTCAGTCCGTCCCCGTGGACAACGAAGGCGCGTCGCCCGTTCAGGTTCAGCTCGGCTTCGCCGCCGAAGAAGGCGATGCCCAGATCCCGCGTGAAAAACGAGCCGCCCCACCGATCGTGGTTGCCGCCGACAAAGGTGATCGGAACGCCGCGGGCGCGGACCTCCTGGAGCTTGGCGACCGTGGCGAAATGCTTGCGGGGAATGACGCTGTGATACTCGAACCAGAAGTCGAAGAGATCGCCGGTCAGCACCAGGTGATCGCCGGCCTGAGGCACCTGATCCAGAAAGGCGTGAAATGCCGTTCCGACGGCGGGCGGCACCTGACCGAGATGGGCGTCCGCTACGACAATCACGTGAGACACGGCCCAAGCTTAGGAATCTGGAACCGGGCACGCAAGCGCATTACTGTTCTAGGATGACGCAAACACAAAAGCTGCTCGTCGCCATCGGCGTGCTCGCCGTCGCCGGCATCGCGGCGAATCGCCTGGCACCGGGCGTCGCGAAGGGCGGACCCGGCGACGCGTGCCGGCGCTTCGCGGATGAGGCACGGCGCACCTGTTACTCCCAGCTGCTGTCCGAGCGTCTCAAGCGGCAGGGCGTGGCCGATGCCGTGGCGACCCTCGACGCGCTCGCCGCCGCCGACCCCGAGGCGGCGGAGCACGCGCACGAGTACGCGCATGGCATCGGCATCGAGGCGTTCGGTATCTCGACCGACATTCCCGCCACGTTTACCGCCTGCGGCGACGGCTTTTCGTCCGGTTGTCGTCATGGCGTCATCCAGGCGTATTTCGAATCGCGCGACAAGGTGACGCAGCCCGAGGTCGAGGCCCTGTGCCAACCGTTCAAGCAGCCGGGCGCGAGCCGCTGGGTGCTGTTTCAGTGCGTGCACGGCATGGGGCACGGCCTGACAATGCTGTACGCGCACGACTTGCCGCGGGCGCTCACCGACTGCGATCTGCTCTCCGACGGCTGGGATCGCGAATCGTGCTACGGCGGGGCGTTCATGGAGAGCGTGATCAACGCGACCGCTCCGCACCATCCCGCGACGATGCTCGCCGCGCAGAGTCATCACCACATGATGGGCGGCACGACGTTCAAGGCCATGGATGCGGCGGATCCACTGTATCCTTGCTCCATCATGGCCGAGCGGTACCTGAATGCCTGCTATCAGATGCAGACGTCGGTCATGCTCAATCTGAATCACGGCAACATCGGGGACGCGGCGAAATCGTGCGAACGCGCGCCGGTGCGCGTCCGGCCCGTCTGCTTCCAGAGCCTCGGTCGCGACATTACCTCCTACACGTCGCGCGATCCACAAAAAACGGCCGATCTCTGTCACAAGGCGGCAGAACCGTACCGGCCCGCCTGTTACTTCGGCGCGGTGAAAGCGCTCGTCGATTGGACCGCGACGACGGGCGCGGCGTTCGCCTTCTGCCAGCTCGTGGTCACCGAGGCCGGCGGGCCGACCTGTTATCACGCCCTCGGCGAAGAGATCGCCACGCTGCTGGCGTCGCTGCCGGAGCGCGAGCAGCAGTGCGTGCGCGCGGGAGAGCCGAAGGCCATCGATGCGTGCCGTCAGGGCGCGGGAATTCCCGTCTCGCGTTGACTTTTCCAGCAGCGATTCGCATTCTCCCGCCATCATGAAGGTCACGTCGGAACGGCTGCGTACCGTCGGCATCGTTCGTCCAGTCCTCACGGACGACCGCAATCCGGGCGTGCCGCTCGATCTCGATGTCATCCGCGGCCTGCGGGTGAATCGGAGCGCCGTGGAGCGGCGCGCGGCGACCATCCCCACGCGGCGCACGGTAAAGAAGGAATGGCAGGCGGCCTGGCTGCTGCGGGCGATCACGTGTATGGATCTGACGACGCTGCAGGGCGACGACACGCCGGGGAACGTGCTGCGGCTCTGCGCCAAGGCGCGCCGCCCGCTCAGACCCGACCTGGTCGACGCGCTCGGCGTCGGTCACCTCGACATCAAGGTCGGCGCCGTGTGCGTGTACCACGCGCTGGTGCCGACCGCGGTGGCCGCGCTCGAAGGCTCGGGCATTCCCGTCGCCGCGGTCTCGACCGGCTTTCCCGCGGGACTCAGTCCCTTCGCGCAGCGGCTCGAAGAGGTGCAGGCCTCCGTCGCGGCGGGCGCGCAAGAGATCGACATCGTCATTACGCGCGCGCACGCGCTGACCGGCGACTGGCCCGCCCTGTATGCCGAGGTCCGGGCGTTCCGGGACGCCTGCGGGCGCGCCCACATGAAGGCGATCCTCGGCACCGGCGATCTCGCGACGCTGACCAACGTCGCGCGGGCGAGCATGGTCGCGATGATGGCGGGTGCCGACTTCATCAAAACGTCCACCGGGAAGGAGTCGGTGAACGCGGTGCTGCCGGTCGGCGTCGTGATGGTCCGCATGATCCGCGAGTATGAGATGCGGACCGGATCGGCGATCGGTTTCAAGCCGGCCGGCGGCATTCGCACGGCGAAGCAGGCGCTCGACTGGCTGATCCTTATGAAGGAAGAGCTGGGGGATCGCTGGCTGCGCCGCGCGTTGTTCCGGTTGGGCGCAAGTTCCTTGCTGACCGATATCGAGCGCCAGCTCGAGCACTTCGTGACGGGGCGCTACGCTGCCGCGCACCGCCATCCGATGGTGTGATGGCGACCGTCGCCAAACTGTTCGAAACGATGGAGTATGGGCCGGCGCCCGAGAGCGACGCGCCGGCGCTGGAGTGGCTCCGGCAACACGACAACGGACGCTTCGGCCACTTCGTCAACGGCCGCTGGGTCCAACCCACCGAAGGCCAGTACTTCGAGACGATCAATCCCGCGACGAAAGCCGTCCTGGCGCGCGTGGCGCAGGGCAGCAAGGCGGACGTCGCCGCCGCCGTCGCCGCCGCCAATGCCGCGGCGCCCGCCTGGGCCGCGCTCCCAGGGCACGCGCGCGCCCGCTACCTGTACGCCCTCGCGCGCGAAGTGCAACGCCATTCCCGGCTCCTGGCGGTGCTCGAAAGTCTCGACAACGGCAAACCGATTCGCGAGACGCGCGACCTCGACATCCCGCTCGTCGCCCGGCACTTCTACCATCACGCCGGCTGGGCGCAGCTGCGCGACACCGAGTTTCCGGGCTACGTGCCCATCGGCGTCGTCGGGCAAATCATTCCGTGGAACTTCCCACTCCTGATGGTCGCGTGGAAGGTTGCGCCGGCACTCGCGGCGGGGAACACCGTGATCATGAAGCCCGCCGAATTCACCCCGCTCACCGCGCTCTGTTTTGCCGAGATCGCGCAGGCGGCCGGTTTGCCGCCGGGCGTGTTCAATGTCGTCACCGGCGATGGCGCGACCGGAACGGTCCTGGTCGAGCATCCCGACGTGCAGAAGATCGCCTTCACCGGCTCGACCGAAGTCGGGCGCATCATTCGCAAAGCGACGGCCGGCAGCGGCAAGAAGCTCACGCTCGAGCTGGGCGGCAAGAGTCCATTCATCGTGTTCGACGACGCCGACCTCGACAGTGTGGTCGAAGGCGTCGTGGATGCGATCTGGTTCAATCAGGGGCAGGTGTGCTGCGCCGGCTCTCGCCTGCTCGTCCAGGAAGGCGTCGCCGACCGGCTGACGCAGAAGCTGCGCGCGCGGATGGAGAAGCTGCGGGTCGGCTCGCCGCTCGACAAGGCGGTGGACATGGGCGCCATTGTCGCGCCGGTCCAGCTCGAGCGCATTCGCGGGCTGGTGGAGAAGGGAGTCGAAGAAGGGGCGAAGATGTGGCAGCCGTCCTGGGCGTGCCCCACCGAGGGCTACTTCTACCCGCCGACGCTGTTCACCGAGGTGTCGCCCGCGGCGACGATCGCGCAAGTCGAGATCTTCGGCCCGGTGCTCGTCAGCATGACGTTCCGCACGCCGCAGGAGGCGGTCGAGCTGGCGAACAACACGCCGTACGGCCTCGCGGCCAGCGTATGGTCGGAGAACATCAATCTCGCGCTCGACGTAGCGCCGAAGCTGAAGGCCGGGGTGGTCTGGATCAACTCAACCAACCTGTTCGATGCCGCATCGGGATTCGGTGGATATCGCGAGTCCGGCTTCGGAAGAGAAGGCGGCAGGGAAGGGATGTATGAGTATCTGAAATCCGACTGGGAGAAGGGCCTGGGGCCTGGGGCCTCGGGCGTGACCAGGGCGGTACCGGTGGCCAACGCGAGCGCACCCCAGGCCCCAGGCCCCAAGCCCCAGGCCCTGCCGCCCATCGATCGGACCTACAAGCTCTTCATCGGCGGCAAACAAGCGCGTCCCGACCAGGGCTACTCCCGCAAGATCGTCGGCCCGGACGGCCGCGTCCTCGGCGAAGTCGCCGAGGGGAATCGCAAGGATGTCCGCAATGCGGTCGAAGCGGCACACGCCGCTACCGGCTGGGGACGCGGCAGCGGGCATATGCGCGCGCAAATTCTCTACTTCGTCGCCGAGAATCTCGCGACCCGCGCCGAGGAGTTCGCCGCACGCGTGGGACGGGAGGAAGTGGCCGCGAGCATCGCGCGGCTCTTCACGTATGCCGCCTGGGCCGACAAATGGGACGGTGCGGTCCATCACACGCCGATTCGCGGCGTCACCCTTGCGATGAACGAGCCTGTCGGCGTCCTCGGCATCGCCACCCCGGACGATTTCCCACTGCTCGGCTTCGTCTCGCTGGTCGCGCCCGCGATCGCCGTCGGCAACACGACGATCGTCATTCCCTCCGAGCCCAGTCCGCTCGCGGCGACGGAGTTCTACACTGTGCTCGAGACTTCCGACGTGCCAGACGGCGTGATCAACGTGATCACGGGCGCGAAGGATCCGTTGGCGAAAGTGCTCGCCGACCATGACGATGTGGATGGGATCTGGTACTTCGGCACCGCGGCGGGCGTGAAAGCGGTCGAGCTTGCGTCCGCGGCGAACATGAAGCGGACGTGGGCGTTCGCGCGCAGCCGCGATTGGCTCGATCCCCGACAGGGGGAAGGCCGCGAATTCCTGCGGCATGCCTCGGAAGTGAAGAACATCTGGATTCCGTACGGCGAGTAAAGGCAACTCACCGCCGCCGGTGATCAACGCGGTCTTCCACCGCGTCAATTACTCCGAAACCGATCAGATGGGGTTCGTCTATCACGCGAACTATCTGATCTGGATGGACATGGCACGCACGGAGCACCTCCGGGAGCGGGGCATGTCGTACCGCGACATGGAGCGGCAGGGGACCTACCTCACCGTGACCGACGTTCACGTCCGCTACCGCCAGCCGGCCCGCTATGATGATATGATTCGCGTCCGTTGCTGGGTGCGGGACCTGGCCTCACGGCGCGTGATTTTCGGCTACGCGATCGAGCGGGCGGAGACGGATGAGCTGCTCGCCACCGGCGAAACATCGCTGATCGCGTTGAACTCACAACAAACGCTGTCGCGCATTCCGGAGCACGTGTGTGAGCTGCTCGAGCCCGCGGCCGACCCGGTTCGTCTCTAGCCTCGCCTTCCTCGGGGCGCTGCTCGCAGCCCCCCCCGCTACCGTCCTCGCGGTTGCGCAGCGGCCGGATGAAGCGACGGTCGGCATCCTCGCCGCTGTGCTCGCGGCGGCCGATGCGCGCCGGTTCGATCCGGCGCCGCTGCGCGAGGCCCTGAGCCACGCCAATCCCGCGGTTCGCCGCCAGGGGGCGCTCGCGGCCGGGCGGATCGGTGACAGCGCTGCCATCGAGCTGCTGCTCCCGGTGCTGAACGATTCCGTGCCGGTCGTCCAGGCCGCGGCCGCCTTCGCGCTGGGATTGCTCAAGGATGCGCGCGCGATTCCGGCGCTGTTGCAAACGATTCGTGCCGCGCCATCGACCGACCCGGCAGCGCCGCAGCTCGAAGCGGTGACCGCCATCGCCAAGATCGGCGGCGACGACGGTGCGCGAGCGCTGAGCGACATCCTCGCCGCCGGCTCGCCGGCCGCGCCGGGCCCTGTCCTGAATGCCGCCTTGCTCGAAAGCTGGCGGCTCGGCACACGCACGCCGCTCGCGCAGCTGGTTCGCTTCACCGATGCCAGCGAGGCCGCGACGCGGTGGCGCGCGCTGTATGCGTTGGCCCGCCTGCGCGCAAAGGAGGGCGCCGCTCCGCTGATTCGTGGGCTCAGCGATCCGGATCCACAGATCCGCACGGTCGCTGCCCGCGGCGTCAGCCGGGCCTTGGTCGACAGCGCCCGGCTCGACTCGCGGGACGCGATTGCGGGTTTGACCCGGCTACTCGGCGATGGCGATGCGCACGTCCGTATCAACGCCGCGCGCGCGCTCGCGTCATTTCGTGACTCCAGCCTGGCGCGCACGGTCGTGCCGCTCGCCGCCGACCGCGACATCGGCGTCGCGGTGCAGGCGGAAACGACGCTGGGCGTCCTGCGCGGCAGCGCCGCGCTCGCGGCGCTACGGCCCCGTCTCACCAGCAGCGTCTTTGCTCTCAGACGGCAGGCCATCATCGCGCTGGCGCAGGCCGACAGCGCGGCGGGGGTCGCCGCGGCTGCGGCGGTCAGTGGCGACGCCGACTGGCGCTGGCGCAGCGTTGCCGCCGAAGCATTCGGCGCGGCGCATGCGCGTGACCGTCTGGAGACGCAGCTGGCTGACGCCGACGGGCGCGTCGTCGCGCAGGCGCTGCAGGCGTTGCAGCGGATCGTGCCCGCGTCGGATTCGACGTTCGACGCGCGCGCGCGCGCCTTGCTCACGCATGCCGACCCCGCCGTGCGCAGCCTGGCGGCTGATCTGCTTGCCCGCCACCCCAGCGGCGACGACGTGGACCTGCTGGTCGCCGCGTATCGGCGCGCCGAGGGCGACCCGTTCAACGACGCCCGGCTCTCCGCCGTCTCGGCGCTGGGCGCGATCGCGGCGTCGTCGTCGGCCGGTCGCGTCCGCGTGGCGACCCAGTTCATTGCGGCAACGCCGCGCCCCGCTGACTATCTCGTGCGCCGGCTCGCGGCCGACACGCTGCCCGATACGCGGGACGCGTGGGGGCCGGTGCTGCCGATCGCGACGGGGCGCACGATCGCCGACTATCGGGAAATCGCGCGCCGCTGGCTGGCGCCGGCGCTCGCCGGCACCAACCCGCACGCCTTTCTGGAAACGGATCGCGGCCGGCTCGACATCGAGCTGCTGCCGGCCGAGGCGCCCGTCACAGTCGCGGAATTCCTGGGCCTGGTCGACCGGCGCTTCTTCGACGGGACGCGCTGGCATCGGGTCGTGCCCAATTTCGTGATACAGGACGGCGATCCGCGGGGCGACGGGTGGGGTGGACCCGGGGCGGGGTTCGTCCTCCGCGACGAGATCAATCCCGTGCGGTACGACGTCGGCACCGTCGGCATGGCGCTCTCCGGCCCCAACACCGGCGGGAGCCAGTATTTCATCACGCACTCCGCGCAGCCGCACCTCGACGGCATTTACACGATCTTTGGGCGCGTCGTCGGTGGCGCTGATGTGTTGAACGCGATCGGTATGGGCGACCGCATCCGGACCATTCATAGATGAAGCGGGTGTTGGTCTGTGCCATCGGACTGGCGCTGGGCGTCGCGGCGCCGCTGGCCTCCCAATACGGCTACTTCGGCCAAAACAAGATTCAGTACCGCCGCTTCGATTGGCGCGTGCTGCGCGGCGAGCATGTCGATCTCTACTACTATCCAGAAGAGGAAGAGCTCGGCCGCGTGGCGCTGGCGTACGCCGAAGCGAGCTACGACACGCTCGAGCGTCGCTTCAATCACGCCGTCACGCGCCGCATCCCGCTGATCGTCTACGCGTCGCACACTGATTTCGAGCAGACCAACATCCTCCCGTTCATCCCGCCGGAGGGCCTGCTCGGGGTCACCGAGTTTCTGAGGCGTAGGGTCGCGCTGCCGTTCCGCGGCAGCTATGCCGAATTCCGGCACACGATTCGCCATGAGCTGGTGCACGTCTTCCAGCTCAGCCTCGCCTCGCAGACGTTCGGGCGTTACCCGCGCTTCCGCCAAGTCGGCATGCCGTTGTGGTGGACCGAGGGGCTCGCCGAATTCTTTTCGGCCGGTGAAGACTCCCGCGACGAGATGGTGCTGCGGGACATGACGATCGACGGTCATCTCCCCACGCTTCCGGACCTGGCGTACGCGTACGGGGGGCTGGTGTATCCGGTGGGCGGCAGCATCCATCGGTTCCTGGCCGAGCGGTACGGTGAATGGCGCATTCTCGAGCTGTACAACGACATCTGGAAGTACAGCGGCTTCGAGTCCGCGCTGCTCGGCGTCTACGGTCGCACCATCGAGCAGCTGTCCGAGGAATGGCAGTACTGGATGCGGCAGCACTACTATCCGGCGGTCTCCAGCCAGCCGCCGCTCGCGATCACGGCGCGCAAACTCACCGAGCTCGCGATCAAGCCCACGGCCTTTCAGCTCCCCGGAGACACGGCGCCGTCCTTCCTCTTTTTTTCGCCCCGCAGCGGCTACACGACGATCTACGCGGAGGATCTGGCGGGACGCGGCCGGCGTGCAGTGGTGCAGGGGGAGCGGAACGAGCAGTTCGAATCGTTCCACTTCTTCGAGTCGCGCATCGACGTCAGTCCGCTAGGCATCGCCGCGTTCAGCAGCAAGTACGCCGAGCGCGATGCGCTGTTCTTCTGGGACCTGCGAAAATCAAAAGTCGTGGGCCGCTATCAGTTCCCGGAGCTCGTCTCGATTCTGTCGCCCGCCTGGGTCCCAGACGGCAAGAGCGTCGTGTTCAGCGGCCTGTCGGTTTCCGGGTACTCCGACCTCTATCGCCTCTGGCTTGGGGGTCCGGGCGATTCGTTGAGCGCGGGGCGTCTCGAGCGGCTGACATCGGATCGCTATGAGGATCTCGATCCGACGGTGAGCTCGGACGGGGGAACCGTCGTGTTTTCCTCCGACCGAACGCCGTTCGGGACAACAGGCGCGCACAATCTCTTCGCCCTCGATCTCGGCAGCGGCGCGATCCGCTACCTGACGTATGGCGATTGGCGCGACGAGGCGCCGCGCTGGGGCGGAGGTCGCATCTACTTCGCCTCGGACCGCGATGGCACGTTCCAGGTGTATTCGATCGACCTCCGGGGGACCGGCCGCCGCGAGATCCGCACCCTGAACGGCGCGTTCGATCCCCAATGGGTTGCGGGCGGGGCGGGGGGGGCGGGGGGGGGACCGGACGGCGGACTGCTGTTTGGCGGCTTTGCCGATTTGAGCTTCAATATCTATGTCGCGCCGCCGTTGAACGACAGCGCCACCAGCTTCACACTCGCGCGGGCGGACAGTTTGCCGACGCCGGCGTGGACGTGGGGCGAGCTGTCCCATCCGCAGTATGCCCGCGCGGATGGTGCACCGTACGAACGCAAGTTCAGCCTCGACTTCGCGGCCGGCGACGCCGCCGTTGCGCCCGGGCTCGGCTCGGCGCAGGGCGCGGTCTTCGTGTTCAGCGACCTGCTCTCCGATCATCTGGTGTATCTCTCGCTCTCGTCCTTCCAGGGCGCCGGATTCGGCACGCTGCTCGACAACGTCAGTGGGTCGGCGTTGTATCTCAATCAATCGCGCCGCATCAATTGGGGCGTCGGCGCGTTTCGCCAGCGCGGCCTGTTCTACGAGGGCGATTTCAATACGCTGTTCGAAGAGCGGTCGTACGGCGCGTTTGCGCAGGTGCGATACCCGATCAACCGGTTCCGCCGCATCGTCGGCGAGTACCGGATCGAACGCTCGGACCGGCTCGATCTCACGACCGCCGGCGTCGCTGAGCCGCATCGTGTTGGCTGGCTCGCGTCGAACTACCTCACGTACGTCAAGGACAACACCCTCTGGCTGCCGACCGGACCGATCGATGGCGAGCGCTACAACTTCACCGGCGGGCTCGTCAACGATCTGAGCCACGGCCGCTTCGATTCGTGGCTGGTGTCGGCGGACGTCCGGAAATACTTGCGCACGTCGTTGCACAGCGCGCTCGCGTTGCGGGTGCAAGGGTACAGCTCGGGCGGCGAGCGGCCGCGGCCGATCAGCATCGGGGGCTCCTGGGGATTGCGCGGCTATCCTCAGTATGGATACGTCGCGGGCACGCGCGCGTGGCTCGTCAACGCGGAGTACCGTTTCCCGATCCTCGACTTCCTCACGATCGGTTTTCCATTCGGCGCCGCGCGATTCCCCGGTGTGCAGGGCGCGCTCTTCGTGGATTACGGCCGGGCGTGGTCGAAGACGACGACCGGTCGGGGCGTGCTCGGGGCGAGCGGCCTCGGCTTGCGCATGCCGGTCGGACCACCGCTCGTGCTGCGCCTCGATTTCGGCTACCGGCTGGGGACCACCGATGTGGAGCGATATGGTCTGCCCGCGAGCACGCGCAATCGCCGCTTCGTCGACTTCTTCTTCGGGTTTAACTATTGACCCGACAACGTGCTCTTTCCTACATTGCCGCCTGTACGCTGCTCACGGCATGTCCCAGCCCGCCGGGACCGCTCGTCCCGCTGACGCTGGGGCTGGCACCCGCGAGTCGCGACAGCGCGGTGGCATGGACGCGAACGACGCTGCCGCTCGAGCCGACGTTGATCCGGTTTCGGTGGCGCTATCAGGACGAGCAAGTGAAGTACGCGGGACGTGGGTCGACGCGAATTGCACCGCCGGATTCGCTCCGATTTGATTTCGCGGGACCGTTCAACCTTGGCAACGGCGCGGCGGTCGTCATCGGCGACTCGGTCGCGTGGGCGGATCCCGAAAAGAATTTCCGCTCGCTGGTTCGCGCGATTCCGTTGCTTTGGGCAACGTTCGCGATGGTGCGGCCGCCCGCGGCGGATGCCGCCGTGTTCGGCGGACAGGCACTGGACTCGCTGACGCACAGGCGCCGGGTCATCTGGCGGTTCGCGCAAGCCGAGGATACCCTCGACTACGTCGTGACCGACAGCGCGGGCCGCGAGTCCTTGCTGGAGGCCGAATGGCGGCGGCGTGGAACAGTGGTGGCGCGGAGCCGTTCCCAACTCGACGCTATGCGGCGCCCCGCGAGCGCGCGCGTCGACTTTCCCGAGGCCCCGGCCAGATTTGAGCTCACGGTCAGCGCGGTGGATACTGCGGCGCTCATTCCGCCGAATGTTTGGCGCACTCGCCGTTAGTGCCTCGGGCGTCGTGCTGGCCGCCTGCCCGTATGGCTTCGCCGGCGGCACGCTGCCCAACGTCAAGACCGTCGCGATTCTTCCGTTCGACAATGACACCCCCGAGCCCGCGCTGACCCAGGAAGTCAGTGAAGCGGTGCGGCAGGCGCTCGAAGGCCGGCTCGGATTGCGCGTCGCGACCGAAGCCACCGCCGACGCGATCGTCCGCGGCCGGGTCGTGCGGTACGATCCGTACATTCCGATCTCGCTCCAGGCCGGCGTGGGGGCGGTGAACGTGACGAAGCGCAAGGTGCAGATCACCGTCGACGTCGAAATCCTGAATCAGCGCGAAGGCAAGACCGTGTGGAAACGGCAAGGCCTCATGGTTGACGGCGACTACGATCCGCCCGCGGAAAAAGACGGGCGCAAGCTCGCCTGGGACAAACTGGTGCAACAAATCGTCGACGGGGCGCAGTCGCAATGGTGATCACGTCGCGCCGCGGCGCCAGCTCCTTCGGCTGTTTGCTGTCGCTGCTGATTTTTGTCGCGGCGCTCTACTACGCCGTCAACATCGGCGAGGTGTTCTTCCGCTATTACCGGCTGCTGGATGAAATGCAGACGGAAGCCCACCTGGCGGCCGGGCTCGACGACGGGACGATCCGCCGCCGGATTCAAGCCGCAATCGAGGAAATCGGTCTGCCCGATTCCGCCGGCAACCGCCAGCTGCAGGTCTACCGCAGTTCCTCGCCGCGGGAGATCGTCATCGAGACGCGCTACAGCGAAACCGTGTCGCTGCCGTTCTTCAACCACAGCTTCTCGTTCCATCCCAGGACCAGCCAGCCGCTCTGAACACCGCCGCGAAGATCCGGACGGTCGAGGCGGCCGCCACCTGGCGCGCCGCGCAACGCCGCGTCGTCTTCACCAATGGCGTCTTCGACCTGCTGCACGCGGGGCATGTCGCCTTGCTCGAGGCGGCCCGCTCCGAAGGCGACGCACTCATCGTCGGCATCAACCGCGATAGCTCCGCGCGGCGCCTCGCGAAGGGACCGGACCGTCCTGTTGTCCCCGAGGACGAACGGACCCGTCTGGTCGCGGCCCTCGCCGCCGTAGACTGCGTCGTGCTCTTTGCTGAGGACACCCCACTCGCGTTGATCCGGGCCCTCAAGCCCGACGTGCTCGTGAAGGGCGCCGACTACGCCGCGGAGGCGATCGTCGGGGCGAAGGAAGTGGAAGCCTGGGGTGGGCGGGTCGTCCGCGTGCCGCTCGTGCAGGGCAAGTCGACGACGGAGTTGCTCGACCGCCTGCGGGGGGGGCGCGGCGCATGAAGCTACTCGTCGGCACGCGCAGCGCCGGCAAGACCCGCGAAATTCGCGAGCTGTTCACCGGCCTGCCGTTCGAGCTGTCGTTCCCCGCCGACCGGATGCTCCAGCCGCTTCCGGAAGAAGCCGATCTCGAACGGACGGCGAGCTACGTCGAAAACGCGGTCGCGAAGGCCCGGTACTTCGCGACGCGCGGCGGCCTGCCGACCGTCGCCGACGATTCCGGGATCGAAGTGGAGGCGTTAGGCGGAGCCCCGGGTCCGCGCTCGGCACGCTGGGCGGGGGTCGAAGGGAATGTGGATGCCGCCAATAACAAGCTGCTGCTCGAGCAGCTCGCGGGTGTGCCTGAGGAGCGCCGCGGCGCGCGCTATCGGTGCGTGGTCGCGTTTCTCGCCACGCCGAGCGGCGTGCCGGAGATCGTCGAGGCGACGTGCGAGGGGTTTATTCTGACGGAGCCGCGCGGGAGCGGGGGGTTCGGGTACGATCCGCTGTTCTACTCCCCGGAGCTGCAGATGAGCTTTGGTGAGGCGCCGGCTTCGGCGAAGCACCGCGTGTCACATCGCGGACGGGCCTTCCGCGCGCTTGTGGAAGTGTTGTTACGCCGTTCTACGTAGTTTTCTTGACGTAGTTATCTTGACGTAGTTTTTGCGACGTCTTTTTCAACGTTCTTGGTAGTTGCCGGGGTGTGGCGCAGTCCGGTAGCGCGCCTGGTTTGGGACCAGGAGGTCGCGGGTTCGAATCCCGCCGCCCCGATTCGATCGTCATCTTGACAGCGTCTCACCCCCGTAGCATTTCCTCCTGAAACGCGGTACCCCGCATTCCGCATCGTTCCTGCATTCACGAGGAGCCGCTTATGATGCGTGTTATCTCCGTCCCACTCACGGTCGCTGTGTCCGTGCTGTGCCTCCCTGCCGCATCCCGACTGGCCGCGCAAACCGGAACCATCGAAGGAAAAGTCACCTCGGTGACGACCGGGGAGCCGATCATTGGTGCGGAAGTTTCGCTCGTCGGCATCACCATCGGCACGCGGACCGGGCCCGGGGGAACATTCACGCTGCTGAACGTGCCCGTCGGCCCGCGCGAGGTGCGCGTGCTCGCCATCGGCTACAAAGTCGCGTCGGCGCACCTGGTCGTGCTCCCTGATCTGAGCACGACGACGACCGTACAACTCGCGCCCAGTGTGCTGCAGCTCGATGCGATCATCGTGACCGGAACGCCCGGCCAGGCGCGGGTGAGAGAGGTGGGCAACTCGATCGCGCAGGTCAATCTGTCGCAGGTCAAGGATCCGCCAGCGAACATGGATCAGCTGTTGCAGGCGCGGGCCCCCGGGCTGAGCGTGATGCAAACGAGCGGCATGGCCGGCGAGGGTGCGCAGATCCGCCTGCGGGGCGCGGTGAGCGTCAGCCAGAGTAATCAGCCCATCATCTATGTGGATGGCGTCCGCGTGCGGAGCGAGGGGTACCGGCGTAACCGGCCCCCCTTCAACGACTCCAATGGTTTCCGCGGTGGCAACTATCAGGCGAGCCCGCTCAACGACATCAATCCGGCGGACGTCGACCGTGTCGAGATCATCAAGGGTGCGGCGGCGAGCACGCTGTATGGCACGGAGGCGGCGGCCGGAGTCATTCAGATCTTCACCAAGCACGGCTTGGCTGGGACGCCACGCTGGACGTTCCAGGTGGGGCAGGGCTTCTCGCAGCTGCGGCCGTTCGGGACCGACTCCGTACCCTACCTCAACCTCCGGCCGGCGGGACAGGTCCACGGCCAGTGTCACGAGGCGCCGGTGACCGGCTGCTCGTGGATCCGGAACGCATACCGGCAGCACTACGGTGGGTCCGTCGCCGGCGGCTCGGCTGGACCGAACGGGCTCCAGTATTTCCTCTCCGCGACGTCTGAGGACAACGACGGTGTCCTGCCGCTCGACAACGAAAAGAAGCTCTCCACCCGTGGCAATATCGGCATCACCCTGTCGGACAACCTGCGGGTCGAGTGGAACACGGCATACTCCAACACCAATCTGTCCAACACGCCGGCGGGGAACAACGCCCACGGGCTCGTGCTCAACGTCTATCGCGCCGAGCGCAATTATCGGTCGTCCAGCGACCCTGCGGTGATCGATTCCTTGCTCAATCAATCGCTCACCACGGGCATCCAGCGGCTCATCACGGGCGCGACAGTTACGTACACACCGTTTGCCGGCTTCTCGAACCGGTTCACGCTCGGGTACGACCTCGCCCAGCAGCAAAACCACAACCTGCGGCCGTTCGGCTTCGTGGCGGCGCCGCAAGGCATCCTGGTCGAGGAGCAGCTCCGCTACTCACTCCTGACCGCGGATTATGTCGGGAGTCTGGATGTCCGGCTGGCCCCGCAACTCACCTCGACTCTCTCCGTCGGTGGGCAGGCGGTGACGTCGGAGGAAGGCCGCGCGACCGCATACGGCGAGGGCTTCCCCGGGCCCGGTATACCGGTCGTCAGCGCGGCCCGTGTGCAACTCGCGGGCGATACAAGCCTTCGCGTGATCAACGCGGGGTTCTTCGTACAGGACGTCTTCAAGTTCCGCGACCGGTACTTTCTGACCGGCGGCGCCCGCTTCGATGGGAACAGCGCGTTCGGGCGGTCCCTGGGGCTGCAGGTGTACCCCAAAATCAGCGGGTCGTACGTGATCTCGGACGAGCCCTTCTGGCCGGCCAGTTGGGGTGAGGTGAAGCTGCGTGGCGCGCTCGGTTGGTCGGGGCGGGCGCCCGGCGCGTTCGACGCAGTGCGCAGCTGGCGGCCGTGCGTCTCGGCGGCGCAGTCCTGTTTCCTGCCCGGTCAGGTGGGGGACACGCTGGTGGGTCCGGAACGGACGCGCGAGGCGGAGCTGGGTTTCGATGCGGCGCTGGTCAACAATCGCGTCACGGTGGAAGCCACCTGGTACCATCGCCTCACGACCGACGCGTTGTTCGCGATCCGCCAAATCCCCTCGGACGGCTGGCCGTTCCAGCAGCGGTCCAACGTGGGCAATATGTCCAATACGGGCTTTGAGATATCCCTCGACGCCATTGTAGTCAACAAGCCCGATTGGGGCATCGACATCGGCGGCACCGTGTACACCAACCACGGCATCGTGCGCGATTTGGGTGGCGCCGTGCCGTTCGCCGCGGGCGGGGGATGGGTGCAGGTCGGTTTCGCGCCGATGGCGGCACGTGGCATCATCATCAACAACCCGAACGAAATCGCGGCACCCGATACGGTATGCCGGTCGTCGTGCACCGCCGACGGATTCCACATCTTCGGCCCGCAGCAGCCCACCCTCGTTCTCGGTCAGGTGCTGACGGTTCGGCTCCCGAAAGGCGTAACCCTCTCGGCGCGCGGCGAGTATCAGGGCGGCGGGTGGATTCAGGACGGAGCGTCCTTCAACGCCCTGAGTCGGTCCGTGCGGTGGCCGACCTGCGCCCACGCCTACCCGATTCTCTACCCTGGCGGGCCCACGGACTCGCTGCATTTCGGCAACATCCCGCAGCTCACCGCGCGCGAGCGCAAGGAGTGCGTGCCGTCGAATACGAACGCGGACACGTTCTGGTTCCCCCAGGACTTCTGGAAGCTCCGCGACGTGACGCTCACGATTCCCGTTGGCTGGGCCATCCGTCGGGCAACGTCGGCCACGCTCATCATTACGGCGCAAAACTACCTGAAGTGGGTGAACGACCAGCTGCGTCTCTTCGACCCCGAGATGGTGGGCCGGGACGCGCTGGATTCACAGAATCGCGACATTTCCGAGCACATCCCCCCGCCCGCGGTGATCACCGTCAACCTCCGCGTGACCTTCTGAGGAAAGGAGCCCAGCAATGCGTAGCACAACGGTAGCGACAGCGGCGACGCTCCTCCTCATCGCGGCTTGCGATACAAGCGTCACGAACCCGGGCCTCATTGGCGACGATGCCCTCGACAAACCTGAGTCCTGGTCCGCCGTGGCGCTCGGTGCGCGCCGCGCGCTGGCTGACGCCATCGGCTCCAGCGGGACCACGGGCGGGCAGCTGCTCTACTGGGGCGCCGCGGTGAGCTTCGAGATCAACCCCGCGGGGTCCACCGGAAGCTTTGGCATTCCCACGGACGTGCAGACGGGGCTTCCGACCGACGCGACCATGAACGCCGACTGGACGTCGTCGAACATCGCGCGGTACGCGCCTGAAGCCGCAGTGCATCGCTTCCGGCGCGTGATGCCCGACACGCTGTTCGCCAAGTCGCTGTTCGTCGGGCAAGCCTACCTCTACGCCGGCTTCGCGAACCGACTGCTGGGGGAGAACTTCTGCCAATCGGTGATTCCCGTCGAGACCCCCGACCCCACCCAATACCGACTCAGTCCCGGGAGCTTGGGTCCCCAGACGTTGTATTTCCAACGGGCGGACACGGCCTTCACGAATGCGATCGCGGTGTTCATCGCGAGTGGGTTGACGGATACTGGGACGACGAGCCTCCTGCGGGCTGCCTACGCGGGACGTGCGTCGGTGCGCGCGGACCTCGCCACGTACGGCCTCGCGCAGTGGGCCGATGTGCTCACTGACGCGGCGCTTGTCCCTAACACGGCGGTGTTCCAAGCGCCCTACGCAGCGACCTCCCCCGACCAGTACAACTACCTCTACTGGGCGCGGGCCAATCAGTCGTTCCGCGCGCATACGCAGTGGGGAACATTCTACGAGGGCTACTATCGGACCACGCGGGATCCTCGCGTGCGGTGGGACACGACCGGACTGCAAGGCGACGCGGCCGTGGCGAAGTTCGGCGGGCGCGTACCGTTCTGGCCCGAAGCGAAGTACGCGACCACGTCCGCGCCCGTTCGTCTGTCGAGCGGTTGGGAGATGCGCCTCCTCGAGGCCGAGGCGGCGCTCGTCGCGGGCGACACCGCCACCGCCCGCGCCAAGATGAATCTCCGTCGCACGGCGCTGACTCTTCCGGGCGTCACCTTCACGAACCTCACGGAGGCGTGGACCGCGCTCAAGACCGAGCGCGCCATCGAGCTGTGGCTCGAGGCCCGACGGCTCGGCGACTTGCGTCGCTGGATCGACAACAACGTTCCCGGAGGGTACATCGATGGCACCTACCGGGGCTCGGTGGCGGACACCCTACACGCGGCGCCGCTCGAAACGATGACCGCGCCTGCGGCGCGCGCGCTGTGCTTCCCGGTCGGCCGGAACGAGCGCGAGACAAACCCGAACGTGCCATGATGTCGCGATCGAGGGCCGTGCTCGTCGCCACCGGCGCGGCCCTCACGCTGGGATGCTATGCCTACGTCCCGGCAAAGGTCGACGTCGTGCCCGTCGGCGCCGAGGTCCGGGCGTTGCTCTCGGCCGATGCCGAGATGGCCCTCCGGGATTCCCTCGGGCTCGAGCTCAGGCCGCTGCACGGGACGCTCGTCGACCGTCAGAACGATCGGCTGCTGTTGTCGGTGCGCACCGGTGTCGGCTCCCGGACGCTCGGCTCGCAACCGCTCTACCAGCGCATCGGCGTGACCCCGCGGGACGTGGTGCGCGTTGACATCCGTCGCTTGCAGCGCAGCAAGACCGTCGCCGTTGCCCTCGCCATCGCGGGCGCCGCGGCGTTTCTGGCGATCGAGGGCATCAAGGTGCTGCGGCCCGGCAGCCCCGGCGGCGGCGGCGGGCCGCCGGAGTAATGCACTTCCTCCGATAGTCAGCCGTCGACCTGCGGTTTCAGGTACTTCTCGTAGCAATCGTCGCACACGCCGTGGCTGAAACGCGCCGCAGACCGCGCCTCGACATAGCGCTCGAGCGGTGTCCAGACACCGTCGGTGTCGCGGATGCGCTTGCAGTAGCTGCACATCGCCAGCAGGCCTTCCAGGGTCATCAACTCTTCGCGCAGGCCGAGGATCCGCTCGGCGACCTCCAGGCGGGCCACCAGCTCCTCGGGGATGATCGGCTTCGTGATGAAGTCGTCCACGCCGGCCTTCATCGCCTCGAGGAAGTTGCCGAGACCGGTACGGATCGTCTGCATCATGAAATACGTGTAAGGGCCAGGGGGCTGGGCGCGGATTTTCCGGCACAGCTCGATGCCGTCCATCGCCGGCATCAGCCAGTCAGAGACGATCACGCGGTGCCGCGAGACTTTCCAGAGTCCCCACGCGTCGACGCCGTTTTCGACCGCCGAGACCTCGTGGCCCTGCGCGGTCAGGATGGCGGTCAACGTGCGTCCGGCAACGGCGTCGTCTTCGGCGAGGAGAATCCGCATCATTCCTCCGGCAACGCGGCGCGCTGCTGGCGAAGGTACTCGGTGACGGCGTGCGCGACAGGGCTGACGCGTTCGAACGTTTCCCGCGCCTGCTCAATATCGCCCGCGCGCGCCGATGTTTCGACAATCTCGAGCAGCTCGGCGAGCTCCCGCGCGCCGATCGTCGCCGCGGCACCGCGATAGACATGCGCCGCCTTCGCGATTTCTGCGCCCGCGCCGCTTGCCACCGCCGTCGCGAGCGCCGCCAGGCGGTCGGGTGCCTGGCGCACGAACGTGTCGACAATGGAGTACAGCGCTTGTTCGGCGCCCGCCTCGCGCAGCGTCGTCCGGAATCCCTCCAGGTCGACTGGGGGCGCTGCCGCCGGGGACGTCGGCGCGGGAGCCGGCTTCCCCTCGGCGCTGCCCTCGACCAGCGCGAACAGCTCGTGTGCCTTGAATGGCTTGGCGAGGTAGTCGGTCATGCCGTGCGACAGGCAGCGGTCGCGCTCGCCCGAAAGCGCGTGAGCGGTGAGGCCGATAATCGGCAGATCCTTTCCCTTGGGCAGCTCGCGAATCACGTGCGTGGCTTCGAAGCCGTCCATTTCCGGCATCTGGATGTCCATCAGCACGACGTCGTAGTCGCGCTCCGTCACGGCGTCGACGGCTTCGCGGCCGTTGCTCGAGACGTGGACTTCGTGACCCCGCTTGACGAGCATCGCGACCGCGACCTGCTGGTTCACCGGGTTGTCTTCGGCGAGCAATACGCGCAGCGACTTCCGTGATTCCGCGATGGTGTGGCGGGTGATGACCTCGGATCCTCCACCGTCGTCCGGCGCTTCGAGCACCGTTCCCAGGGCCTCGAGCAGATCCGCGCGAGAGAGCGGTTTCGTCAGGTAGGCGCGAATCCCGAGCTCCCGGCACCGCTCGCCGTCGCCGCGTTGCCCGGCGGAGGTCAGCATCAGCAATCTGGTGCGCGCGATTTTCTTCTCGCCACGCACCGCCGTCACGAGCTGGAAGCCGTCCATGTCCGGCATCTGCACGTCGAGAATCGCGAGGTCGTAGCGGATGCGCCGCAGCGCGTCCAGCCCCTCGGCCGCCGAGGACGCCTCATCGACGTTGACCCCCTCGGCCGCCAGCATTTCGCGCAGAATCCGCCGGTTCGTCTGGTTGTCGTCGACGATCAGCATGCGGCGGCCGCCCAGGGCGGCGAGGCCGGTACTGCGCGACGCCGGAGCGGTCTCGACGGGGAGCGAGATCGTAAAGGAGAATTCGCTCCCGCGGCCCAATTCGCTGCGCACGGTGATTGCTCCGCCCATGAGCCGCACCAGCCGCTGCGAGATCGCGAGGCCGAGGCCCGTGCCCCCGTAGCGGCGCGTCATCGTCGAATCGGCCTGCGTGAATTCCTTGAAAACCGTGCCGATATGCTCAGAGGCGATGCCGATGCCCGTGTCCCGGACGGCGAAGCGGAGCCCCACGCTGCCATTGGTCGCCGCCGCGGACACGGACACGACGACTTCGCCCTGCTCGGTGAACTTGATCGCGTTGCCGATCAGGTTCATGAGCACCTGTCGCAGCCGGGTGGGATCGCCGCGTACGATCCGCGGCACATCGGGCGCGACTTCGGCCAGCAACTCGAGGTGCTTTTCGCGTGCCCGGACGGCGAGGAGGCTCGCTGTGGCGTGCACGACCTTCGAGATGTCGAACGGAATCGACTCGAGCTCCAGGTGCTCCGCCTCGATCTTCGAGTAATCGAGGATGTCGTTGAGGATCATGAGCAAAGCTTCGGATGAGGAGCGCACCAGCTCGAGCGCTCGGCGCTGCTCGACCGACAGCTCGGTGTCGAGAATCAGCTCGACGAAGCCGAGCACGGCGTTCATCGGGGTGCGGATCTCGTGACTCATGTTGGCGAGGAACGCTGACCGCGCACGGGCAACCCGCTCGGCCAGGTCGCGGGCCTCGCGCATAACCGCTTCGGCACGCTTCGCAGCCTCTTCGCTCACCGCCAGACGCGCCGTCACGCGGAGGTGTTCGACCAGCGTGAGGTGCGCGCGCCGCGCCACAATCGCCATCCCCAGGGTGAACACGGCCACGACGATTGCGGCCGCGAGATGGTGGCTTTGATCGCTCGTCGCCAGCGCTACGAAGACAGGGAGTGCGATGCCCGCGAGGAATCCGCGGATGCTCAACGGATCGGCCGCGAGCGTCGTCAGCGCACTGGCGATGAGGCCTGCCAGGATTACGAGGAGAAGGGAGGTGGTCTCAAAGGGCACGACCGGCAGCACCAGCGCGCCGCCCACACCCCAGGTGATGGCGAGCAAGGTGACGGTGATGCGGACGCCGTTGCGCACCGCTCGCTCGGTCAGCCGCCCGCGCGAGGAGACATATAACCACGCACCCCGGACCAGCGCGGTGAGCACCACGGCGCTGCCCCAGCCGAGCAGCAGGTCGTGCGGCGCATCGGGCCAGGCGAGCGCGACGACGACCGCGATGAGGATGGGATGCACCCAGACGCCGAGGGTGCTTTCGCGCACCAGCCGCGCCTGCAGGAGGCGGGCGAGGTCGGCGCGGATGCGCTCGTCCGTCGCGACGGCGTCCTCAGGACTCGCTTCTATCAGTTGAGCGGCGGCCATGGGTGCTACATGCTACGATATGGCGGAAAAACGGACCAGGGTGTTGTCAGTTGAGATCGCGCGACAGGATCAGCTTCAGGGTCATTCTGTCCGACGCGTCGGTCAGTCCGATCCCCGCACCAGCCTCGATCTCCAGGGACTTCGTGGTATGATCGACCACCCCGTAGAGCTGATGGGCCTGCTGGTTTCCGGCGGAGAACTGGTGTAGCGGTCCGAAATCGTCGTACTCCTCGATGGCCAGTCTCCACGTACGAGAGAGCTCGCAGGCGACTCGCGTCGCTGGCGCAAAGTCCAGATTCTCCAGGCCGTCGTACGCGGTGTCGAAAATCGGATTGACGATGATGTCCACCGGATGCAGGTGCCAACCGATGATTGGTCGAACCTCCGAGGTGAAGCGCCTCGGGTCCCAATGCTTGGCGTTGTAGCTGAATTCGAAATTCACGCCGTAGAAGAAGGTACGATCATCCGCACGCGGCACCGCGAACAGCAGGCGCAGCTTGACGCCGTTAAGCATCACGCTGCGATGAGCGGTTGTCTTGCCGATGCTGTACAGGGGCAAATACAGCCCCGCCTCGAACCACGAGCTTACGCCGTAGGCCCATTCGGGCACGCCGTTGAGCGACCGGTCGGCTAGGAGGGCGCCGGCAAATGCCGGAGTCCTCAGGCCCTCAGGAATGAAATTGTTGTGCAGCGTGAGATTGAACCGGCCCTTCGCCGCCAGTCTGCCGTCGTACACCTGGATCTCGTCGGTCTGGCCGGAGACCATTTGAGGTACGGCGATGGGAGCGAAGGCCAGCAGGGCGAGTACCCGCATGGCAGAGGCGTGCGCGCACATTTGGGACGCAAAAAGTAAGGGTGCCGTATATCGGGACGCTAGAACCGCATGCGAATGGTTCGCGCGGCAGCGGAGCATTAAGTTTGGCATTCGGGCGCCCGTAGCTCAGGTGGATAGAGCAGCAGCCTTCTAAGCTGTTGGTCGGAGGTTCGAATCCTCCCGGGCGCACTCGGATGAATCTCCTGCTCGCCGAAGACGACGCCGTCGCGCGCCGGACGCTCAGCGCGGTGCTGAAAGGTCTCGGCTACGAGGTAACCCAAGCCGAGCACGGCGGCGAAGCCTGGGCCAACCTCCAGCTCGGCTACTTCCCGATGGTCATTTCTGATTGGCAGATGCCCGAGGTCGATGGCCCGGAGCTCTGCCGCCGGATGCGCGCGCGCGCGACCGATCGCTATAGCTATTTCCTCTTGGTGACCGCGACGGGGGGGAAGAAACGCTACCTCGAGGGCATGGAGGCCGGCGCCGACGACTTCATCACCAAACCGATCGACATGGACGAGCTCCGCGCCCGGCTCAAAGCCGCGGAGAGGATCCTCGGCCTGCGCCAGCATGTGCAGCAGCTCGAGGGCTTATTGCCCATGTGCGCGTACTGCAAACGCATCCGTGATGCCTCGGAAAAGTGGGAATCGATCGAACGCTACGTCGAGGAGCGCTCGGAGGCGCAGTTCAGTCACGGGTATTGTCCCGACTGCTACGAGAAGTACGTCCGTCCGCAGATTGAAAAGCGTTAGCCGTGTTGGATCCCCGGCGGATCCGTGACGCACGCACGCCCTGGGAGTCTAATGAACAGTAGGCGCGCTGATCCGAGAGGAGGGGACGGTGGGCGAATTCAGTATCACGCACTGGCTCATTCTTGCGCTGGTCGTGCTGTTGCTCTTCGGTGCGAAACGAATTCCTGAAGTAGGGTCCTCGCTTGGAAAGGGAATCCGGGAGTTCAAGCGCAGCCTGAGTGACATCGACCGCGCGGGCGACGAAGCGCCACGCCCGCCGCCGGGCGAGAGCGGCGGCGCCCCAAAGCGGTTGGTGGAGTAAGACGTGCGAGTCGGCGTCGAGGGCGCCACCGTCGCCCGCACACTGCTCGTCATTGAAGACGACATCCAGATCCGGCGCGCGGTCAAGAACGCCCTCGCGGGCTCAGCCGATCGGATCGTGGAGGCGGCCAGCGGGCGTGAAGGGCTCGCCCTGGCGGCGTCCTGGCGACCGGATCTGGTCGTCCTCGATCTTGGCCTGCCCGACATTCCGGGTATCACCGTGTGCCGGGAGATCCGCACCTGGGGCAAAATGCCGCTCGTCGTGCTGACCGCCCGGCACGCGGAAGATGAAAAGGTCGCATTGCTCGACGCGGGCGCCGACGACTACGTGACCAAGCCGTTCAGCACCAGAGAATTCGCGGCCCGCGTCCGCGCGCAGCTCCGGCGCGCGCTGTCCTCGCCCATCCCGGCCGATGCCGTCGTCAGCGTCGGAGATGTCACGATCGACCTGGCCTCCCGCCGGGTGGAGCGCGCCGGCGAGTCCCTCCATCTGACGCCTATCGAGTTCGAAATCCTGCGCGTGCTCGCTTCCCAGGCTGGACGGACGCTCACCCATCGTCAAATCTTCGATGCCGTATGGGGCAACACCGCGGGGAACGCCCACCAGTACCTGCGCGTCCATATCACGAACCTGCGTCGTAAGATCGAGCAAGACCCGGCGACGCCGCGGTTCATCGTCACGGAGCCCGGTGTGGGGTATCGGTTTGATCGGTGAGGATCGGCATCCGCGGCACCATGGCCTGGCCGTTCTGGCTGGCGACGCTCATCATCCTGACCGGTGTCATGCACGGCGTGCGCGGCGAAATCGAGGAGGCGCACGTGGTCATCCCGTACCTTCTCGTGGTTCTGGGTGGCAGCTCGACCGGCGGTCGTACCCTCGGCTTTACGCTCGCCGTCCTCAGCTTCTTGCTGATTGACTACTACTTCCAGATCCCCTTTGACACGTTGTCCGTCGCAAAGCCGCTCGATTGGGTCATCCTCGTCGCGTTTCTTGCGACAGCGACCGTCGCGACGCAGCTGCTGACCCGCGCCCAGGACGAAGCTCGGGAAGCAGAGCGCCGCGCTCGGGAAGTGGAGGAGCTGTCGAGCGTCGCTGAGCATGCCGAGGCCCTGCGCGAAGCCAACCACCTGAAGGACATGCTGCTCGCCTCCGTCTCCCACGACCTGCGGACACCTCTGACCACGATCAAGGCTCTCGCACAGGACGTCGCCGCCGGGGGTGACCCGCGCGCGCGGATCATCGAGGAACAGGCCGATCGGCTGAGTAACATGGTCGCCAATCTCCTCGATCTGTCGCGCGTCCGGGCAGGCGCCTTTCCGCTTCAGATGGAGATCAACACGGCGGAGGATCTCCTGGGCGCCGTGAGCGGCCAGTTCGCCGCCGTGGCAGGAGGGCAGCTCAAGACCGTCGCGCACCTCGATCAGCCCGCGCTCGTCGGCGTGTTCGACTTCGTCCAAGCACTGCGAGTCCTCAGCAACCTGGTGGAAAACGCGCTGCGGGTCTCGCCCCCAGGCGTGCAGGTGGAACTGGAGGCGCAGCGGGATGGGCTGGCGCTCCTTTTCACGGTACGAGATCGCGGGACCGGCGTACCCGAGGCCGAGGCCGATCGCATTTTCGAGCCGTTCTACCGGCCCGAGGGATCACCGCCCGACGCTGGTCGGGCCGGTCTTGGCTTGGCCATCTCGCGCAACCTCGCGGAGCTGCAAGGTGGCACGTTGACCTACGCGCCGAACCCCGGCGGGGGCAGCGTCTTTACGCTGCGGCTCCAGCTGGCGGAGGTCGAGCTGCCAACGTCGACTTTGTAATTTCTTAGCGTCCAACCGCATCTTCCTCATCGAATCTTAGCGGTCGCGCGATGATGTTCTTGCGGTCCCATGAATCCTCGAACCATCGCGTGGACTGCCGCCCTCCTCCTCGGCGGGCCGGGCGGCCTTTTCGCGCAGGCGGCTCCCCCTGCGCCCCCCACGCTGCGCGAGGTCCTCGAGATCGCGCTCCGCCGCAATCCGGATATCGAGGCGGCGCGCGCGCGGGTCGACAGTGCGCACGGCGAGCAGCGTATCGCGCGGGCGCTTCCCAATCCGCTGCTCGGCTCCGCGCCGAACCAGCCGTGGCAGTACACGCTGACGTTGCCGCTCGACGTCACGCCGCAGCGGCTGTTCCGCACGCGCGCGGCATCACGTGGCACGGACGCCGCGGTCGACGACGCGACCGACGTGGAGCGGCAGGTGAAATTCGGTGTCCGACAGGCGTTTCTGGACGTGCTTCTGGCAGAGCGCCAGCAGGATCTGGCGGGCGAGCGTCGAGAGATCTTTCGACGGCTTCTCGCGGCTGATTCCGCGCGGCTGCACGCGGGCGACATCCCGCAGCGCGAGCTGACAAAGGCGGAGCTCGAGGAAGCGCGCGCTGACGCCGATTTCCTGCGCGCCGTGGGACAGGTTCACGCCGCGAGGCTGGCGTTGCAGCTGCTCATGGGGACCGCGACGCCGGACACCGGCTTTCAGATCGCGGGCGACCTGACCTACAGGGCGGTGGATGTTCCCGCAGACTCGCTCGGACAATTTGCCATGCGAAGCCGCCCGGATCTCCGCGCGGCCGGCGAGCGGCTCGAACAAGGTCGAGCAAACGGCGCGCTGGCGACCGCGTCGCTCTTTCCGTTGCCGGTGTTGACCTTCTCGCACAGTACCCAGGTCTTCCCAAAGGGTGACGTGTTCTCGTTCGGGACACGGAACTCTGTCGGCATCGGGTTCACGTTCCCGCTCTTCTACTTCAATGGGGGCGAACGGAAGCTGGCCCGTGCCGCGCTCGATCAGTCTCGAATCACGATTCAGCGCCTCGACGCCGAAGTAGCCAATGACGTCGCGACGGCGCTCGATGCCTACCGCTCGATGCGTACGCTGTGCGAACGATACGAATCCGGATTGCTCGCGCGCGCGCAGACGGTGCTTGAAACGGCGCGCTACGCGTACGGCATTGGTGCGGTCTCGCTGCTCGAGCTCCTCGATGCTATCGCGACGTACTCCGACACGCGGTCCGACTATGACCGGGCGGTGCACGATTACTGGGTGGCTGTTTACGGGCTGACGCGCGCGACAGGTCGCGAGTGGGTGCCGTGAGAGCGTCGTTTGCCGTGGTGATAGCCGCGGGCCTCACGCTGCTCAGCTGACGGAGAGCAAGGGAAGCTCAGGCAGCCGGGGAGCCGGTCGTCGAGCCTCGGGTTGAAGGCGATCGGCTCATCCTCGCCGTTGAGAGCCCGCAACGCAGTGCGCTCCAGATCGTGCCGGCAAGACCGGCCGCTCCTGAAACGTTGCACTTGGCGGGCCGGCTCGTCTGGGACGAGGACGTCACCGTACGGATCTTTTCGCCGTTCGCGGGACGCGTCGTCTCGGTCGCGGCGGATGCCGGCCAGCGAGTCGCCGCCGGCGATGTGCTCGCGACGCTGGCCGCGCCCGATTTCGGTCAGGCGCAAGCCGACGCCCGCCGCGCCGCGACGGATTTGGCAATGGCCGAGCGGACGCTGGTGCGGCAACGCGATTTGCTTGCGCACGGCGTGGTCGCGCAAAAGGACGTGGAGGCGGCCGAAGCCGATCTGGCGCGCGCGCGGGCCGAGCAGCAGCGCGCCGCGGGTCGTCTCGCGCTGTACGGCGACGACTCGGTGTCAGTGAATCAGGAGTTCCGGCTCCGCACGCCCCTTCGTGGGTTCGTCGTGGAGCGCGGTATCACGCCGGGACAGGAAGTCCGTCCGGATCAGATGCTCGCGAACGATCCGCAGCTGTTCCGCCCGCTGTTCGTGGTCACCGATCCCTCGGTCTTGTGGATGGTGGTCGATCTGCCGGAGCAGGACGTCGGCAGTTTGGCTGTCGGGACGGCGTTGCGGATACACACGCGCGCCTGGCCCGATCGCGTCTTTCCCGGCCGAATCGTGCTCATCGGCAGCGCGGTGGATCCCACGACACGCACCGTGAGAGTGCGCGCCACGGTCCCCAACCCCTGGAACCTTCTCAAAGCCGAGATGCTGGCCGACGTAGCTGCTGCGGGTGTACGTGAGCCGGCGATCGGCGTCCCCGCCGACGCGGTCGTGCTCGCCGGTGAGACGCACGTGGTCTTTGTCGAGGAGGGGCCCGGCCGGTATCGCCGAACCGTCGTGCAAGTCGGGGCGGAGCAGCACGGTATCGTCGCGATTCGCCACGGCCTGTCCGGCGGTGAGCGCGTCGTAGCATCGGGCAGCCTGCTCGTGGAGCGGCTGTTCCAATTGGCGCGAGGCTCTTGATCGAGTGATTCGGCGAGTCGTCGCCTTCGCGCTGGGCCAGCCGCTGTTCATCCTTCTGTTGACGGTGTTGTTCGTCGGCGCGGGCGTCGTGGCCTTCGCGTCGCTCCCGATCGAAGCATTCCCCGATGTCTCCGACATCCAGGTCAACGTCATCGCTCTCTTTCCAGGCCGAGCGGCCGAGGAGGTTGAAAAGCAGGTCACCATCCCGCTCGAAATCAGCCTCGCCGGTCTCCCGCACAGCGTGCGGATGTTCTCGCACACCCAATTCGGATTGTCGTTCATCGTCCTGACGTTCGATGATGGCGCGTCGGACTATTTCGCGCGGCAGCAGGTGCTCGAGCGTCTGCAAACCGCCGATCTGCCGAACGGCGTGCAGCCGGCGTTGGCGCCGCTATCGACGCCGATCGGAGAAGTGTACCGCTATCGACTCGAGGGCCCGGGACGCAGTCCCACCGACCTGCGCACGCTGCAGGACTGGACCGTCGTGCGCTATCTCAAAATGACGCCGGGGGTGGCCGACGTCGTGACGCAGGGCGGGCTGATCAAGCAGTACGAAGTCAATCCCGACCTCTCGCGGCTGCGCTATTACAACATCACGCTCGTGCAGCTGTACGGCGCGTTGTCCCGGGGCAATGCCAACGCCGGCGGCAGCTATATCGAGCGGGGCGCGCAGCAGTACCTGGTGCGCGGCATCGGCATGCTGCAGTCTGCCGACGACATCGGCGACATCGTGGTGGCCGAACGCGGAACGACCCCGATTCTCGTGAAGGACTTGGCGCAGGTGCACGTGAGCGCCGTGCCGCGGCAGGGGGTGGACGGCCAGGATCAGGACGATGACGTCGTGACCGGCATCGTGCTCATGCGCAAAGGTGAGAACCCGTCGCGCGTGCTGCAGGCCATCAGGGAGCGCGTCGCCGAGCTGAACGGATCGATCCTGCCGCCCGGCGTGCGGGTCGCAAGTTTCTACGATCGGACCTGGCTCATCGGCACGACGCTGCACACCGTGTTCAAGAACCTGACCGAAGGCGCGCTGCTGGTCACGTTCGTGCTGCTGGTCTTCCTCGGCAATCTCCGCGCCGCCGCGATCGTCGCCGTCATCATCCCGCTGTCGCTTCTGGCGACGTTCCTGGGACTCACCATCCGCGGGATCCCGGCGAACCTGCTGTCGCTGGGCGCCATGGACTTTGGCATCATTGTCGACGGCGCCGTGATCGTGGTCGAGAACGTCTTCCGGCGACTTTCCGAAGATGACCGGACCGCAGCGAGGGAGGCGGTCCTCGAGGCGACAACCGAAGTTGGCCGGCCCACGTTCTTCTCGATGCTCATCATCATCGCGGCCAACATCCCGATTTTCACCCTGCAGCGCCACGAGGGCCGGATCTTCGCGCCGATGGCGTGGACCGTCACCTCGGCGTTGGTCGGCTCATTGCTTCTGTCGCTCACGTTGGTGCCTCTCCTTTGTCTATTCCTGCTCCGGCGTCCCCTGCCGCGCGAGGAAAACAGCGTGGTACGGGCCTGCAAGCGCGTATACGAGCCCGTGCTCGATTTCGCTCTGGGCGCGCCGCGTCGCGTTCTCGCCGTTGCGGTCGTCTTCCTGATCCTCGCGCTCGGACTTGCGCCCCGGTTGGGAACGGAATTCCTCCCCGAGCTCAACGAGGGCACGATCTGGATTAACGTGAACCTGCCGCCAGGAATCTCGATCACGCAGACGATTGCGCAGCTGGCGCG
>Ga0209160_1000002_pt1:190000-194952 | contig 194952 bp, 190 predicted proteins | sample GraSoiAngelo_153_FD_186167 | JGI IMG/M metagenome (GOLD analysis project Ga0209160, IMG submission 186167) | Grasslands soil microbial communities from the Angelo Coastal Reserve, California, USA - 14_1009_12_40cm (SPAdes) (version 2) | ecosystem: Environmental > Terrestrial >...
CCCCGCGTCTAGGCCGTGGAGTGACCGTACCGCAATCCGACACAGGTAGGCGAGGCGAGTAGCCTCAGGTGCTCGAGTGATTTACGGAGAAGGAACTCGGCAAAATGACCCCGTAACTTCGGAAGAAGGGGTGCCGGTAGTAGGTCAGGGGGTACACTCCAAGCCCAATCCGGCCGCAGAGAATCGCGTCAAGCGACTGTTTAGCAAAAACACAGGTGTGTGCTAAGGCGTACTCCAAGCCGACGTATACACACTGACGCCTGCCCGGTGCCGGAAGGTTAACGCAACTTGTCAGCCGCAAGGCAAAGCTCGTTGCCGAAGCCCCGGTAAACGGCGGCCGTAACTATAACGGTCCTAAGGTAGCGAAATTCCTTGTCGGGTAAGTTCCGACCTGCATGAATGGCGTAACGACTTGACGGCTGTCTCCTCCGTAAGCTCGGCGAAACTGCAGTATCGGTGAGGATTCCGATTTCCCGCATCAGGACAAAAAGACCCCGTGCACCTTTACTATAGCCTGCCATTGATCGTCTGCATGACTTGCGTAGCATAGGTGGGAGGCGACGATCCCAGGGTTTCGGCCTTGGGGGAGCCAACAGTGAAATACCACCCTTGTTTTGTTGACGATCTCACGCGGCCGCTCACAACGGCGCGGACCGTGGCTGGCGGGTAGTTTGACTGGGGCGGTCGCCTCCGAAATTGTAACGGAGGCGCGCAATGGTGCCCTCAGTGCGGTCGGTAATCGCACGATGAGCGCAAACGCAGAAGGGCGCCTGACAGCGAGCGCGACGGCGCGAGCTGGGACGAAAGTCGGCGTTAGTGATCCGGTGATACCGTGTGGACGGGTCATCGCTCAACGGATAAAAGGTACGCTGGGGATAACAGGCTTATCGCGCCCGAGAGTTCACATCGACGGCGCGGTTTGGCACCTCGATGTCGGCTTGTCACATCCTGGGGCTGGAGAAGGTCCCAAGGGTCCGGCTGTTCGCCGGTTAAAGTGGCACATGAGCTGGGTTCAGAACGTCGTGAGACAGTTCGGTCTGTATCCGGTGCGGGCGTTGGAGTGTTGAGGGGCGTCGTCCGTAGTACGAGAGGACCCGGACGAAGCGACCGCTCGTGTCCCGGCTGTGCCGCCAGGCGCAACGCCGGTTAGCGATGTCGCGCGGGGATAACCGCTGAATGCATCTAAGTGGGAAACCCTCCCCAAGATGAACACTCCCGAGCCGTAAGGCTCCTGAAGGGCCCTGGGAGACTACCAGGTTGATAGGCGGCAGGTGTAAGGCGCGCGAGCGCTTCAGCCGAGCCGTACTAATTGCCCGTGAGGCTTGATCTCTCCGCTGTTGATTGCTCGGTGAGATCCCCGACATCATGAAACCACGCACTCGTTGGAATTTCGGGCCTGGGGCTTTGGGCCTGGGGTCTAGGGATGACACCCCAGGCCCCAGGCCCTTTGCCCCAGCCCCCAGAAATGCTGGCGACTAGCGCGACAGGGCCACACCCGTTCCCATCCCGAACACGGTCGTTAAGCCTGTCAGCGTCGATGGTACTACGATCGCGAGGTCGTGGGAGAGTAGACCGCCGCCAGCGTCTCAACCGAAGCCCGCTTCAACTCACCGGAGCGGGCTTTTTGTCGCCGCCCCGTTTCATCGCGTGCCGGCGCGGTTAACGACGTCGCCACCGCCGTCGTATCATGTCATGCGTTGCATCGGCGCCGTGGCCGCCGCCGCTATCCTGGCGCTCCTCCTTCTCACCGGCCCCCTCCAGGGCCAGGTCGGCACGTCGACCGACATCATCACCGGCCTCGTCACGGACGAGAACGGCGCACCGCTCGCCGGCGTCATCGTCGAGGCGACGTCCCTCGAAACCCAGATCGTCCGCCGCGCCACCACCGATCCCCGCGGGCGCTACACCATCCTGTTTCCGGACGGCGGCGGTCAGTATCAAATGACCGCGCGCTACCTGGGGCGGCAGCCGCAGCAGACGACCCTGCAACGCTACGCCGACGAAGACCGCTTCCTGTGGAACCCGCAGCTGCCGCCGGTTGCGATCACCCTCGCCCCGATCACCGTCCACCCGCCACCGCGCCCCGTGCGCGCGCCCGACGTCCCCACGCCCGGCTCGACCGAACGCGCGCTCACTCCGGAGCTCGTGGCGCGGCTGCCGCTCGAGGATACCGACCTGAATCTGCTCGCGACCCTCGTGCCCGGCGTCATCGGCATCGGCGCGACCGACTCCACCGCGGCGGCGTTCTCAGTCGCAGGGCTGCGCTCGGATGCCAACGCCGTCACGCTCGATGGCCTGAACATCAGCACGAGCTCCGTGCCGCAGGAAGGATTGCGCACGACGCGCGTCGTGACGAGCACGTACGACGTTTCGCGCGGCGCATTCAGCGGCGGGCTGGTGGCCGCGACGACGCGCGGCGGCGCGAACATGATCCAAGGATCGTCGTCCTACGCGCTGCGCGACCAGTCGCTCGCGATGGACGCGGATGAGAGCTCCCCGTTCACGCGCGGCTACACCCAAAACCAGTTGAGCGGTGGGCTCGGCGGGCCGCTCGTACGCGACCGCCTGTTCATCTTCGCCTCGGGACAAGCGCGGCTGCGCGACGACGCGCAAATGTCGCTGCTCGATGCCACTCCGACCGACCTTGAACGGCTTGGCGTCCGGCCGGACTCGGTCGCTCGCTTCCTCGCGGCGTTGCAGGGGATGGGACTCTCGCCGACGAGCGTGCAATCGAGCGACACCCGCACGACCGACAATCTCACCTCGCTGGTTCGCGTCGATTACATCGTGAGCAATTCACATACGATCACGCTGCGCGGCGACTGGCGCTGGGGCAGCCAGGATCCGAGCCGCATCCAGCCGCTGTCGTTGCCCCAGGTGGGCGGCTCGACAAACAACTCCGGTGGCGGCGTGATGGCGACCGTGACCTCGCGCTTCGGCATGCACATCATCAACGAGGCCAAAGTCTACCCGAGCGTCAGTCACCAGGACGGCCAGCCGTTCACCGTGCTCCCCTCCGGCCGCGTCCTGTTGGCGTCCGATTTGTCGGGCAACCAACCGGGCGTGGCGGTGGGAACGCTGGTCTTCGGCGGCAACGCGGGCCTGCCGTCCGGCTCCCGGAGCACGAGCCTCGAGGTCGCGGACGAGCTGTCCTTCATGCCCGGAACGGGCGTGCACCGCTTCAAGCTCGGTGCCTCCGCCCAGACCACGCACTCGACCACCCAACCCGCCGCGAATCGGCTCGGCACGTTCACCTACAACTCGCTCGCGGATCTCGAGGCGGATCAGCCGGCGTCGTTCAGCCGCGCGCTCGTCGTCGCGGCGCGCGCCGCGACCAGCCGGGACTACGCCGCTTACGCGGCCGATGTCTGGCGCGCGTCGCCCGCGCTGCAGCTCACGTACGGCGTGCGCCTCGAGGGGTCGCGCCTCGGGAATCCGCCGCCGGTCAATCCCGACATCGCCACGGATTTCGGACGCAACACGGCGCTGTTGCCGCATGAATGGCATCTCAGTCCGCGCGCCGGATTCACCTGGACGCTCGGTGCGATGGGGGGGGCGGGGGCGGGGGCGCAGCCTGCGTTCATCATCCGCGGCGGGGCCGGCGAGTTCCGCAGCCCCATTCCGACCGGGCTCGTCGCGTCGGCTCAGAGCGCGACCGGCCTCACGGGGTCGGCCGTGGAGCTCATATGTATCGGCGGCGGCGTGCCCGTTCCCGACTGGTCGGCCTATGCGGCCGACACCGCGGCCATCCCCGACAGCTGCGCGACCGGCGGGGGAGGCCCTCCGCTCGCCCCCGAAACCCGGCCCGTCGTGCTCTTCGCCGACAACTACCAGGCGCCGCGCGCGTGGCGCGCGACGCTGGGCGTGCAACGCAATCTGACGCGCCTGCTGCACCTCTCCGTCGACGCCGGGTACACGCGCGGCGTGCATCAATACGGTTTCACGGATCTCAACCTTGTGGCGACGCCGCGGTTCGTCCTCGGCAACGAGCACAACCGCCCAGTCTATGTCGCACCCTCAGACATCGTGCCGGCTACCGGCGCCGTGTCACTGGCCGCCTCGCGGCGCGACACGGTATTCGGACAGGTGCTGGAAATCGGCTCGGATCTGGGAAGCGAAGCGAAGCAGCTCACGGTCTCGCTGGGCGGCGTAACGCGCCGCGGCGTCGTCCTGCAGGCCTCGTATACCTGGAGTCAATCACGCGATCAGCTGTCGGCCTCCCGGTTCGGCGCGCCGGGGTTCGCCGCGGCCACAACCGCGGGAGATCCCAACGTGCGCGAGTGGGCGCCGAGTGACTTCGATCGCCGCCACGCGCTGCTGGGCGTCGTGACCTATCCGTTCGGGACGTCGCTCGAAGTCACCGGGATCGGCCGCCTCACGTCTGGTGCGCCGTTTACGCCGCTCGTCGGCGGCGACATCAACGGCGACGGGGCACGCAACGACCGCGCGTTCGTTTTCGACCCGGCGGGCACGACGTCGGAGTCGGCGGCGATGGCCCGCTTGCTCGCGGCGGCGGATCCGGGTATCGCCGCTTGCCTGCGTCAGCAAATCGGAACGGTCGCGGCGCGCAACAGCTGCCGCGGACCGTGGCAAGCCACGTTCGATCTGCAGATCAATTATCGGCCGTCCATCCTCCGTCTCCAGCGGCGTCTCACGGTATCGGTGTCGACCATCAACCTGTTGCGCGGCGTCGACGAGCTGCTGCACGGCGTGAACGGCGCGCACGGCTGGGGTCTGACCTTGCAACCCGATCCGACATTGGTGTACGTCACGGGGTTCGACTCGTCGGCGCGGCAATTCCTCTACGCCGTCAACGAGCGCTTCGGCGCGACCGGGCGTGGCGCCAACGCCTTCCGCGCGCCCTTCCAAATCGGCATCCAGGCGCACCTGACCATCGGCGCCGATCGGCAGCAGGCGGCGCTCGACGCCTTGCGTGGCTTCGGCGGCGGCAT
>Ga0209160_1000004_pt1 | contig 171541 bp, 156 predicted proteins | sample GraSoiAngelo_153_FD_186167 | JGI IMG/M metagenome (GOLD analysis project Ga0209160, IMG submission 186167) | Grasslands soil microbial communities from the Angelo Coastal Reserve, California, USA - 14_1009_12_40cm (SPAdes) (version 2) | ecosystem: Environmental > Terrestrial > Soil >...
GGGTGGATGACCGGCCGTTGACGGTCAACCGCGCCGTGAACGTACCGGTGAGCCGTGGGCCGCTGCCGCGCCGCGGTCCGCCCCCCCCGCCCCCCCCGCCACCGCCGCCAGCTGCGCCGGGAGCGGTGGGCTCCGGTGGTGCGACCGGACGCCAGACGACCCGGTGCATTCCAGCCGTGGTCGAGAAAACCTCAGGAACGGGCTGCCACAGCGGCGACACGCGCGGCAGCCCGTTCGTGCTCCGGCCACCTCGCGGTCCAGTATCCGTCCCAGGTTCGGCAGGCCACTTCCGCAGAACTCGACCGGCAGCGTCGAGAATCTCCAGCGTCATCCCCGCGGCCGCCGATTTGAGGTAGTAATCGATGAAGGCGCCATCGGGCGGGTTCAGAGCCTGCGGCTCGTCACGTTGGAGCGGTGTGCCGTCATCGTCTCCCGGCACGACGTTGCTCGCGTCCGCGGGCCGGAACAGCCAGGCGTCGGCCTGGAGCACTTCGTCGCTGACCTGCCGCAGCGCGCTGATGTCGTCCATCACCCAGAACCCGCGGCCGTGCGTGGCGACGATGAGGTCGTTGCCGTACACCACGAAGTCGCGCACCGACGTCACCGGCAGGTTGCGCTGCAGCGGCTGCCAGTGGTCGCCGTCGTCGAATGACACGAACGCCCCGCGCTCGGTCCCGGCGAACAGCAGCCCGTGGCGCAGCGGGTCTTCCTTGACGACGTGGACGTAGACGCCGTCGGGCAAGCCCGCCGTGATGCGCTGCCATGACCGGCCCTGATCGCGCGTGCGATAGATGTACGGCGCGAAATCCTGGAGCTGGTGCCGGTCTACGCTCGCATACGCCGTGTCCGCGTCGAAATGCGACGCCTCGATGCCGGTGACTCGACTCCACGCGGTCAGCGCCGATGGTGTGACATCGCGCCACGACGTGCCGTCGTCGGTCGTGACCTGGATGAGCCCGTCGTCGGTGCCGATCCAGATCAGCGGCGCGCGGAGCGGCGACGGGGCCACGGCGTAGATGACGCCGCGCTTGCCGTTGCGATCGGTGGCTGCGGCGGCCGATGCGTCGAGATTCGGCGAGATCCCGGGATCGGGGCGAGTCAGGTCGCGGCTGATCTGGGTCCAGGTGCGCGCGCCGTCGGTCGTCTTGAACAAGAACTGGCTGGCGTAATACAACGCGTGCGGATCGGTCGGCGACAGCACGAGCGGCTGGGTCCAGTCGCCCCGGTCGGTTTCCGTGCCTTTCGGCGCCGAGGTGTTCGGGACCGACAGGTTGGTCTCGAGGTCCCAGCGGCTGCCCTCGCCGCCGTAGATGACGCCGGGATGCAGCGGATCGCCGGCCGCGTAGCCGCTCTCGCCCGCGGCGCCGATCGGCTCCCAGTCGCGCTGCGAAATTTGCGCGAACTTGCCGCGCGAGCGCACCGCCACCGCGCCCGAGTCCTGTTGCGCGCCGACGACCCAGTACGGGAAGCGGTAGTCCACCGACGCGTGGTAAATCTGCGCGGTGGGCTGATTGAGCCACGAGCTCCAGGTCATGGCGCGCGGATCGGCGGTGCGCGCGTTGCGGGTGATGATCGTGCCCTGGTCGCTTGCGACGATCAGAATGTCCGGGTTATCGGGCGCGATCCACACCTGGTGATAATCGTCGCCGCCGGGCGAGCCGCGGATCACGTCCCAAGTGGCGCCGCCGTCGCGGCTACGGTTCACCGCGACGTTCGGCACGTACACGATGTCGGGGTCGCGTGGATCGACCGCGATTTTCTCGAAATACCAGCCGCGACCCCACAGCCCCTGGTCGGCGTTGACTCGCCGCCAGGTCTCACCCGCGTCGTCGGAGCGGAACACGCCGCCCTGTCCGGGCAGGGGCGGAGCGGGGCGGCCCGGGACTGGGGGCTGGGGGCTGGGGGCTGGGGACGTGGGGTCAGGCACGAGGCAATCGACGACGGCGTAGACGCGCCGTGGATTGGTTGGCGACACGGCGATGCCGGTCCGTCCGATCCCTGCGGGGGGGAGACCGGCCGTCAGCGGTTGCCAGGTCGTTCCGCCGTCGGTGGACTTGTGAATCCCGCCACCCGGGCCGTTGGTCGGCGCGTAGACGAACCACGGCGGCCGCCGCGTATTCCACAATCCTGCGTAGACCACCCGCGCATCGGTTGGATCGATGACGACCTCGACCGCACCGACGTTCGCGTCCTTGTAGAGGACTTTCTGCCAGGTGCGGCCGCCGTCCCGCGAGCGGTACAGACCGCGGTCCGGGTTCGCGGCATAGAACTGGCCGATCGCTGCGACAAAGACCACATCGGGGTTCTTGGGATCGATGGCGATCTTGCCGATGTGCTGTGTTGCAGCGAGGCCGAGGTGGGTCCACGTGCGGCCGGCGTCGGTGGATTTGTAGACGCCGTTGCCGAAGCCCACGGAGTCACGCAACGTGGATTCGCCGGTGCCGACGTAGAGCACGTCGGGTGCCGACGGCGCGACCGCCAGCGCGCCGATCGAGGCGACTGGCTGATCGTCGAATATCGGGAACCAGGTTCTGCCGGCGTCCACGGTTTTCCAGACGCCGCCGTTTACGTGGCCGAAATAGAACTCGTCGGGCCGGCCGGGCACGCCGCAGACGGCGTCGCAGCGGCCGCCGCGGAACGGGCCGAGCATGCGCCAATCGAGGCCGATGGGAAGATCGAGGAGTCTGGAGCCAGGAGCCTGGGGGGCCGGCAGATGCTTCACCCGGACTGCGGAAAGCGCGAAGCCGGCCTGAGCCAGGTTGACGAGGAAGTCGCGGCGAGACGGCATGGCCTTACGGGGTGACGCTGCCGAAATAGACCTCGAGATTCGTCGGGAAGGTGCCGAACGTCTTGCCTGGACCGGTCCACGTCATCGCCGCGCTGACGGGGAGCGAGATGATGCCGTCGTAGTCGCCGATGAACGGCCGGAAGCCGCTGGCGCAGCCGGGGCAGGGCACGCCGAAGGCCGACGGATCCCAGCTCGTTTTCGTGACGCGCGTCGTCGCCCACGTCCCGCCGCCGTCGGCGCTCGTGATGTAGGAGACGTCGAACAGCGTATTGCCCGAGTAGCTGCGATCGTTGGTCATCAGGTCGATCCGGCCGCTCGACGGCTCGACGCTCAATTCGACGTTGATGCGATCGCCGCTCGCCGGCGCAACGATGGCCGGCGGCGACCATGTCGTGATGTCGCTGACGTTGGCGGAGGTGAGGAAGATCTGCGCCTTCCCATCCACGATGTCCGTATAGGCCACGTAGACGCGGTGCGTCGTCGGATCGAATGCGGGAGCAGGATACGATCCGGGAGCGCGGAACGGCGCGCCGGAGATGTTGAAGCAGAATGGCGGGAAGAGGCAGACCGGATTCTGGAACGTGGCGAACTGGAGGGAATTGCTCCACGTCGCGCCGTGGTCCTTGGACACGCTCACATACATCGCCGTGCCTTTACCGCCCTGCACGGAATTATCGAACGTCACGTAGGCGTAGCCGGTCGCCGGATCGACCACGACGCGCGCGTCCTGGTCGCTGCGCACGGAACCGCTCGAGACCTTCACAGGCAGAGCGAAGCTGTTGCCGCCGTCGTGGGACACGCCGATGAAGATCGGCGAGTGGCCGCTGAATCCGGTGAAGTGCGCCCACGGCACGTAGATCGTGCCGTCGTTCGCGACGGTGATGGACTCGTGATCGGGGAATTGCCCGTTCGATCCTCTGGCCTTGCCTTCGCCCTGGAACGCGCTGACCAGTGTGAGCGGATGATCGGGCCCCCCCGCGGTCCAGGTGCGGCCGCCGTCGCTCGAGCGCGAGAGCCACAGCGCCACTTGCTTGCCGCGATAGCCGAAGCAGGTGAAGTAGGCCGTTCTTCCATCGGGGCTGAAGGCCACGCCGGGATCGCCGCCAAAGTCGAAGGGGCCCGTTCCCGGAACAGACGGGTCGTTCGTGAATTGCGTGATGCCCGGGATGAAGCCGCTCGGCAGGGTCGGCGTCCAGGTCTTGCCGCCGTCAAAAGTGACGTTGACGCCGCAGCCGTCGTTGTAATTCCAATCGTTGTTGCCGGTGATCATGTTGCTCGGGTTCGCCGGATTCACAGCCAGCGGAGTTTCGTTTTGCGCGGTGGTATCGCGGCTGACGTTGACCACCGATACCGAGCCGGCGCCGAGGGCGCTGAAGCTTGGGGTGCTGAGGGTGGTGATCGGGGCTTCGCGGCAGGCGGCGAAGAGGATTACCGCGGCAAGGACAGAAGCGTGACGCATAGGTGCTCCGGAGATGGGAACAGAGGGCTTCAATAGACGCCGTATCTGAGACCCCGGCAACCTTGGTGGCGTCTACTTGGCGAGGGGCTCGCGTGAAGCCCCGCGCCCGTTAAGTTGTTCTCCTGCCTACGCCAGGTAGCTCAGTTGAAAGCACAGGGCGACGATTTTCACGGCACAGATCGGTTTGTAATCCGTCGGCGGCTTGGCACCGGCGGCATGGGCGCGGTATACGAGGCGTACGATCAGGAGCGCCACGAAACCGTCGCGCTGAAGACCCTGCGGTGGCAGGACCCCTCCGCCATCTACCGCCTGAAAAAAGAGTTCCGTGTGCTCAGCGACATCGCCCACGCCAATCTCGCGTCGCTGTACGAGCTCGTGGCGGACGGGGACGACTGGTTCTACACGATGGAACTGGTCGACGGCGTCGAGTTCTTCAACTACGTCCGCCCCCCCCCCGAACCTCCGAGCCAGTCTGAAACGCGAGCGCCTCCGGATGTTCCCCGGCTCCGCGCCGCGCTGGCGCAGCTGATCAAAGGGGTGGTGGCGTTGCATCGCGCGGGCATCGTGCACCGCGATCTCAAACCGTCCAACGTCCTGGTGACGCCCGCTGGGCGGGTGGTCATTCTGGACTTCGGGTTGGCTGATGTGGTCGCGCCCCCGTCGCCATTGCAGACTCGTGAAGAAGGCCTGTGGGGTACGGTGGCCTACATGTCGCCGGAACAAGTTGAAGGACAGCGCAGCCCCGCGAGCGACTGGTACGCGGTGGGCGTAATGCTGTACGAAGCGCTGACCGGGCGGCTCCCGTTTCAGGGCAGCGCGTTGAGAGTCCTCGCCGATAAGGGTCGGCAGGATCCGCCGAGATCGAGCGAGCTCGTGCCGGAGCTTCCCGAGGATCTCGTGACGCTATGCGGTGATCTCATGGCTCGCGACCCAGCGGCTCGCCCGGAGGACGGGGAAATCCTGCGCCGCACCGGCGTGTTAGAGCACACGACGTCAGGAGCGGAGGCCCACGAACCCGGGCGCCCGCCGTCCCTCATCGGGCGCGACGCGGAGCTCGCCCAGCTCCGAGACGCCTTCGGCACCGTGGGTTTCGGTCAGGCAGTCACGTTCTACGTGCATGGCGTCTCCGGGATCGGCAAGAGTGCGCTGATCGGTCATTTCGCCGACGCCGTCGAGCGAGAAGCCGCGGCTCTGGTGCTGAGGGGTCGCTGTTATGAGCGCGAGTCGGTGCCGTACAAGGCAGTGGACGGCGTCATCGACAGCTTGAGTCGCTACCTCAAGACGCTGGCGGGTCCGCAGGTAAAGGCGCTGCTACCGGAGGGCGTATCTGCGCTCGCCCGGCTGTTCCCGGTCCTGCTCAGGATCGAGGCCGTGGGAGACGCGCGCATTGGTGAGCGTGAGCCGGCCGATCCGTTGGCGTTGCGGCAACGCGGATTCGCGTGCCTCCGGCAATTGCTCGTGCGACTCTCTGCGCAACAACCCGTTCTCGTGTTCATCGACGACCTGCAGTGGGCGGACCACGACAGCATGGTGTTGCTCGAGGACGTGCTGCGCCCTCCCGATCCGCCCCACGTGCTGCTGATTGCATCCTTCCGCACCGAAGATCTCGCCTCGCAGCCCTTCCTGCGCGCCCTGCTCGAGCACGCCGACACCCCGGCCTGTCGCGCCTGCCGGCTCGGGCCTCTGACCTCGGCCGACACGATGCGCTTGACCGAGACGCTGTTAGTGTCGTCGAGCGGACCACCGAGGGTGCAGGCGGACACCATCATCCGCGAGTCTGCAGGCAGTCCGTTCCTGGTGGAGCAGATCGTGCGGTATGCGCTCGATTCGAATGACGCCGCCAGGGCGACGGGCATCGGTTTGGGCGAAATGCTGGAATCCCGCATACGCGCTCTCCCGGAAGGGGCGCGCCCGCTCCTCGCCACGCTGGCCGTCGCCGGTCGGCCCGTCGATGCCAAGGTCGCACGCGCGGCGGCCGGCCTCGAAGGCGATGACCGGCCGCTGGTCGCACTCCTGATCAAGGCGCACTTCCTGCGCAGCTTGGGTGCTCCCTCGCGGCTCGAGCTGTATCACGACCGTATGCGAGAAACGCTGGTCGCGGCTCTGGCGCCCCAAGTGGCTGCCGGCATCCACTGGCGGCTCGCGCAGTGCTCCGAGGAGTTGTTGGGGCTCGAGGATCCCGAGGCCCTGTTCGAACATTACGTCGCGGCGGGCAACCGCGATCGGGCCGCCGTGTACGCGGCCCGCGCCGCAGACAAGGCCTTCGCGGCTCTCGCGTTCGACCGTGCTGCCCTGCTCTACGAGCGCGCGCTGGAGCTCACTGCACCGGGTGCGGCTGACCTGTCCGCATTGCGAGTCAGGCTGGGCGATGCACTGGCGAGCGCCGCCCGCTGTCCCGCTGCGGCGCAGGCGTACCTGGCCGCCGCGGCTGCCGGTGCACCGGAGGACGCGCTCCAATACCAGCGGCGGGCGGCGGAGCAGCTGCTGATCAGCGGCCATCTCGAGGCTGGGCTCGACGTCATACGCACCGTACTGCGATCGGTGGGGCTCGAGCTCGCGCCCACGCCGCGGCGGGCGATCCTCTCGCTGCTATGGCGGCGAGCGGCGGTCCGGTTGAGGGGGTTGACGTTTCGGGAGCGGTCAGTTGCGGACATTGGAGCTCGGGAGCTCGCGCGCATCGACACCTGCTGGGCGGTGGCCGCAGGGCTAGCCCTGGTCGACAACCTTCGCGCCGCCGACTTCCTCGCGCGTCACCTCCTCCTCGCCCTTCGCGCGGGTGAGCCCTACCGCGTCGCGCGCGGCCTCGCGCTGGAGGCGGCGTTCACGGCGAGCCAAAGCAGCACCGGTCGACGGCGCGCCGCACAGCTGATCGCGGTGTCTCGCCCCCTCGCCGAGCGGATTCAGTCTCAGCACGCGCTCGCCTTGTGCGAGCTGGCTTCTTGCGTCGCCGCCTTCTACGAGGGGCGGTGGGAGCACACACGTGGGTTCGCGGAGCGCGCCGAGCAGCTGCTGCTCGAGTGCGGCGGCGTTCCCTGGGAGCTCAATACGGCGCAATTGTACCAAACATATGCCTGCTACTTCATCGGTGACTTCCCGGAGCTGGCACGGCGCAGCCGCACGTTCCTGAGCAACGCCCGTGAGCGCGGCAATCGCTTGGCTGGCTTCTACTGCCGCTCCGGGTTCACCAACGCGGTGTGGCTCGCGGCAGACGACGTGGCTGGCGCGGAGCGGAATCTGGACGAGGCCGTGCGGGAGTGGCATCAGGAAGAGTTCGGCGTCCCGCACTACTGGACGATGGTCGCGCGCGGGCACATCCTGCTCTATCGCGGGGAGCCGGCGCTCGCGTGGGAGGGCTTCAGGCGGGACTGGCCGGGACTCGTCTCGTCGGGGCTGCTGCGCGTCCAGGGCGTCCGGATCAACATGCGCGATTTGCGCGCTCGCTGTGCGCTTGCGGCTGCCGCCGGTGGCGCTGACCGCGCCCCACTGCTCGCGGTGGCTGAACGCGATGTCGGACAGCTCGAGCGCGAGCGGCTGGCCTGGGCCGACGCGCTCGCGCTGCTCCTACGCGCGGGACTCTCGGTCGCGCGTGGCGAGGTAGCCGACGTGGCCCCGCTGCTGGAGCGAGCGACCGCGGCGTTCGACGCGGCGCAAATGGCCGTGCACGCCCACGTCGTGCGACGCCGCCTGGGGGAGATGTTGAGCGGCGACGAGGGGCGCTCGCTGGTTCACGCGGCCGACGCATGGATGCACAGCCAGGGAATCCGGAACCCTGCTCGCTATGCAGAAGTCTTGGCGCCCAATCTCGCGCCGAGGGAGAGGGCCAGTGCGGTCAAGGAGTCCTCGGGTTGATTGTTGCCGCTCCCGCTTGCAAAAGTGGTTGTCGCTCATGAAGTTTCGCGTCCTTCGGCCAGGTAGCTCAGTTGGTAGAGCAGCGGACTGAAAATCCGCGTGTCGGCAGTTCGATTCTGCCCCTGGCCATATAGACTTACAGATGAGCGAGGACGCTACCCGAACGGAGGGCCGCGGGCTCAGGCGTCGCGCGGTACTCCCTGCCGCAACGCCGAGACCGCATCAAGCGCGCGCAACCAGAGCCTTCTCCACCCCGAGCGGAAGATCACGGTCTCGCTGGTCTTCCGTCGCGCCGGCGTCCAGTGGTGTTTGTAACGGTCGTCCCCGCGCAGGAAGTCGAACGTGCGATACCCCTGCTGAATCGCGCGCTGAATCATCAGTCCCATCAACACCAGGCCCACGCTTTCCCGCTTCCAGCGCCAGGCTCGCCCGCTCTGGTAGAAGTACACGGTGTCGTCGGAGGTAAAGCCGTACCAAGCCGCTGCGGGTTGCCCGTCCAAGTCCAGCGTAGTAAGCCAGAGTCGCTTTTGCTTCGCCATCTCACCGGCGAACTGCCGCTGCAACCGCTCGTTGCGAGGGTCGCGGAACGCTCCCCCGCCTGCACCGTCCCAGCGCTGCTCGTGCAACCGCAGCAAGTGGTCCCAGCCCTCGTCGAGCCGGTCTTCCCCATAGTCCACAAGGGTGGCGGCGTGATCTCGAAAAAGGCTGCGCTCCTTGCGGCGCAGGATCTGGCGTCGGTTCGAGCTGAGCGTCGTGAGGTAGGCGTCCCACGAACGCGGCAACTCGAGCCGCGGACAGCTCCACAGCGGGCTCCGTCGGATCGCATGGCCGCGTGCCGCAAGGGCGGCGCACAGCCGCTCCGCATTGGGAGCTGCCTCCACGAGGTTGTCGAGGATAATAACCTCCCACGGCATGGCTTCGATCGCCGCCGCGAAGGATCGCATGTCGGCCTCGGGCCGAGCCAGCACGTCAAGCTGATCCGGACAGCCGATCTCCCCGATGGCCCAGTTCAGCGCACGCACCCAGACCCGGTGGAACCGAAAGCGGCACATGCGGAGGGGCAACATGGCCTGAAGCGAGCTGTCCGAGCCGTGGAGCAGGAGAACCCGGGTCGCATCCACTTCCGCCGGCGGCGCCGAGTTTGCCCACGCACGATGCCACGCCCAGCTCATGAATGGGGATGGCGGTGTGCTGCGCGCGCGCAGCGCATCCCACGCATCGGGCCCGAACGCTAGAGCCTCCGACAGGGATGTCTGCGTCACCCCTGGTGTGGCTGGCGGGGCTTGCGTGACCCGGACGCCGCTGGTGCGAACAGCGGGCCCGATGACCAGCGGCCGACTTTGCAATCCCGCTTTCCCCCCGGTGCGCGTGTCGTAGACGAGCGATGCCGACCCTCTTGGCGCCGCCCTTTGGGCAAGAGCTGCGCCGCCCGCCGTCTCGCTCCACCGTTGCGAAGGCGGCACCGCCAGACGTTGCGCGAGCGCATCAGTCTGATGAAACGGGGCCACTTGTCGTGCTGGCCTCTGCACGCAGTGCTTGGCACCAACCATGCACACGAGCGTCGGCACCACACCCAGGGGAAGGGCACAGACGTGGAAATGACCGACGCGCCCATCGAGGTCGTGGTGACGCGCTTGGCCGCCGCGCCCGAAGCCGTTCGTGCGTCGGCGGCGCTGCTCTCGGATGCCGAGCGCCACCGGGCGCGGCGGTTTGCCTTCGATCGCGACGCCAGCCGATTCATCGTCGCGCGAGCACGCCTGCGCCAGCTGCTCGCGGCGCGGCTGGGTGTGCGAGCGCAGGCGGTCGAGTTCGAGTACGGCGCGTACGGCAAGCCGGTACTCTCACGGCGGTTCGCGGACTCGGACCTGCACTTCAACGTATCGCATTGCGATGATGTGGCGGCGTACGCGTTTTCAGGCGGACACGCGATCGGCATCGACGTCGAAGCCGTCCGGGAGATCAGCGACGCCGACAACATCGCCGCACGCTATTTCTCGCGCCTCGAGAACGCGACGTATCGCAGCCTCAAGCCATGCGACAGGCCGCTGGGATTCTTCAACTGCTGGACCCGCAAGGAAGCCTTCGTCAAGGCGCTCGGCGATGGCCTCTCGATGCCGCTCGATCGCTTCGACGTGACGCTCGCTCCGGGGGATCCGGCGAAGGTCCTGCGCGTCGAGGACACACCCGGGGACGACTCCGGCTGGCGGCTGGACAGTTTGTGTCCAGCTGCGGGCTACGTAGTGGCGATCGCCAGCCAGGCATGATCTCTCTCTCCCAACCCCCCCGGACGGGTGACGCGCTGCGGGCGTTCCGCTCGACCATCCGCGCGTTCGTACGCACCGAATTCGTCCCTCACCAGGACCGCTGGCGCGAGCAGCGATTCCCGGACCCTGACGCGTGGACCAAAGCCGGCTCGGTGGGGATGCTGCTCAGCGATGTCCCAACGGAATATGGTGGCGGAGGAGGCACGTTCGTCCACGAAACCGTCGTCGTGGAGGAGCTCGCGCGCGAAGGCGTGCCCCTTCATTCCTTCATTCATGACAATGTTGCGCACTACATCCTCGCGTACGGCAGCGAAGCGCAAAAACGCGAGTGGCTCCCCCGCATGGCGCGCGGAGAGCTGGTTGGCGCCGTTGCGATGAGCGAACCCGCGGCGGGCTCGGACCTGCAAGGCATTGCAACGACTGCCCGCCGCGACGGTGACCAATACGTCATCAATGGCTCGAAGACGTTCATCACGAACGGCTGGCACGCAGGCCTCGTCTGCCTCGCGGTGAAAACCGATCCGAAAGCGACGGGACCGAAGGCCATTTCACTCATCATGGTTGAAACAAGAGATCTTCCCGGTTACCGCGTCGGCCGTCCGCTCGAGAAGATCGGCATGCATGCGCAGGACACCTGCGAGCTGTTCTTTGACAACGTGCGGGTGCCGGCCGCGAACCTGCTCGGTCCTGCCGAAGGCAAGGGGTCCCTCCAGATCATGGACAAGATGAGCTATGAGCGCCTGGCGATCGGCGTGGCCGCCGTCGCAACCGCAGAGCGAGCCGTCGCCGTCACGACCAAGTACGTGAAAGAGCGCAACGCGTTCGGCAAGCCGCTGATCGACTTTCAGAATACGCGCTTCAAGTTGGCCGAGTGCAAGACTGAAGCGTACATCGCCCGCGTCTTCCTCGACGACTGCGTCGAGCGCTTCGTCGCCGGCGAGCTCGACGCCTTCAGCACCGCCATGGCCAAATATTGGTTGACCGACGCCGAGTGCCGCGTCGTCGATGAATGCCTGCAGCTGCACGGCGGTTATGGCTACTTGGCGGAGTATCCGATCGCCCGCATGTGGACCGACAGCCGTGTGCACCGGATCTACGCCGGCACCAACGAGATCCTGAAGGAGATGATCGCGTCGTCGCTATGAATCAAGACCTCCGCGCGTACAACGACACGGCCTCGCCATACCCGGCCGACAAGACCGTCGTGGAGCTCTTTGAAGCCCAGGTCGCCTGCACGCCAGACGACGACGCCATCCACTACGCCGATCAATCGTTGACGTATCGCGAGCTCAAGGACCGCGCGAACCAGGTGGCAGCGCATCTCGGCGCACGCGGCGTTGGCCCGGACCAGCTCGTGGCGCTGTATATGGACCACTCGATCGACGTGGTGTGCGCCATCCTCGGCGTGCTCAAGACCGGCGCCGCGTACGTGCCCGTCGATCCGGCGTCTCCGAAGGAACGCCTCGCCTTCATGCTGCGGGATATCGCCGCCGCACGCGCCGGCGCGCTGCCTGTCTTGGTGACGCAATCGCATTTGGAAAGCAGCGTTCCGCGGAGCGCCGCGCGCGTCATGACGTTGGACGCCGACCTCGCGCCGATCACGGGATTACCGGTGGTGAATCCCGGGCGGCCTACCGCCCCCGACAGTCTCGCCTACGTCATTTACACGTCGGGCTCCACCGGCACACCCAAGGGTGTGATGATCGAGCACCGCAGCCTGGTGAATTACATCTGGTGGGCCAAGGAGCGGTACAGCCGCGGCGAACGCCTGGCCTGGCCGCTGTTCTCCTCGCTGGCGTTCGATCTCACGGTGACATCGATCTTCACCCCGCTCATTTCGGGTGGTCGTATCGTGGTCGTCCGGGAGGACCCCGGAATGCCTGGCATGGCGATCTTCAAAGTCATCGAGAGCGGTGCGGTCGATATCGTAAAGCTCACGCCCGCGCATCTCGCGATGATCAAAGACATGAATCTCGGCGCCACCAGGATTCGCAAGCTCATCGTAGGCGGCGAGGATTTCAAAACTGCGCTGGCGCGCGAGATCACCGATAACTTCGGCCGCCCCGTCGATATCTACAACGAATATGGTCCGACCGAGGCCACGGTCGGTTGCATGATTCACCGCTACGACGTGGAAAAGGATCTCGCCCTCTCGGTGCCGATCGGAACTCCCGCTGCCAATACCGGCATCTACATCCTCGACGAGCAGCTTCGTCCCGTGCCCAGCGGCGTCATCGGTGAGATGTACCTCGCGGGAGATGGACTGGCGCGGGGCTACCTCAATCGTCCGGACCTCACCGCGCAGAGATTCCTGACCGCGGGTGATCCGAGACAGAAGGACCCGGCGGCGCCGCTCCGCTTGTACAAGAGCGGCGACCTCGCGCGCTGGGGCATCGATGGCCGGATGGAATTCCTTGGCCGCGCGGATCACCAGGTGAAGGTCGCCGGCGCGCGCATCGAGCTGGGCGAGATCGAGGCCCGGTTGCTGGAGCACGCCGACGTGCGCGAGTGCGTGGTTGATATCGTCAATCCCCTCGCCATGCGGGCGGCGAAACGATTGACCTACTGCACGCGGTGCGGTCTCGCGTCCAACGTACCGGGGACGAGTTACGACGCGACGGGGGTGTGCAATGTGTGCCGCGGCCTGGACACCTACGTCGCTAAGGCGCAGGCGTATTTCAAGTCGCCCGATGAGCTTAAAGCACTCGTTGCGCAGATGAAGGCGACACGAACCGGGGGAGGGGAGTACGACTGTCTGGTGTTGTTAAGCGGCGGCAAGGACAGCACGTACATGTTGTATCAGCTCTGCGACCTCGGACTGAAGCCGCTGGTCTTCACGTTGGATAATGGCTTCATCTCGGACGAGGCGAAGGCCAACATCCGCCGGGTCGTGGACTCGCTGGGCGTGGACCTGATTATGGGTGGTACGCCGCACATGAACGAGATCTTCGTCGACAGCCTCAAGCGCTTCGCGAACGTCTGCAATGGCTGCTTCAAGACCATCTACACCCTGGCCACCAACCTCGCTCAGCAGAAAGGCATCCGCTACATCGTCACCGGACTATCGCGCGGGCAGTTCTTCGAGACTCGCCTGACCGAAGAGGTGTTCCAGCGGGAGGATTTCGACGTCGCCAAGCTGGACGACCTCGTGCTCGAGGCACGCAAGGCCTACCACCGGCGCGAGGATGCGGTCTCGTGTCACCTCGAGGTGGACATCTTCCGTGACGATGGCGTGTTCCGCGACATCCAGTTTGTCGACTTCTATCGGTATTGGAGCGTGCCGCTGGCGGAGCTGCACACCTATTTGCGACAGCGCACACCCTGGCTCCGTCCCTCCGATACGGGCCGGTCCACCAACTGCCTCATCAACGATGTCGGCATCTACGTCCACAAGAAGCAGCGTGGGTTCCACAACTACTCGCTGCCCTACAGCTGGGACGTGCGCCTCGGGCAAAAAACCCGCGCTGAGGCAATGGCAGAGCTCGAGGATGAAATTGACGAATCGCGGGTTCAGCAGATCCTGCGGCAGATCGGTTACTCCGAGCCGGCGCAAACGACCGAGACCAGCATCAACCGCCTGGCGGCGTACTACGTAAGCGAGACGGCGCTGACCGCGGCGGAGCTGCGCGCCCATCTCGCGACGTGGTTACCGGATTACATGCTTCCCACGTACTTCATCCGGTTGGACAGGTTGCCGCTCACGTCCAACGGCAAAGTCGATCGCCTAGCTCTCCCGGCACTCGCGCATGAGAACATCCAGCCGGCGCACGAGGTCGTCGGGCCGCGCACGGAGACCGAGAAGGCACTCGCCGCGATGTGGCGCGAATTGCTCGTCGTGGAGAGCATCGGCATCAACGACGATTTCTTCGACTTGGGGGGACAGTCGCTCGTCGCGATCAAGGCTTTGTCGCGCATCCGGGATACCTTCGGGGTGGATCTGCCGCTCCGCAACCTGTTCGAGCGGCCGACGATCGCCGGGCTGGCCGAGGTCATCGAGCAGCTGGCCTGGGTCGCGAAGGCGAACGCGCCGGCCGCCGACGCCGTCGAGCGAGAGGAGTTCGCGCTGTGATCGTGCCGGCCTTTCTCGAGGAGCTGCGGAGCCGCGACATCCGGGTCTGGGCGGACGGCGACCAGCTGCGGTGCACTGCCCCCACCGGTGTGCTGACGCCCGAGCTGCGCCACCAGCTGCGCGAGCGCAAGGCTGATATTGTGGAATTCCTCCGCTCGGTCGAGACGCTCACCCAGCAAGAGCGGGCCATCGTGCCGCTGCAGCCGCACGGCATGCGCGCTCCCATCTTTGGCGTGCCGGGACACAGCGGCGACGTCTTCTGCTACCGTCTCCTCGCGCAGCACTTGGGGGACGATCAGCCGTTCTTCGGACTGCAGCCTCCGGGTGTCGATGGTCAGAGCGAGCCCCTGACGCGCGTTGAGGATCTGGCTGCCTACTTCGCCGCCCAGATCCGGGCCTATCGGCCCGACGATTCGTACGTCATCGCCGGCTATTGTGCGGGAGGGACGATCGCGTTCGAGCTTGCGCGACAACTGCTGCAGCACGGCGCGGCCATTCGCTTCGTCGCCCTGTTCACGAGTCCGTATCCAACCTCGTATCGGCGGCTGCCGCAACTCGGACAGCGCATCGCGGGTGAGGTGGAAAGTGTACGCGAGCACGCCCGTGTGCTGCTGTCGCTTTCAAATGGGGAGCGCCGCCGGTACATCACCCAGAGACTGCGCGACCGCAAAGCGCGGCGGAACGCCCCTCCCGCCCCGCCGGATCCCGTGGAGGTGCTCCGCGCGAAGGTTCAGGCGGCCACGATCGTGGGGCTGCGTCGTTACACACCGCGCCATTTCGACGGCCGTCTCAGCTTGTTTCTCCCCAACAAGGGATGGCTGCGCCCGGGCAGCCCGATGCTTCGCTGGAAACGGGTAGCGCGCGAAACGGAGAAGCACGTCGGGCCGGACGGCTGCGACGGTGACCACATGCTCCTGGAATCCCACGTCCATGTCTTTGCTGACCTCTTCCGCGCAAGTCTTATGCGAGGGTGTGCTGCCATCTAGCGGGAAGAACTGAAAATCCGCGTGTCGGCAGTTCGATTCTGCCCCTGGCTACTTAGACTTACACGACCGCCTCGCCGCAATTCTCACCGTCTGTTACGTCGTTTGGTGGCCTAGATGGCATAGCGAGCGATGAGAACCGGGATGTGTTTCGTCTTGTAGATCGTTACGTTTCGGGACACCAATATGTCAGTGATGAAACCTCCCTTCGGATCTTCCACCGATCTGAGCCAAGCGCGGGACCGGCTGGCCGGTGTCGCCTTCGAGGCCATCTGGGAGCGCGATCTCGACAACGACGCGCTGAGCTGGGATGAAAACCTGGAGTCGATCTTCGGGTACCGGCGCGACGAAGTCGCGAGCCACCTCGGGTGGTGGCGCGAGCGGGTCCATCCGGACGACCTCGCGCGCGTCGAGCAGACCGCCGCGGACGCCATCCGCGGCGACGCCCCGGGATGGTCCAACGAGTACCGCTTCCGCCGCAAAGACGGCTCGTGGGCCTGGGTGGCGTCGCGCTGCGTCATCGAGCGCGATGCCGAGGGCCGGGCTCGGCGCGCGGTCGGCGCGATGATCGACATCAGCAAGCTCAAGGAAGCCGAGTCGCAGCTGCGACAGGTGCTCGACACCCTCCCCGTTGGGGTGGCGGTGGTCGATCGCGCCGGCGACGTGGTACTGCACAACCCGGCCTCCAGCCGGATTTGGGGGCGCCTGATCGTGCCGGGACAGGAACGGTATGCCAAGAGTGAGGGCTTTTGGCACGGCTCGGGGAAGGCGATCGGCCCCGAGGAATGGGCGTCGCGGCGCGCGATCGCGGAGGGGGAAATCAGCCGCGATGAGCTGATCGACATCAACACGTTCGACGGCCAGCGGCGGACGATCGAGAATTACGCGGCACCCATGCGGGATGGCGCCGGCAATATCACGGGCGCCGTTGTGGTCAACGACGACGTGACCGACCAGGTGCGTGCCGAGGAAGCGCTGCGCAAGACCGAGCGCCTGCTGGTCGAGGCGGAGACGCTGGGACAGACCGGAAGCTGGGAGCAAGACCTCATCAGCGGAGCGATCGTCAACACGGAAGCGAATCGGCGCCTCTTCTTTGGCGACGACGCGAGCAAAGGTGCTCGACTCGAGGATTACGTCGACGTCCTCCACCCCGACGATCGGGCGTGGGTGACGGAGCGCCGCGGACAGCTGCTCGCGGGCACGGGGTCGGGAGACATCGCGTACCGCGTCGTCCGGCCCGATGGCAGCCTGCACTGGATCTTCGGCCGCGCCACGGTGGTCCGCGACGAGTCAGGCCGGCCGCTCCGCGTGTACGGCACCAATGCGAATATCACCGAGCGCAAGCGCGCCGAGGAGGAGCTCGCTCGGCGCACGCTGCAGCTCGAGGCGTTGTCGCGGCGGCTAATCGAGGCGCAGGAAGCAGAGCGCCGCGCGGTCGCGCGCGAGCTCCACGACGACTTTGGGCAGGTGCTCACCGCGCTCAAGCTCAACCTTCAGGCCCAGGGTCGTGGTGATGCCGAGAGCATCGCGTTGGTGGACGGCGCGATCGCGCGGATGCGCGAGCTGGCGCAGGACCTGCGCCCGCCGCTGCTCGATGAGCTCGGGCTCGAGGCGTCGCTGCGGTGGTACGTGGAGCGGGAGGCCAAACGGGCCGGGCTCGCCAGCCGCCTCGCCCTCGCGCCGCTCGCGCAGCGGCCGCCGGCGGCGGTGGAGACGACCTGCTTCCGTGTCGCGCAGGAGGCACTCACGAACGTCATCCGCCACGCGCAGGCACATGTCGTTGACGTCGAGCTCAGCGCGGCCAGCGGAACGCTGCAACTCGTGGTGCACGACGATGGCCGCGGCTTCGATGTCTCCGCCGCACGCAAGCGCGCCGCGCACGGCGGGAGCCAGGGCCTGCTGAGCATGCAGGAGCGCGTCGCACTCGCCGGCGGCGACCTCGAGATCGACTCGGCACCCGGCCGGGGAACGACCGTTCGCGCGCGCCTACCACTGACCGCGGGCAGCGACACATGAGCACGCTGCGACTCCTGCTCGCGGACGATCATGCCCTGGTGCGCGCGGGGATGCTCGCGCTCCTGAGCGAGCTGCCCGGCGTCACGGTGGTGGCGGAAACCGGCGACGGCCGCGAAGCGCTGCGGCTCATCCGTGAGCGCAAACCCGACATCGCGCTGCTCGACATCTCCATGCCGGGACTCAACGGCCTGGAGGTGGCCGCCCGGGTGGCACAGGAACACCCGGCTACGCGCGTCATCATCGTCTCCATGCACGGCGACGACGAATCGGTGCGGCGCGCGCTGGTGGACGGCGCGGCAGGCTATCTGCTCAAGAATTCCGATCGTAGCGAGCTCGAGCTGGCGTTGAACACGGTTGCGCGTGGCGATACATGGCTCAGCCCGTCACTCACCAAGCGTGTCGTCGCGGCGTATGCGCTGGGCGCCCGCGCAGCTCCCGACGGACCATTCGAAGTACTCACCCCGCGCCAGCGCGAGGTGCTGCAGCTCGTCGCCGAGGGGCATTCCAACAAGGAGATCGCGAGCCGCCTCCAGGTGGCGCTGAAGACCGTCGAGACGCACCGCACCGAGCTCATGGAGCGCCTCGGCATTCATGGCGTGGCGGGGCTGGTGCGCTACGCCATCCAGGTGGGGCTCGTCCATCCCGATTCCTAGGTAGTCCTCCTCCCCAATCTCCGGTCCTTTCCCGACTTCGCCCTCCGGTCCTAGCTGCTAGGCTGAGACCGAGAGGCTCGACCGGAGACACGAATTGGAAGGGAATGTCCGCATCCTCCTGTTGGAGGACGTGTGGGCCGATGCTGAGCTGGTGAAGGTCGAGCTGCGCAAGGCGGGCCTGCAGTTCACGGCGCGACGGGTCACGACACAACCGGAGTTCGAGCGCGCCCTGCGCGAGTTTCGCCCCGATCTCATCATTGCCGACCACAATCTCCCGCAATTCAACGGCGCTGCCGCGCTGGCACTCGCGCGGCAGATGGCGCTGGCGGCGCCGTTCATTCTGCTCACCGGCTCGCTCGATGAGGAAAGCGCCGTCGAGTACATGAAGGCGGGAGCGACGGACTACATCCTGAAGGACCGGCTCGCCCGCCTGGGGCCGGCGGTCCGCGCCGCGCTCGACCGCAAGCGGATGAAGCAGCAGCTGGACGAGCGCGAGGAGTACTTCCGGTCGTTGATCGAGCAGGCCATGGACATCATCGCGGTGCTCGACCCCGAGGGGGCGCTTCGCTATGCGAGCCCCTCGGTGTTGCCACTGCTCGGCTACGCTCCCGAAGATCTTGTGGGGCTGTCGATCTTCGCGCTGGTGCACCCCGACGATGTCGATGAGACGCTGCGTGTTTTCAGCGAGGGCGTAGCGACGGGTCAGGGCGGCCGGCTCCTCGAGCTGCGCGTGCGCCATAAAGACGGGACGTTCCGCCACCTCGAAGCCATCGGCCGCTATCTCCTGGACGATCCCCTGGTGAAGGGCGTCGTCATCAACGCTCGGGACGTCACGGAGCGCCGCGTACTCGAGCGGCAGTTCCTCCAGGTGCAGAAAATGGAAGCGGTGGGGCGTCTGGCGGGCGGCGTGGCGCATGATTTCAACAACCTGCTGACTGCGATTCTGGGCTACGCGGACCTGCTGCTCGATGGCCTGCCGACGCTCTCGCCGCTGCGACCGGACCTCGAGGAAATCCGCAAAGCGGCCAATCGCGCCGGCGCGCTCACGCGCCAGCTCCTGGCGTTCAGCCGCAAGCAGGTGCTGGAGATGCGCGTGCTCGACCTCAACGAGCTGGTCGCCGACATGGACAAGATGCTGCGGCGGCTCTTGGGAGAGGACATCGACGTGCTGACGAAACTCGGGTCCACGCTGGGAGCCGTGCGGGCGGACGCGGGCCAGCTGGAACAGGTGATCGTCAATCTCGCGGTGAATGCGCGGGACGCGATGCCCGAAGGTGGGCGGCTCACGATCGAGACACGCAACGCCGAGCTCGATGACTCGTACGTGCGCGAGCACGTGCCGGTGCAACCTGGCCGTTACGTCATGCTCGCGGTCAGCGATACGGGAATCGGGATGTCGGCCGAGACGATGTCGCACGTGTTCGAGCCGTTTTTCACGACCAAGGAGGCAGGCAAGGGCACCGGTCTTGGCCTGGCGACCGTGTATGGGATTGTGAAGCAGAGCGGCGGCTACGTGTGGTGTTATAGCGAGCGTGGCGAGGGGACCACGTTCAAGGTGTACTTGCCGCGTGTTGATGCTCCCGTCGACCAATTCCCGGCACGCGCTGCCCTCCCGCGGACGCTGGGTTCGGAGACGATCCTGCTGGTGGAGGACGAAGTGGGTTTGCGCGCGCTCACCCGGCGCTTACTCGAGAAGCATGGCTACATGGTGCTCGAGGCGGGGACCGCGGACGCGGCGCTCGCGCTCGCGCGGGAGCACGTCGGTCCCATCCACCTGCTGCTCGCCGACGTGGTGTTGCCCGGGGCCAGCGGCCCGACCCTGGCCGGCGAGCTGGTGTCACGGCGTACCGACCTCAAGGTCTTGTTCATGTCCGGCTACACGGAGGATGCGATTGTGCATCGCGGCGTGCTCGCGCGGAATACGGCGTTCATCAACAAGCCATTCTCGGGCGACAACCTCGCCGCGAAGGTGCGGGAGGTTCTAGACGGCTCGTGAGTCAGTCCAGCCCCCGATCGCGCAGTCGGATCACCTCGTCGAGCGAGGGGTTGCCGTATCCGCGAGCCTTCACACGCTGGATGAATCCTCTGGTCACGCCGTGGTCGCGGGCCCGGCGAAGCTCCTGCAGGGACAGCCGCTCGTACCCTGCCTCCTTGAGCGACACGATGTAGGAGGCATCGACGCCGTGGTCGCGCGCCTCGACCAGTTCCTCGAGGTTCGAGGGCGCGTAGCCCAGCTCTTTCATGTCCGCGATGTACTCCCCGTCGACGCCGTGATCCCGCAGGCGCACGAGGTCCTCCGCGCCCAGGTTCTTGTAACCCGCGCTATTCAGTGACTCGATGAACTCCGGATCCACACCGTGATCGCGCATCCGGACCAGACTCTCCGAATCCCTGAGGTGGTATCCCCTAGCCCCGATGTCCCGGACATACTCCAGGTCCACGCCGTGCGTCGCCATCCGCGTGAGATCCCGCGCGGTGGGGCGGTCATACTTCTGCCGCGCCAGCTCGTCCACGAGATCCAGTCCCACTCCCGCCATCGTCATCTGGAACTGCTCCCAAGCCGTCGGGGGGGCCCCGTTGATGCCGCGTTTGGCCAGCTCGGCCACGAAATCGGGATTCGGCTGATAGGTGAAGTGGCCCGAGCCCTTGCCATCGTCGAACCAGCCTTCACAGGTGAGCGTGCCGGCGGACCGCACGATCTTGAAGTGCACCGCAGCTCCGGATCCGCCCATGTCCGCCGCGGAGAGGCCCACCAGCTGGCTCAGGGGCACGTCATCCTGGCTGTTCCAGTTATCCGAGTACCGCCGCTCGCCGTAACGGATGGTGAGCCGGACGATGCCCGGACGCTCACCCGGCTCGATCAACCACTGCCCGCCGGACGGGACCGCGTGTTGGGCTGACAGTACTGGAGCTGCGAGGAAACTGGTCAGGAGAAGGACGGCGAACCGCATAGGGACTCCCGAAGTGGATTTAGGAAGTTGGATGGGAAGCGCGCCCCGAGGGTTGCAGGGAGCCCCGCCGCACCAGGAACGCGACCGAAGCCGCGGCCATGACTCCTCCCGTGAGCAGCCACGCCTGCGCCGTGGCCCGCGCCAGTAATGCCACGATCAAGCCCGCCGCCACCCACGGCACAACCTGCCCCGCCGGCATGACGAACGGCTTGTCGGCCGCGCCCGCGTCGAGCCGCCGCAGCCTCCACACGCCCAGGCAGCACGCCAGGTACACGAGCAGGATCGCTACGTTCGCCATGATCGCGAGTTTGACGTACGTGCCGGTGATGGCGATGGCGCACACGATCACCCCCTGGATCGCGATGGCAACGTACGGGGTGTGGTGTTCCGGGTGCACTGCCGCGAGCGGCCGGGGCAGGTAGCGGTCCACCGCGAGGGCGAAGAGCGTCCGCGGTGTGGAGAGCATCGTGGCCGTCATGAAGCCGAAAGTCGAGACGATCATCGCGATGAGGATCAGCGTAGAGCCGGTCGGTCCGGCGATTTGCACGGCCGCCGCAGCGAGCGGGGCCTTGGCCGTCTCGGGGGCGGCGAGGGCGCTGCCGAGGATGCCCTGGGCGACGAGCTGAACGGAGATGTACAGCACCCCCACGCCCGTCACTGCGAGGGCGATCGCCCGCGGCACGGCGCGGGCCGCATCGCGTACCTCGCCGCTCACTTGCAGCGCGGATTCCATTCCAAAGAACGCAAACATCAGGAGCAGCCCGGATTCTCCCAGGCGTGAGAGCGAGGGGAATGATCCCAACGCGAGATTGTCTGCCCGGACGTGCGGCAGGCCGAGCGCCACGAACGCGATGAGCGGGACGACCTTCGCGACCGTCGCGATGGAGCTCACGTGCGATCCCAGCGCAGCACCGCGGATGTTCACGACCGCAAGGCCGGCAATCACTGCTACGAGGAGGATGGCGCGCGGTAGCGGGCCGCCGAGGCCCGGTAGCAACCCGCCGACCGCATCGGCGAATACGGTGGAGACTGCGCCCATCGCGAGCGTGATGCCGAGCCAGAGCAGCACGCCGCACAGATATCCGGCGTAGGGGCCGAGCGCGGTCCCGACATACGCGTACGGGCCGCCGCTCTGTGGGACTCGGCTCCCGGCCTCTGCGATGCAGAGGGCAACGAGCGCCGTCGCGACGGCGCACACGAGGTAGGCCAGGGGAGCCGCGGCACCGAGGCCGGCGGCCATGTGCGCGGGGAGCACGAAGATCGCCGCGCCGACGGTGATATTGAAAATGGCGGCGGCGAGCCCGCGCACGCCGATGACTCGGCGCAGCGCTGGTTCGGCGGCGGCAGGGACCGGTGCGGCCATGCCACCAAGGTATAGAAAGGGAGGTCCTTCGCTACGCGCTCCTCTCCTCTCTTCCTACCTTGCAAGAGCGAGCGAGCCTGTCATCCCTTCGCTGCGCTCAGGGCAGGCTCTGAGCGCCGCAGGCGCGAAGGACCTGCTTTTCGGACCCATCACAAGCAGGTCCTTCGCTCGCGCGTGCGCGCTCGCTCAGGATGACAACGCTACGCGCTTGCTTACAAAAAGGGGTTAGGAGGAAGAAGAAGCCTGCTTTTTAGGTGTCAGCTCCCCGGCATGAACGCGCAGCCGGCATTCTGCGCGCGAATCAACGCGTAGACGCCCGAGGGGACGACGATCGCTCCTGGGACCAGGTTCGTCCGAACCTCTTGCTGCACTTCTTCGACATTGCGGTTCGCTTGCTCAGCGAACCGGCGCCCCATGTTTCCCAATGAGATGTTGCAGACCAGACTGATCATCCCGCGTTTGTGCAGCGTCTCGATCTTGGTCGCCGCGTTTCCAGCGGATCGTCCCGCGGGCCAAAAGACGTTGCGGCGTGCGGCGGTCCCGGTATCGCGATCGTCGGTCTTCGTCTCCTTGCCCAGCTCATAGCGATCCCACAGATGGTCGTTTAGCGCCATCGGCGTGCCGAGCCGACGGAAGACGACGACCGGAATTGTCTCGGCGTCCGTGGTGTTATGGACCTCATGATACTGGTCGAAGAACGTCGACGCGTAGCTGAAGACTCCGCCATCATCGATCACGTTCGCGTTGAACACGACGCGGTAGCGCGCTTTCGCGAGACGATCGAGCCATGACGTATCCCAGTTGGACTGCTGCGGAGCAGATTCAGCCCGGAGCTCGGCCGCATCCATGGCGAGGGCCGCTGCGGCGAGTCCCAGTTGTGAGAGAAAGTCTCTGCGTCGCGGCATGGGGGGCTTTGGGTTGGAGGTGTTTTTAAGCTAACGTGATCAACCATGTCCGCTCATAGCTTTGTTGCCTTCATTTTTTGCGTCGCCGCGCCGGCGATGGCGCAGACGCTCCCCTTTGTCCCTGCGCGTCCCGTCCTGATTCGCGGTGCCATCGTTGTGGACGGAACAGGCGGCCCCAGTCGAATCGCGGACGTCCGAGTCGCCGGAGGCAGGATCCAGCAGGTTGGGCAACTCACGCCGAGCCCCCGCGATTCCGTCGTGGAAGCGCGCGGCCTCGTGCTCGCTCCGGGGTTCATCGACACGCACAGCCATCATGACCGGGGACTGGGCACTGAGCGCACCGCACTCGCCGCCGTGAGCCAGGGCATCACGACCATCGTCGTCGGCCAGGACGGATGGTCGAACTTCCCACTCGCCGACTGGTTCGCCCAGATGGAGCAGCGACCGGCGGCGGTGAACGTAGCGTCCTACGTGGGTCACGGCCGGCTGCGCGCCGCGATTCTTGGAGACGACTTCAAGCGGCAGGCGACACCCGCCGAGGTGCGGCACATGGCCGCGCTGCTCGACGGAGAGATGGCGGCTGGCGCGCTCGGTCTCTCGAGCGGCCTGGAGTATGACCCGGGGATCTATTCCGCGACGGACGAGCTCGTCGCGCTGGCGCGCGTCGCCGCCCGTCACGGCGGCCGCTACATCAGCCACGTCCGGAGCGAGGACCGCCACTTCTGGGCGGCGATCGACGAGCTGATCACGATTGGCCGGCGGGGCGGGCTCCCGGTTCAGCTCTCGCACGCGAAGCTGGCGATGCGAAGCGTGTGGGGCCGCGCCGACAGTCTCATCGGGATCCTTGATCGTGCGAGGGCGTCAGGCGTCCGCGTCACGCTCGACATCTATCCCTACACCTATTGGCAGTCGACGCTGACTGTGTTGTTTCCGGAGCGCAATTTCACGGACACCGCGGCCGCGCGGTTTGCGCTGACCGAAGTCACGACGCCGGACAGCGCCATCCTTGGCGATTTCGAGCTGGACACGACACTTGCGGGGAAGAGCATCGCTGAGATCTCGGCGCTGCGTCACACCGACCCCGCGGTCACCCTCATGGACCTGATTGCCGAAGCAGCGAAACCCAAGCCGGGCGGCGGAAGCTACGACGAGAGCGTCGTCGCGGTGAGCATGGTGCAACCGGACATCGACCGGTTGTGGCGCTGGCCGTTTGCCAACGTGTGCAGCGACGGTGCGCTGCAGGGCGCGCACCCCAGAGGCTTCGGCGCCTTTCCCCGGTTCTTCCGGATGGCGGTGCGGGAGCGCCATCTCCTTTCGCTCGAGGAGGCCGTGCGTCGGATGACTTCACTCGCCGCCGCGAACGTCGGCATCACGAACCGTGGTCGAATCGCTCCAGGGATGTTTGCCGATCTCGTGCTCCTCGACACGGCTTCGCTAGCGGACCGGGCCACTCCCAAGGAACCGCACCTCACCGCGACCGGCGCACGCGCGGTTTGGGTGAATGGCCTGCTGGTCTACAATGGGGCTGCGACCGGCGCGTTTCCCGGACACGTGATCCGTCGGCGCTGATCCCTTCAACTGGCCGCGGCAATCAACTCGGAGAACTTCTCGAGGTCGATGTTGCCGCCCGAGACAATGGCGACGATCGGGCCCGGACCGGCCTTGCCCGTAAGCGCAGCCGCTAGGCCGAGCGCACCAGCTCCCTCGGCGATGACGCGGGCCTTCTCCGCCATGAGCCGCATGGCGCGTTTCACCTCCTCCAGGCTTACCACGATGGAGCCGTCCACGACCGGCCGCATGCGCTGCCACATGCGCGGAAACACACTCTTGCCGCCCGCGCCGTCCACGAACGTGGCTTTCCAGTCCAGGAACACCTGCGCCGAGCCTTTCGCAAACGAGAGCGCCGCGGGCGCGGCGGTCTCCGGCTCGGCGCCCCACACTTTGATCTCAGGGCGCAACGCTTTCACGGCACTGGCCACGCCCGTGACCAGGCCGCCACCGCCGATCGCGGCAATGATGGCGACGGTGTCCGGCGCATCCTCGAGAATCTCGAGGCCCATCGTCGCGTGACCGGCTATGAAGTTTTGATCGTCGAACGGATGGATGAAGGTCCCCTCGACGCCGGGATACGAGCGGTCATCGAGCGCCTGCCAGGCGACCGCGTACGGGACGAGCACGAGCTTCGCGCCCAACGCGCGCATGCGCTCGAGCTTCGCGGCGGGCGCCGTCTCGATCGCGACGACCGTGCACGGCACGCCCGCTGCCCGCGCGGCGTACGCGACACCCTGCCCGGCATTCCCGGCGCTGATCGTCCAGACGCCGCGCCGGCGCTCGGCATCGGACAACAGAGCAACCGCGTTGGCAGCGCCGCGCAGTTTGTAGGCGTTGATCGGTTGGAGGTTCTCGAGCTTCAGCCGCACGTCCGGGAACCCCGACCCCAGTTCCAGCCGGACCAACGGTGTGCGAACGATCGTTGCGGCGATGCGCTTCCGAGCGTCCCGGATCTCATCCAAGACGATGGGGCGCACCGGTTCAAGGGCCCTCGTCATCTAGCCCCCAGAACCAGCGCCGCGGCCGCCACGTCTTCGACCGCGACACCGACCGACTTGAACAACGTGATCTCTTGTGCGTTACGCCTGCCGGGATCCGCACCGGCCACGACGGCGCCGATTTCCACGACCTCGCTCTGTGCCGCGATGACGTCGCCTGATTCACGCAGTGCTGCCTCGCGGGAGTCGACGAAGACGCGGGCCGTGGTGACGAGATCGTCGTCCAGCTCGCGCCAGTCGGGGCGGGTTGCGCCGATCGCATTGATATGCGTCCCGGGAGAGAGCCAGCGTCCCTGCAGGATGGGCGTCGTCGAGCTCGCCGCGACTACAACCACGTCTGCGCTGCGCACGGCATCCGCCGCCGTCGCCACGGCCTTCACGCCATGCCGCTCGGCAAACGCCGGCGCATTTCGAGGACTCCACACACGCACTTCCTTAAATGAACGGACGTGACGCAGCGCGGCGAGGTGACTCTTCGCCTGCACCCCGGATCCGAGGATCGCAAGCACCGACGCATCCGCCCGGGCGAGCCGCTCAGTCGCGACCGCCGATGCCGCGGCGGTCCGCATCTCGGTGATGAGCCGGCCGTCCATCATGGCGAGCGGCTCGCCCGTCTCGGCCTTGAACAGCACGATAACGGCATGATGCGTGTGAATCCCGACGTTCTGAGGATAGAACGTGACGAGCTTGGCCCCCAGAGCGCCCGCGTACGCCGGCATGACGGCCAAGAATCCGTGATGGGGAGCGACCGGAAGCACGGTGCGTACCGGCTGCACGACGTTGCCCGAGGACAACGCCGCGAGCGCCTGCGCGATGGCGGGAATGAGGTCCTGGTAATGGAGCCGTTGCTGCACAGCCCGCTCGTCGAGGACGACGATGTCGCTTGCAGGAGAAACGGTCACGAGTTTCAGAATTGACACTAGCTCCAAACAGCGGGCAAGTAGCTACTCGAGCAGCGCCTGCACTTCAGCAGCCGCCGCAATCCGGCGGTCGACGTGGTCCCCGATCGCCCTGGCGCGCTCGAGGACGAGCGTCAGATCGGAGGGCGACCCCACGCCGGACTGCCGCTTCACGAGGGCAAGGCGCAGGTGTTCGAGCGCGGCCACGGCTTCGGTGAGCGATTCACCCGTGTCGCCCCGTGCCCGCAGTGCCTCTGCCCCAGTCTCCAAGCGCTCGAGCACGGCCGGGAGGTCTCGCGCCTGCCGCCGCTCCGCGTCCGGCAGCGCCTTATATGCGGCGAGCGCCGAGCGTCCGAGCACGAGCTCGGTCCGCTCGACGGAGGGCAGGGCCGGGCGTGCGGCGGTCTTGAGACCCCACCCAGCGAGCCAGAAGAACGAGCGTCCGGCTCTTCCGGCCCAGATCCGATACCACAACGAGTCCAGCCGCAGGAACCAGCGGCGCCGCTTGATGACTTCGTCCTCCTCCTGCTGCACTTGCCGTTCGGCAAGCAGGGCCGCCCGAATGTCGCCGAAGGTGTAGCCATCCTTCAGGAGTCGGCGCGCCACCACGACCAGTTGAAAGAGGAGGATCGCACCGATCAGCCCTGTCCCTCTCCCAGCGAGCACCGACGTCAACAGGACCAGGGTCGAGACTTGCGCGTTCCGCACGAAGGCGCGCAGCAGCGGTGGGGCGCGAAAGTCCCGCCCCCGCACTTCCCCCGCGACCCGCGCGAGATCGTCGGCGGTTTGGAACCGCTCAGGCGCTGCTTTGCGGAGCAAGCGGTCGACCACGGCCGCAAGTTTGGTGGGCACCTCGGGACGGAGCGTCTGGACCAGGGGGGCGGGCTCGTAGACGTGTTTCGTGATGATCGCGGGTACGTTTGCAGCCTCGAATGGTGCCCGGCCGGTGAGGGCGTAGAAGAACGTCGCGCCCAGGGAGTAGAGGTCGCTGCGCGCGTCCACCGGCTCGCCGCACGCCTGCTCGGGGCTCATGTAGCGCGCGGTCCCGGTGACGGCGCCGCCCGCGGTTTCGGCCGCCCGTCTGCCCAGGGCGATCCCGAAGTCGGTGACGACCGCGCGCTCGGTCGCGCGCTCGATCATGATGTTGTCAGGCTTCACGTCGCGGTGAATCACGCCGCGCTGATGCGCGGCGCCGAGCGCCCACGCCACTTCCTGCAGCAGTTTCGTCGCCAGGCGCGGCGGGAGCGGGCCGGCCCGTTGCACCCGATCGCGCAGCGTCTCGCCGTCCACGAAGCCCATCACGAAGAACACGAGATCACCGTGTGCCTCGACGAGGTGAATCGGCACGATATTGGGATGCGAGAGGCCGGCGGCGGTCCGCGCCTCTTGGAGAAACCGGTCCCGCTCGTCGGGGCGCGTCGCGAGGTGCGGCGGGAGCAGCTTGATCGCCACCGGGCGGTCGAGCGCCACATCACGGGCGAGCAGCACGATCCCCATACCGCCTCGCCCGAGCTCGCGCTCGATCGAATAGCGGCCGGCGAGCAGCTCCTGCAGGGCGAGGAACTCGGCGCTGATCGACGCGGTCATGGGTGTCTCGTCCTAAAGCGAGAACCGAGCCCTGAACGTCTGCCCGTACGTCGTCGGCGTCCCGTCGTAGTTCGCGATCAGGTCGAGCGCATTTCCCCACACGTCCCACGACCAGGCGAGATAACTCCCTTGCCGCGCGTCCATCCAATCCATCAGCGCCGTGACAAAGGCGCTGCCACGATCGTTCTGCCCCAGCTCGCCGAGCACCAGCGGAACGCGCTGCGCCACCTGAGCGGCGTCGCGGTCCCAACATGCTTGGGTGTTGCACCAACTGAAATTGTAGATGTGCCATGAGGCCGCGGTGTTGTTGAGCGAGTCGGTGGGTCTGGACGCGAGCCAGCTCGAGAGGGTCGCGGAGTACTGCACACCTCCGAGCATGATGACGTTCTTCGCGCCGGCGCGACGCACCGCGTTCACGAGCTCCTGCATTCCGGCCGCCTGGTAGCTCATGCCTGTGCACGTGCCGCCATCCCGCCAGCAGCGCCACGCCTCCGGGGTGTCGGAGTTGTTGTCGGGAAACGGCTCGTTGAACAGGTCGAAGATCACCCGGCTGTTGCTGGCGTACGCCGCGGCAACCTCGCTCCAGAATTGCGGCGTGTGGTCCCGATTGGGCATCGGTGCCTGACCCAGCGCGATGGCCGTTCCGGCGGCGCTCCAATGCAGATCGAGGATGACAACCATGCCGGCGCGATTTAGCAGCGCCACATAATCGCTGATCGCTCGGCGATAGTTGTCTCCCGAGTACGCGGGCGCCACGCCGTTGATGGCGAGCCAACACGTCTCGTTAAGGGGCACGCGAACCGCATTGACGTTCCACGACTTGATCGCCTGTACCGACGCCGAGTCGGACGGGCCGTCGAAGAACCCCCACCCCTGCGCGCAGGCGTATTCGGCGCCGGAACGATTCACCCCCCCGAGCCGGACGACCCGTCCCGCCGTGTCGACCAGCTGCGTGCCTTGAACGTGGAGGGCTGGCGCGTCGCTCCATACCCCCGGTGTGGGCGACTTACTGCCCACCGCGTTGGTACACGCGGCCAGCAGTCCAGTCGCCAGCAGTGCCCCACGAGCAATCTTCATAGGCGGCGCCTCGCGTTTCACAACGTGCCGTGTAAGGAAGCCGTAAGGGGCATAGGCTAACTTTGTACGAGGCAATGGTGGCGTCCAGGTCTCTCCTCCTCGCGCACGCGATCCTGTTGATCCTCGCGACCCAGTCCGTGGCGGCCGCGCAGGGCAGCGGCGAAATCCGCGGCCGCGTGGTGAATGCCGCGAGCAGGACGCCGATCGGCATCGCCACGGTGGAAGTGATGGACTCCGCCGGTGGAGTGCGAGCCCACGCGTCCACCGATGCGGACGGCAGCTTCCGCATTGAGGGCCTTCTTCCCGCCCGCTATCGGGTCCGCATCCTCGCGCTGGGGTACACGCCGCGGGTGCTCCCGGTCGAAATCAGTGTGGCATCGCCGAGCGTCGACCTGGGATCGGTGGCTCTCACGGCGTCGGCGCTCGTGCTACAGCCGCTCCAGGTGACGGGCCAGAAGCGCGACGTGGAGTTGGCTCCCGACCGTACCACCTATGTCGTCCGCGACATGCCGACCACCCGCGGAGGCACGGCGCTCGATGTGCTGCGCAACGTGCCGGCCGTGGACGTCGACATCGACAATATCGTGAGCCTGAGGGGCAACACCGGCGTCGTGCTCCAAATCAACGGGCGACCCAGCCCGCTGAAGCCGGCGCAGCTGGGCAACTTCCTCGCGCAGGTGCCGGCCGACATGGTCGACAAGGTGGAAGTCATCCCCAACCCCTCGGCACGCGAGAACCCGGAGGGGGACGCGGGAATCATCAACATCGTCCTCAAGCAGAAGGCCGATGAAGGGCGGAGCGGCGGGCTCACCGTTGGGGGTGGGACCACCGGCCACGTCGACGCCGGCGGCAACCTCGGCTACGAGCGCGGGCCACTCTCGCTATTCGGCAGCTACGGTTTTCTGCGGGACAACCGCCCGCGGCGCGACACCATCTTTCGCGTGAATGACTACCAGAGTCCCCTCACGTATCTGGAAGAGGCAGGACTCCGTACGCAGATCCCGCTCGCGCACACGCTGACTGGCAGCGTGGGCTACCAGCTCGGCGAGCACGACGCGCTCTCGGCTGACGCCGACTATAGCACGCGCAATGAGGCGGAAACCTACAGCCTTCTCTACCGCGACCTCGACTCGGCACGCACGCTGTCCGCACTGAGCGACCGGTTCACTCGCGGGACGAACCATGAGTTCAACTTCGAAGCGACGCTCGCATACAAGCACGGCTTCGCCGCGAAGGGCCACAAGCTGTCCAGCGAGCTGCGCGTCGTGCGGGCGCAGGAAGGCGGCCCCAACGGGATCATCGCCCGCGACCTGGCGCTCGACGGGACGCCGAGCGACACGTCGGCACTCGAGCGGCAGACCAGTTGGGAGCACCCCGACGAGAACTCGCTCAGGCTGGATTACGTGCGGCCGCTCTCGAGCGTATTGCGGCTGGAAGCGGGGTACCGCGGATCGCTGCAACGCTTTCACACGAGGCTGGACACGCAGGTGTTCGACACGGCGCAGGCCGCGTGGGCGCCCGACTCCACGCGCATCAGCGATTTCACCTACCGCCAGGTCGTGCACGCCGCGTACGGGATCCTCGACGCGCAGCGCGGCAAGTTCCTGCTCCAGGGTGGCATCCGCGTCGAGCGCGCCACGACGCAGTTTCATCTGCTCACGACCGGCGCCACCTACGCAAATCCGTACAACAGTGTCTTTCCAAGCGGCCTCATCGCCTACAACATCGATGACACGCATCAGGTGAAGCTGAGCTATTCGACGCGCATCCGCCGCCCCGACGACACCGATCTGCTCGACCCGACGGCGCACTATCTGGACCCGCTCAACATTTCACGTGGCAACCCCTACCTGAAGCCGGAGTACATCCGCGCGCTCGAGCTGGGATTGCAACGCACCGCGGACCGCCTGACGCTCCAGCTCACGCCCTTCTTCCGGCACACGGTCGATGCCGTCCGCACGATCCGGACACTCGACACGGCCGGCGTGATGACGCGGACGTTTGCCAACGTCTCCACCAGCGACGCGTATGGCGCCGACGTGACGATCGCCAGAAGTGGTGGGCGGCTCAGCGGGTTCGCGGGCGCGAGCGCGTTCCGGCAGGTCAGCAACGCGTCGAATCTGGGGCCGGGTCTCTCCGCCAAAACGTTCGGCTGGACGGCTCGGACGAACGCATCATTCCGCGTCTCGCCCACGTTCGATCTCCAGGCGCTGCTGGCCTATCAGGCGCCAATCACGGTCGAGCAAGGCCGGGTCGCCAGCCGGACGCGATTCACGCTTGCCGCGCGCAAGAAGCTCAGGAACGATCAGATGAGCATAACGTTGCGCGTGATCGACCCGTTCAATACCTCGCGCGAGAGCTCCACGACGATCGATCCGCGATTCTACCAGGTGTCGGACCGCAGGCGCGTGATCCGTGGGCTGCTGCTCAGCGTGAACTGGATGTTCGGGCGGCCGCGGCAGCATGGGCGCGACGACCTCATCGGCAACGAGACCCCGCAGTAATCACGGAGCGCAGAGCTGACCTCCGGCCGCCGGGGCCGCGAGCGTCGTCATCCCGTGACGCTGCAGCGCTCCATTGAAAGCCGGCAGATCCACCCGAACCAGCTGACTCCAGCGCCCCACCAGCTTCCTCAGCCCGTCACAGCTCGAGCGCGCAACGGCGAGCGCCGCCTGCGTCGGCGCGTGGTCGGCATTGTCCTGTCCCGTCAACTCGATCCCAAATTCTCCGTTCAGATCCACGAAGCTCCATGCCGCCGGCCGCGCCTCCCAGACCTGGCGCGCGTCCGTCAGGGAATCCCCCGCAATGGAATCCAACGTCGTCACGAGCTTCTTCGCAGCTTTCCCGACTTCGGATACCGTGTCGTCCGGGGCGAGCTTCGCGACTCGAGCGCGCAGCTCCGCGACGGGCTTGAAGTCATCCCACGTCGCCTGAAGTCCGGAGTTCAGCCGCATGAGCAGGGCGTGCTGGGCGGCGAGTGCCGCCGGGGTGACGTGTGAGCGTGGGTCGGCGCGCACGGCGATCGTCTGCATGTAGTGGTTACCGTCGACCGTGAGCCGAACGGTATAGACGCCCGGCAGCGCCAGCGGTCCTTCGGGCGCCATCGGTGTGGAACCTGGGTTGCCGTTGAACTCGAACGAATGTGCGAAGGCGGGCGGCGTGTCGTACCTGAGGTCCCACGCGACGCGATTGAGTCCGATGTTCACCGGGAGAGCACTCGGCGGCGCGAGCCAGAACTGTTCCATCGGCGCCCGCCCGGCTTCGCGAACCGGCGTGGACGGAGCACTCGTCAGGTGGCGCACGAGATTGCCTTTCGCATCGAGCACATCAATCGCGATACCCGCCGACGGTTTGCTGCCGAGCAAGTAGTAGATGATGGCTCCCGGCGGGGGATTCGGTGCCTGCGGTTCTTCCTTGGGGAGCGGCGTGTTGTAGTCCACATTCCGCCGCACACGAAACGCTTCGCTCGGCTTGAACAGATGGGCCGGGTCGCTGGCCAGCGCCGCGCTGAGCTGCCGCAGCGGCCCGATGTCGTCGAGCACCCAGATGCCGCGGCCATACGTGCCGACGATCAGATCGTTGTCGTGGAAGGCGATGTCGTCGACGATCGTGGTCGGCAGGTTGAGCATCAGGGACTGCCAGTGATCGCCGTCGTCGAACGAGACATACACGCCGCTCCCCGTGCCGGCGAATAGCAGGCCGGACCGCTTGGGATCCGCTCGCACGACACGCACAGACGCGCCGCCGGGCGAGGTCGCCGGCAATCCAGCCACGATCTTCGTCCACGTGTTCCCGTAGTCACGAGTGCGGTAGAGATGTGGGGCGACGTCGCCGCGATACTGGAAGTTGAAGGCGGTGTACGCCGTACCCGCGTCGAAGCGCGACGCCTCGACCCAGGTGGGCGTTACGCGCACACCGACGCCGATATCCGGGCTTGTTACGTCGTTCCACGTCACCCCGTGGTTTCGCGACACCTGGACGATGCCGTTGATGGCCCCAATCCAGATGACGCCGGGCCGCACGGTCGATGCCGCGATCGACCAGATGCACGCGCAACGTCGAATGCTCGTGTCGCTCGGGGCCGGGTGGGCCCGTGTCTCACTGAGATCGGGACCCAGCTTCGTCCAGGTCACCCCGCCGTCCCTCGTCGCCATGAGATACTGATAGCCCGCGAGCAGCTCGCGCTGCCCGTGCCACGTCGAGAAGACGATCGGGAGGTTCAGTGAGGCGCGCAGCTTGAGCGACGGATCCTGCTCCGGCCCCACGTTAATCCACGCGCCACTGGGATAGCTGATCTTCGAGATGCTGAGTCCGCTCGAGAAGACGATGTTGGGATCAAGCGGATCGGGAAGGATCGTGCCCCACTCCCAAGCGGGTACCGGCTTCCAGTCGATGGGCGTGATCGTCCCCAGGTCGCCGCGACTGCGCGTGGCGATGGCGCCGGCGTCCTGCTGCGTCGCGTAAATCCAATAGGGAAACGAGTTGTCGGCGGCGACGTGATAGACCTGCTCGGTGGATTGGTTGTACCACGAGCTCCAGCTGTCGCCGCCGTCGAATGAAACAATCGCCCCCTGGTCGTAACCCATGAGGATGCGCTTGCCGTCAGTGGGGTCGATCCACATCACCTGCGGATCGTCGCCGCCGGGCGGGCCGCCCTTGAAGGCCACGAAGCTGTTACCGCCATCGGTGGACTTGTAAGCCGTCACGTGGAATGTGTAGACGACGTCGGGATTTTTCGGGTCGACAGAGACCCCGGAGTTATAGCCGCCCTGCCCGTTGGCGATCCGCTTGTCGTCCGCCGCCATCTGCCGCCACGACGTGCCGCCATCGTCGGAGCGGTAGAGTCCGAAGTTGCCGATGAGATAGCTGCGCTGAGCGTTCGTGCCCACGGCGATCGCGAGAGAGATGCGACCCGTGAGGCGGGGCAGCCCTCCGCCTGACACCTCATGCCAGGTCAACCCACCGTCTATGGATTTGTACAGCCGCGTGCGGGTCTGCGCCGTGTCGGTCCTCTGCCCGAATAAGATACCGGTCCCTGGCGCCCCGGAGCGGAACATAGTGGCAGCTAGGATGACGTCGGGCGCGTCTGCCGCGCGGGCGAGCGTTCCGATGCCGGTCTTGTCGTCGACGTAGAGGGTCTTGACCCAGTTCGCGCCGCCGTCGGTCGAGCGGAAGACGCCACGCGCGTCGCTCTGGGTCTGGAAAAAGCCTCCCAGCGCCCCGACCAGGACGAGGTTGGGGTCGCGCGGGTGAACCAGGATCGACGTGATTTGTTGGGTGCCCTCGAGACCGATGCGACGCCAGCTCCGTCCGGCATCGGAGGACTTGTACATCCCGTCGCCCCGCCCGTCGAAGTAGGAATTCAGGTCGCCCGTGCCGACGTAAATTACGTTCGGGTCCGACTGCGCCACCTCGAGAGCGCCGATGGACGAAACGGTCCTAATGGAATCGAAGATCGGGTACCACGTCGCCCCAGCGCTTGTCGTCTTCCAAACGCCGCCCTCGGGCGTGCCGACGTAGAACACGCCGGGCTGTCCGATGACGCCCGACGCCGCGGAGATCCGTCCGCCGCGGAATGGGCCGACGTTCCGCCAAACCAGTGCGGAAAGCTGACGGGCATCGATGGCTTGCGCTCTGAGCGGAGCGGCCGCGAGTGTGGCGGCGCAGAGCACCAGCAGAGATGGTGCGCGCATGGCGTGAACCCGATGTGGGAGACCGTCCCAATGTATCCCGCCAACCGCGCACCTGCTGCGCCGCTAGTTCGCGGGCGGGTGTCGAATCACCCCCATGAACAGAATCGTCCCCGACAGGTTCTCCCGCAACGCAAAGAGGAACGGCCGATCGACAATGATGATCCTGGGCCCGACGCTCGTGACGCCGAGACCCACCGAGGTCACTGCCGCCGCGACCGTGCCCTCTTCGTTCACATCGACATACGTCTTGTGCTTCACCTCGGTGATGGCCAGCTCCGACGGCGTATGGATGCGGGTGAAATCCGCGAAAACGCTGAAGGCGGCGCCCATACCCAGACCGGTGAGCGAGGGGATCAATGACAGATCGTTGGTGAGTTTGAACTTTGGTAGCAGGACTTCGTTCTCACCCGGCTGCAGGCTCGCGATCCACCCGTTCCATTGTTCCTGCGTCAAGGCGTCGACGACGTGATCCACAGTGGTGGTGTCCCGCGGCAGGACAATGGTCATCGAGAAGGCAGCGCCGCCGTACGGCAGATCCACAATCGTGGCACTCGGTTGATCGGATAGCCGGAGCTCCCCCGGCCCACGGGCCATCGTCGCCAGGTCCACCGTCGAGCCGTCATCGAGCCGGAACGGCCGCGGCTTGGTCTGCTCCGGATCGAACTGTTGAGTCCAGTCTCCCTTGAAGTAGATCGCATCGATGAGATAGAGGCGCATGTAGTCCGGGATCGCATCGACGATGTGGTCGATCAGGCCGTGGGTCTGCTGGCTGACCCAATTGTTGATCGTCGCCGGCGCGGTGGGCGAGGTAAAGTCGAGGGCCGTAACCTGCGCGTCGTAGTAGTCGTGATTGGCAGCGAGGAACGGCTGCTCGATCGTATAGCCTTGCTTGTACCAGATGGAGTTCGCGATCTGAAACCGCACATGCGGGTCGAGATTTCGGAGCATCTCGATCAAACCGCGGTACGCGACATTCACGTCCGCGACGCTCATGCTGTCCAGTTCGAGTGTCGAGCGCATCGCCGCTTCGGTCGTTCCCGCCGCCCCGTTATACGTCATCGCGAGCGCCATGGCGACCGAGAGCGGCGAGATGAACAGATTCGGCACTGTGTCCCGCGTGTCGGCCGTCACCTGCTTCAGCAGCGCGATGGCAAACCGGTTGTCAGCCTGAATTAGCTGCTGTTCCTGGCTCGTGAGTGCACGCGGTAACGCGGTAATCCGGGGCGGCGCACCAGGACCACCAACAGGATCTTTGGCGCAACTCAGGGACAGCAACATCACGGCAATCGCGATCAGACGCGCAGGCTTCATTCTGGCCTCCTTGTCTAGACTATACCTCCGCGATTGTCGCGATCGTCACTATGGCGGTCGCGCCACAGGAGGGCTTAGTGCCGCGCGGACGCGCATAGTATGTTGCACTCACCGGTTCACCCCTGATTCGGAGGCTCCCGCATGCGCGCTGTCCTGGCCGCTCTCGTCCTCCTGACCGTCCCAACCGCCGATTGGGAATTGCTGGGTACCCGCCGCGTGAGTTTCACGCTCGATCACGACGCCATGATCGTGGGCGCGCGCGAAGGCGGATTCACCGCGATTAGGATCGAAGTCGCGGGCGGCAATCTCGAGATGTACAACATCAAAGTCACCTTCGGGAACGGCCAAAGCTTTTCGCCCGAGACCCGCGTGCAATTCCATCAGGGCTCGTGGAGCCGCACGATCGATCTCCCAGGACCCGTGCGGATCCTGCGGCGCGTCGATTTCTGGTACCGCAGCCGATGGACGCGCGGTTTGGCGACTGTGCGCCTCTTCGGCCGGAAGTGAGCGCGGCGCAGGTCGCGGTCTTCGCGTACGCCATTCTCAGCCGAATGGCGTACGTGCTGTTTGTGGGTGGAGCGCTGCGGCGGGAAGACCGCGACGGCGTCTACACGCGGCGGTTTGGACGTGCCGAGGCGTTTCGGCGCTTCCGGCGCCGGGCCGCGCTCGTCATGAACCACGACGCAGTCGTGTTCGTTCTGCTGTGCGTCGTGACCCGCGGGACGGTGATCCTTCCAGTCCCGAGCGTCGTTCTGATCACGACCGGTGCGATCCTCGTGATCATCGGTCTCGGCGTGAAGCTGTGGGCCGCGCGCACCCTCGGCAGCGACGCGTATTACTGGCACAACTTCTTCGACCCCGGGAACGCGCGCGGGCCGGTGAGCACCGGCCCGTATCGCTACGTCTCGAATCCGATGTATACCATCGGCTATCTCCAGATGTACGGCCTCGCCCTGATTACCGGTTCGTGGCCCGGAATGGTCGCGGCCGCCTTCGCCCAGGCGGCGATTCTCGGCTTCTATCTCCTGGTCGAGAAGCCGCACTTCGAGCAGCTACACGGCTGAGTTCGTCCCCCCCCGGTCACAGTGTCTTTAGAAACGCCAGCAGCGCCGCCCGATCTGCCGCCGGGAGCGCCCGGAACAATTCGCGCGACCGCGTCGCCTCTCCGCCGTGCAAGTCGATGGCCTGTTCGGGGGTATTGGCCCGGCCGTCATGGAGGAAATGGGACCTCAACCGCAGCCCCATGAGCGGCTCCGTACGGAACTCGCTCGGCGTCGCGAGACCAAAACAGATGTCCGCGAGATCGGGACCCATGTCATGGAGCAGCAGATCGGTAAACGCCGCCACGTCCTTGTAACGCAGCGCCTCGATCGGGCTATCTCCCGTGCGGAGCGCGGGGATGTGACAGCCGGCGCATTTGACCTGAGTGAATACGTCCCGGCCGTGCCGAGCCTCGCGCGACTGTTTCAGCGGCGCCGGCGGCGCCAGCAGGCGCACGAATGCGTCCGTCAGTTCCAAGCCGTGCGCATTCAGTTCAGGGTCGGGAGCGGGGTCCGTACCCGGGGGCAATGGCTGGCCCGTCACCGTCCCTTCCAGGGGCACCGATGGATTCGTGATTCCGATCTCGACCTGAAATGCTGCGTCGTTGAACTCACGCAGCGTGGGCACGAACGCCTTCCGCCCAAAGCGCCCCAGCCGCCCGTCGACGAAGCGATTGGGACGGCCCGAAATGCCATCATGATCGCGATCGTCTGGATCGGCGTACGACAGGATGACGGAGTCGGGGATCGCGTCGAGGAAACCGAACCCGAAGATTTCGGGCGTGGTCCGCGCCGCGACGGTCGTAACGCCGGCCGGCAGCGGTTCGCGGTCGATGCCGAGCGCTGCGTGGAGCGCGGGAGTCACGCTGTCCTGAAACACCGGTCCGCCCTGCGCGGCCAGCTGGTCGCAGACGGCCCCAATGCGCTCAGGATGGAAGACGGCGGCATGCCGCTCGACCTCGTCGCCGACGCCGCCGGACACGGGATCCTCGTGGCACTCCTTGCATCCACTGGCATTGAACAGCGGGCCCAGTCCGACTGCGGGCGTAAAGGTGCTGTCGAACACGGCGCGCCCACTGTCGAATCGCGCTCGCTCCGCCGCGGACAGCCCGCGCACCGGGTCACCGGGCTGCGGCCGCTTGCATGCGGCGGCCGCGGCCAGCGCGATCGCGCCGATGATCACGCGGCGGTGCGTCATGGGGTCGACTCCACGCCGGTTTCCACACGGCCGATCCGCTCGATCGTGTAGGCGACAAAGGGAGCGCGCTGCCCACCGAAGCTGGCGCGAACGACGTCGCCGAGCTTCAGGGCTGCCAGCCCGATGGGCTGGCGCTGACCCGCTACGGCAGCGGTAATCGGCACGCTGGCGGGCACCTGCAAGACCACGACGCGCAAGGCATAACCGACCCCGGTCGTGACTTCGACCGTGCGGGCGCGAACGTCAATGGCGCGAATCGCACCCCGAACGCTGTCATGCGGCGCCGCGGGGACTGATGGGGCGGGCTGGGGGGGTTGGGGCGCAGCGGGTCGCTGCGCGGCGACGGCAAGGGGAGCAGTAATCACGAAGCACAGCAAAGCGAAACGGCGCATAAATCCTCCCTCGCAAAGGCTCCCGGGGGAATCTATAGTGGTGGTAATGCGAGGAGTGGTCCTTCTACTATATGTGCTGGCCGCCGGCTGCCACCGCGTCGGTGGCACCAGCACATCAACTGGTGCCTGCCGCCACTCGCGGACGCGCGTCGCCGCTGGCGCGAGACCAAGGATGGCCAGCCGGTATTCGGGCCAAAATCGCCGATCGCGACGGCGGAAGCCTGCGAGGCGGTCGGCGGGCGGTTTCACCCGCGCCTGTTCGGGTGGATGGTGCACGTAATGGCGTTTTCCGAAGGCGACCCCTGGAACGCGCATCATCACTAGCGTCGCTTGACGGTCTTCGCGGAGCGCGGTAGCACTAGGGCGAACGATCCCATCCCGAAAGGCATGAATATGCGACGTGTCGAGAGTTTACTCGTTCTCATGCTGGCCTTGCTTCCGGCGACGCTGCTGGGACAGAACGGATCGATTCGTGGGCGCGTGGCAGACGCCTCCGGAGCGCCGCTCGCGCGGGCCACGATCTCGGCGGAGGCCGCGGGCCTGCGCGCGACGAGCGACGAACAGGGGCGCTACGAGATTCGCGGTGTCGCGGCCGGCACCTACACGCTGCGCGTTCGGCTGCTCGGCTACGTGCCGCAGTCGGTGAAGGTGACCGTCGGCCAGTCGCCGGTCACCCAGGACTTCACGCTGGCCGCGCAGGCGATCAGCCTCTCCCCGGTCGACGTGGTCGTCGGGTCCCGCGCGCGGCATACCGCGGCGGAGCAGCTCGCGGTGCCGGTGGACGTGTTCACATCCGAGGACATTGCGCTGCAAGGCACGCACGAGACGAGTCAGATCCTCCAGGCGCTCGCGCCGTCGGTCAATTTCCCGCGGCAGAGCGTGACCGACGCGAACGACATCGCGCGGCCGTTCACGCTGCGGGGTCTCAGTCCCGATCACACGCTGGTGCTGGTCAACGGCTGGCGCCGCCATCAAATGGCGGTGCTCAATACGTTCGCCTACGGCATGGGCGCCGGATCGAGCGGGGTCGATCTCAATGCGCTGCCGGGCGGGGCGATCGATCGCATCGAGGTGCTGCGGGACGGTGCGTCGGCGCAGTACGGCTCCGACGCGATTGCCGGCGTGGTAAACGTCGTGCTGAAGGAGGGCGGCTTCTCCCCGTTCATCAACGCCGACGTCGGCCAGTACAACTCGAAGGGGTATCCGGTCGACGGGACCACGGGGGATCTGAACGGCGGCTGGGGCATTCAGCTGGGCCGCGGCTCCCTCGCCGTGTTCGGCGAATATCTCCATCGCGACAAGACCAACCGCGCCTGGCCGGATTCGTTCCTGGTCGACACAAAAGGTGTGAACGATCTCATCGATCCGAACACCGGTCAGATCATCCAGAAACGCAATGTGCTGCCCCAACCGAATTATCACTGGGGCGACGGACTGGAGGAGGACGGGATGACGTTCGCGAACTTCCGGATGCCGCTCAATCCGGGAGGCACGAGCGAAGTCTATGCATTTGGTGGCTACAGCCATCGCACCGGCACGGGCAACGGCTTCTGGCGCTATTTCGACAGCAACAAGAACTGGCCGCAGTTCTATCCGCAGGGATTCCTGCCGCAATTCCGGCCCGATGTCGCGGACTACTCCGGCGTCGCGGGCTTCCGGGCCAACGTCAGCGGCTGGTCACTCGATATCGGCGGGTCGTACGGTGGAAACCGGTTCGACTACAACCTGGAGCATACGAACAACCCGTCGCTCGGCCCCTGCCTCGTGACGGCGTGTGCGCCCGGACCGGACCGAATCCTCGGGACGGCGGACGATCCCCGCATTCCGAATAAGCTCTCATTCTTCGCCGGTCGTCTGAAGCGGACCGAAGGCATCTTCGCCGTCAACCTGGCCAAGCCGGTGAGCCTCGGCCTATCGGCGCCCGTCAACGTCGCGCTCGGCGCCGCATACCGGCGCGAGAGCTTCAAGATCGAGGCCGGCGAACCAGCGTCTTGGATCAACGGCAACCATCTCGCCCAGGACAGCGCCGGCGCCGACGGCATCTGGGGGACGGCGGACGATGACAGCCTGCCGGCTCCGGCGGGCTCGTCGGTGTTCCCCGGCTTCGCTCCTACGGACGCGAGTGACCACGGTCGTACCAACGTGGGCGCGTATCTCGATCTCGAGAGCCAGCTCACCAAACAGTTCCTGGCAAACGTCGCCGGCCGGTTCGAGCATTACAGCGACTTCGGGCAGCGGCTCACCGGAAAGGTGGCGCTCCGCTATCAGCCGGCGCAGCGATTCGCGCTGCGGGCAGCGGCGAGCACCGGGTTTCGCGCCCCCGGCTTGGCGCAAAGCTTCTTCAGTCATACGACCACGAACGTCATTGGCGGGCAGTTCATTCAGGTGGGCAACTTCCCGGTGGACAACCGGGCCTCGCGCATCTTTGGGGCCAAGCCGCTGAAGGAAGAGACGTCCGTGAACTTGAGCGCAGGGTTCGCCCTCACCCCACGGGATAACGTCACCTTCACGGTCGACTATTTCCGCATCACGATCGACAACCGAATTCTCCTGGGTGCCACATTCGGCGATTCGGTTTCGCAGGCGATCCTCGCGGATTCGGGCTTCTCCAACATCGGTGCCGTGCAGTTCTTCACGAACGGCCTCGATACGCGGACGAACGGCGTGGACGTCACCGGAGATGTCCATGTGCCCGCGGGTCGCGGCATGCTCGACCTCAACGCCGCCGTGAACTACACCAAGAATCGGATCACGCGCGTCGATCCGTTGCCGCAGATCCTGCAGGGCAAGCCGACCGACCTCACCAGCATTCTCGATCTCGTGACCAAGGTGGGCATCGAGGAGGAACGTCCCGATTGGCGCGGCACGCTGACCGCGCAATACACGGTCGGCCGCGTGCACGGGCTCGGTCGCCTTTCCTACTACGGCGGCTTTGCCTCCGCGCAGCCGAGCTTCACCGATCGTGAGACGTACGGCGGCAAGACGCTGATCGACGCCGAAGTGGGTTATCACTTCAGCGACGTGAATCTGGCGATCGGCGCGCGCAACCTGTTCGATGTGTACCCGGACAAACCCAAAGCGGAATTCAACAACAACGACAACACGTTCCCCTGGGCCGCGGCGTCGCCGTTCGGTTACAACGGCCGGTATCTCTACGCACGGGCAGAAGTCCGACTGATCCAATAGGAGGAGTTCTCTATGCTTACCGTTGGAAGGTTCTTGAGCCTCGCCGTCGCCGCGGCACTGTTCTTCGCAGTCCCGGCAGTGGCGCACGCCCAGAACGGCCGGATCCGGGGGACGGTGCGCGACGCGAGTGGCGACGCCTTGGCGGGAGTCACGATCAGGGCCCAGGGGACGGCCGCCCCACACCGGGCAACGACGGCCTCGGACGGAAGCTATACGGTCTCGAATCTCACACCCGGAACCTACGTGGTCTCGGCGTCGCTGCCCGGTCTGCGTACGCAATCCCAGGCAAATGTACGAGTCTCCGCGGACGCCGAGACGGTGGTCGACTTCGTCATGCAGGCGCTCCAGCTGGAAGCGGTGACGGTGACCGCCATGCTTCGCGAGCAGCGGCTCGCCGACGTGCCATTCTCCATTGCGGCACCAACAGAGCAGGCGCTGCGGGTCCGCGGGGCGGACAACATTGAGGCGGTGGCGGCAAACGTCGCAGGATTCAGCGTGCAGAACCTCGGCCCCGGACAGAGCCAGGTCGCGATGCGCGGCGCCTCGTCAGGTCAGATTGCTCGCGATCAGCCCGGCGTGAAGGAACAGGTCGGCGCCTATTTCGACGAATCACCCGTCTCGCTGTCGCTGTTCACGCCGGACGTCGACCTGTTCGACGTGAGCCGCGTGGAGGTGCTGCGCGGGCCGCAGGGCACGCTGTTCGGCGCCGGCTCGCTGGCCGGCACGGTGCGCTATATCAGCAATCAGCCCGAGCTCGGCGTGAGCAGCACGTTTGGCGAGGTTGGTGGACACTGGGTGGATGGGGGCGGTCCGGGCAGCACTGCCAAGATTGGTGTGAACGCGCCGCTGGGCCAACATGCCGCCGCCCGAATCGTGGGCTACAGTAACCGCACGGGTGGTTGGATGGACGCCGTGCAACCCGACTTCACCGTCAATAGGGACGTCAACGGAAGCGACAAAGCCGGGCTCCGCGCTGCGGTCCGCCTGCAGCCGAATGAACGCTTCAGCATCACGCCGCGGATCTTCGTGCAGCGCGTGAGGGCGGACGGCTGGAACCGAATCGACGCATTCAACATCTTGGCCAACCCCTACACGACCAGCCGTCGCCCCGTCACCCTGGGGAATCGCCAGCTCTTCACGCAAATCAACGAGCCGTATACTGACGACTTCCTGCTGGGTGACGTGAATTGGCAATACAAATTTGGTGGGGCGACTCTCACCTCGATCACGTCCTACACCCACCGCAACATCTTGGTCGTCCGTGACGCCACCGCGCTCACCGCCAGTGTCATGGGCGGCACACTCGGCTTGTCAGATCGCGTGTACACACTCGACTCCCCGCTCAATGATACCACGAGGAGCAAAGTGTGGACGCAGGAGCTGCGTTTGACAGGCGCTTCAAGAAAGCTTCGCTGGCTGGTGGGCGGCTTCTACGCCAAGAGCAAGCGCGATTATGGGCAAAACGTCAGACCGGTGGGCGTGGACTCGCTCGCCGCGGCAGAAGGCTTTGCACCAAGGGGATGGAGCCGCGGAAATCTGGGAGCCGGAATCGACGTACTGTTCTTTTCCAAACTGCACTACGACCTCAAGCAATACGCCGCCTTCGGCGAAGCGACGCTGTCCGCTACTGACCGGGTGGATCTCACGGCGGGGTTGCGCTACTACAATTTCAACGAGAATCGGTCGCTGATCTTTGACGGTGCATTCGCGGTGCCGACAGACACAACTGGCACGACCGACGCGAGCGGTGTGGCGCCGCGCTTCATCGTGAGCTACAAGGCCTCGAACGCGCTCACGCTCAATGCGCAAGCGTCGCGAGGGTTCCGGCTGGGTGGGATCAACGATCCTCTCAACGCCCCGCTATGTTCGGCCGCAGACTTGTCGACATTCGGCCCATTGGCGGGTTCCTGGAAAGATGAAACGGCTTGGAACTACGAGGTTGGAGCCAAGTCTCAGTTTTCGGGCGGTCGCGGCTCGCTCAACGTCTCCGCGTTCTACATGGATATCCGGGACTTGCAGCTCACCGTGACGGCTGGCTCGTGCTCTTCCCGGCTCATTTTGAACGCGGACAAGGCTCGGTCGGTAGGGGCCGAGTTCGAGCTTACGGCGAGTCCGAATGACCACGTGGACCTTTCAGTTTCCGCCGGTCTGAACAACTCCAAGCTGCTCACCACCTTTAAAGATCAGGGTGGGAATGTCGTGGCAGGAATTGCGGAGGGGAATCGCCTCCCGAGCGTGCCGCGGTTCCAGGGAAGCGCCGCCCTCACCTATGGGTGGAATATGGGGACGGGGTCGCGGGCGTTTGTGTCCGGCACCTACCACTACGTCGGGTCGCGCTACACCTTGATCGACGATCAGGGCAACGGAGTCGGTCCCGCGTGCGCCGGTCAGAAGTTCGGTTGCGTGGATCTCAACACCTTCGGATCACACACCATCGGCGGTCCGCTGACGCAGGGGATCTTCCGATTCGATCCATTGCTGCCGGCGTATAACCTCGTCAACCTTCGCGTCGGCCTGACGCGTCAGACCTGGGAGTTGTCCGTGTACCTGAATAACGCGCTCGACGAGATCGCGTTCCTGGCCTTGGACCGCGAGCGCGGCACGAGAGCGCGGGTCGGGTATTTGACCAACCAGCCGCGGACGGTCGGTGTGGCGATGCGGTTCGATTACTAACTCTCAACGGCGCAGAACGGCGCAAAAAAAGGCGCGGCGGGTGATGTGCCACCCGCCGCGCCTTTCATGCGCCTATTCGCGCAGTTACAAGATCACATCCTCGCACCCATGCCAGCGCCTGCCCCCATACCCGCTCCCATTCCCGCGCCTTCCGTGTAGAACTTGGCGCCGATTACGGCGGCGAGGGGCCATTCCACCAGCCCGATCACCGTCGTAATCATCATGAAGTTGTGCGGCCAGATCTGCATCGGCCACATGAAGGCGGTGACGAGCAGGTTACCGACGAACCACGCCGCCAGGCCGGCCTTCGCCGCGGTAGCGGGTCCGGCGCCAAAGCGGGGGCGCACGGCGGCGTAGAGCCACACGAGGAACACGCCAGCCACGAAATCTAGGAACACGTACCAAAGGATCTGGGAGGTCGTCGGCGCTGCCGACTTCCCGAGTGCGGTCATGGCGGCCGCCATTTGGTCCTTCAGCGCCATGTTGAACACCACGTAATCGATCGCGTTCAGCACGACACCCGCGATCAGTCCTCCGGCAAGCACCTTCATCATGTTGATCTTCCCCATCGTGACACCCCCTCAAAGGAGAGGACAGCACCGAATTGGGAGCCAGCCGTCGCCACGGTACGGATGAGAACCGGAATCGTCAAGTCACAGCACGTTCAGGACCGCGACCAGCCCACCCATGCCGTCGGAAATCGTCGCGACGCCACCGGGGACAACCCATTCCTTTCCATTCACTACCAGGTTGAAGTAGTAGGTGCCGGCCGGCAGCCGCAGCGCGGCCTCCCAGAGATCGTTCCCCAAGCCGCGCAACGCCTCCGGCTTCCACGCGTTCCAGTTGCCCGCGATCGCGACGCTTTGCACACCCGTCATGTTGAAGCGGACGACCACGGTGTCGCCACCGCGGTGCTGAGCAACCAACGGCTGCAACACCTGCGTCGCCGCGGGCACACTCGGCGCCATCGCGCGGCGTTTCGCGAAGAATCGCACTCCCCCTGTGATGAAGCCTGCCCGGGGCAGTCCCTGGAATGGATCGCGCAGGTAATTCCCGCCCGATGCTTCCACGGCGAGGGAAGGAGTCAGGAAGTACTGCAGCGTGGCGCTGGCAGCTCCGGTCGATCCATAGGTCTTGCTGAGCCGGCCGCTCAACCAGATGGAGCCAACGATCCTGGAGCCGTCAAACGATAGGCCGCCTACGACGTCTGTATACCAAGCACCAAGAAACCGCGTGGCTTCGGTAGTGAACGAGAGCTGCGTGGGTGCGCCGAGTTGCCGCCATGTCCGGCCTCGGAGCCGGAACGCCGCGACCCCGGACTCCTGTTGGATGACGCCGCTGACGACGCCAGCGCCGATGGCAACATCACCCCGCACCGCCTCGGCCAGGGCGCTGCCGGAGCCGGCCGCGACCCCGTCGGAGCGCGTGCTGAATCCGATCGTTCCACTGACCGCGACTCGCGTGTTCCCCAGTTGGGTGAGAGCGGACCAGATATCGGCGCGACCCTGGCTCGCCCAGACACCGGCTTCGAGCAACGACACCGACCCGGTGACGGCGAGATAGCGGGAAATCGACAGACTCTGCGCGGCCGGCGACACGGTGAGGGCGCTAAAGCTCGAACCACCGGCGTAGCGCACCACGCCAGTGCCGACGCCGACGGACGCCTGACGCTGTGCCGCAAGAGCGAGCGGCGCTAGGCCGAAGAGCAGCGCTGAAGATGAAACCGGTCCCACGTGCATGGGACCGGTAAGATACAGCGCGACAGGTGTTGTCTAGTTCTAGTTAGGGACGCCGCGGGTTGTTGGTCCGGCCTTGACCCCCGAGACCAGCGTGCGCGGGGCGGTGCGAGGGTGACGCGGGCACGGCCGGAGTCGCCGGCGTGGCCGGAGTCGCTGGCCCTTCGCCGGGATGCGGCGTCGCATGCGTTGCCGGGTCGGCGTGTTGTGCCGGCGTCACCGGCCGGTGGTCGAGACCGAGCGCTTCACCACGGACATGCTTCGTGCGATGCGCTCGTGCCGCCACCTTCGCCTTGGCGATATCGGATGCGTGGGAGTTCGGAATCGTTCCCGGCGTTTGTGCCGCGGCGAGCGCGGGGATGAGCAGTGCCGGGATGAGCCATACTATGCGCTTCATTTGTCCTCCGCTGTGTCGAACGTCGTGCGTATCTCGCAGCGCGGGGCGCCAGCTCGGCCCCGGGCGAGATCCTTCGCCAGCATGCGTAACCAGCTCCACAGGCTGCGCCGGACGACGAGCCGGTCGGCCACAAACCACAGTTGGGCGAACACCTCGCGAACGACCCCCTCGGCCAACGTGGAATCCATCAGCATGCCGTACGCCTGGGCGTACAACGAGGGGCGGTGGCGGCGCTCCAGCTCGATCAGCGCTGTCGCATCCCGCTGCACGACCCGCTGGAGCAGGTCAGCGTCTGCTACGAGGGGACGTTGTGTAGGTACCATGCTTGCTAAAGATTCCCCGGAGGGCAGCGAGGTAACGCAGGTCACACTACAGCGCATCCTAAACCGTTACCAATCCCTTGGGTAGCCACTCTTTAGCGGAGGAATCGGTTGCGCCTTGGAGCCGAGCTGACAGACGGTGACATTGTGAGGGCCGTGCTCGCAGGTGAGCGCGAGCGATACGCGCAGCTGGTCGAGCGCTATCGCGACCGGTACGCGCGTTACGCGGCGCGGATGCTGGGCTCGGCCGACGCAGCCGAGGATGCGGTGCAGGACGCGTTCGTGCGTGCCTTTGATCAGCTCGCACAGTGCAAGGAGCCCGACAATTTCCTGGGCTGGTTTTTTCTGATCCTGCGGAATCGCTGCTTTGCGGAACGGCGGCGCAGTCGGGCCACGGCGCCCTTGGAAGCAGCTGACAGCGTCGCGGCGGCGGATCGGACCGACGGGGGAGCAGAAACGGCCGAACGCCGCCGCGCGCTGCAGCTCGCGTTGCTCGAGTTGACGCCGGATCAGCGTGAAGTGTTCGTTCTGAAGCATGTCGAAGGGTTGTCATACGGACAGATTGCCGAGCGCTTGAGCACCTCGGTAGCGTCACTGAAGATGCGAATGCATCGCGCCTACGATCGACTGCGCCAAGAACTGCGGGAGCACGCATGAGCGACCATGACTTCCATCCCCTGGTGATGCAGCTGCTGGACGGCGATCTCACAATCGCTGATCTGCCGGCCGAGCTGCGCGCCCAGGGTGAGGAAGCGCTGAGGCTCTTGGCCGCGGTCGATCGTCGACCGGTCGAAGTGCCCGGCGTCGTGCAACGCGTGATGCGGGCGCTCGAGTCGCGGCCCGCGCCCCGCCGTCCTCGTTGGAAACGTGCGCTAGAGCCGCGCGAGATCCGGCTGAGAATCCGGCCGTGGCTGCTCGCTCCCGCACTCGCTATTGCAGCCGCGCTGATCGTATGGATCTGGCCGGCCAGGCTAACCGCGCCCCCCCCCCTGGTTACCGTCCGGTTTGTATTGGTTGCACCGGACGCGAAGGCGGTTAGCCTGGCCGGGACTTTCAATCAGTGGGACGCGCGGGCCACACCGCTGGTGCGTGCCGGTGCGAACGGGGTGTGGACCGTGTCGCTGACGCTTCCGGCCGGACAGCACCAGTATGCGTTCGTCGTGGACGGCCAGCGCTGGGTGCCCGATCCGGGCGCGCCCGCCGTCGACGATGGCTTTGGACGCCGCAATAGCGTCTTGACGCTCTGATGCTCACACTGCTCGCGGTCCCGCTCACGTTGCTGAGCATGCAACAGCCGGGAGCCATCGCTCAGCGGCTCGCGGGGCGTGTCTCACCCAACGTTGCCGCGCTCGTCGAGCAGCTCGGGACGACAGGATCGGCGCGCGGCCTGCCCGTCGATCCCCTGATTCAAAAGGCCATCGAAGGCAGCGCCAAGGGCATTCCCGACGATCGCGTCGCGGCCGCGGTGCGCATGGTAGCGACGCAGCTGGACGCTGCCGCTGCTGCGCTTCGAGAGGGTGGACTCGCCTCCGACACGCTCGCCGTCGCCGCCGGCGCGTTCGCGATTACGGCGGGACTCAGCGCCAACGACATTACGGCCCTGGCGCGCGTCGGCGCGCGCCCGCAGGCCCTGACGGTGGGACTCCGGGTGGCCGGGACGCTGGCGGCGCTTGGCGTTCCCCCTGCCGAAAACATCGCCCTCGTGAGCGTGTCACTGCGCTCCGGTAAGTCCGCGGCCGACCTCCTGCTCCTGCCCGCAGACGTGGAGTCCGAAGTGGCGAAAGGCCTGACACCTGCGGCGGCAGCCGCGGGCCTTTCGCGGGCCGCTGCGGCGCAGGCGCGTCACGGGCCGCCACCAGGGCACGGGCAGCAACGACCGCACCCTCCCGCTCCGCCGCATCATCCGTAGGCTGCAGGGCTTCGCAACACGGTAGGTCAAGTACCGGAAGGGCTCACAACCCTGTAAGATTCCTCTTCCTATTATGACCATCGCCTCGAATTTGGGCTTCCCACCCCTGGGAGCCGCGCGCGAATTGAAGCGTGCCACAGAAGGGTACTGGAGCGGCAAAGTGAGTCGCGCGCAGCTGCTCACCACCGGCACGGAGTTGCGGCGCCGGCATTGGCAGCTGCAGCGGGACATCGGTTTGGACCGCATTCCCGCGAACGACTTCTCGTTCTACGACCGCATGCTGGACACCTGTGCCCTGGTCGGCGCGGTGCCGCCGCGGTACGGGTTCAAGGGCGAGTGGATGGATGCCGATACGTACTTCGCCATGGCGCGTGGCAGTCAGGGCAAGAGCCGCGACGTCACCGCGATGGAAATGACGAAGTGGTTCGACACGAATTACCACTACATCGTGCCCGAGCTCGAGCGTGGGCAGCGTTTCCGCATGGCCTCCGCGAAGCCTGCGAACGAGTACCGCGAAGCGAAGGCCGCCGGCATCGACGCGACGACAGTCTTGATCGGACCGCTGACGTTCCTGCTGCTCGCCAAAACCAGGGGCACGGCGTTCGACCGTCTGTCGTTGCTCGATGCGCTGCTCCCCGTTTACGGCGACGTGTTGGAGTCGCTCGCCGCGGCGGGTGCGACCTGGGTGCAGATCGACGAACCATGCCTCGCGCTCGATCGCACCGAAGCGGAGCGGGCCGCGTACGTGCGCGCCTACACGCAGCTGGCCAGGCGCGCCGGCAAACTTCAGCTCCTCGTCGCGACGTATTTCGCCGGGCTCGACGACAACCTGTCGACGGCGCTCGCGTTGCCGGTGCAAGGCTTGCACGTGGATTTGGTGCGCGCCCCGCAGCAGCTCGATCCGTTGCTGGCCAAATGGCCCAAGGGTCGGGTGCTGTCGGCCGGCGTCATCGACGGCCGCAACGTGTGGCGGGCCGATCTGCAGCAGCAGCGGGTTCTGCTCGAGAAGGCGGCGGCGAAGGTGGGCAAGGACCGGTTGTGGGTCGCGCCGTCCTGCTCGCTGCTGCACACGCCACGCGACCTCGATCTCGAGACCAAGCTCGACGCGGAGCTCAAGGGCTGGCTGGCGTTTGCGAAGCAGAAGCTGCAGGAGGTCGTGTCGCTGGCGAAGGGGGACCGCGCGGCCATCGAGGCTTCGAGCCGTGCCGCGCAGTCGCGGCGCACGTCGAAGCGGATCAATAACGCCGCCGTCCAGCGGCGTGCCGCATCCGTGACGGAACAGGACCGGGCGCGCGGGACGCGGTTCGCGGACCGCAGACAGTTCCAGGTGGAGCTCCCATCCTACCCTACCACGACGATCGGCTCGTTCCCGCAGACCGCCGACGTTCGCGCCGCGCGGCGCAAGCTGCACGACGCTCAGCTGACGGCCGCGCAGTACGACCAGTTCATCGAAGCACAGATCGCCAAGACGATCAAGCTGCAGGAAGAGCTGGGGCTCGACGTGCTGGTGCACGGGGAGTTCGAGCGCAACGACATGGTCGAGTACTTTGGAGAGCAGCTGGTCGGATTCGCGTTCACCGAGCACGGCTGGGTGCAGTCCTACGGGACGCGGTATGTGAAGCCGCCGATCATCTTCGGAGACATCTCGCGCCCCACCGCGATGACGGTGCGCTGGAGCAAGTACGCGCAGTCATTGACCGAGCGGCCGGTCAAGGGAATGCTCACCGGGCCGGTGACGATCCTGCAGTGGTCGTTCGTGCGCGACGACCAGCCGCGCGCCGAAACGGCGAAGCAGATCGCGCTCGCGATCCGCGACGAAGTGATCGATCTCGAGGCGGCGGGCATTCGCGTCATTCAGATCGACGAGCCGGCGCTGCGAGAGGGGTTGCCGCTGCGGCGCGCCGAGTGGAACGACTATCTGCGCTGGGCGGTGGACGCGTTCCGGCTCGCTACGGCGGGCGTCCGCGACGCCACCCAGGTTCACACGCATATGTGCTACAGCGAGTTCAATGACGTCCTGCGCGTCATCGAGCGCATGGACGCGGACGTGATCTCGATCGAGAACGCCCGCTCCGGCTCGGAGCTGCTGCAGGGACTCGAGCAGTACAAGTACCCGAACGAGATCGGTCCCGGCGTCTACGACATCCACTCGCCGCGCGTGCCCTCGACGGCGGAGATCACGGGCGCCTTGAAGAGCATGAAGCGCGTGCTGGAGGACGCGCAGATCTGGGTCAACCCCGACTGCGGCCTGAAGACGCGCGGGTGGGAGGAAACGTTGGCGGCGCTCAAGAACATGGTCGCGGCGGCGAAAGCCATGCGAGAGAACGGTGCCCGGTAACCCGACGGACGTTCGGATCACGGCGGAACCGATCGACACCAATCGCTGCAAGTTCGTCGTGAGCGTACCGGTGCTGGCGGGAGGGGTGCGCCGCTTCTCCGGAGCCGACGACGCGAGAGGCTCTCCCCTCGCCGAGGCGATCTTCGCGATCCCGGGGCTCGCGGTGAGCGAGCTGATTGTGTCGGGCAACCTCGTCACCGTAGTCAAGCGGTCTGCGGCGCCCTGGCAGGCGGTCGGTCGGTCGGTCGGTGACGCCATACGATCCACATTGACGGCGGACGTGCCGGCGGTCCATCCGGCGCAAAGGCCGGCTTCCGGTGAAGGATCAGCGGTCAATGACGACGCGCTCTACGAGCAGGTCGCGCGGGTGTTCGAAGAGCAGGTTAATCCGATGGTCGCGCGGCACGGTGGGCGCGTCGAGCTCATCGACGTCCAGGACGCGGTCGTGATGCTGCGCATGGGAGGCGGCTGCCAGGGGTGCGGGATGGCCGACGTCACGCTGCGCCAAGGCATCGAGGGCATGCTGGCACAGCTGGTGCCGGCGGTGCGCGGCATCGTGGATATCACCGACCACACGTCGGGCGCCAACCCCTACTTCCAGGCCGCCAAGAAATAACTCCTCGCCTGCTGCTGCTGCTGCCCACGACGACCTACCGCACGGCGGCGTTCGTGGAGGCCGCGCGGCAAATTGGTGTCGAGCTGACGGTGGCGTCCGAGCAGGCGAGTACGCTCGAAGCGGCGAATCCCGCAGGTCTCCTCACTCTCGATTTCGAGCAACCTGACCGAGCAGCGGACGCGGTCCGCGTGTTCGCGACGCAGTACCCCATCGCGGGGGTCGTTGGCGTGGACGACCGGACTGCCGTGGTTGCCGCAGCCATCGCGACGAAGCTGAGGCTCAGAGGAAATCCCGTGCACGCCGCGATCGCGGCGAGCGATAAGCACGTCCAGCGCGAGCAGCTGGCGAGGGCGGCGGTCCCGATCCCGCGCTTCATGTTGCATAGCCTGGACGAAGATCCTGCCGCGATCGCGAAATCCATCACGTATCCTTGCGTGCTCAAACCCGTGCGGCTTTCGGCGTCGCGTGGCGTCATCCGCGCCGACAACCCTCCATCATTCCTCGCCGCTCACGGCCGTTTACGAGCCATCCTCGCCGACCCGGAGACCGCCGCGGCGTGCGGAGATCGGGCGCGGCACTATCTCATCGAGGAGTTCATCCCCGGCTACGAGGTTGCGCTCGAAGGATTGGTGGTCGACCGCCGGCTGCACGTGCTGGCGTTGTTCGACAAGCCGGACCCGCTCGACGGGCCCTTCTTCGAGGAGACGATCTATGTTACGCCCTCGACCGTTCCCGGCGGATTACAGGCGGCAATCAAGGACTGCGCCGATCGGGCGGTACGCGCGATCGGCATCACCGACGGTCCCATCCACGCCGAGCTGCGCTACAACGAGAACGGCCCGTGGCTGATCGAGCTGGCCGCGCGACCGATCGGCGGGCGCTGCTCGGCAGTGCTGCGATTTGGCGACAAGGGGATTTCGCTCGAAGAGATCATCCTGCGCCAAGCCCTCGGGATGGCCATTCCCTCACTCCAGCGCGAGCGCCTGGCCGCCGGCGTCATGATGATTCCGATTCCAGGGGCGGGGACGTTGCGGGAGGTGCGCGGTGTGGCCGAAGCGAAGCGCGTGCCGCTCGTCGAGGACGTGCAGATCACCGCGCATCCAGGCGAGCGGCTGATTCCGTTTCCGGAGGGGTCGCGGTATCCCGGATTCATTTTTGCGCGCGGAGAGACGCCGGCCGCCGTCGAGACCGCGCTGCGAGAGGCCCATAGCCGTTTGACATTCGTAATCGCGTGAGCCGCGGAAGCCGTCGCACCGTCGCGGCTCTCCTCGTACTGCTGGCGGCCTGGGAGGTCGGGCGCAGTCTTGTCAGAATCGACCTGGCCGTGTTCCACGACTACCTGCGCGTCGGCCAAGTCGTGCTGCAGCATGGTGACCCCTACGCCACGCTGAGCTTCAACACCTGGCCTCCCTTTTTCATCTTCATCGCAGTCGTCCTGGCGGAGGTCGCCCGCATATCGCGCGTCGGAGCGCTCCTCACTTGGCAGCTCGGGAGCGTGGCGGCGCTGTGGGGAGCATGCCGGCTGCTGCCGCGTCTTGCCGGCGAAGCCCCCGCGCCATTTACGTCGACGGCGACGCTCGTCCCGCTGGTAATGACGGCGCGGCTGCTCCAGGAACACCTGCAGAGCATGCAGATCAATCTGTATCTGCTGTTCCTCGTGCTGCTCGCTTTCGACTTGTTCCGGCGCCGCCGCGAAGCGATGGGCGGACTCGCGCTGGCGACGGCGATCAGCGTGCGCGCCGTGCCCATCCTGTTTCTCGTGTTTCTCCTCTACAAGCGCGCCTGGCGCGCCGTCGCGTGGACCGCCGGATTCCTCGCAGTCTTGAATGTGCTGCTGCCGGCGCTCTGCTTCGGTCCCGCGATCGCGGGCGAGCGCTGGAAGGAGTGGCGCACCGTCGCCGCGGCGGAGACCGCCAACCCCACGCCGATGTTCCCGAACCAGTCGCTGCTCGCCGCGCTGAGGCGCCTGCTTACGCGCGAAGGTGGAGCACGTGACCCCATCTACTACGCGGTGGCCGAGTGGCCGCCGCAGCGGGTCGTCCGGCTCTTCTACGCGCTCGGCGCGATCGGAGCACTCGCGCTCGCGTTTGCCTGGCGGCGTCACCCGCCCGGCCTCGATCACCCGTTCCTGCACGGCGAGCTCGCCGTCGCACTCTGTATCCTGCCACTCGTCTCTCCACTTGCGTGGAAGGCTCACTTCGTCTCGCTGCTGGCAGGCTACTGGCTGATTTGGCGGGTGATGCAGCGCGGGAAGGTTCGCCGCTGGGTGTGGCTCGCGTGGTGGGCGTCGTTTGCTTGCCTGACACTCACCGCGCCGGCGCTCCTAGGCGCGAGCGGGCGAAGTGTGGTGGAATCGTTGAACGCGATTACGCTGGGGGCACTGCTCGTGCTGGGGCTGACGATCTGGGCGGCTAGACAGCTTCCGCCACAACCTCCAACCAGTGCCGCGGGACCGACTCAACTTTGAGCTCTTCCATGGTGCGCTCGAGGCCTACTTCGAGCGCCTTGGCGCCTTCCTCGAGGGGGACGCCGGGGAGCGCACCCTCGATAAACAGTGAAAACCGACCGATATCGATGAGCGCTTGGCGCGTCATATCCACGCGTAGCAGCTCGACGGTGGTGGGACGCAAACCCGCCGCGGTACAAGCCGCTCTGTACTGATCGGCGGAAAACCATTCCATCGCGGCGGCGTGGCCGCTGTGCTTGACCTCGATGCCGTTTTCCCGCAGAGCCTGAACCGAGCGCACGATCCAGCGCCGCCAGAAACCGCTCGTCCCCTCGACATAGGCGCCGTTGAAGAACGTGCTGTTGAATGCGAGCAGGCCGCCCGGCTTCAGCACGCGGCGAATCTCCTTGAGCACCTGTTCCTTGTCGGGCATCAGGTGAATGGCGTTGAGGAACACGACCGCGTCGGCCGACTTGACGAGCTTCGACAGCCATTCGGCGCTGCCCTGCACGAACTCGGCGAACTTGGAGGAGATCGCCGTGCGCGCTTTGGCGAGGGCGGACGGCGACGGATCGACGCCGATGACGTGCGGCGGCGGCTGCTGGTCGCGCACGCGCTCGAGGATCAGCTCCGTGATGGCGCCCGGGCCGCAGCCGAGGTCCACGATCACCTGACGGCCCGGACAAATCACCCGCTCCAGAATCCAGCGGTTGACGTAAAAAAAGAACGGATGCCGGGTGAACGGCGTGAACGAAAAGCGATCTTCGTCTGCCGTTGGGTTCAAGGCGGTCACAGTTTGTGAATCCCGAGCGGTCCCAAATGGACGTCGAGATTGTGATTGATGCGATAGCCGACCACGCCATTCACATCGAGATTCGCGGCATCGGCCGTGTAGACCTCTTTCCCATTCACCATGAACTTCGCCTTGCCACCCTGCACCTGAATGCTGAGTTCGTTCGCCGCCGCGCCGCTCGCGTCGGCTTTCGTGACCGCGTCGCTCGCGGTCCATTCGACGATCGCGGTCGGCCGCGTCAGGTAACTCGTCCGGCGGCGGATCGAGTACATCCCGTCGATGGGCCGCACGAGGAAGTAGGTGTAGGTCTGACCCGAGTCGGCGAGGCTCTTGCCGCCGATGAAGATGCCGAATGCCTCGGGGTGCGCCGGATTCTTCATCTGCGCCATCTTGGCGACGACGTGGTAATTCCCCGAGATCGTGTCCCGATCCCGCCAGTAGATCGCGGCCGGACCGACCGTCGTATGCAGGCCGTCGCCCATGCTCGTGAACTTCACGTTCTCGAGCGACGCCGGCTGCCCGGTCTGGCGGTTCGGCTCGGTACGGACGTGCCAACCGGTCGGGATCGTGCCGCCCCCGGCGACAGGACGGTCGGGGTCGGCTTGGGCCATCAGGCCCCCCAAGGGGAGGGGGGCGAAAAGCAGAAAGACCGCCGCAGCGGTCCGCAGACGCATCGTCATCATCGACACTCCAGGCGAATTGACCACTGTTTCGTGTGTCTAAGTGATATCATTGAAATGTTTTAGTCAAGAGCCCGCCAGATCGTGCACCGTAGCTACGCTCACGATCTTGAGCTTGCGCTTGCCCATCGGCAGTGTGATGTCCACCTTCTGACCGACTTTTCCTCCGAGCAAGGCCTTCCCGAGCGGTGATGCCATCGAGACCGGCATCTCCTCGCCATCCTCACCCTCGATAAACTCGCCGAGGGTCAACGCGTAAATCTCTTTCTTTTTCGTGTCGACGTCTTCGACGGTCACCCGCGACCCAAACCCGACGCGGTCACGCGGAATGTCTTGCTCGCGGACGTCGGAGAGTTTCGCAAGGCGCAGACGCAAGTGATGCACGCGCGCCTGGGCGAATTGCTGCCGCTCGAGCGCGGCCTTGTATTCGGAGTTCTCGCGCAGGTCACCGTGGGCGCGCGCCTTCTCGATTTCCTTCGGCAGGACAAACGAGATTTCGTGATTCAGGCGTTCGACTTCGGACTGGAGCCTTTGTTTGAGCGCTTCGATCATACGGGATACTAACCGACTAACCGCCCCACCGGCTAGCTTTTAACCCGTGCGGACCTATCATCAGCTGACCGACCCCGACCGCTCCGGCCTTCTCGACCAGATCGGCGCCCAGCGCAAGCGCGTGGCGGAGCGCCTGGCCGGTGTACGGCGGATCGTGACGGTGATGAGCGGGAAGGGCGGCGTAGGAAAGAGTTACGTCACGGCGCACCTGGCACGTGCCCTGGCCCGCGGCGGCTGGGGCGTGGGCGTGCTCGATGCCGACCTGAATGGCCCGACGATCCCCGGCCTGCTGCAGGCACCGCCGACCGCCCAGCCGCCGGCGGTCGGCCTCGATGGCGTGAAATGCATCTCCATGGGGCAGTTCTTGGACGCGGGCGCTCCCCTCTCGTTCACGGGTCCGGCGGCCGAGAGTTTCGTGTGGCGCGGCGCCATGGAGGCGTCCGCGCTGCGCGAGTTTCTCGGCGACGTGGAGTGGGGTACCCTCGACGTCCTGTTGGTCGATCTCCCGCCCGGGATGCAGCGCTACATCGAGCTGTGCGACATCCTCGGCAACCCGCCGGCCGTGCTCACGGTGACCATCCCGACCCCCGAGTCCCGCGACGCCGTCCGGCGCGCCATGCGCGCCGCCGTCGACCGTGGCTCCGAGCTGCTCGGCATCGTGGAGAACATGGTCGGCCGGGAGTTCGTGGGAACCGCAGCGCAGGACTTGGCTGAAGAGTTCGCGACACCGGTGCTCGCGCGCATCCCCTGGCACCCGACACCGGAGACCTGGAGCCAGTTGGCAGCGCAGCTATGAAATTCCTCTGCGTTGAGTGCGATCAGCAAATGGCCTTCGCGCAGCGCGAGCTGCCCGGCGACGGCACGCTGGCGGCGACGTTCAAGTGCCCGAAATGCGGCCGCGTCGTGGCGATGCTGACAAATCCCATGGAAACCCAGCTCGTGTCGTCGTTGGGCGTCGAGATCGGCGGTCGCACGGTTCCCGCTGAGCCGTTCGAGATGCTGCGCGCGAACGTCGTGACCGGTGGTCCGGCGTGGTCGGGCGACGCCCAGGAGCGGCTTGCTCGGGTGCCGAGCTTCGTGCGCGGCATGGTGAAGAAGATCTACGCCGACTATGCGCGGGAACGCGGCATCACGGAGATCACGCCAGCGATCATGGACAACGCCCGGAGCGAGCTGGGATTGGAAGGGATGTGAGCGATTTCGAGGAACGGACCGTCGGTGAGCTGCGCGTCCGCATCGACCGCACGCTGTGCGTCGGCTTCGGCGACTGCATCACCGAGGCGCCCGAGGCGTTCGTGCTCGATGAGAGCGGGACGGCGGTGTTCGTGCAGCCGGACGCCGCCGACCGCGAGCGCCTGCTGCGCGCGTGCGACGCTTGCCCAGTAGACGCAATTACGGTTTGGAACGAAAACGGCATCCAGATCGTCCCCGCGGCTTGTGAACAAGTTCCTTGACAGCACTGGGGCATGCCTGCATATCCCTTAACTCTGACGGCATCCACACCGACATCTAGAGGTTAGGCGACCCGCTCGAGCGGCGTCACTCGGGGAGGTAGCGGTGTACCGCGAGATTTTCGTTCCCGTCGACAACTCGCAGCACTCCGATTGGGCCGTCGATCGCGCCATCGAGATGTGTCGCAAGTCGGGCGGACGGATCACCGGGAATCACGTCTACGCCGCCCGCCTGCACGATGTCCGCTTCCGCCAGCTCGAGACCGGCCTCCCCGCTCAGTTCCAGACTCCTGAAGAGATCAAGAAGCAGCGCAAGATCCACGACAAGCTGATCGAAAAGGGACTGCAGCTCATCGCCGACAGTTTTCTCGATCAGCTCGGCAAGCGCTGCGAAGCTTCGGGCGTGGCGCTCACACGGCAGCTGCTCGAAGGCATCAACTACGAAGAGATCGTCAACGAGGTGAACCGCGGGGCTGGGCGCCTGCCGGGCCTGATCGGCTTCGATCCCAACCGCGCCGCAGGCTACGACGGGGGCGACAAGGTCCGCAGCGACGTAAAGCTCGGCGAGAACGGCCGGCTCGTCGCGGAAGAGGAAGACTCCGCCGCGCGCCTCGTCGGCTCGTCGGGACGGCAGTACGACCTGCTCGCGCTCGGCGCGCATGGACTGGGGCGGCAGGAGTTTTCGCAGCTCGGTGGTGTAGCGGCTCGCGTGTTACGCGGCGTCGAGAAAGACGTGCTGATCGTGCGCGATCAGCAGCCGCTCACCGGCGGGCGCTTCCTGGTCTGCGTCGACGGCTCGTCCTACAGCTACCAGGCCATGAAATCCGCGCTCGAGCTGGCCCAGGCGTTCGGCGCGTCGCTGTATGTCTGCAGCGCCTTCGACGTGGAGTATCATCACGTCGTCTTCCACAACATCAAGGACGTGCTGTCCTATCAGGCGTCGAAAGTCTTCAAGTTCGAAGAGCAGGAAGAGCTGCACAACAACATCATCGACAAGGGCTTGCTCAAGCTCTGCCAGGCGAATCTCAAACGCGCCGAGGTCATGGCGCAGCAGTTCCCGGATGTCCCGATCAAGACGCAGATCCTCATCGGCAAGCCGTTCCAGGTGATCATGCAGTGGGCGGACGAGATCAAACCGACGTTGCTGGTCATCGGCCGGCATGGGGCCCATCGCATCGAGCACACGGAGCTCGGCAGCCAGTCGGAGAACCTGGTGCGGCTCGCGCCGTGCGACGTGCTGTTGACGGGTGTCGTCGGTGTTCGCCCGGAAGACATTCCCTGGATCGAGGAAGACGGCCAGGCGGGGTTGCCGTGGGCTCCGGAAGCCGAAGTCCGGATTCTCCGCGTTCCGCCCTTCGCGCAGGGCATCGCGCGGCGCGCCGTCGAAGAGTACGTCCTCGAAAAGGCGGGCAATGGCGGGCCGCCGCCCACCGTCACGAACAAGTGGCTCGACGAGGCGATCCAGAAGCTCCTCCCCACGCACATGCAGCTGATTATGGGGATCGGGAGCGCGGAAGAAATCGCGTTGGCCGAGCTGAAGGCGACGGAGCAGCTGAAAGCCACGAAGGTCCAGGGGCGCGACGCCGATGCGGAGCCGGCAGTCGCCGAAGTCGAGACGAAATGCCCCGTGACGGGTGCGGTGTCCAAGCGCCCGCGCGTCGCCACCGATCCCATCGTGTGGACGGAGGAGAGCTGGCAACGGCTGCAGCTCGTGCCGCTCATCGCCCGGCCGCTGGCGCGCAACACCGTCGAGCGCTTCGCCCGCAATCACGACATCTGGCGCGTCACGACCCACGTCATGGATAACAACAAGCAGGCGATGATCGAAGCCGACGAGTTCGACGTGGACACGATGATGGTGATGTTCACCGAGCTGCGGGCGAAGCAGATCAGGGCAGAGGCCGAGGGGAAAGACGCACTGTCGCCTGAGATGCGTGCGTTCATCGAAGAAGCCAAGGCGCAAGGCATCACGCGCTGCCCCATCCGCGATATCGAAGAGAAGATGGAGAAGTGTCCAGTCGACATGAAGACCGTGACGCCCGAGGAAGCGAAGCGGGCAATCGAGAAGCTGCTGCAGTGAGCTACGTTCCGCACGTCGTCGCCTGGAATCTCACGCGGCGCTGTAACCTGGAGTGCGCCCACTGTTACATCGCCGCCGGCCCGCACGAATCGGCCACCTCGGAGCTGGGCACCGCGGACTGCTTGCGCATCGTCGATGAGCTGCTCGCGGTCAACCCGGCGCCCATGATCATTCTGTCGGGCGGCGAGCCGCTGCTGCGTCACGATCTGACCGAGATCGCGGGTTACGCGTCGCGGCAAGGCGCGACGGTGGTCGTCGGCACGAACGGCACGCTGTTGACCGATGAGCGCATCGCGGGGCTCAAGGGGGCGGGCGTCCGCGGTGTCGCGGTGTCGATCGACTCGCTGCGGCCGACCTATCACGACAACTTCCGGCACGGCAAGGGCTCGCTCGACGACACGATCGCGGCGCTGGGGCGCCTGCGCGCGCAGCGACTCGATTTCATCATCCAGACGACGGCGACCAAGGGCAATCGCGCCGAGCTCGAGCGGGTGGCGCAGTGGTCGGCGGAGCAGGGCGCGGTCGCGTTCAACTGCTATTTCCTCGTGGCGACGGGACGCGGTGCGGGGCTGTCCGATCTGGCGCCCGCCGAATACGAAGCGGTCCTCGCCGACCTCGCCCGCTGGCAGCGCCAGTACCGCGGCCAGATGATGATTCGCGCCAAGTGCGCGCCGCACTTCATGCGGCATGTGCATTCGGCCGATCCCGACTCGCCGATTCTCAACTACGCGACGCGCTGTCCGTGCGGGACGCAATACTGCCGCATCACGCCCGACGGGAAGCTGACGCCCTGCCCCTATCTCCCCGAGGTCGCGGGCGACCTGCGCGCGCAGAACTTCGGCGAGATCTGGCGCTCCGCGCCGCTGTTCCGGCAGCTGCGGGAAGGGACGTTGGGCGGCAAGTGCGGCCGCTGCGAGTACCAAAGGCTGTGTGGCGGCTGCCGCGCGAGGGCGTTCGCGCTCGAGGGCGACGTGATGGCGGCCGATCCATCGTGCGTCTATGAACCGTCGGGTGCTGCCGTGATTGAGCCGGAGCGCGACATCACGTATGGGAAGGATTTTGTCCCCGCGCTTGCCTGGTCGGCTGCCGCGCGCGCGCGGCTCGATCGCATCCCGTCCTTCGTGCGCGGGGTCGTGGCCAAGCGAGTTGAAGACTGGGCGCTGGCGCGGGGCGTGCACGAGATCACGCCCGAGCTGCTGACGGAAATCCGCAGCGCGATGCCGGTGGACTTCTCCAAGCAACGTCCCTTCTTCGTGGCCGATAGTTGATGGCGCACGTCTTCGCCCTCGTCCAAGCCGCCGCCGACAGCGCCGCCGCCTACCGCGACTTCCCGGTCATCGGCAGCCGCGCGGCGATCTGGATCGCCGCCGAGATCCATCTGATGTTCGCGGCGTTCGTGCTGGGGGTGCCGATTTTCGCGGTGGTCGCCGAGGCGATCGGGATCTTCGGCAAGGACCAGCGCTACGACCGGCTCGCGAAAGAGTTCACGCGGCTCCTGCTGATCGCCTATAGCGCGACCGCGATCTGGGGCGCGGTCTTCGTGTTCCTGCTGTCGACGCTGTATCCGCGGTTCTGGGCGTATCTGACGGCGATCTTCGGCGTGTCGATGTGGGTGTACGTCTCGATCTTCTTCTTCGAGTCGTTCACCCTGTACCTCTACTATTACGGCTGGGACCGCTGGAAACAGGGGCGGGCGAAGATCGTGCATTGGTGCCTGGGCATTCTGCTGAACATCTGGGGGACCGCGGTGATGTTCATCGCCGACTCCTGGCTCACCTACATGATGACGCCGCCGCGCGACATCACGCCCGAAACCTCGCCCGCCAGCATCAAGCTCTGGCACGCCATCCTCAATCACACCTGGATGCCGATCAACATCCACCGCCTGATCGGCAACGTCGTGTTCGGTGGGGCGATCGTGGGTGCGTACGCGAGCTACCGCTTCCTCGCGGCCAAGACGGATGAGGAACGGGCGCACTACGACTGGATGGGGTACGTCGGCAATTTCATCGCGATCTCGGCGTTGATCGTGCTGCCGTTCGCGGGCTACTGGCTGGGACGCGAGATCTATCAGTACGACCAGTCGATGGGCATCACGATGATGGGTGGTTTCATGAGCTGGCTGTGGGTGATCCAGGCGTTCCTGATCGCGGTGCTGTTCCTGGCGGGCAACTACTACCTCTGGGTCGGGATGGGTCGGATCCCCGGCGCGGAGCGGTTCCGGCCCTACACGAAGTGGCTCCTGGTAGTGCTGGTGCTGGGTGCGCTCGTGTGGGGGACGCCGCATACGATGATCGCGGACTCGCGTGAGCTCGCGGCCATGGGTGGCTCGCACCACCCGCTGCTCGGCGCGCTCGGCGTGATGAGCGCCAAGAACACCGCCGTGAACCTGATGATTCTGTCGACGTTCCTCTCCTTCCTCCTGTATCGCCGCGCGAATATCCGCCAGGTGGTGCCCTGGGCCAAAACGGGCACCCGGATTCAGGCGGCAATGTTCGTCATCGCCGCGGGCGTCGTGCTCTTCTTCGGGATCCGCGGCTATTTCGTCGAAGCGATCGTGCGCATCGGATACTCGGTGTATCAGGTCGGCGCGGTGCTCGCCTGCATCGTGTTCGTGACCGTGATCGACGTACTCATGGCCCGCGGCGCGCAGTCGCTCGGGGCCATTCAGTGGGGCAAGATGCCGCCGCGCTCGCAGTACGCGCTATTCATTCTCGCGGTCACGTTCACGTGGCTGATGGGTCTGATGGGATTCGCGCGCAGCGGCATCCGCCAGCACTGGCATGTCTGGCAGGTCATGCAGGATACGACGCCGTACGCCGCGACGCCGGCGCTGGGCTACGCCGCGATCATGATCAGTACCTGCGTGCTGATCTTCCTCTCCCTCGTCGGCTTCATTTTCTGGCTCGGCGGGCTCGCGGAAAAATCGACGTTCGTTCCGTCGACGGAGGCGCCGCATGTGGGCCACTAACCTGCGCATCATCGGGATCGTGCTCGGCACCCTGGCGCTGTATACCCTGATCGCGAACAAGATCCCGCAGGTGCAGTCGGAGGTGCCGCACGCGCTCACCCTCGGTGCGAACGTGACGCCCGAGCAGCTGGTAGCAGCCGGCGACCAGCTGTACCACGGCGCGGGCGGTTGCACTGCCTGTCACGGACTGGGCACGCGGGCCCCGAATCTCCTGACCGACGAAAAGGGACTGGGCCCGATCGGCGCGCGCTGCGGCAAACGCGAGGCCGGCAAAGACTGCAAGGCCTACCTCTATGAGTCGCTCACGAGCCCTCGCGCCTACGTCGTGTCCGGCTATGAGCCGATCATGCCGGAGATGGGCCGCATTCTCTCGCCCCAACAGATCTGGGCGCTGGTTGCCTTCCTTGAATCGCAGAGCGGCACGGTCGACGTGACCGCGTCGGACATCCCCGCAGCATCCGGCCCTGCCGCCTCTGCCGCCCCTGCCGCCAGTGGCGGCGGAGGGCCAGGGATCGCCGGCGGATCCACCGAGCCGATGACGATCATCCGCGGCGCGGGCTGCACCGGCTGTCACAAGGTCGGCACCGAAGGCGGCGCCATTGGGCCAAACCTGACGCACGTCGGTTCGCGCTTGTCGGCGGCGTTGATCCGCGAATGCATTCTCAAGCCTGATACTCGGGTCGCGAAAGGCTACGAGAAGTTCGTCGGGGTCATGCCGAAGATGTTCGGCAATCAGCTGACCGGCGCGCAGCTCGAAGCGCTGGTGCAATTCCTGTCGAGCCAGAAATGAGAGCCTACCTACGCCACCCGTTCTGGCAGGCCGTGGGCCTGTTCGTGCTGGCGTATCTCGTGATCGTATTCGTCATCCCGATGCTACCCGGCAGCGCCATGGTGCCAAGTAGTGTCGTGTTGCAGTACATGGCGACCGTGCTGGTCGGGATCCTGATCTGGGTCAGCGATGACGAGGCGCGCTGGACCACGTTCAAGGAGCCGTTGCACGAGGTGCTCATCCAGCCGCGGCTCAAGCTGGTCCGAAACGGCCTGCTCGCAGCCGTCACACTGGTCGTGGGCTGTCTCACCTACAGCCAGGTGAAGGCGAGTGTCGCGGCGCCGCCCAATCTCCGGTCGATTCACCCCGCGCCGCCCTCGCAGATCACGTTCCGCGGCAAGACGATCACCCTTGTGGGCCTTGAGAACCCGTTACGCAAACAAGGAGAGCTGGCGCCGCATGTCGCCGAAGGTCGCCGAATCTATTATCAAAATTGCGTCCCATGTCACGGCGACCATCTCGACGGTCAGGGCCATTTCGCGAGTGGGTTCAATCCCCTCCCGGCAAATTTCCAGGACAACGGCACGATCGCGCAGCTGACCGAGAGCTTTGTCTTCTGGCGCATCGCCAAGGGCGGCCCCGGGCTGCCGCGCGAAGGAACACCGTGGAATTCGGCGATGCCCGCGTGGGAAGACTTTCTGACCGAGGACGAGATCTGGTCGGTCGTCCTTTTTCTGTACGATCAGACGGGATGGAAGCCGAGGACGTGGGAGGTCACCGCGAAATGAGGGGACGGGGGACGGGGGAAGGGGGAAGGGTAATGCGCGCCAGCGTTGCGATCGCAGCGCTCTTCGTATTCGTGTTTGCCTTACCCGTCCCCCTTCCCGCGTCCCCCTTCCCCCAGGACACATCAGCGGGAAAAGCAGTGTACCAGAAATGGTGCGCCGGCTGCCATGGCGACAACGGCGCGGGTGATGGTCCGGGTGCGAAGCACATGATCCCGCCGCCGCGCGACTTCACCGGTGCCATCTACCAGATCCGCTCGACACCCAGCGGCCAGCTGCCCACCGACGCCGATTTGCTGCGGTCTATAGATGAAGGGCTGTTTGGCACCGCGATGCCGGGATGGAAAACTCGGCTGTCCGACCGCCAACGCCGCGACGTGTTGGCGTATATCAAGACATTCTCGAGCTTCTTCGCCGATACGACGCAACGGCCGCAGCCGATCGCGTACGGCAGCGCGCCTGGGGGCGGCGGCGGCGCGGAGGCGTTGAAGGTCGGTCGTCAGTTCTACGACTCCATCGGCTGTCGCAAGTGCCACGGGGATCAGGGCCGGGGCGACGGGCCGTCGGCGCCCACGTTGAAGGACGATGCCGGCCATCCGATCTTCGCGGCGAATCTGCACGAGAACTGGCGCTTCAACGGCGGCGGCACCGTGGAGGACATCTACCACCGTCTGCGCACGGGCCTCGACGGCACACCGATGCCCTCGTTCAGCGATCTCCTGGAGCAGAAGTTCCTGACCGACGAGCAGCTGTGGCGCGTCGCGCAGTACGTGCGCAGCCTGTCGCCCCAGGAGCCGCCCGTCGTCCGCGACGTCGTCCACGTGCCCCTGGCGAAGCGACTCCCCCATTCGCCGGATGACTCCGCCTGGACGGCGGTCGACGTGTACTGGTTCCCGCTCGTGGGCCAGATCATCCACAAGGAGCGCTGGTTCGCGCCCGCCGTGACGGGCGTGTGGGTCAAGGCCGTGCACACTGCGGACTCGATCGCGCTGCGCGTCACCTGGGATGACCGCTCCGCGAGCCCCGATACGTCATGGCTGCCGTTCATCGGTCGCGTGCTCAACACCCTCGACAGCGACGACTCGACGCGCGAGCAACCGGCGCCTTGGCCGGATCAGCTGGCCGTGCAGTTCCCCGTGACAATTCCCTCGGGAATGGAACGGCCGTATTTCCTCATGGGCAGCGCCGGCGCGCCCGTCTATCAGTGGCGTTGGTCGAGCAGCTCGCGCACAGCGGCCGTGGCCGGACTCGCGCGCGGGATCGACCGCTTCGACCCGCTGGGTGCGGCGGCGGGCATCCCCACCCAGGCCGTCTATGACCACGGTCAGTGGCGCGTCGTCTTCACCCGCGCACTTGCTTCCGCGGATACCGCCAGCCAGCTTCCGTTCCGGAGCGGTCGTGCTATCCCCGTGGCGTTCTTTGCGTGGGATGGGTCCAATGGAGAGCACGGCACGCGTATGGCCATCAGTACGTGGTACTTCCTCGCCCTCGACGAACCGGTGCCGGCTCGGGTATTCATCTCGCCGGTCCTCGCCATGGTGCTGACCCTGGGGTTGGGCATGCTCGTCGTGTGGCGCGCGCAGCAGAAGACTTCATACCGGAAGGGGAGGCAGTAAATGACAGGCCGAATCTTCAACGTGGTGGGCGCTATGTTCCTGCTCACCGTGTGCAGCAAGGGCAGTCAGAGCAACGCGGCTCCGGCAGCCCCGCCCCCGGCGCCTGCGGCAGCCTCGGACCTTGCGGCGGCTGGCGGGACGATCACAGGCAAGATCAAGTTCACCGGCACGGCGCCGCGCAACCCCGCGATCGATATGAGCGAAGAGGCGGCGTGCAAGGCAAAGTACACGACGACGCCGACGGAAGAGAACGTCGTGGCGGGGCCGGCTAACGCCCTCGCCAACGTGTTCGTGTACGTGAAGTCCGGTCTGCCGGCGGGTCAGACGTTCCCGGCCCCGGCGACGCCTGTCGTGCTCGATCAAAACGGCTGCCGCTACCACCCGCACATCCTTGGGGTCATGGTGGGGCAGAATCTCGAGATCAAGAATTCCGACCCGGTGCTGCACAACATCAAGGCGATCGCGAAGAAAAATCGACCGTTCAACGTCAGCCAGCCGAACGCCGGCATGACGAAAACGGTGACGTTCTCGCAGCCCGAAGTGATGGTCAACCTCGAGTGCAACGTCCACGGCTGGATGCACGCCTATGCCGGCGTGCGCTCCGATCCGTTCTTCGCGGTCTCGCAGCAGGACGGCAGTTTTACGATCAGCGGCCTGCCGCCCGGCACGTACACGATCGAAGCCTGGCACGAGAAGTTCGGCACCCAGACCGCGACGGTGACGATCGCCGGAACCGAGAGCAAGACGGCCAACTTCACCTTCGCCGCGCACTAGGCGCGAGGAGAGCTCGATGCGTTGGTGGCTTCCCGACGCAGGATCGACGTTCGCCGGTCCGATCGACGCGCTGTTTCTGGCGATTCTCATCATCACGGGGATCGCGCTCGTGCTCGTCGAGGCCGGACTGGTGACGTTCGTGATTCGCTACCGCGCGCGTCCCGGGCGGAAGGCGTTCTACACGCACGGCTCGACGCGCGCGGAAGTGATCTGGACGGCAATCCCCGCCGTGACGATGGTGGCGCTCGGCCTGATCAGCAATCACTACTGGGTGCTCATCAAGGACAAAAAGAGCGTCCCCCCGAACGCCTATCACCTGGGCGTCCATGCCAAACAGTTCGAGTGGCAGGTGACGTATCCGGGGCCGGACGAGAAGCTCGGCACGAGTGACGACTTCACCGTTCGCAACCAGCTGCACGTCATCGTCAACCAGCCGTTCGCCGTCGAGCTCACCTCCGAGGACGTGATCCATTCGTTCTTCGTCCCCGAGTGGCGTCTGAAACAGGATGCCGTGCCGGGAATGCACATCACCGCCTGGTTCGAGGCGACCAAGACCGGCGAGTTCGAGCTGGGCTGCGCGGAGCTGTGCGGGATGGGGCACTACAAGATGCGGGCGCGCGTGTTCGTCCACACGCCCGACGAGTATAAGGCCTGGGTCGCTCAACAAGCCGCCGGAGGAACCGAATGACGAGCGTCGCGCACGCCAAGCCGCAAGGAGGGGCTCACGACGCACACGCGCCGATGAGCTTCTGGCGCAAATACATCTTCTCGACCGACCACAAGATCATCGGCATCCAGTTCCTGTTCGTCAGCCTGTTCTTCCTGCTGGTGGGCGGATTGCTGGCGATGCAGATCCGCTGGCAGCTGGGATTCCCCGGCAAGCCGCTGCCGGGCGGCGGGATCCTGCCCGAGTCGATGGTGTCGGGCGGCGTGATTCTCCCGGAGTATTACGTCCAGCTCGTCTCGATGCACGGCACGTTCATGGTGTTCTTCGCCATCATGCCGCTGCTGGTCGGCGTGTACGCCAATTTCCTCATTCCGCTGAAGATCGGCGCGCACGACATGGCGTTCCCGCGCATCAACATGGCCTCGTTCTGGCTGGCGCTGCTCGCCGGCCTGATCATGACGGCGAGCTTCTTCGTGCCGAACGGGCCGATTCGGTCCGGGTGGACGAACTACGCGCCGCTGGCGGCGCGGCCCGATCTCTCGGGCGTGACCGTCGGCCAGATGCTGTGGTGTATTTCGATCGTGGTGCTGGGGCTCTCGTCTGTGTTGGGGTCGCTGAACTACATCACGACCGTGATCAACCATCGCGCGCCGGGCATGACGTGGTTCCGGATGCCGCTCTCCGTGTGGGCGCTGTTCATCACCGCCATCCTCGGCGTGCTCGCGCTGCCCGTGCTCCAGGGCGCGGCGATCATGCTGCTGTTCGACAACGTCCTCGGCACCCACTTCTTCGACCCCGTGGCGGGCGGCCAGGCGCTGCTGTGGCAGCATCTGTTCTGGTTCTTCGGCCATCCCGAGGTCTACATCTTGATCCTGCCGGCGATGGGTATGGTCTCCGACATCATCGCCAACGGCAGCCGCAAGCCGATCTTCGGCTATCACTCGATGGTGTTCGCCATCATCGGGATCGCATTCCTGGGCTGGATCGTGTGGGGCCACCACATGTTCATGAGCGGCATGAATCCGACCCTCGGGTCGACGTTCATGGTCTCGACTCTGCTCATCGCGGTGCCCTCGGCGATCAAGGTGTTCAACTGGCTGGGCACGATCTGGCGCGGCAACATCCGCTTCCACGTGCCGATGCTCAATGCCCTTGGGTTCGTTTCCATGTTTACCATCGGAGGCTTGTCGGGAATCTTCATGGCCGCCACGCCGGTGGACATCCCGCTTCACGATACGCAGTTCATCGTGGCGCACATCCACTACGTGCTGTTCGGCGGATCGCTGTTCGCACTGTTCGCGGCGATCACCTACTGGTATCCCAAGATGTTCGGCCGGATGATGAGCGAGCGGATTGGGAAGGTGCATTTCTGGCTCACGTTCATCTTCTACAACATGACGTTCTTCCCGATGCACATCATCGGGATGGGCGGCCAGATGCGGCGCATCTACGATCCCACGATCTACACCTTCCTGAAGCCGCAGCAGCCGCTGAACGTGTTCATCTCGTATTCCGCTTTTGCGCTCTTCGCCGTGCAGATCCTGTTCGCGTTCAACTTCCTGTGGAGCCTCAAATTCGGGAAAAAGGCACCGCAGAATCCCTGGGACGACAACGGCATGGAGTGGTCGCTGCCGAATCCCGCGCCGCACGGCAACTGGGAGCGAACGCCCAACGTCTACCGCGGGCCGTATGAGTTCAGCGCACCCGAGGCCGGCGAGAAGGACTTCTTGCCGCAGTACCTGAAGCTGCCCACCGACCGCGATCCTGTGCCGGCGCCGCTGCCGGCCGGACATTGACCGGGAGAGTGCGATGACGCACGCGACGCAAGCCCTCGATCAGATGCGGCCGCCATCCCCGGCCGAGCCGGGCGCCGGGGTCTACAGCAACAAGCTCGGGATGTGGGTCTTCCTGGCCAGCGACGTGATGTTCTTCACGGCGCTGATCGGATCGTACATCGTGCTCCGCTTTGGTGCGCCGGGAGAGTGGGCCAAGCCGGGCGCGGTGTTGAACGTCCCGCTGACCGCGGTGAACACCTTCCTGCTCATTTGCTCGTCCGTCTCGATGGTGAAGGCGTACGCCGCGATTCAGGACGGCAAGAAATACTTCCTGCGCCCGGTGCCGGGGAAGTTCCTCCGCGACGGCGGGCTGAAGTTCTGGCTGCTGGTGACGATGCTCTGCGGCGCGGCGTTCGTGAGCGTGCAGGTCGTCGAATACATCAAGCTCGTCGGGCACGGTTTCACGCCCGCCGGCTTCCGCGAAGGCTCGACGCTCGCCGAGCATGCCGTGGCGGATCCGATCAAATACGGTGCGACCGTCGCGGGACTGTACGGTTCCTCGTTCTTCACGATGACGGGGTTCCACGGTTTCCACGTGACGTGCGGCGTGATCAGCATGACGTACCTGTACTTCACCAAGGTGCTGCCGGAGAAGTACTCGCCGCAGGATTATCGCGGAATCGAAGTGATCGGCTTGTACTGGCACTTCGTCGACCTGGTGTGGATCATCCTTTTCACGATCGTCTACCTGATCTGAGGCCCGGTTCATGACTGCCACGAGCTCTCCCCACGCCAGCACCGAGCACAAGCGGCCGAATTACGTTCTGATTTGGCTGTATTTGTTCGTGCTCACGGTCGCCGAGGTCGCGTTGGCGTTCGAGCTGCCGGTGTCGCGTAACGTGAAGTTGTTGTTGCTGCTCTTCCTCGCGGTCTGGAAGGCGCTGCTGGTGGCGCTGTTCTTCATGCATCTGAAGTTCGAGCGCTGGCGCCTGCGCCTGATCTTCATCGTCCCATTGCCGCTCGCCGCGATCCTCGTGACCGTGGTCATCATGGAGAAGGTCTGGTAGCGCTGCTCGAGCTGACCAAGCCTCGGATCACGCAGCTGGTGCTCCTCACCGCTGCCGCGGGTTTCTACCTCGGCGCGGAAGATCGGGTTGACCTGCTGTTGCTCGCCAACACGTTGATCGGCACGGCGTTGGTGGCAGGCGGCACGAACGCCTGGAACCAGATTCGCGAGCGCGACGTGGACAGCCGCATGGCGCGCACCCGCCGGCGGCCGCTGCCCTCCGGGCGTCTCACCACCAGGGCCGCGATCTGGTTTGCGTCGGCGATTACGGCGGGCGGTGTCGCGTATCTCGGTGTGACGGTCAATGTGCTCACCGCCGCGCTTGCCCTCCTGACATTCGCGAGCTACGTGCTCCTGTACACGCCGTTAAAGCGGAAGACATCGCTGAACACGCTCGTCGGTGCGGTCCCGGGCGCGCTGCCCATCGTCGGTGGCTGGACCGCCGCCGGCGGCAGCCTCGGCGTCGCCGCCGCCGCGCTGTTCTGGATTCTGTTTCTGTGGCAATTGCCGCACTTTCTCGCGCTCGCCTGGCTGTACCGCGATGACTACCGCGCGGGCGGCTTGCGAATGCTCAGTGTGGCCGACGATGACGGCCGCGACACGGGCCGCATGGCGCTGCTGTACGCCGTGGCGTTGCTCCCCATCAGCCTGCTCCCGACGCTCCTCGGCGTGACCGGTGCGTGGTACTTCTTTGGGGCCCTGCTTCTCGGTGTCGGGTACGTGGCGGCAGGCACCGGACTCCTCGTCGGCGCGACCCCCGCGCGCGCGTGGCGCCTCTTTTTCGTCTCGATTCTCTACCTGCCGGCACTCCTGACGTTGATGGTGCTGGACAAGGTGGCGGCATAGCGATTTCATGATCCCGTTTCATCGTGTGCTGATCACCACCGGCATCGCGTTCTGCGCCGGCTTCGCGCTCTGGTCGATCTGGCGCGGGGAGATGGCGTTGGGTCTCGCGTTTGCGGCGCTGGGCGTGGGGCTCACCTACTACCTGCGTCACCTGCGACGCTTCATCGGCCGATGAATCCGCACATCGATCTGATCTATTTCTTCAGCTCGCTGGTCATGGTGGCGCTCCCGCTGGGCGTCTTTGGCTGGCTGACGTATCGCGTCGTCAAGGCATATTGGCGCGACCAAAAAGCAGCGAGCAAGGCGCCGCGTTAGATTCCCGCGTATGGCTTCGGAAAAACGGCAAGTCGTTCGATACGCGTTTTATAAGCTCGACCCCGCCTGGCGGCGCTTGACGGCCGAGCGGCAGGCCTCCGCGAAAATCGAATTCGGCGAGACGCTGGAGCGCTATAACGGCCGGCTGTTGCTGCGGCCGTACGGCCTCGTGGGAATTCGTGGCGACACGGACTTCCTGTTGTGGCAGGTGGCCGAAGATCTCGACGCGCTCGTCGAGCTCCAAACGGCGCTGAACCGCACCGATCTTGGCGCCTATCTGTCGATCCCGTACAGCTACCTCGCGATGACGCGGCGCTCGATTTACGAGTTTCCGGCAGATCCGAATCACGAGCAGCGCCTCGTCATTCAGCCCAGTGCGGCGAAGTACCTGTTCGTCTATCCGTTCATCAAGACGCGCCCCTGGTACGCGTTGCCCAAGCCGGAACGGCAGCGGATGATGGACGAGCACGTCCGCGTCGGCCGCAAGTACCCCGCGATTCGTTTGAATACGACCTACTCCTATGGCCTCGACGACCAGGAGTTCATCGTCGCCTTCGAGGGTGACAATCCCGGCGAGTTTCTCGATCTGGTGATGGAGCTGCGTGAGAGCGAGGCGTCGTCGTACACGCTGCGCGATACGCCGACATTCACCTGCGTCCAGATGTCCCTGTGGGACATGCTCGATACCCTCGGCGGCGCGGGCTCAGCGGATGCTGTGGCGCGGCGTCCCGCGAGAGCCGACGGTTTCACGCCCGTCGCCAATCTGTCCGAGCTGCCGCCCGGCACCGCCAAACGCGTGTACGCGGCCAACGAAGCAGTCGCGCTGTTCAACGTGAATGGCACCGTCTACGCCATTGCCAACCGCTGCACGCACGCGCGCGCCAGCCTGTCCGAGGGCACGGTCGATGCCGCGCGCTGCGCGGTGACGTGCCCCTGGCACGAGGGCGTGTTTTCGCTCGAGACCGGCCGCGTGCTGGGTGGTCCGCCCGTTCACCCCGTGGCGGCGTTCCAGGTAAAACTGGACGGCGACACCATCCTGATCGCTCACGAGGCCCGCGAAGCTGCGATTTCTTAAAGCGTGCCGTCGGGAGCGTACCGACGTCACTCCAGTGTGGTTCATGCGGCAGGCGGGGCGATACATGTCCCAGTACCGCAAGCTCCGCCGGCGTCACTCGATCCTCGACCTGTGCCATAGCCCCGAGCTCGCCGCGGCCGTTACGCTGCAGCCGGTCGAGCGGCTCGGCGTCGATGCCGCGATCATCTTCGCCGACATCCTGCTGCCGTTCGAGCCGCTGCGCCTCGGTTTGCGCTTTGCGAGCGGCGAGGGCCCGGTCATCGATCGCCCGATCCGAGATGCTGGGGATGTCGAGCGGCTGCCGTCGTTCAATGTGGAGGCTGAGCTCGGGTTCGTGCTCGACGCGATTCGCCTGGCGCGTCGCGCCCTGCCCGCGGACGTGCCGCTCATTGGGTTCGCCGGCGCGCCGTTCACACTGGCGAGTTACGCGATTGAAGGCGGAGCCAGCCGCACGTTCACCAAGACCAAGCAGTTGATGTACCAGGCACCAGACACCTGGCACCTGCTTTTGAGCAAGCTCGCCGACCTCGTGGGCCTGTACCTGGCAGCCCAAGCGCGCGCCGGCGCGCAGGCGCTGCAGCTGTTCGACAGCTGGGTCGGTTGCCTCTCGCCCGACGACTACCGCACCTACGTGCAGCCGCACAGTCGCAAGGCGCTCACGCTCGCCAAAGACGCGGGCGTGCCGCTCATTCACTTTGGCACGGGGACCGCCACATTCCTCGAAGATTTCACGGCGGCGGGCGGCGACGTCATCAGCGTCGATTGGCGAATCCCGCTCGACGCCGCGTGGTCGCGCATCGGCGATCGGGCGATCCAAGGCAATCTCGATCCGGCGGCGCTGTTAGCCCCCGCGGGCGAGCGCACGCGCCAGGTCCGCGACATCCTCGCGCGCGCGGGGCGACGGGCCGGCCACATTTTCAATCTCGGCCACGGCGTGCTGCCCGAGACCGATGTCGCGGCGATCCGGGCGGTCGTGGACCTGGTGCATGGCGGCTGACCAGCTCGCCGTGCTGCTCATGGCGTACGGGGGACCCGGCAATCTCGCCGAGGTGGAGCCGTATCTCCTGGATGTTCGCGGCGGGCGCCCCACCAAGCCGCAGCTCGTCGAAGAAATCCGCGCGCGCTACGCGCGCATCGGTGGACGCTCACCCATTCTAGAGCACACGCGCGCCCAGGCGGCGGGCGTGGGGCGCGCGCTCGGGACGGGCTTTCGCACGTACGTGGGGATGCGGCACTGGCATCCCTACATCAAGGACTCGGTCGCCGAGATCAGACGGGCCGGCACCCAGCGCGTTGTGGGTGTCGTGATGGCGCCGCACTACTCCGGCATGTCGGTCGGTGCGTATGAAAAGAAGTTGCTGGAGGCGGCGCATGAGAGCGAGCCGCTCGAGGTCGCGCTGGTGCGAAGTTGGTGGGAACAGCCTGCGTTTCTCGACACCATGGCGAATCGCGTGCGGCAGGCGCTGCAACGCTTCCCGAAGCCTTCCGAGGTGCAGGTCATCTTCACGGCTCATAGCCTCCCGGAGCGCATTCTCGCGGCGGGCGACCCGTACCCGGAGGAACTGAAGGCGAGCGCGGCGGAAGTCGCGCGGCGACTCGAGCTGGGCGAGTGGCACTTCGCCTACCAGAGCGCGGGCGCGACCAACGAGCCATGGCTCGGCCCGGACGCTGCAGAGCTGATGACGAAGCTGGCCCGCGAGAAACGGGCGGACGCCATGCTGCTCGTGCCGATCGGCTTCGTCTGCGACCACGTCGAGATTCTGTACGACATCGACATCGAATACCAGGCACTCGCCAGGCGGCTCGGCGTGCAGCTCGAACGAACGGCGTCCTTGAACGACGATCCCGGCCTCGTCGCCGCCGTCGCGCAAGTCGTGAAGCATGCGGCAGCCGAGCGAGACTGGCTGTGAAGGTCATCGTTGTGGGCGCTGGAATCGCCGGGCTGGCCGCCGCGTGGGAGCTGGTGCGGGCAGGTGTTGGCGACGTCACCGTACTCGAAAGCGAGCGCCGGGCGGGCGGCGTGATCGTGACCGAGCACGTTCAGGAGTTTATCGTCGAGGGCGGACCCGACGGCTTTCTCGCAGGGGAGCCTGAGTTACCTGCGCTCGCGACTGAGCTGGGCATCGCAGACCGTGTCGTCAACCAGCAGGCGCGCGGGACGGCGCTGTGGAATGGGAGGGAGCTGGCGCCGCTCGATGAAGGTCGCGCCGCAGCATTGCTGGGCATCGATGCGACGAAAGCGGACGTTGCCGCCGGGTTTCGTAGCTTCGCCGGAGGGATGGCGGAGCCGGTCGCGGCGCTTGTGCAGCGGCTCGCTGGTGTGGTGCGCTTCGCGCAGGGAGTGGCGGGCCTGGTCTCCAAACGCAAGCGCTGGCACCTGGCGATCACAGGCGGCTCAGCCCACGATGCGGATGGCGTCGTGCTCGCTCTGCCCGCCTACGCCGCCGGCCGCCTGCTCGAGGCGATTGGTGTTGCGCACGGGCGCGCGCTTGGGGAGGTCGTGTACGTGCCGAGCATCACGGTGTCGCTGGCGTATCGCGACGCGCAGATCACCAAGCCGTTGCAAGGGTCGGGGTTCGTCGTCGAATCGCCCGAGCAGATCCGCGCGTGCACCTACGCGTCATCCAAGTTCCACGGTCGGGCTCCGGCGGGACACGTGCTCCTTCGTGCCTACCTCCCACCAACGGACGACGACCCGGCGAAGATCGCGCACACACAGCTCGCCATAATCCTCGGAATTCGCGGCGAGCCGCTCTGGTCGCGGGTGTTCTACTGGAACCGCGGACTGCCGCGCTACCGTCTCGGGCATCGAGACCATGTCGCCGAGGTTCGTCATCGGCTGGCTCGACTCCCGCCCCTGGCGATCGCAGGGGCGGGCTATGACGGAGCAGGGGTCTCGGCGTGCGTCCGGTCGGGACGAGACGCCGGTCGCCTCATCTCACGCCTGATGGCTCGTTGACGAGCGGGATCACCGCTTCGGCGAACCGCTCCATCTCCTCGAGCTGCGGGCTGAATTGCAGCAGCAAGAGATCGACCCCCGCCTGCTCGAAGTCCCGGATTCGTTCGGCGATTTGCTCCGGCGTTCCCGTCAGCCCCGCCTTCAGTCCTCGATTTGAAACCGAGTAGTCCTCCAGACTCACCCGCTGCTCGAGCTGGGTATTCGCGAGCCACTGCTCGTAATTGGCATAGCCGGCCGCGTTCTGGCGGACGTCGGTGATCCGCTCGATCTCACGACGGGCAGCGGGCTCCGTGGCGCGGCACACGACGTAACCGGCGACTCCATAGACCAGAGGCTCGAGCCCCCCCCCGTTCGTCTCGCGCAACGCCTGCATGTCGCTGATCTTTGCCGCGACGCGCTCCGGTGGGTCGCCATGCATGAGGTACCCGTCGCAGGATCGGGCAATCAGCGATTTCGCCGCCGGCGACTCTCCTCCGGCGTACACCGTCGGGCGCGGCCGGCGGGTGGGCTTCGGTTCGAGAATCGCATTCTCGACTCGGTAGTATTTGCCCGTGAAGCTGAACCGCGGCTGTGACCAGAGCCCATCCACCACCGCCAGCCACTCGGCAGTCCGGGCGTAGCGCGCGTCGTGCGTGTCGAACTCCACGCCGTACTGCTTCGCTTCCTCGGCCCACCATGACGAGACGACATTCAGCGACAGCCGGCCACCCGAGATATGGTCGATGTTGGCCGCCTGCTTGGCGAGCAGGGCGGGCGGGTGGAATGTGGGCCGCACCGCCACCATCAACTCGAGCCGGTCAGTGACCGCCGCGAGGGCGGCGGCGGTGGACCAGGCATCCAGCGCGGGCGCTTCAGGTCCCTTGATGTCATTGAGATTCAATTCGGCGATGAGCGTGAGATCGAAACCCGACCGCTCGCTCGCGCGCGCGAGCCGGCGGACATAGGACCACTCGGCTTCCATGCGCTCGTCCTCGACATTGCGCAGCCACCCGCCGAACACCGGCAACCAATATCCGAAGCGCATCAGCGGGTCCCTCCGTGCTCTTCGAGGAAATCGACGAGACGCGCAAAGGGATCGAATCCCACGACGCGCGGCGCATCGGCGACGAAGTTGGACAAGGCATTGATGTCGTAGTAGTAGAGCCGGCCGTTGCGCTCATCGATCGCATACTCGATTCCGCCCACCTCGATGCCGCACGCCGCCGCGATGCGCTCCACGTCGCGCACAACTTGCGACGGCGGCTCGTACCCCTCGACCCGCAGCCCATTGCGCGGTGCATCCACGGGACAGGCGCTGCGTACCAACTCGGCGCCCTCCGTCGTCTGGCACACATCGGCCGGGCAGAGATTGAAGGTCTCGCCCGACGAGTAGACACGAATCGCGTACAGAAAACGGCCGCCCAGTACCTCGACCCTGGTGATGCGGCCCTCTTCAGTCGGAATGAATTCCTGAACCAGAGCGGTGCGGTCGGGGCCCAGTTCGAGACTACCCGTCGCCGCGGCCGCACCGAGCTGCGCCGGGTTATCGAAGCGCTGCACGCCCGCACCGCTCCCGCCGACGTTTGGCTTCACGACGATGGGAAACTCGAGCCCCTCGGCCGCCGCCGCCGCGTCGGCGGGATCGTTGATGACGCGGGCCTGTGGGTACGGAAGACCCAGCTCGCGGAGCACGGATAGCTGCAACGCCTTGGACGTCTCGGCCTGAAAAGCCCGGGTGCCGTTCACGACCCGCACGCCGTGGCGCTCGAGGTGTGCGAGAAAGTGATGCGTGTAGAACACCGCGTTTCCATGTCCGCGCAGCCAGGCGGATGGGCTCATCCGATTGAACACCAGGTCGTACGCCGGCCGCTCGCCCGGATCGAACGTATGACGCTCGGCATGCAGACGCGTGTACGGCGTCCCCCGGCGGTCGAGCTCCGCAAAGAGCGGCGTGAACCAGTGCGGATGCTCGTAGTAGATCCCGATCATATGGTCACCCCGGAGGCAAGCGACGCCGCTTCGAGTGCCGCCCGTTCGATGCGCTCGACCAGGGCAGGCTCGGGAACGCCGGCGCGAAACTGCGCGTCGGTCCCATAGACGCCGGTAGCAACCACCAGCGCGCCGACGCTCGCGAGCAGCGGCCGCAGACCGTGATCGACGGCGAGCAGATGAGTGGACCCTCCACCCGTGGCGATTGGAATGGCGACTTTCCGCGCGAGCGCATCTTGCGGCAGCAGATCGAAGAAGACCTTGAGGAGTCCGCTGTAGGTGGCGCGATAGATCGGAGTGCTCACGACCACAATTCCCGCATCGAGTACGCCCTGGATGGCGGCCGCCACCGCGGGGTCCTCGCGCCGGCCGAGTAGGGCGTCGGAGGGGAGCGCGGCGAGGTCGATCAGGCGGGACGGACCGGCAGCTTGCCGCTCGAGTGCCGCGAGTGCGAGCTCGAGCAGGGCACGCGATCGCGACGTCGCCTTCGGACTGCCCGACAACCCTATCACTGGTGCAGACACAATGCCTCCTCAAAAAGCGATCGACCGCGACTCGAAGCGTGGAGTCGCGGCCGATCGTGGTGCGTTTCTGGGTGGGGCCCGAGGCCCGGTGCTACCTCATCTCATCCCGATACCGACGCGCCAGATCGTCCGCTCTCCAGGCAACACATGGAGCGGCAAACATGGCAACACATCAGCATCGTGAATGGCGTCATCGTTCGGGAAACCTAGGCGAGGTCGGTGGCTTGTGCAACCACGGCGTCCACCGTCAGCCCGAACTCCTGGTAAATGCGCTGATAGGGCGCGGATTCTCCAAATCGTTCGATCCCCATGATGACGCCCTGGTTTTCCGGGACCCAGCGATACCAGGACTGTGGCGCCGCCGCTTCAACCGCGATCCGCGGCACGCCGGGCGGCAGCACGGCTTCCCGGTAGTCCTGCTGTTGCTTGGCGAAGTACTCGAGACAGGGCATAGAGACTGCACGCGGCCGCCGGCCATCGGCCTTCAGCCTTTCGTACGCGCCGAGAATCAGCTCAACCTCTGATCCCGTCGCCATTAACACGACATCGGGGCGCGGCGAGTCGGCCAACACGTAGCCACCGCGATGCAGGCCAGCGGCGGGCGCGTATTTCGAGCGGTCGACCACCGTGATCTTCTGCCGCGTAAGGACGAGAGCCACGGGGCCGTTTCGATGTGCAATGGCCGCGCGCCACGCCTCAACCACCTCGGTCGGATCCGACGGACGGATCACCGTCATGTTCGGAATCGCGCGTAGCGCCGCCAGCTGTTCGATCGGCTGATGCGTCGGTCCATCCTCACCCAGGCCGATGGAATCGTGGGTAAAGACGTAAATCGGCTTGAGAGGGGTCAGCGCCGCCAGGCGAATCGATGGGCGCATGTAGTCGGAAAAGATGAGGAACGTGCCACCGAACGGGATGAACCCGCCGTGCAGCGTGATCCCGTTCAATGCCGCGCCCATGCCGTGCTCGCGCACGCCGAAATGGAAATTGCGGCCGGTGCGCGCGGCCGCCGAGAAAACCCCACCGCCCTTGATTTCCGTGTTGTTCGAGCCCGTGAGGTCACCTGATCCGCCGATCAGCTCGGGAACCTTCGCGGCGATGGCGTTCAACACCTTCCCCGACGCGGCCCGCGTGGCCTGCGCGTCCTTGGGTCCGAAGACTGGCAATGCCGCATCCCAACCGGCGGGTAGCTGCCCGGCGAGCCGGCGCTCCAGTTCCGTAGCGAGATCCGGATGGGCGCTGCGGTATCCATCCCACCTCTTCTGCCAGTCAGACTCGAGCCGCGCGCCGCGATCTTTCGCGCGACGCCAGTGCTCCAGCGCTTCCTCCGGCACGTAGAACGGTTCGAGCGAGGGCCAGCCCAAATTCTGCTTCGTGGCCTTCACTTCATCGACGCCCAGCGGCGCGCCATGCGCCTCCGCCGTGTCCTGCTTGTGCGGGCTCCCCCAGGCGATGTGAGTGCGCACGATGATCAGCGAGGGCCGATCCGTGACGCGCTTCGCCTGCGTGATCGCCGCGTCGATGGCGTCGAGGTCGTTGCCATCCTGAATGCGTTGGACGTGCCAGCCGTAGGCTTCGAAGCGTTTCGCAGTGTCGTCGGAGAATGCGAGGTCGGTGGAGCCGTCGATGGTGATGCGGTTGTCGTCGTAGAACCCGATCAGCTTGCCGAGCTTCAGGTGCCCAGCCAGCGAGCAGGCTTCGTGCGAGACGCCCTCCATCAGGTCGCCGTCCGAGGCGACAAAGTAGGTGTGGTGATCGATGATCGCATGACCGGGGCGATTGAACAGCGCCGCGAGCTGCGCCTCGGCGATCGCCATCCCGACGGCATTCCCCACGCCCTGCCCGAGCGGTCCTGTGGTCGCTTCGACGCCGGGTGTCACGCCATGCTCCGAGTGTCCCGGGGTGCGGCTGCCCCATTGCCGGAATTGCTTGATGTCGTCGAGCGTGAGGTCGTAGCCGGTGAGGTAGAGCACGCTGTAGAGCAGCATGCAGGCGTGACCCGCCGACAACACAAAGCGATCGCGGTCCAGCCAATCGGGATTCGCGGGATTGTATCGCAGATGCCGCTGCCACAGCACATACGCGAGCGGTGCCAGCGCCATCGGCGTCCCCGGATGGCCGGACTCGGCTTGCTGCACGGCATCCATCGCGAGCGCGCGAACCGTATTGATGCAGAGTTGATCGAGCTCTCGCCCCACGCGCGTGACGGTCTCGGTCATAGCAATCCGGACTTTGCCGCCTGCCAGAGTTTGGTCAGTCGATCGAAACCGCCTACCAGCAGCTCGACTTGCTGCGGTGAGGGCGACGCCTGTGCGGCGATCTTCAATTCCTCGACCAGCCTCGGCATCTCTTTCCGGCCCTGCTTCGCGCTCTCCGTTCCGATCTGCGTCAGGAGATCCAGGATTTTCTGCCGCGCGGCGGCATCCTTGGGAACCTGCCACAAATACTCAGCCGTCTCTTTGCCGTCGGCACACATCTGGCCGAGCGCGTCGAGCAACGGCCGACGCGATGGGCGGGGCGCTTTGGGATCATTCATTGGAGCACATAATCTAACATTGCCTGCCGCTTTGAATGACTCTAGCTTGCGAGTCCCATGATACCGTTTCTGCTTCCGATCCTCCTCCAGACCGTTCAGACCGTTCCCGCCGATTCCGGCGAGGTGCACCTCCGCAATATCCGGCAGCTCACCTTCGGCGGGCAAAACGCCGAAGCGTATTTCTCGCGCTCGGGACGCCAGATCATCTTGCAACGTACGGAAGCGGACTCCGGCTGCGACCAGGAGTTCGTGATGAACGTCGACGGGACGGGTCTGCACCGCGTCTCGAGCGGGAAGGGCCGCACGACCTGCGGCTACTTCTTTGCCGACGACCGCCGCATTTTCTATGCGACGACGGAGCATGCCGGCGCGGCGTGCCCGCCGCGTCCCGACTACTCCAAGGGATACGTGTGGGCGTTGTTCAACTACGACATCTACGTCGCGAATGCGGATGGCAGTGGCGCCCGGCGGATCACCGAAAACCCAGGCTATGACGCCGAAGGCACCCTCTCACCGGACGGCAAGACGATCGTTTTCACGTCGCTGCGAGACGGCGACCTGGACATCTACACGATGGATCTGGATGGCAAGGACCTGAAGCGCCTGACACACACCCTCGGCTACGATGGCGGTCCGTTCTTTTCGCCTGATGGCAAGCAGATCGTCTATCGGGCCTGGCATCCACAGACGGCGACAGACTCGTCGGACTACCGCGCGCTGATCGCCCAGAACCTGGTGCGTCCGGTGCGCATGGACATCTGGGTGATGGACGCCGACGGCTCACATCAACGGCAAGTCACGAACCTCGGCGGCGCCAGCTTCGCGCCGTATTTCCACCCCAATGGCAAGCGCATCATCTTCGCTTCGAACTATAAGAATCCCCGTTCCCGCAACTTCGATCTGTATCTCGTGAACAACGACGGCTCGGGACTCGAGCAAATCACGACCAGCCCCGAGTTCGACGCCTTCCCCATGTTTTCGCCGGACGGCAAACAGCTCGTCTGGGCCTCGAATCGCAACGGCAAGGTGCAGGGCGAGACGAACATCTTTATCGCCGACTGGATCGAGGCGCCGTGACCGCCCCGCCTGCACCGCCTCCCAAGAAGACCGCAAAGGAAGAAGCGATCGCCTGGCTGAAGGCGATCGGCTCGGCGCTGTTGATCTGGATCGTCTTGCGGTCATACCTCGTGGAGGCCTTCCGGATTCCGTCGGCGAGCATGGAGAACACGCTGCTCGTCGGCGATTTCCTCTTCGTCAACAAGGCGGCGTTCGGCGGCGAGCTCGAGATACCGCTCATCGGCATTCACTGCTGCCGGCTCCCGGCCTTCGGGACACCACACCGGGACGAGGTGATCGTGTTCCGGTCGGTGGAGGACTCGACTCCCGATCTCAACATCGTGAAACGCCTGATCGGCATGCCCGGCGACACGTTGCAGATGGTCCACGACACCGTCACTCGCAACGGCCAGCGCCTCGACGAGCCGTATGCGTTGCACACGGCGCTGACGCCTCCCGACGATCAGCAGTACCGCGGCCAAATCAGGGCGCTGCAGCTGCCACAGTACGTGGGCCGGAACCCCGATCGCTATAACCCGACGACGCACGACTGGGGGCCGATCGTCGTGCCGCTGGAGCACTATTGGGTAATGGGAGACAACCGGGACGAGTCCTACGACAGCCGGTTCTGGGGATTTCTGCCGCGCGACCACATCCGCGGTCGCCCGCTGTTCATCTACATGAGTGTCGCGACGCACCCGTTCCGGATTCGCTGGAACAGGCTATTCCGCCACCCAGGCTGACCTATTTGTATCGGTAGGTAATGCGACCGCGCGTCAGGTCGTAGGGAGAGAGATCGACAGCGACGCGATCGCCCTGCAAGATGCGAATGTAATTCTTGCGCATCTTCCCGCTCACGTACGCCAAGACTTCATGTCCATTTTCGAGTTTTACGCGGAACGTCGTGTTCGGCAGAACTTCGGTGACGGTCCCCATCATCTGTATGGCGTCACCAGCCACGGGTACTCTCCCTCATATGCTCCTTGGATCCATGGTGGCGTCGCGCGGCGGCTCCATCCCCCGCGTGATGTAGAACGCGTGGCGGCTACAGGCCGCGCACGTGAGTGTGATCCGTTCCGACGCGAACAGCTCCCCGGGTCGCAAGCCGCGCCGTCGCGGAGAACGCTGGATCGTGCGAGTCCCGCAGGAAGGGCACACGAGTGGCTCATGCGCTCGGTCCGCTGCGATGAGCGCCAAAGCTTCCGGCGCCCGATACTCCTTGATCCCGCGTCTGCCCACGGCGACTCCCCTCGGGTGAAATCTACACTACCCTGGTCGTGACGCACTTCCCCGAAGGAAGCCGGTAACCGTCAATTCTTGACGGGTTCGGGGGGGTCGTGTACCTTGCCGCCACCTTAACCACCCCTGTCATGCCAGCCGAGCTCGGTGGTTCGCAAATCTCGTCGTTACTCGAAGCCCTTCCCGGCATCGCCAGCGTCTTGCGCAGTCCGGTGGCGGACGCGCTCATCAAGGCGATGCGGAGCGCGGCCGGCTTGGCCGACTTTACGCCTGAAGATGCGGAAGAGCTGGTCCGCTACGCCGTGCGGCGCGGGCTCATCGGGCCCGACGAAGGGGACCGCGTACTCGCGGAAGTGCAAGAGGGGCTGCGCAAGAAGAAGCCGGTCGCCGTGAAGAAGGCCCCGGCCAAGAAGAAGAAAAGCCACCGCTAGATCCGGAAGCCGCGGACCAACCCGCGCAGTTTCTCGGCCGCCTGGAGCAGCGTTCCGGCGGCCGCTGCCATTTCCTGGGTGGACGCGCCTTGTTGCTGGGTCGCAGCGGTGACCTGCTCGGCGCTCGACGCGTGCGAAACCGCCCGGCTGACGACGTGCTGCGCCTGCGCACCCAGCTGCTCGGTGACGCCGCGATTCTCGTGCGCCGCCCGCGTTACGCGCCCGGCGGCCTGTTCGACCTGCGCGATGGCCGCGACGATTTCCGTGAGCCCGCGGGCGGCGCCCTCGGCGACCGATTCGATGCCGCGCACCTTCGCCTGGCCGACCGCCATGGTGGCGGTGACTCCCTCGACCTGTTCGCGAATCACGCGCGTAGTGCGCGCGACGTCCTCGGCAGCCCGCGAGGATTCGTCCGCCAGCTGACGCACCTCCTCGGCGACGACGGCGAAGCCGCGCCCGTGCTCGCCGGCGCGCGCCGCTTCGATCGCCGCATTCAGCGCCAGCAGATTCGTCTGCGAGGAGATTCGCTTGATCAGGTCCACAAAATCGTCGATGGCCGTGCTTTGCTGGGCCAGCTGCGTCACCTCCGTACCGGTCGTGCGCACGACTTCGCGGACGTCCAATAGCGTGTTCCCCGCGGCCGCGATGTCGTTGCGATGGCGGTCTGCCACGGTGCGGATTTCCTCGCCCAGCCGGGCGACATGGGACGCCGCGTCGGCCATCTCCGCCGTCGTCTTCCGTTGCTGTTCCAATGCGGATTGGGTCGCGTTCAGCTCGTTGCGCTGATTCTCCGCGCCGCTCGAGATCTCCAACATGGCGCTGGAAACCTGACTCGACGACGCGGCGAGCTCTTCACTGATCGCCGAGAGATCGCTCGCCGAGGCCGCGATCTTGTCGGCCGCCCCGACGACTTCGGCGACGATGCCCCGCAGCTTCTCTCCCATGAGGCGCATGGCGTCGGCGAGCACCTGGAATTCGCGCGGCATTCGCCCTGTCGTCACGGGACGCAGATCGCCGCTGCCGAATCGCTCCGCCGCCGTCACCAGGCGGATCAGCGGGCCCTCCACCCACCGCAGCGTGAAGACGCCGACCACGGTGCCGATGATGGCCGTGGCGATCAGGACCAGCCAGAGCACGATCTGGCGCTGGCGCGCGAGGGCCGCCAGCCGTTGGCCCGCGGCGCCCGCCTTATCCGACTGCCGCGCCGACAGGTCGCGCACCAGCCGCGTCAATTCGGTTACCGGCGCGCGTACCCCGACTATCAGCGCCTGCGCGTCGCGCGTGTGGCCCACGTCGGTTTCGGCATGCGCGAGGGAGTAGTCGACGTGGATCTCCGACTGCAGCTGCTTGATGCGGTTCACGGTGATGCGCTCGGCCTCGCTCAGGCCTGAAAGCGCGTCGAGCCGCTTCTGGTAACTGAATGCCGTGTCGGCCGCACCCTGAAACTGGTCGCGCGCCTGCTCAGCCGCGCGGATCTCGTCGAACACCGCCGTGACCAGGCCGTTGCCGATCTCGCTCGACGCGCGCAAATGCTCGATTTCGAGCGCCAGGGAGGTCCGCAATGTCGCCAGCGCCGTCACGCCGACCACGGCCGCGACCACCAGCCCGGCGAGCAGGCCGGACAGCCCCAGGATGATCCGCCACCGGATCGTGTCGACCGAGCTCATTGGCCCGGTTCCGGGATCAGTTGTCCCTCCCGCACCGTGCCGATGACGACCGATTTCGCCGGGACGTCGCCGTGCGCATCGAACGCGATCCTGCCGGTCACGCCTTCGAACGCCCGCAGATCGCTGCCGACGCGCGCCAGGCGGTCGCGAACGGCCCGGCGATTCGGACCGGTGTCCCTGAGGACGCTGGCGAGCAGATAGACGATGTCGTACGTCGTGGCGCCGCGGTGGTCTGGCCGCTCCCCGGCGTAGGAGCGCGCGTACGCCGCGACGAACTGCGCGTTGCGGTCCCCCGTCTGGTCCACGAGGTAAGCGACGGACATCCGGACGCCCTCGGCCAATGGACCGTTCTTCTCGATGCCGCTGAGCGCGTCGCCGCCAAGCGTCGTCCAGTGCACCCCGGCCCGTCCCATCTCCCGCAGGGCAAGCATCGCACCGCCAAGATCGGTAGCAAGCATGAGGGCATCGACGCCACCCGACTGCCGCAGCCGGGACACGTACGGCTCGAGGCTCGACGTCGTGGAGAGCATCGGGTCCTCTTCTATCACGTCGCCACCCAACCGCCTGAACTCGGTCGCAAAGCTGAGCCGCAGGCCCCGGCCGTAGTCGTCGTCGAGGTAAATCACCCCGACCCGACGCGCGTTCAGCATCCGGCGGGCGTAGCGGGCGAGCTGCGCGCCGTGGCTCAAGTCGCTGGGACATGCTCGGAAGACGAAGGGATTGATTCCCGACAAGTCGGGACTCGACGCCGAAGGCGAGATCATCACGAGGGGACGACGGGCCTCGCCGTAGATGCGTCCCGCGGCCAGGGAGGCGCTCGAGTTGAGATGGCCGATGACCGCGACGACCGACGGATCGTCGGACAGCTGCTGCGCGATGCGAATTGCGACTTCGGGGCGGCCGCTGTCGTCCATGATACGCAGCGCCAGCGGCTGGCCGCGGATTCCCCCGTGCGCGTTGATTTCTTTGACGGCCAGCTCAGCGGCGTGCCGCATGGAGACGCCACGCGGCTGGGAGAAGGGTCCAGCGAGTCCGAGAACAATCGGTTCTCGGCTGCTGGCACCGGTGCAGGCGGTAACCGAGAGAATCGCGGCGAGAAAAGCCCGGCACCAGCGCATGAGCGGGCAAGGTTAAGCCTGCGAATGGGATAGCGCAATATCCACGCGCTTTCCACATTACGTGCATGGATGCGATTCGGCGGCTCTGTGGGTTCGCGGCAGGACTCGAGCGCCTGCTCGCCGCCCGCGACGCCACCGAATTGGAAGCGACCTGGAGCGAGCTGACTCTCGGACAGGTGGGGTGGGAGGCGCTCGCGCTCGCGCGCCGCGCGAACACCGAGTCGCTCGAGCCGGCGCTCGCGGAAGTCGATCGCCGGCTGCTCGCGGTGCTGGAGCGCTGCCGTGCGTTTCTCGATCCGCACATCGTGACGTTCCGCGTCCCGGAGCTCGAGCGCTGGCAACATGCCGCAGCCGCCGCGCTCGTCGGTGCGCGCTGGGGCGTTGCGGGGCTGCGCACGGTCATTGCCGACACGCAGGCCCCGCTCGGCCGTCGCTATTTCGCGTTTCTCGCGCTCGCCGAGCGCCACCCGAAGGAAGCATGGCCGCTCTTCGCGAAGTATCTGCAGACGCCGGGGGCGCACCATGCGTTCGTCGCGGCCGCGGTCGAGGCGGCGCGCTACTATCCCGGCCAGGCGCCCGATGTGATTGCGTTATTCCAACGGATCCGGGGCGACGAAATGCTGCGTCGCTTCCTCGCACCCAAGATCCTGGCGTCGCTGTACGTGCTCGGCGATCCCGCCGCCCTTCCGTTGTACGAGGAGCTCCTCATCGCGGGCCATACGGACCCAGATGCCGGCCGCTGCGAAGTCACTCGCGCGCTCGTGGCGGTGCGGCAGCTGACGGGCCGGGTTGCGGCAAGCAGCAAGTTTCCTGATCCCGAGCAGCCGAATGTGATCCGCGCGCTCGATGCGGCGCAGCGCGTCTTCGAGGAGGAAAGGGACCGCCTGGACCCCGTCGTCGTTATCTGACGAACGCCGCCAGTTTTTGCTTGTACGCCTCCCCGCCCATGTCGTAGGTGTCGTTGTGCCCAGCTCCATCGATCATGACGAACTCTACCGGTCCACCGGCCGCCGCGGCGACGTCCCGGCCCATCGTGATGGGGACGAGCATGTCGGCCGTGCCGTGGAAAATGAGTGTCGGGCAGTGGATCCGCGGCATCGCGCCGATGTTGTCGAGGCGCAGCCGAACCAGGAAACGTGGGAAGATGCGGTAATGCCGGGCGGCCATGCCGCGCGCGCTCGTGAATGGGGATTCGAGAATCAGGCCCGCCACGTCATGGGTGGCGGCGGTATGCGTGGCGACTGCGCTGCCCAGCGAACGTCCGTACACGTACACGCGCCGGCGGTCGACATCAGCGCGCTTGACCAGCGCGTCGTACGCAAGATCGGCTGCCTCGTAGATCCCCGCTTCACTGGTGCGTCCGCCGCTTGCCCCGTAGCCGGGATAGTCGAGCACCAGCAGCGCTGCCTGAGGCGGGCGGAAGTCACGTATAATCGGCCAGATGGCGCCGATCGTTTCACCGTTGCCGTAGAACCAGAGGACGGCGGCGGAGGGCGGCGAGGGGAGGCGAAGGGGCGGCAAATACCAGCCCACGAGCTTCGTCCCATCGTGCATCCTCAATTCGACCTGCTCTCCATAACCCAGAGTCTTGAGCGGATCCGGCAACGCGCTTCTCGGCGCAGGGAACGTGATCTTCTCCTGCATCGCCCACAGCACTACCGACAGGACGACGTAGAGCGTTGGGATTCCCCAAACGAGCGCCATGACCGGTGTTAACTTGTGGCCCAATGGGCGACCCACAGCTCATCTCGCGCGCCCGGGGCGCGTTGCTTGGTCTTGTTGCGGGCAATCAACTCGGCGTTCCCACCGAGCATCTGGGAACGCCGGACGCAATTCGAAAGGCCTTTCCGAACGGCGTCCTCGATCTGACGCCACCTCCGAAGAACTCCCCCTACGATGATGATGCCGCGATGGCGCTCCTGCTCGGCGAATCGCTCCTCGCCTCTCGCGATTTCGACGCCTCGGATGTGGCGCGCCGCTGGCTGAAGTGGATGAAGGTGGATGGCCGCGGCATCGGGCTCACGACCAAACGGGCGCTCACGCTGATCGAGCGCGGCAAGGAGCCGTTCGAGGCGGGCCGCCTCGCGAACCAGGAGAATCCGGGCCGTTCGGCCGGCAACGGCAGCGTGATGCGCTGCATCCCCGTGGCCCTGCGCTACCACGACAATATCGATCGCCTGATTCGTGTTTCCACGCAGCAGGCCGCAATCACGCACGCCGACGAGCGGTGCACCTGGGGGGCGGCAGCCGTGAATCTCGCCGCCCGCGAGCTGCTCCACGGCAACATCTACTTCATCGATGAAGTGCTGCACCGCATCAGCGACCGCGCGCCGCGCGCGTTGCGCGACGCCATCCATCGGGTGCCGCGGGAACGCGAGGCGGATCTGCCGATCGCGGTGGTCGGGGAGGCCGGCTACGTCGTGCACTGTGTCGAAATCGCGTTCTGGTTCGTAACGCACGACCGGACGCTCGAAGAAGCGCTCATCGCTTTGGCGCAGGCGGGTGGCGATACCGACACCAACGCGGCCGTGGCGGGCGCGTTGCTGGGAGCGCGGTACGGAGAGGTAGCGTTGCCGCCGCGGTGGATCGATCAGCTCGTTGGTGCTCAAGGAATCGCCAAACTGGCCGAAGATCTCGTGCGCGCTGCTTAGGGCCTGCGCGGCTTGGGTTTCGGCAGGTAATTCCGAATTCGGTTCATGACGTCGCGGTCATTGAGCGTGATCGAGATCTTGCGCCACCCCGCGCCACCCCGCCAACTGAGCCGGATGAAGCGCCGCCCTCTCGTCCATTCCCAGGTGCTGCGCTCGCGGCGCTGCGGTGCGCCGAGCTGGACGCGCAAATCGTCCTGCCGCCGCTTGACCAACGCGACCACGCCCGAATCGACCAACGCGATGACGGACGTCCGGCCCTCGATGACATTCGCGCTCAAATAGAAACGCGCGCTGTCGACGGGATCGCGCACGTTCACCCCGCAATCCATCACTTGCGCGCTGGTGTGCATCGTCTGGCACGTCAGCTGCTCGCTATCGCCCGCCCCCCGGGCAATCATCCGCGCGCGGGCAGCGAAATCGCGGTAGACCATCCCGGGCGCGAAGCCGCGGTACGCGAACGGTCGTGTCGCAGCCGCCCGTGCCGCGGGCGTGGCGGCCGGCGGTGCCTGGAGCACGAACAGGAAAAGCAGCGCGGGCGTCATGGGAGCCAATATATGGAAAGCAAACGGGCCCGGTGTGACCCGGGCCCGTTTCCCTGAGCGGATTGCCCGCTCAGACCTTGCGGACGTTCTGCGCTTGCAGCCCCTTTGGACCCTGGGCGACATCGAACTCGACGTTGTCGCCCTCGGCGAGGCTTCGGAAGCCTTCCGCCTGGATCGCTGTGAAGTGGACGAACACGTCTGGACCCGACTCCTGCGCGATAAAGCCAAAGCCCTTTGCGTCGTTAAACCACTTCACCTTACCCTTAGCCATACTGTTCTAACCTCTGCACAATGGGGCACGGCCCCGGACTGGAACGACCTACGCCACCGCGGCGTGGGACGGGCTCAAAGCAAAAATCCGCGAGACATGTGGTCCTCGCGGAAGCGCAGACAGCCGGTGACGGTGCCACGTATGCTTGAACCGCGGGCAAAGGTATTGAGCGTGGTCAGACGTGTCAATCACGACTGCCGCGAAGTCTCGCAAGCAGTATTGCGACAGCATTTGAACACTTCCGGAAGCGCCAAGCGGCCTGTAATCTCCGCATTCCCCTTTACCCGCCGTCAGATGGAGCGCCTTCATGCTTTTGCCAGCGTTACTGTCGTTAGTCGCCCTCCAGCAATCCACTAGCACGGCCGCACCGCCACAGCAGATCGCCAAAGTCGAGGTCCAACCTTCCGGTGGTGAGGTACCGATCGGCGGCAAACTAAAGTTCACGGCTCGCGCACTCGACGCCGCGGGACAGCCAGTACCTGGCGCTCAGATCGGTTGGTACGACAACGCCATGCAAGGAGAAGTGGATTCGACGGGCGTATTCACCGGCGGGTATCAAGGATACTCGCGTGTTACCGCTGTCGCGTACGTCCCCGGTGTGGCGGGAAGTCAGGTGTTCGGCACCGCCCTCGTCCACGTGCTCCCCGAACCGCCGGCGCGCATCGACCTCGATCCACGGCCCGCACGTCTGGTCGCGGGCTCGCGACTCACGGTATCCGCGACGGCGTTTTCCCGGCACGGTGACCGCCGGACTGACCCCGTGACCTTCACCTCGAGCAACCCGCGTGTGGCGGCGGTCACGACCGACGGCAGATTGCGCGCCCTGAGCTCCGGTCGAGCCACGATCACGGCGACATCCGGGCCCGCAACGGAGACCCTGGCGCTGCAGGTGCTGCCCAACACGGTCGCGCGCATCACGCTGGAACCGGCGCTGTCCAACGTGCGCACGGGTGACGTCGTGAAGTTCACGGCGACGGCCCGCGGTGCGGCCGGCCGTCCTGTTGGCGACGTCGCGGTAGACTGGGCCGTCGCAGCCGGAGCCGGCGTGGCGGAAATCGATCCCAGCGGCACGTTCGTCGCGGAGCTCGCGGGGGACTACACCGTGACCGCGTCGATCGGGGGCAAAGAGGCCGACGCGATCGTACACGTGGCGCCGCGAGAGGTGGGTCGGGGGATCGAGGTGCGGGGTCGCGTGCCGATCACGATGAGCGCTGCCGAAGTCTGGGTTCATCCCTCCGGCAGCTGCGCCTACCTGTCGACGATCGCCGATCGCGTTTACGCCATCGACATCACGGACGTGACGCATCCGAAAATCGTCGATTCCATGATGACGAACGCGCGCATCGTAAACGACGTGATGACGACCGAAGACGGCAAATACGGCGTATTCTCGCGCGAGGGCGCGTCCGATCGGAAGAACGGCATCGTCGTATTCGACGCGAGCAATCCCTGTCATCCCAAGCCGGTTTCGGAATACACGCAGACGGTCTCCGGCGGCGTGCACAGCTCGTATGTCTACAGAGGTCACGCCTACATCACCGACGACGCCACGGGCTCGATGCGCGTGATCGACATCCAGGATCCCTTGCATCCCAGGGAGGTCGCCCGCTGGCAGACGGAACAGACCGAGGCGGGACGGTATCTCCACGACATCATGGTCGTCGACGGGCTCGCGTATCTCGCCTACTGGAACGACGGCCTCGTGATCCTCGACGTCGGCAACGGCATGCGGGGTGGCAGTCCCACGAATCCGCAGTTCGTTTCCCAATTCAAGTACGACTTGACCGCTACTTACGCGCGCGTCTGGCAGCTGTTTGGGCAGGGATTCGTGCGGGGGACTCACACCGCGTGGCGGCAAGGCCGCTATGTCTTTGTCGGCGACGAGGTGTACGCAGCACATCCGTACAAAGGCTTGCAGGACGGCAACAACCTGACCTTCGGACGACTGCACGTCATCGACGTCTCCGACATCACCAAGCCACGAGAGGTCGCCTGGTACGAGCCCACCGATGGCGGCGTTCACAACGTCTGGGTCGTCGGCGATACGCTCTATCTCGGCAACTATCAGGGGGGCGCGCGGGCCGTCGATATCTCAGGTGATTTGAAGGGAGACTTGCTGCGTGAAGGACGGGAGATGAGCTGGATTCTGACGGTTGATTCGCTAGGTCATCGTCGTGCGCCCTTCGCGTGGGGAGCAGTCGTGCGGGACGGCAACATTTTCGTGCCGGACATCAATACGGGCCTCTGGATACTGCGGTTGGAGGCGAAGCAGCCGCCAGTTCCGTAAGTTGTTGGTTCTTCGCTACTTAGCGCCGCTCGCCTATGGCTGACTGGCGGCCTTTGTGCTGTCCGGCCTGAGCGCGGTGCGGAAGGCCACCAGCGCATCGTCGTAGTTCTTGAGCCGAGTCGTCAATGTATTCGCGACAGTGGGATCCCGCCCTGCCGTCTGCTCACATTTCGGGAGCAACGCGGTCAGCGAGTCCAGCCGTGTCCTGAGCTGCTTCGCCAGTATCCCGAGCGAGTCGGCGTAGGCGCTGGGTTGCATCTTGGGTCGGCCGCTCACGATGAATGTCCGGGCGGTGCCGCACAATCCCCCCAGCCGGCGGGCCGCACGGCGGCGCGTCAGCGAGTCGGCCTGCTGGGTGCGGGCGACGCGGTTCAGCCCGTCGCGGATCTGTGCCACACCGCGCGTGGCGGTCTTCAATCCCGCCATGTAGTGGATCTGCTCGATCGTGGGCGGCGCTGGCGGCGCCGTGTCTTTATGCACGGCGGTGTCCTGCACCTCCAGCGGAATTGCCACCATCGTGATCACCGTCACTATTCCAGCGAGCATCCCTGCGACTCCTCTAACAGTTGAATTCCTGCTCCGTTATTATCCTCAGATGTCGGTTCCCGCAACTACCCGCATTATCCGAACTTTCGAAGATCGTGCCGACGCGCTCGCGCATTTCTTTCAGCGCGCCGGCGAAGCGCCGCGCCTGATAGCATATGACGATGCCATCGGGCTTCCGTTAGATCAGGCGCTCGCGGCGCTCGAGTGGACCGCGCAAGTCGGCATTCTCGCCGCCGAGGATCTCGTGCATGCGGCGCGTCTCGGTCCTGATTCCGCCGCGATCGTCGTCGAGCGGCGCGAAGGCGACAACCGTGTGTTCGTCTACTTCGGTCCGCGCATGGATGCGCCACCCGCGGATCCATACGAAGGTACCCTGCTCTACGATGAGCCGGGAGTGCGCTCGTATATTTTCGCTCAGCGCGGTCATGCGATGGCGCACTTTCTCCGCGCCACGCACGGACTCGGCGCCGCTTTGAGTCTGTTGTCACGCCGCGCGCCCGAGCTGCGTCACATTCGCCGCTGGACGCAGGCGCTGTTTGCGGAACCCGCCGTCGGCCGCTCGACCCAATTGCTCGCCGGCTGGTTCGCGACGAGCGGCGCCGGATTTCTATTCGTTCCCGCCGACTCCGAGGAGCCGTTTGCCTACTGCGAGGTGGCGGTCGAGGGGTAAATACCCCGATGTGGGAACGTGCGTGCTGTGGATTCACAACTCCACATCATGTGGACGATCGCTGGAATCGGTGCCAGGACCATCAGTTAGCATCCACAAACGATACACACGGAAGTGAGCTAACCCGAAGAAACATCGGCACTTGCGCGTTTTCTGAGCACCTCTATATTGATGCCACGCGGGTTGAAGGGAAGGGTTGGGACCTGGCGTCTCAACAACGCCTTTAACTCGAGTCCGAACGGAAATTCCGGGGAGGGCGCCGATGCAACCAAGGGCTCAGGCGCTCGTTGATCCGGGAGCAGGCTCACCGGGTCGGACAGCTAGGGCCAGTCGCGTTGTCCTAGCCACGTCGAAATGGTGCCTCGACGTGCAGTGCGGAAGGTCGGTCCGCGACCCGATCTGACCCGTAGCACCCACATTGGTGAACTGGGCGACCCGACGGGGTTGCCTAGGGATGGAAGCCGGAGCCTCTGATTGCCCTACCGAGGACGGATCAGTCCAAAGGTGGCGACAGAGAGGAGAACGAAGGGCGCAAGCCCTCGACTCCGGGTAGCCAATGTGTCGGAGCCCCCGGGCGCGCTTTTGAGCCGTCCCGGGGGCTTCGTGTTTTCAGGAGCGCCGTAAGAGCTTCGGCAGATCGGTTTCGATCTCGTGCGCCTTGTGAAATAACGGGCGAGGACCACGGATCGGAATCAGATGCGCGACAGAGTTGGCGTAATATTCCAGCAGCGGCCTGCCGCGCGGCAGAATGACCAGCGATTCCCCATCCACCACGACCAGCCGGCGCATTCGCAGCATGCGCCAGGCTCGATCCCACGCTCGCCGCGCCAGACGTGGCTCTTGCTTCTTGTAGCGACTCAGCCGAGCGCGGAACTCGTGAATGAGCCTCCCTCCTTCTTCAGCTGCGCGTACCCCATGCCTTTCAGCCGCGAGATCCGCATGCTCATCGGCGGATGTGTGGCGAACCGGTCGGCGAGCCATCCCTCGTTGTTCGTGAGCCGACGCCCCAAGGGGTCGCAGATGCACAGGTGGGCGGCGCCGCGCTTGATCGACTCCGTCGGCGCCGCTGCTCCTTCGATCTTCTCGAGCGCGCTCGCCAGCGCCAGCGGATTGCGAGTGAATTGGGCACTCATGTCGTCGGCCAAATACTCGCGCCGCCGGCTCACGGCCAACGCCAGCAGCTGCGTCACGAGCGGGGCGATGATCCACGAAATGACCCACAGTGCCAGGAGAATCGCGACCAAGGGTCCCGCGTCCTTTGCCCGGCGACCAGTGTCGCGCCCCAGTCTGCCTCGGCCCATCATCCGGCCCATCCCGTCGCGCACGAGCAGCACGGCCCCCACGAGGGCGGCAAGCGTCGTCATGAGCCGGACGTCCAGGTTCTTGACGTGGCCGAGCTCGTGTCCGATCACGGCCTGGAGCTCGTCGCGGTTGCAGATCCTGAGCAACCCCTGGGTCACGGCGATGTGCGAGTCCAGCGGGTCGTGGCCCGTTGCGAAGGCGTTGGGATCGTCGTCCGGAACGATCCAGATCCGGGGGCGCGGCACGCCTGCGGCGATCGCCATCTCCTCCACGACGTTCACCAGCTGGCGCTCCGCGTCGGTCTGCGGGTCGATCAACTCATGCGCGCCCGTCGCCCACAGCACTTTCTCGGGACCCGTCTTGTAGGAGTACCAGGCGGTCACGATCGCGACGATCGTGAGCAGGATCCCGAGCCACGGGAACGGATGATGACCCGTCGACATGGCCCAGATGTAGTCGCCACCGAACCCCAACCAGGCGAAAAACAGGATGAAGCCAATCACCAGCCAGGTCGTGCGCCGGCGATTGGCTTCCTGTTGTTGAAAGAGATTACCGTCGGGAGAGGTCAACCTGCGGTACCGCGCGTTCTGCCTGATCTTCGATCTCCCACAGATCCGCCCGCTCGGCGTGCGCCACGCCCGCTACGAGGGTCGTGGGAAACTGCTGCTGCTTGGTGTTGTATTGCGTCGCGGTGTCGTTGTAGAGCTGGCGCGCGAACGCAATCCGGTTCTCCGTGGACGTCAACTCTTCCTGCAGCTGGCCGATGTTGCCGGTCGCTTTGAGCTCCGGGTAGCGCTCGACTGTGACCAGCAGCCGCGACAGAGCACCGGACAGGGCGTTCTCCGCCTGGCTGATCTGCTTGACGTTGTCAGGGCCGGACGCGTTGACTTTCACCGCCTGATTGCGCGCCTGAATCACCGCTTCGAGCGTGGAGCGCTCGAAATCCATCGCGCCTTTGACGGCGTTCACGAGATTGGGAATCAAATCGTGCCGCCGCTTGAGCTGCACGTCGATCTGCTTGAAGGCGTTCACCGTCTGGTTCTTCAGGGAAATCAAGCCATTGTACGCGGCGATCACCCATAAGACGATGACTACGGCAAGTATCAGCACCACCCACATCGTCGACTCCAGGTTTCGAGAAAGTAGGGGCGCAACATGTTGCGCCCCTACAGGAAATCATTACGTGCTGTGCGGCAGGAGTTTCGCGATCGCCTGGCGGATCGTCTCGGCGAGGCCCTGATCATCGGAACCGAGGCGCGCCAGCGGATGGTCGGCATCGACGTGCAGCTCTACGCCTCGCGTCACCGGAATCCGCCGCCACGTCGTGGTCCCCACCGTCTCCTTGACGGCATCGCGCGTCAGCCACGCCGTCAGCGCGCGGCCGGACCGGCCGCGCGGCATGCCTTCCGCCCCCTTCAGCGGCAGGCGCTCGGGGGTGGGGAGCGACGCCCCCAGGACCTGGGCACAGCGCCGTTCCAGGACGTCGCCGGTCTGGTCGTGCATGTCCTTGGTGATGGCGGCGAGCGTGGCTCCCTCCATCTGCCGCAGCTTGATCGCCAGCAGTTGGAGAAAATGCCGGTAGGAGTACGTCGCGGCGGTGCCGCGTCCTTCTGGAGGACTGACGAGCCCGCGCGTGACGTAGAAGCGGATGGTCCGCTCGCTCGGCGCCGCACGCGCGGCCGCGTTGATGGGAGTGACCGCTGAGGCATCGAGCACCGCCCCGACGACGACCGACAGATCTCGCAGGTTCCAAGGCGCGAGATTCCGGTATTCGCGCAGCACATGGAGCGGATCCGCGTGGGCGACCGTCGTCATGCGTCCATGGCGTCCGAGGAGCGATCCTGCTGCAGCGCGGTCGCGATCCAATCCACGACCTGCTTGAGGTTGAACGGCTTCCGGATCACGGTGCAGCGGTGGTGATCGAGCCAGGTGCGCACCTCTTCGGCTTCCGCGTCGCCCGTCATGATCGCGATACGCCCCTCCAGGGCCGGCCAGCGATGAATGATCGCCAGATAGAGCGCCAGTCCGGACATGGTGGGCAAATGGATGTCGAGGAGCAGCGCCTGAGCTGCTTCGGTCGCGAGCATTTCGTACGCCGCTTCGGCGGTACCCGCGCTCAGCACGCGATAGCCGTGGCGTTCGAGAAACCGCTCGAGCACGCGCCGCAGCCCCGCCTCATCGTCGACGATCAGGACGGTCGCGGGCTTGCGAGGAGGCGAAGTCATCATGAGGCGCTGGCCGCCGCGCGGCTCGCCGGCGTCAGGAACCCCTGGATGATGCGAGCCGTCGCCTGATCTGCCGTGAGTGAAAGCTTCATCTCACCGGCGGTGAGCCCGAGGTATTTGCGGGCATGCTGCTGCAGGGTCTTCGCCTGGGCGTACCCGAGGCGCTTGGTCACGTCCTCAATGGTGAAGCCAGGGTCCTGGAGCAGGCGATGCGCGTAGAGCACGCGGGCCGCGGCGAGAATCTCCCGTGGGCTCGACAGGCCCGCCCGCGCGAACCAGCGCGCGCACGTGCCGCGATCCACGCGCGCCCGTGCGGCGACCTGTTGAATCGTTTGAACCTCGCCGGGAGTGCGCAGCGCGTCTTCCAGGACCCAGCGCAGCTCGGGTGGCAGCGGCGCCAGTGCCGTCGTGAGCTGCTCGAGCAGCCGATGTGACGCGGAGTGCATCGCTTCCGCCGACAACAGATCGCGCAGGCGATCGGGATGGTCTTCGGTGCGACTCAACACCACCTGGCTGATGCCGCATTTGCCCATCTGCAGCAGGACGGGTGCGAGCTCGGGCGTCATGACCGGCGTGTAGAGGATGAACGGCAGCGAGGGGAACAGGACCCGGAGCCGCTCGACCTCCTGGCCCCGCGCTCCGCCGAGCATCGGGTCGACGACGGCGATTTCGACCGGCCGGCCCTTGATGGTCTCGAGGGCGACGTCCCACGTCTGGGCGCGGGCGAGTGTGAAGCGTGGCGTGATAGCGCCGCGCAGCCTCTGATATTGCACGTCCGAGACCGCTGCTAGTACCAGCATTCCCCTACAGCTCCTCCGAAGAGTTCCCTAAGTGCCGCAAAACCGCCCTACGATGCCGCAAAAACGCCCTAAAACAATCTGCCGTTTTGATTCATGTTGGCTGCGGCTGTGAGTCCCTATTCAACCCGACAACGGAGGCCCTATGTCGCGCCGGATCCGCACCCTTCTTGCGTTGTTCCTCGTCTCGTTTGCGCTGACCGCCGCGGCATGTGCCGATGCGTCAGGTCCGACCAGTGGCACCTGCGACCAGAACAACCCGAACGTCTGCCACTAAGGAGTAAGCGCCGCGAGGGAGGCAGAAACCTCCCTCAAAGCGTCACTCTGCAGTCTGGGCTCTGCGGCCGCGAGTTCAACCGAATCGGGTAACTCGCAATCGCAGAGCCCGTTCATTATCCGCTCGATTCGAAACGTCAACTCGTGCAGCCCGTGGGCGCTCGCAATCTCGAGTGCTTGCCGCAAACTCGTTTCGCCCTTTGCAAAGTTTCCAAATCGCGCAAGTCCGATACCAACTTTGAGAGAATAGTCAGCACGTTGGTTCGGAGCCATCTGGTGAAGATGGTTGTAGCATCGCTCACGCAGTCGCTCGAATCCGAGGCGGTCTCGGCGGAACGAGGCGCAATGCATGAGCTCGATAAAGGCGTTGAAGTGGCTTTCACCGATCTGTTCATGTCGTACGACTGCTTTCAACGCGCGCTCCGCCCCATCGACGTCGCCAATCGCCAGTAATGCGATGCCTAGGTCGTTGAGGACGCGGAGCTGATCGGCCTCATCTTCGTAGAGCTCGTAGGCTCGCCAGAGGTGCGGTGCCCCGGCCTGGCCTTCGCCGCGTCGCTGAAGCAGGTTCCCAAGTCCATGATTTGAGTGCGCCTGAATGACATGATCCCCGAGGTGGGTTGCGTCAGCCAACAAACCACGCCAGCGCCGCTCGGCTTCGGGCAAGTTGCCCCGGAAATGGAGCACGTTGCAGTTACCAACTTGGCTGAGTAGCGCGGCGTGTCTGTCTCCCGATCTTTCCGCCAACAGCCCCGCCTCGCGATACGCCACGATGGCACCGTCAAAGTCAGCCTGCTGACGCCGGACACGTCCGAGCCGCATCCACGCAGAGATTGTATCCGTCGATTTCATTGCGCCAGCACCAACCCCGATCATCGTGTGCAGCGCGTCTTCCGCTTCCTCGAAATGCGACTCCTGCTCGAGGTAGAGGGCGTACGCAAACAGGGCTGGAGCGAGCGCGTCGATTTCCTTCGTGCGATGCGCTTCTCCGGTCGCTCGCACGATGCAGCTCAGATGCGCCGCTTCCGTGCCTTCACCCGCGAGCTCGGCGCAATAGCGCTCCGTTGCCGCCCACTGATAACGAAACACGTCCGGAGTCGGCGGCTCGCGGTCCGGCGCGAGCAAATCCACGAACCGCAACGCCAAAAACGCGCCCTGACCCAGACGCACCTCGGGAGAGGTGGCTGGCTCATCGGCGACCCGTTGCAGGAAGACGGCATGCGGCAACCCGCTGCCGCGCGACAGGACCTTAGTGCTCATCGCACCCGGTAATTGCAGCAGATATGCCGAGAGGCAAGACCATCACGCACAGCAACATACCGCTCGCGCGCGACGTGCGTTAGCCCGCAAATGGCGCGTTTTCAGGCTTTTCGCCGTGTTTTTCGGATGCCGGAAGGGTTTCCCTGACATGCTATAAACGACCAATGTCCAAGGGGTTCACGCTGATCGAGATCCTGGTCGTCCTCTGCATCGCGGCTGTGCTACTGGCGTTCTGGGTACCCCGAGCCACACGGCTCATGGATTGGCTCGAAACCGAACGCGCGGTGCGCGACGTGACGACGGCGCTGGCCGTCGGACGCAATGGCGCCATCATGCAGTCGACCCGGGCTCGGATCACGTTCCGCGCGGACTCGATCCGAATCGACCGGCTTCGGGGGACGGGCTGGGAGCCGTGGTGGCGCATAGCTGGACCGGCCAGCCATGGTGTCACACTCGAAGTGTCGAATCCCATCGTGCAGTTCGGACCCATCGGCATGGGATGGGGCGTGTCGAACACGAAGATCGTGCTGCGTCGGGGGTCTCAAGCCGAAACGATCACGATGTCCCGCGTGGGACGTGTGAAGCACTGGTAGATGCAACCGTTCAGCGGGTCGCTGCATCTAATCGTATGAAACTTGGATGCGGTGCGGTACGTAACTCGAAGGGTCGCGGCTGAAGTGTGACGGCCACTTCGCCCGACCGCCAACCCCGGGGAGCTTTTCGCCCCGGGGTTTGGTCTTTCTAGAGGGCAGGTCCTGCGTCTTCGTCCAGGAACACCAGCGTTTGGCGGCGGCCCACGATGCGGACGAGAGCGTCGTAGACCTTGGCGTCGAGCACCGTCCCGGACAGATCCGCCATGCGCTCCACGGCCTGTTCGGGGGTCATTTTCTCCTGATAGGGGCGCGCTGTCGTGAGGGCGTCGTACACCTCGGCAGCCGCGATTATCCGCCCGCCGAGCGGCACTTCTTCACCGCGCAGGCCGTCGGGGTAACCGGTGCCGTCATAGCGCTCATGGTGGCTCTTCACCATCGCGACGATATCACCGAGGTGCACTAGTGGCGCGAGAATCTGGGCGCCGATAATCACATGCTGTTTGACGTGCTCGAACTCTTCCGCAGTCAGCGGCCCTTCCTTATTAACCACCGCGTCTCGCGTTCCGATCTTCCCGAGATCGTGCAGGCGGCCGGCCACCCGAACGCGATCGACCTCCTCTTCACCCAGTCCCATCTCCGTGGCGATGTTCGCCGAGAGATCGGCGACTCGCGCGGAGTGGCCGCGCAGATAGGGATCCTTCGCCTCGAGCGCATTGACGAGCGCCTCGAGCGTCGCGGTGGAAATCCGCTCCATGCGGTGCTGCTGGCGCTGGAGCTCCGCGGTCCGAGTGGTCACTTCCTCTTTGAGCCATTGATTCAGGTGACGGCTCTCGAGCTGCATCTCGCGGCGCTTCAGCGCGCGGTGGACGGCGCGACCGAGGTCGGCCAGCTCGATCGGCTTGGTGAGATAATCCATCGCGCCGCGCTGCATGCAAAGTGCGGCGCTGGTCGCGTCGTTGACCGCCGTGAGCATCAGGATGGCGAGGTCAGGCTCGATCTCGAGTGCCTGGGGCACGAGGTCCACGCCACTGGTCCCGGGCATGCGGATATCGGACAGCATCAACGCCACCTTGTGCAGGCGCAGCTGCTGGAGCGCTTCGTCCGCCGAGCTCGCCGCAAACACCTCGAACTGCTGCTGCTTCAGGTATTTCCGCAGCGCGTTCCGGATCGGCTCTTCGTCATCGACCACGAGAACCGTGACGATTCCGGCATGAGCGGTCAACCCGATGCTCCTTGTAAAGCCAAGGCCAAACTAGGAATCGGCTGCGATGAACGCCAGAGCTACGCGGGCGGGAATGAGCTTGGCGGCATATGCTTGGCTGAGTAGCTCGGTGACGGCGCGTCGTCCAGTCGAGCCGTAATCAACCGTGTAGGCGTTCACGTACATGCCGACAAACCGGTCGGTGCGCGCGGTGTCGAGCCCGCGGCTGAACCCCTGCGCGTGCGCCAGCGCCTCGGCCCGATGGGCGAGACCGTACTCGATACTGGCTTTCAGATCGCGCGCGATCGCCCGCGTGAGCTCGTCGCCGAGGTCGCGCCGAACAACATTGCCGCCGAGCGGCAACGGAAGCTGGGTCTGTTGGTACCACCACTCGCCCATGTCGGCCCAGAGATGCAAACCGCGGTCGGCGAAGGTCAGTTGCCCCTCGTGGATCAGGAGCCCGGCATCGGCTTTTCCCGCGGCTACGTAGTCTTCGATTTGATCGAACGGCACCACGACGTGTCGCGCGGCGGGCTGATAGAGCCGCAGCGTCAGGAACGCCGTGGTCAGCTCCCCCGGCACCGCAACCAGACGGCCCGTAAGCGCGGCGCGTGGTCTCGTCGGCGGCCGCTTGCGGCTCACGATGAGCGGCCCATAGCGATCGCCGATGCTGGCGCCGTGAGCGAGCAGCGCATACCGGTCCGCGAGGTACGCGTAGGCGTGCAGCGAGACGGCGGTGACCTCCAGTTCGCCGGCGAGCGCGCGGCGGTTCAGGCTTTCGATATCGCCGAGCTCGTGCACGTACCGCCGGTCGCCGGTGTCGATCTTGCCCTGAGCCATCGCCCAGAACATGAACGCATCGTCGGCGTCCGGGCTGTGGGCGACGTGGATCGTCCGGGAAATCGTCGCCGTCATGAAGCCGGTCTCCGGGGGTTCTGCGCCTGGCGTACCGCTTCAGTATGGAAGTTCGTCAACGACTCGCGGTGGTCGTCGTACTCGGAGCGTTTGAGCGCCAACTCGGCTTGCTCGTGACGCAGGAAGTCGGCGTATGCCCGCTGCTCCTGGGCGGTATTGCCTTGCACCTGGTAGGCGTGCGCGCGCAGTACATAAATGAAGAGGTGATTGGGCGTCGCCCGCTGAATGGTGTCCGCCTGCGCGAGGGCGGCGGCGACATCCCCACCGGCGAGCTGTAACAAGCCGATATGGTAGCGTGCGTCCGCATCGAGCGTGGGTAGCTGCTCGTACGCGCCGAGCGCCATGGGGAGAAAGAATTGGACACTGTCTTGCTTGCCCGCTTCCGCCAACGTCATGACGCGATTGAACAAGCGATTCGCGCGCTCCTCCGGCGACATCTGCGAGATGTCGGGCGGCCGAACGCCCCCACCGCTGGCTGCTCCGTTGGCAAAGGGGGCGACGGCCTGGTCGCTGCGCGCCGGCCCGCTCGTGGCGCGCATGGCAACGACGGTAACGAGCGCTCCCAGCGCGGCGCCGGCGAGCGCCCAGGGGAAGCCGGCCCGCCACCCGGTCGCTCCGGTCGTGGCGACGGCCGCGCCGCACTTGTGACAAAATTTGGCGCCAGCCGATAACTGCGCGCCGCAGGCATGACATGTCATAGGAGGAGAATGTAACCCGGCCTAGCGAGGCGCAGGAAAGCCGGTAGAGTAGGGCGCATGACGGCAACCGAATACGGCAAGCACATGGGCGAGCTGAAGCGCGGCGAGCAGCGCTGGGACGTGTATCTCGAGGGACAGCCCGATGCGTCACTCGGCGCCGTGCGCGGCCGCATTCACTTCGTCAGCGGGGGAGGACAGCTGCACAAAGTGACCGGCTGGATCTTCCTCGAATGGAAGGAGAAGGATATGCAGGAGCGATTCGGGGAGTTTTCCGCGGTGGAGCTGCTGCACTTCGTGGAGGCTCTGTAACGCAAATGCGGCATTCTTGAGCGAACAGTTCGCACATTTCCACACTATAAGCAGTACTTCACCCCATTTTTTTGCAGTTCGTGCAGCGATTTCTTGACACCTCCCTACGGCCCCTCTAGCTTCCGTTATGGCCCGCCGCTTGCGAAAGCGTTCATCGACTCGGGAAGGAGCCCACTCAATGACAGCAACGTTGGAACCAACCGCCACCACCGGCGGGAAAGCGTCGACTGGCACATCGCCGGCCGACGTCATCCGCCGCGCCAAGGAGGCGGGGGTGCAGATCGTGGACGTGCGGTTCACGGATCTGCCCGGCACTTGGCAGCATTTCTCGATTCCGTTGAAGGAGCTCGAGGAAGACACGTTTACCGACGGCCTGGGGTTTGACGGCTCGTCGATCCGCGGCTTTCAGGCGATCAACGAGAGCGACATGCTGCTCATACCGGATCCCTCCAGCGCCTTCGTCGATCCGTGCCTGCAGGTGCCGACGCTCTCGCTCACGTGCGATGTCGTGGATCCGATCACCCGCGAGCCGTACTCGCGCGATCCCCGGTACGTGGCGCGCAAAGCCGAAGCCTTTCTGAAGAAGAGCGGCGTCGCGACGACGGCGTACTTCGGGCCCGAGGCGGAGTTCTACATCTTCAACTCCGTGCGCTTCGATCAGAACGCGCACGAAGGCTACTACCACATCGATTCCGAAGAGGGCATCTGGAACAGCGGCTCGAACGGCACGGCCAATCTCGGCCACCGCCCGCGCCACAAGGAAGGCTATTTCCCGGTTCCGCCGACCGACCGGCTGCAGGACTTGCGCTCCAAGATCATGCTGGCGATGATCGCGTCCGGCATCGAGGTGGAAGTCCACCACCATGAGGTCGGGACAGCGGGCCAGACCGAGATCGACATGCGCTACAGCACCCTGACGCGCATGGCGGACCAGGTCATGATGTACAAGTACATCGTCAAGAATGTGTGCGCGGCGAACGGCTACACCGCGACGTTCATGCCGAAGCCGATGTTCGGCGACAACGGGTCCGGCATGCATGTGCACATGAGCCTCTGGAACGGCACGAACAACCTGTTCTACGACAAGAACGGCTACGCCCTGATCTCCGATTCGGCGCGGTGGTACATCGGCGGGCTGATCAAGCACGCGGCGGCGCTGCTCGCCTTTGCGGCCCCGACGACGAACAGCTACCGCCGGCTGGTGCCGGGGTATGAGGCGCCGATCAACCTGATCTACTCGCAGCGCAACCGCTCGGCGATCTGCCGCATCCCGATGTATTCGACGTCGCCGAAGGCCAAGCGGCTCGAGTTCCGGGCGCCGGATCCGTCAGCCAACCCATACCTCACGTTTGCGGCGCTACTCATGGCCGGTCTCGACGGCATCAAGAACAAAATCGAGCCGCCCAAGCCGATGGACGTGGACCTGTACGAGCTCGAGCCAGAAGAGCGGAAGCACGTGAAGAACACGCCGGGAAGCTTGCAGGAATCGCTAGCGGCGCTGCAAGCCGACCACGCGTTCTTGCTCGACGGCGGCGTTTTTACCCAGGATCTCATCGATACCTGGCTCGCGATGAAGCGGGTCAAGGATGTGGACGCCGTCGCGTTGCGGCCGCACCCCTATGAGTTCTTCCTGTACTACGACGCGTAACCAAATTGAAGGCGGTTGAGCGGTTGGGCGGTTAGGAGCGGCATGCTTCTAACCGCCTAACCGTCTAACCGCCTAACCGCCATGACCAACAAACGTGAAATTCTCGACGCTGCCAAGAAGCAGGACGTCTCCTCCCTGCGCCTTCAATTCACCGACATCCTCGGCGTCAACAAGAACGTTGAGGTGCCCCAGAGCCAGTTCGAAAAGGCGCTCGAGGGCGACATCATGTTCGACGGTTCTTCGATCGAAGGCTTCGTCCGGATCGAGGAATCGGACATGGTGCTGCGGCCGGATCTGCACACGTTCCGCGTGCTGCCGAACGGTGACGCGGCCGGCAGGGTCGCCCGCGTGATCTGCGACATCTACAATCCGGACGGCTCGGCCTTCGCCGGCTGCACGCGGCAGGCGCTGCAGCGTCAGATCGCGAAAGCGAAAGCGCTCGGCTATGAGATGATGGCCGGTGTCGAGGCGGAGTTCTTCATCTTTCAATTGGATTCGGAAGGTGAGCCGACAACGGTGACGCACGATCACGGCGGCTACTTCGACCAGACGCCGGTGGATCGTGCCGAAGAGATTCGCCGGCTGATCGTGAAGGATCTCGCCGCCATGGGGTTCGAGGTCGAGGCAGGCCATCATGAGGTGGCGCCGGGACAGCACGAAATCGATTTTCGCTATGCCGAGGCGCTCGCGACGGCCGACAATCTCGCCACGTTTCGGTTCGTCGTCAGGAACGTCGCCTACCGCCACGGCTTCCTGGCGACGTTCATGCCCAAACCGATCTTCGGCCAGAACGGTTCGGGGATGCACACCCACCAGTCGCTGTTCCGGAAGGGCGCGAACGCGTTCCACGATCCCAAGGCGAAATGGGAGCTGTCCGCCGTGGCACTGCAGTACATCGCCGGGCTGCTGAAGCACGCCCGCGGCTTCTGCGCGGTCACGAATCCGCTCGTCAATAGCTACAAGCGGCTCGTCCCCGGCTACGAGGCCCCGACCAACGTGGCCTGGTCGATGCGCAACCGGTCCCCGCTGGTGCGGATCCCCGACCGCCGCGGCATCGGCACCCGCTGCGAGCTGCGCATGCCCGATCCATCCGCGAACCCGTATCTGGCCCTCGCGGTACAGCTCGCAGCCGGGCTGGATGGCGTCGAGCGCAAGCTCACCCCCCCCGACCCGGTGAACAAGAACATCTTCGAGATGAGCTTCCGCGAGCGGCGCAAGTATCGGATCGACGAGCTGCCGCGCGACCTCCACGAAGCGTTGGACATGCTCGAGAAGGACGACGTGGTCCGTGACGCCCTGGGCTCACACATCTACGAGCGGTTCGTGGAGGCCAAGCGTGAGGAATGGCAGGAGTACATCGGCCGCGTGAGCGAGTGGGAGGTGGAACGCTACCTGGCCCAGTACTGAACGTCGCCCGCTCTCCCCCTCCTGCCTCCGCCCCTTCCTTCCCGGTCTCTCGTCTTTCTCCTTGCTGGCACGGTGTATGCTGATTAGTGCACATAATGCACAGTTTTTTGGCCATTTTGCACAGCGTGTGCTATCATCTTGCAGAGTGTACACAGGTACGTGCATATTATGCACGAATCTACTGACACTGCTAACCACCGAGAGGGGACATGGACGCCAACACCGTTGCCATCAACTTCGTCTGGACGCTGGTCGCTGGTTTCCTCGTGATGTTCATGCAGGCGGGCTTCGCGCTGGTCGAGACCGGTTTCACGCGGGCGAAGAACGCCGCGCACACCATGACGATGAATTTCATGGTGTACGGCATCGCGATGTTGGCCTACTGGGCGGTGGGCTTCGCCCTGCAGGCGGGCGGCGTGGGGCCGCTCGGCACGCTGGGCGGCTACGATCAGCTGTCGCACGAAGTCGCGGTGACGATTGGCGGGAAGACGTGGGGCCTGTTCGGAGGAACCGGGTTCTTCCTTACCGGCGTCGCCTACACCGCGCCGGTCTTCGCCTACTTCCTGTTCCAGATGGTGTTCATGGACACTGCGGCCACGATCCCGACGGGAGCGCTGGCCGAGCGGTGGAGATTCGTCGCGTTCGCTGTCTTCAGCGTGTTCGTCGGTGCATTCATTTATCCGATCTACGCCAACTGGACTTGGGGCGGGGGCTGGCTCGCCATGCTCGGCAAGAACCTCGGGCTGGGCCACGGCCACGTCGACTTCGCGGGATCGTCCGTGGTGCACATGACGGGCGGCGTCATGGCGTTCGTCACCGCGATACTCCTGGGCCCGCGGCGAGGCAAGTACAGCCCCAATGGCACCGTGAATGCGATCCCCGGCCACAACATCCCGATGGCCCTGGTGGGCACTTTCATCCTCGCGTTCGGTTGGTTCGGGTTCAACGCGGGGTCGACGCTGGCGGGCTCTGACCTGCGCATCGGGGTCATTGCAACGAACACGATGCTGGCTGGGGCGGCGGGAGGGATCACCGCGATGCTCTACGTGTGGCGCAGGTACGGCAAGCCCGACCCGTCGATGCTCGCGAACGGAACGCTCGCCGGACTCGTCGCCATCACGGCGCCGTGCGCCTTCGTGACCGCTCCGGCCGCCGTCCTGATCGGCGGCGTGGCAGGAGTGCTCGTCTGCGCGGCGGTGGTGTTCGTCGAGCGCTCGCTCAAGATCGACGATCCCGTGGGCGCCATCTCGGTGCACGGGGTGTGCGGCCTGTGGGGGATTCTGTCGGTCGGCTTGCTCGCCGACGGGACCTACGGCGCCGGGTGGAACGGCGTCGACGGGGCGGTGCGGGGGTTGTTCTACGGCGACGCCTCGCAACTCCTGGCCCAGCTGGTGGGCGGCGTGACCAACTTCGTCGCCGTCGGAGCCATGGCGTACGTCGCGTACAAGGTCACCGGCTTGGTGGTGGGCGGCCATCGCGTCTCGGCAGAAGTCGAGGAGCTCGGGCTCGACGTGCCGGAGATGGGTGTGGAGGGTTACACCAGCACGCCGGAAGCTGCGACGGTGGTGGTCATCGACGAGCAGCCCGTGACCGTGCCCGCCGAGCCGGCGTTTGAACCCCAGCCGGAGCCAATCTGATGCGCCCCGTCGCACTTGCCGGCCTGCTCCTCGTGACGGCATCGCTGGCGGCGCAAACGCCTCCACCGCTCAAGCTCAGCGGCTGGGCCGAGGCGTCCTACATCTACTCCCGGCACAGCGCTGGGGATACGATCATCGTCGGGCGGCTATACGATCGTCTGCAGAACCGGTTTACGCTGAACGCGTTCGGCGTCGTGCTGGACAAGCCGTATGACCCCGCGAAGCGCAGCGCCGGATTCCACACCGAGGTCCTGTTCGGCCAGAACGCCACGGTGATCAAGTCCGGGGGAGGGGCGCTCGACCTCGGCACCCAGGCCGATATCCCGCACCTCTACGTCACCCTGAACCTTCCAACCGCAAATGGGAGCGGCGTGCAGTTCAAGGCGGGGCGCATGCCCACACTGCTCGGGCTGGAGGTGATCGAGACCGCCGGCAACCAGAACTGGTCGGAGGGAAATCAGTTCATCTACGTCGAGAACTTCACCGCGGTGGGTGTGAGCGTCGAAACGAAGCTCAACCGCCACGTCGACGTGCAGCTCCGGGTGATCAACGGATGGGACCAGGTTTCGGACAACAACAAACGCAAGTCGCTGATGGGACGTGTCGGGATCTCACCCGATACGCTCACCTCGGTAGGGATCGTTGGGTTCTGGGGCCCGGAGGAGGCGGGCAACGATAAGGCGAATCGCTACGGCGTCGACGCACTGATTTGGCGGAAGCTGGGCGCGGCGCAACTCTGGCTACAGGGTGACTACGGCCGCGAGCAGGCGAACGCTGCCTTGCCAACCACCACCCAGGATGCCACATGGTGGGCGTTGGGCGGCTGGATCACCTACGATTTCAACACGTCGCTTGGCCTGGCGTTGCGGGGCGACTACGTGAACGACGAGAACGGCGCGCGCACGAGCGGGTCGTTGGGCTTTCCCGCGAACACCGGGCAGAAGTTTGGCAGCGCCACGGCGACGTTGAACATCCGTGCGTGGCCGAATGCGATCGTCCGGCCCGAGGTGAGGTACGATCGATCCACGTTGGCCGCTTTCAACGTTAAGAAGGATCAAGTCAGCGTCGCGCTAGGCGTGGCGTACTTGTACTGATGCGGGGGCTGCAGCTTCACCGCCGCACGGCCGCTCTGGCCGTGCGGCGGTATATCTTTTGACGTTACCCGATGACACTGTTTCGCGCGTTAGCCCTGATCGCCGGGGTGACCTCGGCGTGCGACGTCCTGCCGCAGCCCGGCGACACACAAGGCATACAGCATGCAGGGGAATGGGACCAGCACGGCCGCATCATCGTCGACACGGATCCGCGCTACACGCTGGTTCGGCTCCGGGCGGATACTGGTCTCGCGGAGCGGCACGATGTCGTGGTCGCGCGATTCGATTTCGATCCAAGTGACGCGGTGGGGGACGAGTATGCGCTGACCGTCGCGCTCGATCTCGGCGATGTGCGTCGCCTGTCCGCCAACCACCCCTATCCGCTCGGCGATTTCATTCCCGCCTATGCCACCGTGACGTGTCTGTGCCGGCCGCTGCGTCCCGATTCGGTGCGCGGGACCTATGTGGTGCAGACCCGCGGGTTGCGTCAGCTCGCGGGGCGGATCGACGCGACCCTCTACTTCACGGCGTGGGATAACGCGAGCAAGCACGCGACCTACCGGCTACATCAAAGAATCCATGGGGTACGTCCCTGATGACGGTTCGGCGGCTTGGCGGTTGGGCGGTTGGGTTGGTTGTGCTAACCGCCCAACCGCTGAACCGCCTAACCGCCCAAACCGCTTCGCCGTCCCAGAGGATCGATACCATCCTCATCGAGAACCGCAACATTTTCGATCGTGAGGACGCCGCGCCCGATTGGGTTGCGCGTTTGGCGAACCGGCTGCACATGCGGACACGCCCGGGGGTGATCCGGAGGCGCCTGCTGCTCAATCGCGGCGATCCCTTTGATCTGGCGCGAATGGAGGAAAGCGAGCGGGCGCTCCGCACCCTCGGCGTGTTTCGGCAGGTGCGCGTCGATACGGTTCGCCAGGAGGACGGCAAGCTCGCCTTGCGGGCGGTGACCGCGGATGGCTGGAGCACGCAGCCGCAGGCGAGCTTCACGAGCGTCGGTGGCGACAACACGTGGGACCTGGGCCTCGTCGAACGCAATTTCCTCGGCACGGCAACGGAGCTGGCGCTCGTGTACGGCCGCAATCCCGATCGCAGCCGGCTCGACTTCAAATTCATCAACCCACATTTTTTCAGCCGCCGGACGCTGCTCAATGTGCGGTACAGCAACCTCTCGGACGGCCACCGCGGCCAATGGGAATTCGGGCTGCCGTTTCATGAGACCGCGGCGCCGCATTCCGTCGAAGCGTATGGCGAGCTCGCCCGCGAGCGCGTACTCCGCTTTCGCGATGACGTGCTCCTCGATAGCACGAGCCATCGGCTGTTTCGCGTCGGGCTGATGGCTGGGATCGCGGCGGCGGCGACGAGTCACCACTACACCCGGATCTGGGGTGGTTGGGAATGGCGACGCGAGGATTTCGGAGCTACTGATACCTCGCGCGTGCCGTACTCGGTGTTCACGACGGTGCGCGCGGGTGTCGAGCTCGGCGCGGTGCGCTTTCGCGTGCTGGAGCACTTCAACTCCTACGCGCGACGCGAGGATGTAGACCTCTCGCCCACGCTGCGAGCCGGCGTCGTGTTGCAGTCCGGCGTGGGATACGAGATCAGCGGGCAGACGTCGGCGGTCTGGAAGCGCGGCTTTGCGGTGCTGCGCATCGCGGCGAATGGCCTGGACACGACGCGAACGCAGGCGGAGGTCACCATCGTGAGTCAGAACATTCCGCGCCACACGTGGATCGTGCACGCCGAGGGCGGGCTCGTGACGCATCCGAAACCCGGCGCGGAGTTCGACCCCTGGCAGGTGCAGCGCGGGCCGCGCCTGTTCGGCGTCCACGACTTCACCGGCACGCGCACGACCTGGTTCGTGCTCGAGGACCGGATTCTCGTGGCCGACCAAATTCTCGGCCTCATGGCCTTCGGGCTCGCGCCATTTCTCGACTATGGGGGCGCGTGGTACGGCGATGAGCCGGCCCGGCAGGGCGGGGATGTCGGACTATCGCTGCGGTTCGGGCCGACGCGCGCGGTGCGCGGTGACGCGGCGGAGGTCGCCTTCGGGTACCGGTTCGGCCAGGGGGTGAGCGGCAAGCGCTGGGCGTTCACGTTGCGGAAAGGTTTCTTGTTCTAGAAGGGAGCAAGTCATGGGGGAGCCATCGCAAGAGATTTTCGACGTCGTGCGGGCCGGCGATACCGGGAGGCTTCAGGCGCTGCTCACGGCCAATCCCAGCCTGGCGAACGCCCGCAACGAGCGGGGTCATTCTCCCGTCCTGATCGCTCAATACCATCACAAGACGGACGCGGTCGCGGTGCTGCTCGCGGCGCGGCCGGAGCTCGACATCTTCGATGCCGCGTCGGTGGGTGACACGCGCCGGGTCGCCGGCTGGCTGGACCGTGATCCCAGGCTTCTGACGGCGACATCGAGCGACGGATTCTCACCGCTCGAGCTGGCCGCGTTCTTCGGCCAGTCCGACATCGTGCGTCTCCTGCTGGAGCGCGGCGCGGAACCGGCAAAGGCGGCCGGGCTCGCCGCTATGAAGGGACATCTCGAAGTGCTCAACCTGCTCAAAGCCCGAGGAAAGCCATGATGACGCAGGTCGACTGGATCGGCTGGCTTGCGACGGCGGTGTTTCTCGTCTCGTACTTCACCAGGAGCGCCATATCGTTGCGGCGCGTACAGGGCGTCGCCGCGGGACTGTGGGCGCTGTACGGTGTGCTGATCCACTCGCTGCCCGTGATCGTGGCCAACATTCTCGTCGCCAGTGTGGCAGTGATCTCGTCGTTCAGGAAGCCTTCCGCTTTGGCTTCTCCTCCATGAGCGCCATCGGGTTGTTGTCGGGGTCGTGAAAGAAGGCCATCCAGAGGTCGTAGTCCGCTGCCTCGTGCACCCGATGCGGCGTCCCCACGAACTTGACGCCTTTCCCGGCGAGCCTGCGATGCACGCTCTCGATGTCCTTCACGCGCAAATAGAGGACCGACCCGGGATGATCCTGCTCGGCATTCTCCGGCGGCGAGAGCATCAGGCGCACTGCGCCGACCTGGAAGAACGCGAGCGAGGGCGGCGCCTGAAACAACAGCGGGATCCCGAGGGTGTCGCGGTGAAACTTGACCGCGCGATCGAGGTCGTGCACCACGTTGGTGACCTGGGCGAGCTCCATTGCTCCTCCACGAGAAAGTAGTTAGCTTCAGCTAAGTAATTATGGAAACGATCTCCCGTCAAGCCCCCCAAGCCTCCCCAGCCCCGGCGGTGCGGGCCATTGCCGACCGGCTGCACTCGGCCGCGATCCATCTGCTGCGCCGGTTACGCGTCGAGGACAAGGCGATGGGGTTGTCCGCACCGCGCGCATCGGCGCTGTCGGTCATCGTGTTTCGTGGTCCGGTTACCATGAGCGCGCTCGCCGAGGCCGAGCAGGTGCGGCGCCCGACGATCACGCGGCTCGTAGACGGCTTAGAGCGGCGCGGGCTGGTGCGCCGGGTTGGTCACGCCGAAGATGGTCGGGTGCAGTTGGTCGAGGCGACGGCGGCGGGCAAGCGCCTTCTCCAGAAGGGACGTTCGCGGCGTGTTGAGCGACTGATGCAGGACATCGCCCATCTTTCGGTGGAGGATCAGCAGGTGCTGGCGCGGGCCGCACAACTGATGGAAGCTCTGCGGGGTTGAGAAACCCAGGTGTTTTGGTGACTTTTGACGCCCACGGCGCCGTAGCCAAGTGGTAAGGCAGAGGTCTGCAAAACCTCGATTCGTCGGTTCGATTCCGACCGGCGCCTCTCCCCCAACTCCCCATTTCCAATCGGAGCGTAGGCGTTCGAGCCCGTTGTGACGCAGTCTAGGCTGGCGGGGGTAGAGGAAGGTAAAGATCGAGCCTCATGAGACTGATCACCTGGATTGCGCTGGTGCTCACCGCTGCGGGGTGCGGTGAATCGACGGGTCCCCTCTCCGACTTGAGCGGGCTCCGCTCGAGCCTCGCTCCGGTCCATACCGTCTTCGCGTCGCCGCTCGTTCGATCGCTCGGGATCTTTCGGTTCTCTGGGCCACTGCCCGCACCGGTGGCGGGCGGGCCGCTCATATCGGATTCGTTCCGCGGGAAGACGCTCGCGTTCAGCTGCGCGTCGCAGCACTACGCCGTGACGGCAGACTCCGGCGCCCCGGCCACGGGGGTTCGGGTCGTCCTCTACCAACGTGCTCCGGACGGGTCGATCGCGTGCCCGGCCGCGGCCATCGGGCAACTCGACCTGTTCGATGTCAGTGCGCCAGGTACGATGGCGGTGCGCGGCGTTGCAACGGGTCCGGGCGGAGGTGCGGCGCTGGTCGACTACGCGATCAGTCACAACGTGGCGGACACGCAGGGTGTGGCGAACGCGACCGGCTTTGTGAGCGACGGACAACAGCGCCTCGATTTTCAGGTGACCGGGGCCCCAGGGTCCGACTTCCACTCCCCGAGCGCCACGATGCAGCTCGACGATTCCGCCGCGCATCTGCACGCGGTGCTGCACCATGCGGGGCAGATGGGCGTCGACACCTACAGTGACGACCTGGATCTCTCCGTCCAGCACGCCGCCGGGAGCGCCGAGCTGAAGGGCTCCGTCGGCTGGTTCAACACGTTCAGATCGTGGGATGAGATCGTTTCGCTCAACGAGGTGCCGTTTGCGAAGGTGGGGGGGAGCGTCGTACCGGAGGGCGAAGGGCCCACGATTACCCCTATCGGCGGGCCGCTCTTCCTCACAGGCGAACAGCGTCAAGTCTTGCTCGACTTCGTGGGCGCGCCCGACTCCATCCGCGCTGGCCTTGCCGGCCTCCTCGGCGCTGGCGCGCGCCTCGTGTGGATCGCGCTGTAGAGACTGTACCGCCCATCTAATGCAGCTTTCGTCCCGGGAGATGCTGTCCGTTCTGATGTAGCACGAGGCCATCCGGCCGGAACGTCATCTGCGCGTCCACCACTTTCAGGAAAAACGTCGAGTCCGATTCGGCAAAGATCGGAAACCGCGGTTGGGCGGTTGCCTGCAGAAACAGATGCGCGCCAGCGCGGGTGACCGTGATGTGAAACGCCGGCGCCAGCTCGTATTCCCCCACATACCGAGCCAGGATCACTGAATCGACAGCGACTTCGGTATGCTGTTGCGGCGGCGGCCGCAGCGGGAACGTCTCGTCGAGCAGATGAAAGCCGACGTCGTCGACTCCAGAATTCAGATTGGACAGAACCACCACGCCGATCCGCCGAGCTGGATCGAAGCCGGTGAACGACCGGTAGCCGCCGGTCCCGCCGTTGTGCCACACGATGCCGCCGCTCGGCCGCGAAAGGATGTGCCAGGCGAGGCCGATCCGCATACCCGCGCTTCCGGCATTGCGCCGTGCCGTGTGCGCATCCCGCATGGCGCGGGAGAGCGGCCCCACAACTGTATCGAGATTCGCTGCGAGATAGGTGATCATGTCGCGTACCGTCGAGCGCAGGGCGCCCGCTCCCGCGAACGTGGGGAGGTCCCAGTTCGGTACGACCCTGCCGTCAATTTCGTGGCCAGGGGCGAGCCGCGCGCGCAGCGCCGGCGTGAGTGTAATCGCCGTCTCGTGCATGCCGAGCGGCCCGAGAATGCGCTGGCGGACTAACGCCTCGTAACTCGTCCCCGCTTTCAGGGCGAGCGCGTGGCCCAGCAGGCCCACGCCGAGGTTCGAGTACTCGTATTCCGCACCGACGTCACGCGTGAGCGCATAGCTCGACAGGAACGCGTACATCTGCTGCACGGTGTAATCGGCGTACGGATTCAGCGAATCCTTCGGCGTGAAGTTCGAGGGCATCCGCGGCAGGCCGGAGGACTGCGTGGCCAGGTCGAGCAGCGTGATCTGCTTGCCGTTGCGCGAAGGCACACGGACCGACGGCGGCAAGTACTTCGCGACCGGATCGTCGAGTCGCACTTCCCCGTGGTCCACCATATCCGCCAGGATCGATGCGGTGAACGTTTTTGTGATCGAGCCGATCTCGAATACGGCGGCCTGATCGACGCCTACCGCGATGATCCGGCGCGCGCCGGAGGGGTCCAACAGTCCCACCACGATCCCCTCACCATGCCTACCGGTGTCGGGAAACGTCTTCACCCGTGACTCGAGCAGCGCCCTAACAGCGGAGTCGGATGGCAGTGGCTGCTGCAGCGTGAGCAACAGCGCGAGGGCAGAGATGGAATGCATGCGCGAATTTAGTATCTTCTCGGCGCCGTGCTCGTCCCCAAGTTTTTCACCACCATCCAGGACTACAACCGGGAGCAATTTACCGGGGACCTGGTCGCCGGCGTCATCGTCGGCATCGTCGCGTTGCCGCTCGCGATTGCGTTCGCGATCGCGAGCGGGCTCAGTCCCGAGCGCGGACTCTATACCGCCATCGTCGCCGGTTTCCTCATCTCGCTGCTGGGCGGCTCGCGCGTCCAGATCGGGGGGCCGACGGGCGCGTTCGTGGTGATCGTGTCGGGAATCGTGCAGCAGCACGGCGTCGACGGGCTCGTCATCGCGACGCTCATGGCCGGCTTCATCCTCGTCGCCTTCGGCCTGCTCCGCCTCGGCGCCGCGATCAAGTTCATTCCCTACCCGGTGACGATCGGATTCACGAGCGGCATCGCGCTGATCATCTTCTCGAGCCAGATCCGTGACCTGCTCGGTCTCGAGATGCAGGCTGTGCCCTCGGCGTTCCTGCCGAAGTGGGACGCGTACGTCCACGCTTTTGAGACGGTCAACCCGTGGGCGTTGGTGGTCGCGGTTGCGACGCTGGCGATCATCACCGTCTGGCCGAGGATCTCGACGCGGATACCGGGCCCGTTTGTCGCGCTGATCGTCACCACGGCCCTCGCGCAGCTGCTGCACCTGCCGGTCGAGACGATTGGCGCGCGGTTCGGCGCGATCCACGCCGGCCTCCCGCAGCCGAGCATCCCGCATCTATCGATTCCGGTCATCCAGGCGCTCGCTGGACCGGCCTTCACGATCGCGCTGCTTGCCGCGGTCGAATCGCTGCTCTCGGCCGTTGTCGCGGACGGCATGATCGGGGGACGCCATCGCTCGAACATGGAGCTGGTGGCGCAGGGCGTGGCGAATATTGCGTCGCCGCTGTTCGGCGGGATGCCGGCGACCGGCGCGATCGCCCGCACGGCGACGAACGTGAAAAACGGGGGACGGACGCCGGTCGCCGGGATGACCCACGCCATCACACTGCTCCTGATCACGCTCTTCTTCGGGCGTTGGGCCGCGCTCATTCCCCTGGCGACGCTGGCCGCGATCCTGGTGGTCGTCGCCTTCCACATGAGCGAATGGCGGACGTTCATCTCCGAGTTTCGCGCCCCGAAGAGCGACGTCGCCGTGCTGCTCACGACCTTCCTGCTGACGGTCCTGGTGGACCTCACGGTCGCCATCGAGGTCGGCATCGTGCTCGCCGCCTTTCTCTTCATGCGGCGGATGGCGGAGGTGACGAACATCAGCGTCCTGACGCACGAGTTCACCGACCCCGTGGACGACTTCGAACATGATCCCAACGCGGTGCTCCGGCGGGCCATCCCCCAGGGCGTGCAGGTCTACGAGATCACGGGGCCGTTCTTCTTCGGCGCCGCCGAGATGTTCAAGGATCGGGTGGGGCGGATCGCGGGCAAGCCCAAGGTGCTGATCATCCGCATGCGGCACGTGCCCGCGATTGATTCGACGGGCCTGCACGCGCTGCGCGAGCTGGTGCACCGCAGCCGCAAGGAAGGGATGTTGGTGATTCTGTCCGACGTGCACGCGCAGCCGGTAGTCGCACTCGACCGGTCGGGATTGTACGACGAGCTCACGGAAGACAACATCCACGGCAACATCGACGACGCGCTCAATCGCGCGCGCCAGTATCTGGGGCTGGAGCCGGTCGAGCGGCCTGGGTTTGCGACGCCGACGGTCGCGCGGGAGTCGAAAGAACTACCGCCGCTGCACTGACCAGCGGCCCGTCTGCGTAAGGCCGGACTGCAGTCTGGTCGTATACGTGCCCGCGATCCTGTTGCCTTTCACCTCGCCGTTGAATGTCGTGAGCAGGCGCTCGCCCGTCTGGGGATCCGCGTAGGGGTCGAGGGTCCCGCTCACATGGCCGGCCTCGACGTGCACGAAACGAATCGTGAGCACATTCGGCGTTTGGCTCATCCCGCCCGCCGGCCCCGGCTGGTTCCATGGCACCAAGGCACGGCCGAACCCCTTCGGAACCATCACGACATCGCCGAACGCGGTGTCGCCGGCCGAGCGGAGCGCGAAGGTGATGCTGCCGCTGCGACCCGACTCCACGCTGCTGTATTCGCCGGCCCATTCGCCGGTCAGTGACGAGACGTCAGTCGCCGCGCCCACGACGGGCACGGCGGATCGGGACGCGCCGCACGCAGCGAGCGCGGGAAGCAGGAGCACGGTGAGAAACGTCCGAGAGCGCAACATGAGCACCTCGTGAATGAGAAATGCGTCGTTGCGCGTGACGGCGGCGCGCTGTGGCAGTCAGAAATATGTCCCCGCTCTTGCAGGCTCGCGAATCGCGACCGAGCTTAGGCGGCCATGTCGCTTCGCCGCCAACTCGGTGTCCCCGCTGTGACCGCGCTCGTCGTCGGGGAAGTCATTGCCATCGGCATCTTTCTCACACCCGCCGGCATGGCGCGATCGCTCGGCTCACCCTTCTGGCTACTCATCGTTTGGCTGCTCATGGGTGTCATGGCGCTCAGCGGGGCACTCTGTTACGGTGAGCTTGCGGCGCGTGCCCCCGACGCGGGTGGCGGATACGTCTACCTGCGCGAAGCCTACGGGGCGGGTGTGGCGTTCCTGTACGGCTGGAAATGCCTGCTCGTGATGGATCCGGGCATCACGGCCGCACTCGCGGCGGGACTCGCGAGCTACGTGGGGTACGCGGTGGGCGTCTCCGGCGTAGCGCTCAAATTCATCGCGATCGGGTCTATTCTGCTCATTGCGGCGGTGAACGTCGTGGGCCTGCGGCTCGGCTCCGGCCTCATGCAGGCGCTCACGGCGCTGAAGCTCGGTGCATTGGCACTCATCGCGGTGCTCGCATTCGTGCTGCGCGCCGGCAGCTGGTCGAACTTCATCCCCTTTGTCGCTCAGCACGCGGGCTCCGCTCCGCTCCCGGGTGCGTTCGCTCCAGCCCTTGTGGGCGCGTTTTTCGCTTTCGGTGGTTGGTGGGAAATCAGCAAGCTGGCGGGGGAAGCCCGGGATCCAGCGCGGACGCTGCCTCGAGCGCTCGCCCTTGGCGTTGCGATCGTCACCGTGATCTACATCGTCACGAGCGCAGTGTTTCTCTATCTGGTCCCGCTGGAGCGGGTGACCTCCGGCGAGACGTTCGCGGCGCAGGCAGGCGAGCTGCTGTTCGGGCCGGCGGGCGGTCGCGTCTTTGCATGGATCGTGATCGTCGCGGTGCTCGGTAGCCTGCTCGGGCTCCTCATGGCGCTGCCTCGCGTCTATTACGCGATGGCGCGCGATGGGGTGTTTTTCAAGGCGGTCGCGGAGGTCCATCCCCGCTTCAGCACGCCGGCCCGTGCGATTGCCATCCAGGCGGCGCTCGCGTCCGTCATTGTCGCATCGGGCGCGTTCAATCAGATCATCGCCTATTTCGTGTTCGTGACGGTGCTGTTCGTCGGCCTGACCGTGACTGGCCTTTTCCGCATCAGGCGGCGGGCCCCCGCCATCTCATACAGCACCTGGGGGTATCCCCTCACGCCGGTGCTGTTTCTCGCCCTGGTCGCGGTGCTGCTTGTCTTGCTCGGCGGCCACAATCCGTTGCAGGCGGCGCTTGGCGTCGGCATCGTCGCCCTCGGCGTGCCCGTGTATCTTATCGCTTTTCGTCGACGGACCACCCTGGAGCCCGTAGGATCCGATGACCTGGATTCGCACGATTCCGCTCACCGAGGCGGATGAGAAGCTGCGCTGGGCCGTAGAAGCCCAAAAAGCGCTCTATCCGAAGGAATACGCCACTCCCGTCCACCCGACTCCAGACGGGACATCCGGCATCGTCGCGTCACACAGTCTGATTCCCGACGCGCTCTATCATGCGTTCGCGACGTTCGGTGCCTTGCTGGCACCGGAGCTGCCGCTCACGCGACGGCAGCACGAGATGATCACCACGGTCGTCTCGGTCACCAATCGCTGTCGCTACTGAATAGAATCCCACGCAGAGTTTCTGCGTCGGATCACGCTCAATCAATCGCTCGTCGCGGCGCTGGAGGCGGACTACACCACGGCTCCGATCTCGGAACAAGAGCGCGTGATGTTGGACTATGTTGCCCAGATCACGCGGGACGCCACGCGGATCACTCCCACGCACCACCAGGAGCTGCGCCGAGTCGGGTTCGATGATCGAGCAATTCTGCAGATCACCCTGATTGCCTCGTGGTTCAACTACATCAATCGCGTCGCTGACGCCCTTGGGGTGGGGCGCGGGTGATTGTTCCCCGGCCGGGTATACAGCACCATGCCTGACAGCGCCACGGCGACGGTTGCCTGCCCGTTTTGCGAAACACTCAACCGCGTGGACCTCTCGCGACTCGACCAGCATCCGAAATGCGGCAATTGTGGGCGACCGATCCTGCTCGACCGGCCTCTCGCGGTCGCGGACGCCAACTTCGCGCAAATCACGACTGATACCACGGTGCCGGTGGTGGTCGACTTCTATGCCGATTGGTGTGGCCCGTGCAAGATGATGGCCCCGCTGCTGGATGACGTGGCGCACCGCCGCGCGGGCGAGCTGCTGGTGCTGAAGCTCGACACCGATCGCAACCCCGTCACGCAACAGCGCTTTGGGGTGCGGGGGATTCCTACGCTGATAGCGTTTCGCGGCGGGAAGGAAGTGGCGCGTCGAGTCGGTGCGGTCCCGCCGGCCGAGCTTGACGCGTTCCTGAGCCGGATCTAGCTCTTTCCAGCGAGTTGGCGCAGCACGTACTCCAGAATCCCGCCGTGCTTGTAGTACAGCAGCTCCTGCGGCGTATCGATACGGACCAGCGCCTTGAAGCTCGTGACCTTGCCCTCATCGGACGTCGCGGTGACGGTCAGCTCTTTCGGCATGTCACTCAGGCCAGGAATGTCGAAGCGCTCTTTCCCCGAGAGGCCGAGTGTGTCGGCATTCTGACCCGGCGCGAACTGCAGCGGCAGGATCCCCATCCCGACCAGATTCGAGCGATGGATGCGCTCGAAGCTCTCGGCGATGACGGCGCGCACGCCCAGGAGTCGCGGGCCTTTCGCCGCCCAGTCGCGTGACGATCCCGCGCCGTACTCTTTTCCCGCGAGGACAATCAGCGGTGTACCCTCAGCAGCGTACTTGAGCGACGCGTCGAAGATCGTCATCCCCTCACCATCCGGGAGGTGGACCGTGAACGGTCCTTCGGTGCCCGGAGCGAGGAGGTTCTTGAGTCGCACGTTGGCGAACGTACCGCGGACCATCACTTCGTGATTACCGCGGCGCGCGCCATAGGAGTTGAAGTCGAGCGGCTGCACGCCAAGACTGACCAGATACTGACCGGCGGGACTCGTCTTGCGAATCGATCCGGCGGGAGAGATGTGATCGGTCGTGATGCTGTCCCCCAAGAGGCAGAGCACGCGCGCGCCGCGGATGTCGCGCACCGGTGCAGGCTCGACCGGCATGCCGTCGAAGTACGGTGCTCGGCGGATGTATGTGGACGTGGGCTCCCACGCGAAGCGATCGCCTTCCGGCACGGGCAAGCCGCGCCAGCGCTCGTCACCGTCGAACACCTGTGCGTAGCTCTTGCGGAACATCGCCGACTTGATCGAGCGAGCGATGACCTCGGCCACTTCTTTGCTCGAAGGCCAGATGTCGCGCAGGAACACGGGCCCGTCGATGCCGATGCCGAGCGGCTCGGTGTGGAAGTCGATATCGATGCGGCCCGCGAGCGCGTACGCCACGACCAGCGGCGGCGAGGCGAGGTAGTTGGCGCGCACTTCCTGTTGAATCCGGCCCTCGAAGTTGCGATTCCCCGAGAGCACCGAGCAGACGACGAGGTCGCACTCCGCGATCGCGGTGGACACGGCCTCTGGCAGCGGCCCGGAGTTGCCAATGCACGTCGTGCAGCCATAGCCGACGAGGTGAAAGCGCAGCGTCTCGAGCGGCTTCATGAGATCCGCCAACTCGAGATAGTCCGTGACCACTTTGGAGCCGGGGGCGAGGCTCGTCTTGACCCACGGCTTCGAGCGCAGGCCGCGATCGACCGCTTTCTTGGCCATGAGCGCCGCCGCGATCATGACAGAGGGGTTTGAGGTATTGGTGCAGCTCGTGATCGCGGCGATCACCACCGAGCCGTGATGCAGCACGCAGTCCTGGTTGTCGATGCGAAGTGTAGCCTTGGACGGTTTGGCGGGAGGTGCCGCGACCGCGGCGGCTGGGTGGCCGCCTTCGCCCTCCCAGCGTCCCATGGCGTTCACCGCCGGCACCGGCGCTGGCCTCATCAGCGTCGGCAACGCCTCCGCAAACTTGCGCGGCACTTCCCCCAGTCCCACGCGATCCTGCGGCCGGCGCGGCCCCGCCATGCTGGATTCAACGGTCGCCAGGTTCAACTCGAGCGTGTCACTGTAGACCGGCTCGGCGGCCTCGGGCGTATGGAAGAGGCCCTGCTCCTTCATGTAGGCCTCGACCAGCTGCACGTGCTCGGCCGGGCGGCCCGTGAACTCGAGATAGCGCAGGGTCTCCTGATCGACCGGGAAAATGCCGATGGTGGCGCCGTACTCGGGGGCCATGTTCCCGATCGTCGCGCGATCGGCCAGCGGCAGCGTAGACACACCTGGGCCGAAGAACTCGACGAACTTTCCCACGACCCCTTTGGCGCGAAGCATCTGCGTAACGGTCAGTACGAGATCGGTCGCCGTCGCGCCCTCGGTGAGGCGCCCGCTCAGTCGGAATCCAACGACCTGCGGAATGAGCATCGAGACGGGCTGGCCGAGCATGGCGGCTTCGGCTTCGATGCCTCCGACGCCCCAACCCACGACGCCGAGCCCGTTGATCATCGTCGTATGAGAATCGGTCCCGACCAGTGTATCGGGATATGCTTGGGCAGGACCGTCCGACCGTCCGACCGCCCGACCATCCGACGTAAACACCACGCGCGCGAGGTACTCGAGGTTGACCTGGTGTACGATCCCCGTGTCGGGCGGCACGACCTTGAAGCCCGAGAAGGCTTTTTGCGCCCAGCGCAGCAACGCGTAGCGCTCACGGTTGCGCTGGAACTCGAGGTCCGCATTGACCTGGAAGGCGCGGGGCGTGCCGAACTCGTCCACGATCACCGAGTGGTCGATCACGAGCTCGGCGGGGAGCAACGGATTCACGCGCTTCGGGTCGCCGCCCATCTGCACCATCGCGTCACGCATGGCGGCGAGATCCACGACCGCGGGGACGCCCGTGAAGTCTTGCAGCAGGACGCGCGCAGGCATGAATGCAATTTCTTCGTCCGGCACCTTCCGGGGGTCCCAGCGCGCCAGGTTCTCGAGATCTTCGGGCCGGACGACGCGCCCATCTTCGCGGCGCAGCAGGTTTTCGAGCAGGATCTTCAGCGAGTAGGGGAGTTTGGCGATGGACAGTCCACGGCGCTCGAGCGCGTCGAGGCGGTAGATCTCGTACGCCCGCCCGCCCGCCTTCAGCGTGGCGCGGCTCCCGAAACTGTTTCCACTCATTGCGGCAGTACCTTCACAGCGACGACGAAATACTCGGTTTCGCCGAAGCAGGTCGTGGGAACTCCCTTGTGTTGCTGATAGGTCAGCGCGACGCGCCTGCCCAGCGAATGATTGATGTACTCCGCGACCTGGTCATCCCGCACGGTGAAATAGAACTTCTCCGGGTTGGTCCCGGGCATCGATACCATCGCCAGCTCACCTTCCCACGTTTTGCAGAGCCACCCCTTGTTGGAGAACTTCTGCACGAAGCCGGCGCGCTCGCCTTCGGAATAGCTCCAATTGAGTGCCGACCACGTGTACAGCGCAAAAACCAGGATGGGCGTGAGAAGGATCCCGGCGATGATGAGCTTGCGCTTGCGCGTGAGCTGGAAATTGAAATCGAAATTCACGAGCGGGAATCTACTTCGTACGTTTCGGTCCGATAAGGCGTGAAGCCGCGTGCGAGGTAGTTCGGCAGGGCGTTGGGATGATCCAGCGTGCACGTGTGCAGCCATACGCGGTTTGGCTCCAGCGCCCAGGCGTCGCGCACCGCGGTGGACAGCAGATGTTTCCCGAAGCCACGTCCGAATTCGCGGGCCACGATCCCGAAATACGCGATCTCGACGGAGTCGTCCTCGGCGACGCGGCGCAGCTCGTACCATCCCGCGAGATCAGCCTGCTGTGCTCCGGCGATTCGGGTCGCGACAAACAGCTGAATGCCGGGGTCGGCGAGATGCTTCGTGATCTGCTCGTCCGACCAATCCCAGCGGTCGAACCAGTGAAAGGCTTCCCCGACGGTGCGATAGCACATGCGGTAGAGGTCCGGCGAGGGCTGCGGAGCACGCGCGATCGCGATGTTCGGGAAATCCCCGAATGCGGCCTTGAATTGCGTGGGCTCCTTGAGCTCCAGGTATGTGCGAGTTGCTTGCATGACCGAGAATCTAGGTGTCTGGTGTCAGGTGTCTGGTGTCAGTAGACACCACCTAGGCACCTGACACCCGGCACCTGACACCGTAGTTTTGTCCCAATGACCTTCAACAAAATGGGCACCCTGCCCCTCCCGCTCGCGCTCCACCTCGCAACGTACACCGTGATCGGTTTGTTCTGCGCCTTCGCCGGCAGCCTCAACTTGATCGATCCCACAAAGATCTTCCCCAACGCCGTCATTTTCCTCGGCCTGGCAGGATTCAGCTGGGGATACGTGTTCGGCATTCTCATGGCGCGAAAGGAAGTGCTGGCTTTAGGACTGCTTGCCAGCATCGGCTACATCGTGGCGGGCATATGGCAGCTTGGCCCGCATTGGGCGCTGGGTGCGTTGCTCCTCGCGATCGGGGTCTACGGCCTGGCCGCACTCGCGTTGTACCGCCGGCAAATTCTCGAAGCCTAGCCGATCATGTTTTCGCGGACCGGAGCGGCCGGCAGCTCCACCACAAACCTGGCCCCGCCGAGGGTCTCGGAGTCCTCCAGCCAAATCCTGCCGCCGACCTCCGCCACCACACGCTGACAAATCGATAATCCCAGTCCCGACCCCTCGTCGGGACTCTTCGTTGTGAAGAATGGATCGAAGATGCGGCTGCGCACTTCCACCGGCACGCCCGGTCCTGAATCCTCGACGGTCAGGCGGACCCAGTCGTTGCGGGCTTCGGTCGCGAGCTCGATCACCGCCTTGGGGCGGCCGCGCACGGCGTGTTCGGCGTTGGTCATGAGATTGATGACGACCTGCTGGAGCTCCTGGCCGAGCCCTAACACCGCCTCGGCCGCCTGGTCCATGCGCGTGCGCACTTCGATGTTGTCCGCTCGCAGCACGCGCTGGCGGATCTCGGCGACGTCGCGGACCAGCTCGTTCAACTGGATGCGCACCGGCGTGAGGTCGGCCCGGCGTGCCAACCGCAGCAGGCTGCGCACAATGCGAGCCGCGCGATCGACTTCGCGCACGATCGTGGCGGCCGCGGTGCTGGCCTCTTCGTCCTTGGTCGAGCGCCCCAGGAGCTCGGCCTCCATGCGGATCGCGGCGAGCGGATTGTTGACCTCGTGCGCGACGCCGCTCGCGATTTCGCCGACCGTCGCGAGCTTCTCGCGCGCAATCAGCTCGCGCTGGGCGCGCAGCTCGTCGGTCCGGTCATAGAGCGCGACGAGCAGATCCTGCGATCCGAGGCCGCGCAGATCCGTCACCGTGCAATCACAAATGCGGCGATCGCCGGAGTCTTGCGTGACGAGCACGCGGCCATGCCATGGCTGCCCTTCCTGACGGCCGGTCAACACGAGTCGCACGGTGAGCCCGCTTGGCGAGAGCCCGAGCTTTTCGAGATGGCGCCCGACCGCCGCGTCTGTGGACTCCAGCCCGAAGACCTGCATTGCCGCCCCGTTCAGCTGTCGCACCGTCCCTGCTGTATCCACCAGCGCCATCGGCAAAGGACTCGCGTCGACCATCGCCCGTGCCCGGTCCGCGGCGGCGCGGGTCGCAGCGACGGCTTCGGAAAGCTCTATGCCCCCCGCGATGTGAGCGGCCACGGCAGACACGTACTGGAGCTCGTGCAGGCTGAACGGTGGCGGGTCCGGCGCGTCCGACTTCCGATACCGCAGCAGCCCGACCGCGCCGACCGTTCCCTGCGAAATGCGCAGCGGTGCGATGAGCGCGGCGCGCACTCCCTCGGCCAGCCTCTTTGCGACGGGGCTCGCATCGGCATCCGCGCGCAAATCCGCCGTAATCATCGCCTCACCGGTCCGCACGACTCGACCGGTTGTGCTGTTCTCGAGGCCGAGGATCAGGCCCTCCCCTGCCGCGGCCTCGCCCAGCGCAGGGGACACCCGCAGGTGCTCGCCGTCCGGTTGTTTTAACGCGACGAAGGCGCCCTGCGCTTCGACTAGCTCCATCAGGCTTTGGAGTGTGTATCGCAAGAGCAGCTGCGTCTCCGGTGCCGCCAGCAGCCAGCGGGCCAACTCGACGACGAAGCTGCCGAGCCGCCGCTCGCGCTCGAGGGCCGCGCGCCGTCCCACCATCACTGCCAGCCGCGACGAAAACTCGATCGCCGCCTCGAGCTCCGAGACGGGGAGCGACGCCGGCGAGACTGACTTCGACGTGCCGTCCTTCCGGGTCGCGCCACTCCGCGCTCATGCTGCGTCCGGACCGGTCGTCGGCGCCCGCGGCTACCGAGCTGCTTTCGTTGACGCCGCGATAGCGAATCGACACGCGCGCCCCGCCTGCCCAGTCGCTGAGGATACCAGCGGCGGCGCGCCAAAAGTCCCCCGAGCGTTTCGCCTCGCTCGCTTCCCGAAGCAGCGCCTGGAGAGCATCTCGCATGCGGGCTCGAATATATGGGGCTTGGGGCTCGGGGGCTGGGTGCTGGGGAACCACGTGGCGTTGTGAAGGCATGAGTACTGATCTCAGTTTGGTGGACGGCGAGCCCACCAAATCGGAGGCATTAGGGCCTCCCGCAGCATTTCCGGTCGATGCAGAGCTACTGGACGCTTATTCGCGTGCGGTGAGCGGGGTTGTCGAGCTTGCCGCGCCTGCCGTCGTCAGTGTCGAAGTTCAGCACCGCCGCCGCGGCGGTGCGGGAGGCGGTTCCGGATTCGTCTTTACGCCCGATGGATTCATTCTCACCAATAGCCATGTCGCCCACGGTGCGAGCAAAACCGAGATCGCGTTCGCGGACGGCCGGCGCCTCCGCGCCGAGCTGGTGGGCGACGATCCCGACACCGACCTCGCGGTGCTGCGAGTCGATGCCTCGTCACTCCTCGCGGTGCCGCTCGGCGACTCGGGGGCCTTACGCGTGGGGCAGGTGGTCATCGCGATCGGCAACCCGCTCGGGTTTCAGAGCACCGTCACGGCCGGCGTCGTCAGTGCGCTGGGCCGGTCGTTCCGCTCCGTCTCCGGACGCCTGATCGACAATGTGATCCAGACCGACGCCGCACTGAATCCGGGGAACTCGGGTGGTCCCTTGCTCGATTCGCGCGGCAACGTGATCGGCGTCAACACGGCGGTCATCCTGCCGGCGCAGGGCATCTGCTTCGCCGTCGCGGTGAACACGGTGAAGCTCGTCGTCGGGCACCTCATCGCGCACGGCCATGTGCGCCGCGCGCGGATCGGGGTGGGCGGGCAGAATGTGTCGCTGCCGCGCCTCGCGGTGCGCGCGCATCGCCTCATGCAGCCGAGCGGCGTGTTGATCACGACGGTAGAGACCGGCAGCCCGGCGGATCGGGCAGGACTCCAGCCGGGCGACATCGTCGTCGCGTTCGATGGCCAACCGGTGCATGGCATCGATGATCTCCATCGGCTGCTCACCGGCGAGCGCATCGGCGCCACGACCACGGTGGCAGCGGTTCGCAAAGCAGAACGTCTCGAGCTGCCAATTACCGCTACGGAGAGCGCAAAACCGAAGCCGTGACGCGCTTGTGACAGCGCGGCAGTTGACCGGCGACGGCCCTCGTACCTACCTTGGTGCCATGACGAAGTGCGCCTGCAATCCGAAGATGCTCCTCACCGGGAACCATTTGGGGGAGGCGGGCGCTAGCTAACGCGATGGGTTTAGTCGCAAACGCACAGAACGGCCCGCCCCACGATGGAGCGGGCCTTTTGTTGCGCAGCTTCAACGAAGGAGATGGAATGAAGAGGCATTACCTGCTGGCAAGTGACTTCGATCAAACGTTGAGCTTCAACGACTCCGGCCTCGTGTTGAGCGAGATGCTGGGGATCAATAGTTTTCGCGAGCGCGTCGCCGCGCTTGCGCAGCTCAATCTGGTGCAACAGGGCGCCGAGCTGGCGTACCTGCTTGCCCACGATCCCGATTTTCGCCGCGTGACCCGCAAGGACCTGCTGGCCGTGGGCCGGCGCGTGCGGCTCAAGCGGAATGTCGAGCTGCTCGGCCGGATGCTCGCGCAGGGAATCGACGGACACCGCTTCGATTTCTACGTGATCTCGGCGGCTCCCGAGGAGGTCGTGCTGTCAGCCCTCGAGGGCATCGTCCCGGCCGATCACGTCGTGGGCACCCGCTTTCAGTTCCAGGAAGACAGCGGTCAAATCGGCTCGCTCCTGCGGGTCGCCGCCGGCTACGGCAAGGTCGCCGCGGTCGAAGAGATCCGCGCGCGGCATGTCGTCCCACGCGATCAGGTGATTTATGTCGGCGACGGGCAGTCGGACATTCCGGTGATGCTGCACGTCAATCGCGGCGAGGGCTTCACGATCGCCGCGTCGGAGGCGCGGGAAATCGCGCAGATCGCCAAGCGCACGGTCATCAGCGACGACGCGCTGTCGGTGCTCGTGCCGCTGCTCGAGGAGATCGCCGGGTTCGGTCCGAGCCAGATCCGCGCGCTGTTCGAGGATCAGGGGCTCGTGATTCAGGAGTGGGACCGCGTGCGGACCGATTGGCTGACGATCCGCGACGGTGCCGGCGACGGCGTCATCCGGCTGGACGCCGCCGCCAGCGCCTAGCTACCCGCGAATCGCGCCGAGGAATCGCCCCGGACTCGGTTCATAGCCCGGGAAGACGGCCCCAAGATCGGTCGCGCCGAGGTGACGCACGAGGATTTCGCCGAACAGATCGCGGAAATCGGTCGTGACGGCGACGTCGCGTCCCTCGAAGCGTTGCTCGACGCTGAGCCCCGGCCAACGCCCCAGCACCCGACCACCGTTCACGGGTCCACCGAGCGCGAGCATCGCGGTCGCGTGGCCGTGATCGGTGCCGCTGTTGCCGTTCTCGTGGATCGTTCGGCCGAACTCCGACATCGTGAGGACGACGACGTTGCGCATGCGGTCGCCGAGATCCTTGTCGAACGCGGCCAGCGCCAGGCCCAGCTCGCGCAGCCGCGCGGCCAGCTGGCCTTCGCTCGAGCCCTGATTCACGTGCGTGTCCCAGCCGCTGCAATCGGCGAAGGCGATCTCCAGCCCGACGTCGGCTTTGATCAACTGCGCGATTTGCAGCAGGGTCTTGCCGAGCCGGCCCGGCGGATACTCGACGCCATTGTCGGGCCGGTACTGCGTGGGATCGGCGCGCTTCAACATCTGGACCGCTTCGAACCCCTCGCGCGACGACGACGCCAGCAAACCCGTGCCCGCGCCGTCGTACAGTTCTTCGAAGGCGCGTGTCAAACGATCGCGCGCCGCTTCCTGCGGAACGCGTAGCCCGAACGCCTGGAGGTCGTCGATCGCAAGCGACGGGGCGCTGCCGGCGAGTGCGCGCGGCAGCTGGGGACCGAACGCGACCGCGCGGAACGGCGTATCGGCGTGCTCGCGGTCGTGCTGGCAGTAGCGATTCGCCCAGCCGTCCGCGGTGCTCTTCACCCCGGGCGTCCCTGTTTCCATGTAGTCCTGCGCGTCGAAGTGACTGCGCGTCGCATCGGGCGAGCCAATCGCGTGAATCGCGGCGAGGCTTTTGTTGTCCCACAGCGCTTTCAGCGGCGCCAGACTCGGATGCAGCCCGAAATGACCGTCGAGATCGACGACATCCGTCGCGGGAATGGCGATGCGCGGGCGCTCCTGGTAATACGCCGGCTCGCCGTGCGGCACGATCATGTTCAGGCCGTCGACCGCGCCGCGCTGAAACAGGCATACCAGGATCGGACGGTCGGACGGTCTGACCGTCGGACGGCGAGAGGCAAACGCCGCGCGGGCCAGGAACAGGGGATCGAGCCCCAGGCTCACCAGCGCGAGTCCACCAGCCCTGACAAACACGCGTCGCGAGATCGTCATTGTCTTTGAAAATCAGGTCCGCCCAAGGCCAGACCCACAGCCAGGGTGCGTGCCTGCTCCGGATCGTTGATATCTGCCAACTGCTCGAGAATGACGCTTTTCGTATGAGCGGACATGGTGCCACCGAGCAGTTTCTGGTCGATCGCCTCCACGAGCTGCGAGTGATCGGGGACAGTGGGAATGCTGGAGCACTGCTTCGCCAGCATCAGTGCCGCATTCATGCGGGCGAGCAGCGCCCCGCTGTTCACCCAGTGCGCCTCCGTCTCCGCATACCCTGTCGGCGCCGGCTGCTGATACAGCGGCTCGCCGAGCCTGCCGACCAGCTGCGCAAGGCGCGGCGTCGAGTCGGGCTCGATGCCGGCCGCACGCACCGCGCTCACGACGAACTCGAGCGGCGTCTTCACCTTCGCACGAACCACCTGCGGGGCCCAGAAATCGGGAGACGTGAAGATGGCGCGCAACACCGCGCGGATGTCTCCGTGCGTCTTCTGCCACGCCGCCACCGCCGCATCCACGCAGCCATCGGGCGGCTCATCCGCCACGAATCGCGCGCACAGCTTCGCGCTCACGTGGTGCATCGTCGCGTGTTGGCTGGCCAGGAATTTGAGCAACCGGACGCCTTCATCCTCGCCGTCACTCTCGAACTTCTGGCCGAGCACGACCTTGTCACCTTGATCGTGTGCCCAATCGTGGTAGGAGAATCCCGCGCCGCGCTCCGGAGGCTGAATGCTCCAGCCGGTGAAGATACGCGCCACGTTGATGACGTCCTGTTGCGTGTAGCCGCCGTCGACGCCGAGCGTGTGAAGCTCCATTAACTCGCGCGCGTAATTCTCGTTGATGCCGGTGGGCTGGCGCCGCCGCCGCTCTTCGTTCATCTCGTTCATCCCAAACCGCGGCCGGCGGAACGGCGACATCATTGGCCGCGGCGGCGCGGAGCCCGGCGCCACGCTCTGCGCATTATCCAGATAAAAGAGCATGGCGGGGCTGCGCGCCGTCGCGATGAGCAAGTCCTCGAAGCGCCCGAGTGCGCGCGGCCGGATCGTTTCCTCTATATACGAAGGCAAGAGGAACCGATCGGCCCCCTTCCCGACGAAGACGTTGAAGTGGTTCGTCCAGAAATCGACCATCACCTCGCGCAGCTGCCGCTCCGACACCGCGGCCCGGACGATCGCGAGTTGCTGGAGCTGGCCGCCCAAATCGCGAAACTCTCGCATCGGGCCAACGGTATCCAAGTTCGTCGTGTCCCCGGCCTTCATTTCGCGTTGCAGGCGTTGCCGCTCGAGCTGCGCGGTGCGAAAACGCTCAGCGAGGTCACCGCGATCGTAGTGGAGGATCTTGAATTCATGCTCACGCTGTGCGAGACGGGAGTCCGAAATGTGGTCGGCGTCGAGCTGCTGCTCGATCCAGCGCATGACGCCGACCTTGGCGACGCTGTCGGCTTCGCGGGGACGGGCGCCGTACGCCAGCCGATTCAGGGCATGAAATGCCGAATCGCGCGCGGTGAGGCCCGGACCGGGAGCTTGCGCGGTCAGCAAACAGACAGCGGCAACGATGGATAGCATGTGTCTGGTCTGACGTCCTTCCCCAGGCCAAGTTAATGCTCATGGGCAAACGGCGGCTGTATCGTGCGGCACGCGCCGCTCAGGGGGCCAGCCCCGACGCGCCGCCCACCTGGGGCGAGCGGCTCGCCGCCTTGAAACACGTCCCCCCGCTCGTGCGGCTCGTCTATCAAACGCACCGCGGCTACACGATCTCCATCCTGCTGCTGCGGGCGATTCGGTCGTTCATCCCCGTCGCCGTCCTCTGGATCGGCAAGCTCATCATCGATGCGGTCATCGCGGGCGTCGCCACCGTCCGGGCCGGCGGGCTCCCCGACTGGTGGCATCTCGCCGTGCTCATCGCGCTGGAGCTCGGCATCGCGGTCGTGGGCGAAGGACTCGCCCGCCTCTCGTCACTGCTCGAGAGCCTGCTCGGGGACCTGTTCGCGAACCGGCTGAGCGTCCGGTTGATGCGCCACGCCGCGACGCTCGATCTCGCACAATTCGAAGACCCCGAGATCTACGATCATCTGGAGCGGGCGCGCCGCCAGACCGTCGGACGCATCGGCCTGTTCACGCTCCTGCTCGGAACGGCACAAGACCTCGTCACACTGATCGCCCTGGCGAGCGTGCTGCTCGTGCAGCTGCCGTGGCTGCTGTTACTGCTGACGGTCGCGGTGCTGCCGGCCTTCCTCGGCGAGGCGCATTTCGCTTCGCTGGGCTACTCGCTCCTCTTCAGGTGGACGCCGGAGCGGCGGTTGCTCGACTACCTGCGCTACATGGGAGCCTCGGACGAGTCGGCCAAAGAGGTGAAGCTGTTCGGCCTGTCGGACTTTTTGGTGAGTCGCTACGCCGACCTGTCCGAGAAGTTCTACCAGGAGAACAAGCAGCTGTCGATTCGGCGCAACATCGTCTCGACGCTGCTGGTCACGCTCGGCACACTGGGCTATTACGGCGCCTACGTGGTGATCATCTATCGCACCGTGCTCGGCGTGTTCTCGATCGGCACACTGACATTCCTGGCCGGCTCGTTCCGTCAGAGCAGAAGCCTGATCCAGAGCGTGCTGATCTCGCTCTCATCGATTTACGAACAGAGCCTCTACCTGAGCGACTTGTTCACGTTCTTCGACGTGCAGCCGACCGTCACCTCGAAGCCGGGCGCCCGCGCCGTGCCGAAGCCGATCGTGTCGGGATTCCGGTTCGAGAACGTCGGCTTCCGCTATCCCGGCTCGCAGCGCTGGGCGGTGCGCGGTCTCACGTTCGCGTTCGAGCCGCACGAGCGCGTCGCGCTGGTCGGAGAAAACGGAGCGGGGAAGACGACGTTGGTAAAGCTGCTGGCGCGGCTGTACGATCCCGACGAGGGCCGCGTGTTACTCGACGGTGTCGACCTGCGCGACTACGACCTGGAGAGCCTCCGCAGGAACATCGGCATCATCTTCCAGGATTTCGTCCGCTACGACTTCATCCTGCGCGAGAACATCGGCGTCAGTCAGATCGAGGCGCTCGGCGACGAGGCCCGCATTCGCGAAGCCGCGCAGCGCAGCCTGGCGGACTCTGTCGTGCAGCGCGTCCCGCAGGGCTACGACCAGATGCTGGGGAAGCGCTTCGACAACGGCGTCGAGCTGTCGGGCGGCGAGTGGCAGAAAGTGGCGCTGGCGCGCGCGTACATGCGCGACGCCCAGGTCCTGATTCTGGACGAACCCACGGCTGCGCTCGACGCGCGCGCCGAGTACGAGGTCTTCTTACGCTTCGCCGAGCTGACGAAGGGCCGGATGGCGGTCTTGATCTCGCACCGCTTTTCGACGGTGCGGATGGCCGATCGCATCCTCGTCCTGAAGAGCGGCGAGCTGGTGGACGACGGCACGCACGACGACCTGGTCGCGCGCGGCGGACTCTACGCCGAGCTGTTCAGTCTTCAGGCGGCGGGGTACCGCTAGTCGGCGGAGCAGGACGCACGTTCCCGCCGTCCGCTACGAACTTCCAACTGCCATCCGCCTGCCGGCGCCAAATCGTCAGATATTTGCTGTAGTGGTTCAGGCTCGCGATTTTGGCCTCACCCACCGTACAGCCGAGATCTCCGGATGGAGCGAGCTGCGCGGCCAAGGGCCACCATTCGAGCACCGCGCCCGCCGGGAAGCCGTCGAATCCGGCCCCGATCGCCTCCCGCCCTTCGGTGATTTGCGCTCCCCCACCGAACGAAATCGCCTGCTCGGCTGCATAAGTCAGGAATGCGGTCTTCGCACCGCTCGTCACCGATAGCGCCGCGAAGGCGGAGTCGGCGCGCATCAGCTCACGCGTGTCGGCTCGCCCGCGCACCTGTGCGCTGAGATCGCCGCGTGGAGGTGTAAGCGCAGCGGAATCGGTGATCGCGACTGGGCGCGTGGCCGCGTAGGCCGCGAGCCGCCAGACGCCGCCTTGCTTCTGCCAGCACGCGAGATACTTGCCGCGCGTTCGGTCGACCCTCGTCCAGCCGTACGAGTAGCCCAGCCGGCCGTCGGCGGAGACGTCGGCGAACGCCGGCGACCACGTCAGCTGCATGAGGGAGTCAGCGCGGGCGAGGAACGAGCGAATCTGCTTGCTGCCGCGGAGCAGCGGGGCACCAGGATACAGGTAGGCTGCGTCATCCGTCAGTGCCGGCACAAAGCCTAGCAGGATCCCGGAGGCGGCAGTCTTGTCCGAAAGCGACCGGTCAGCGGCGAGCAGCGCGTTACGATCGGACGCCCGGTCGCCGGACACGAGGAACAGCGTGACACCGAGCAGCAGAGCGCGCATGGGTGACCTCCCGGCCGACAATCTGGTCGCGGCGCTGGAACCGGCGTAGAGCCGCCGCGTTACGGCTTTGTGAAGTTCACACGATTCTGACGGCGTCGCTCCCCCGCGTCTCGTCTGGGTCCCCTACCATGCTACCATGAGGCTCGTGAAGCGCGCATTGATCGTGTTTGGAGCCTGGTCTGCGGTGGCGCTGCTTTTCTCGATTCAGATGCATTTCCAGACCACGCCGGGCGACGAGCCGCACCCCTGGGGCTGGATCCTTGCGTGGCAATTCACGGGGTGGTGGAGCTGGGCGCTGTTCACGGCACCGGTGTGCGCCTTTGCCGCCTGGGCAGTGCGCATTCGTCGACCGGTACTCGTCATCGCGGCACACGTTCCCATGGCCCTCTTCACCGCGGTCGCGTGCGCCGGCTTCGAGGGCGGCCTGAAATGGGCCCTCGGGTTGTGGCGCACGCCACACACGTTCCTCTCCGGTGTGGGGGACGGCATCGCGATCTGGTGGACGTTCAACGTGCTGGTGTACGCCATGGTCGCGGGCCTCTACCACGCCTGGCGCGCCACGCGTCTCGAAATGCAGCTCGTGCAGGCGCGGCTCGACGCGCTCGTAGGCCAGCTGCAGCCGCACTTTCTGTTCAACACGCTGCACACGATCTCCGCGTTCGTCCTGGAGGACCCGAAGCAGGCGAATCGTATGATCACCCGGCTTTCGGAGCTGCTGCGGCAATCGTTTAACCGGGAGCGCGGTCCGCTCGTCACACTCGAGCAGGAGCTCGAGCTGCTCGATCACTATGTCGCCATTCAAGAAGCGCGCTTCGGCGACCGGCTGCGGGTGACGTTCCGGGTCGATCCGCGCGCCGCGTCCGCCGTGGTCCCGACGTTCATGCTGCAGCCGCTGGTCGAGAACGCGATCCGCCACGGGGTGGATCCGAACGGACGCGTTGCGGAAATCGAGATCGCCGCGACGCGTCAAGGGGATCGGCTCCATCTCGCGGTTCGCGATAATGGCCCAGGTCTCAATTCCGAGCGAAAAGGTCGCAACGGCGGCGGGGTGGGGATCGCGAACACGCGCGCTCGCCTCCTGGAACTGTACGGAGCGAGTCATCGCTTCGAGCTGACCAACGCGCCGCCGCCGGGCGGCGCAGTGGCCACGATCGAGATTCCGTACTCCGATCATGCGCGCGATTATCGTTGACGACGAGGCGCCGGCGCGGCGACGGCTCCGCGGCGTCCTGCAGCAGATCGACAGCGTCACACGCATCGATGAGTGCGCCAACGGCCGTGACGCCGTCGAGCTGCTACGCCGTGGGGCGCCCGACCTGGTCTTCCTGGACATCCAGATGCCCGACCTCGACGGTTTCGCGGTGGCCGCGGCCGCGAGTCACGAGCGCCCCCCGGCGATCATCTTCGTCACCGCCTTCGACGAGCACGCCGTGCGCGCATTCGAGATCCAGGCGTTCGACTATCTCCTGAAGCCGTTCGATGATGAGCGCATCGTCGCGACGGTGAAGCGAGCGGCCGATTTTCTCGACTGGATCAGACGCGAAGGCGTGCCCGGCTCGGCGGACCCCGTGCTCAGCGGCTTCGGCGACGTGACGGTCGACTTTGCCCGCCATCAGGTGCGGCGCGCGGGCAAGATGGCGGAGCTGCGTCCGAAGGAGTACGCGCTGCTCGTCGCGCTGCTCAAGCGCGGCGGGCGCGTCGCCAGCCGGCTCGAGCTGCTGCGGGAAGTCTGGGGGTATGCGGAGGACGTGATGAGCCGCACGGTGGACACGCACGTGGCGATGCTGCGGCGCAAGCTGGAGCACGATCCCGCGCACCCGCGCCACATCGTCACCGTGCGGACATTCGGGTACCGGATCGAGCGCTAGCGAAACAACAACCGGTCGGCGATCCGCTCCGCGATCGCCGCGGGTTCACCGCTGGAGCGATTCGTCAGGACGATGATGGTGAGCCGGCGGCGCGGGAAGCGTTGGATCGCGTTGCGGAATCCGCTCGTTTCGCCGGTGTGACGCCAGCGCTTCTCGCCGCGGTAACTATCCACGAACCAGCCGAAGCCGTACTGCGTCTCTGCGCCAGCGGGCAGCTGAGGCGGCGTTGTGGCGAGGTCCAATGTGGCTGAATCGACCAGCTCCGCCCCGTACAGCGCCAGGTCCCACCGCGCCATGTCGTCCACGTTCGTGTAGATGCCGCCATCGCCCAGGGTCGCGCTGGTGACGCTTTGATCAGTCTGCACGAAGCCGCCGCCGCGCGGCGAGTAGCCGTAGGCGCGGTGCGGGATCGTGTCCGCTCCTTCCACGTGCATCACCGTGGCGCGCATGCTGAGTGGCTCGAAGATCCGCGCGCGCAGGAATGACGGGAACGACATACCCGAAACGCGCGCGACGATCAGACCGAGCAGTACGTAACCGGAGTTGCTGTAGCGGTACTGCGTGCCCGCGGGGAAGTAAACCGAGTCCTTCGCGGCGAGGAGCGCGAGGACGTCGCTGTCGTCGAGGTGCGTCGTGCGGCTTTCGGGAATCAGGCCCTCGTAGTCGTATAGCCCCGAGGTGTGATTGAGCAGATGGCGCACCGTGACGCCGCCTGCGCTTGCGGGGAGCTCGGGCAGGAAGTCCCGAACGGACTGGTCGTACCGCAGCTTGCCGTCTCTGGCGAGCAACATCACGGCCATCGCGGTGAACTGTTTCGAGACCGACGCGAGGCGGTAATCGGTCTCCGGGGTGGCGGGGACACGACGCTCCAGGTCGGCCATGCCGAACGCGCGTCGCTCGATCACTGCGCCGCCCTGAATCACGATCACGCTCGCGCCCGGCACGGCCGATCCACTGTATGCCGTGAAGAGGTCAGCGACGGTCACGCGAGGTTCCCTTCCGCCACCGGTGGCACAGGCGGCGCCAAGGACGAGAATCAGGACTTCGCGGCAGCGTACCACGCGTTCCACGTCTCCGCCGCGCCGCCCCCCCCGATGGTGAGCTGCTGCTGGCAGCGCACCAGCGGCATCCGCAACAACAGCGGCTCGAGACTCAGCTTTTCGAGCCAGCGCTCTTCACTGAGAATCGCCGAGCGCAGGCCCAGCTCCGCGAAGCGACGCGACTCGCGGTCAACGAGCGCGGCGACGCCGAACTTCTGGGCGAAGCGGCGCAGCTCACCGACCGACGCCGCTTTTTCGTTCAGGTCCACGAAATGGACTTTGATGCGGCGCTCCGCAAAAAACCGCAGCGCGGCGCGCGTGTCGGCGCTCTTGCGGATGCCGAATATCTGCGCTTCCACGGCGCCTAATATATTCCCCGCCACCATGAGCCCTAGATCCAAGATCATCACGGCAGCCGTCCTGTTCTCGAGCGGCGGCGCGGCTATCAAGTGGTGCAGCTTCGGTGGGTGGCAGCTCGCGGCTTTTCGGGCGTCGATTGCTATGCTGACGATTCTAATTCTCCTTCCAGAGGCGCGGCGCGGCTGGAGCTGGCGCACCGTGGTCGTCGGCGTCGCCTATGCGGCAACCACGTTGCTCTACGTGCAGGCAAACAAGCATACCACCGCGGCGAGCGCCATCTTCCTGCAGTCCACCAGCCCGCTGTTCATCCTGCTGCTCGCGCCGTGGCTATTGGGTGAGCACGCGAGCGGCCGGGACATCGCGCAGATGGCGGTCATGGGTGGCGGGATGGGTCTGTTTCTCCTCGGCATCGATCGGCCGTCGGCAACCGCGCCGAATCCGGCGCTCGGGAACGCGCTGGCCGCGATCTGTGCGGTGACGTGGGCGTTCACCGTCATGGGCTATCGCTGGCTCGCGGCTCGCGGGTCGTCTGTCGCCGCCGCCGCGGTCTCCGGGAACCTGACGGCGGCAATTCTCGCGCTCGTGATGGCGCAGCCGCTGGTGGGCGGTCGGCCGGCGGATTGGGCGGTCGTTGTGTTTCTCGGTGTGTGCCAGCTCGGCATTCCGTATTTGTTTCTGGCTCGCGCCGTGCCCCACGTGCGCGCGCTCGAGATCGGCCTCTTCCTTCTTATCGAGCCGGTGCTGAATCCCCTCTGGGCGTGGCTCGTGCACGGCGAAACGCCGGGTCCGACGACGATTGCAGGCGGTGTCTTGATTCTTGGCGCGACTGCGGGGCGGATGATTTTGGATCTGAAGCAGCCGGGGCGGGCCTCAGTAACCGCCTAAGAAGACGGGCCCGCCACGAGGCGGGCCCGAATGATGCTCACAGTTCCACACAGATTACTGGATGGCGCGCAGCGCGTTGACTCTGCCTTTGCCGTAGAAGTCGTCGTTCCCGGGTTTCCCAAGATCGTCCGCCGACGCGCGGAGCCGCGCCTCGACCTGCGCGGGGCCGATGCGGCCAAACTTTCCGATGATCAGGGCAGCGACGCCCGAGACCACGGGCGCCGCCATGCTGGTTCCGCCAGCCCAGTTGTAACTGCCTGTGCTCGTCCCCGATCCTCTCACCGGCCCAAATACCAGGTCAAACACGCTACAGAATTGGACCACGGGCGGCCCCGGCCCGATGCGCGGCTTCGAACACACCTGTGAGCTCTGCAGCTCTAAATCGCCTCCAGGCGCAGCAAAGTCCACCGCCGATTGGCCGAAGTTCGTGTACGACGCCGGCTGGTCGAAGTTCGTCGCTCCGAGCGCCCAGCCGATGGGCGCAGTCGCCGAAACCGCGACGACATGCGGCGACATCGCCGGGACGAATACGACATTCGCCGTGTGGTCGAGATCGACAGCGTTGTTTCCGAGCGCCGCGACCACGAGGGCGCCGCGCTGGTAGGCGTACGTCGTCGCTTTGCCGACGGCGGCGGCGAGATGCGCCAAGCCGGAGCCCTGCCGCGGGAAGATCGCGCCGAGGCTCAGATTGATGATGTCGGCGCCGGCCCCCCCCTCGCTGATTGGGGTCGCAGCGTAGACGATCCCCCGGATGATCCACGAGAAGAAACCGCTGCCGCAGTGCAGCACCTTCACGCCGATGATCGTGGCGTCCGGCGCGATCCCTACCGTACCGATGTTCTGGCCCGGCGCCGCGGCGATGCCGGCCACGTGCGTTGCGTGCCAGAAGGTGTCGGTGCTGTCGCAGGCGCCGGTCGAGCGCCGAATGGCCAGGTCAAAGTTGAACGGCTGACCTGGCACGAATGAGCGCGAATGCGCGACATCGAGATTCGGAGCGATGTCGATATGCGTGCTGTGAATGCCGCCATCGACGATCGCAATGCGCGCGCCCCCCCCCCGGGCACCGAGGTCCCAGGCCGTGGGTGCCGAAACCGCATCAGGTACCCATTGGACAAGGCGGAACGTCTCCGCCGCGCCGAAGATCGCGGCCGGCTCGCCTGGCGGCAGGCTGGCGTCCTGAAGCAGATCGCCGGCGTCGACGACTTGTTCTGGAGACACCCACTGCACGCTGACGTCCTCATCCACGCTGGTCACGCCCTTGATCTTGGCCGCGCGTGCGGCGAAACCGGGATCGTTGGAGGAAGCGACCGCGACGCCGATTTGCGTCAGGCTGGCCGTTACCGTGCCTCCAGCGGCACCTACCGCGGCCGCGAGGTCGGCGGGGAGGGTCGTTCCGGTGAAGTCGATCACGTACGATTTCGCGGCGATTCCGGGCGCGCCGAGCTGCGCAGCCACACTGTTCGACGCATTCGCAGCGGTTATCGTTTGGTCGGGTGGCGTCATGGGCGCGTCAGAGACGCACGCCGCGACGCCGATCGCCCCCGCGATCGTGGCGGTTCGCATGATGAATTTCCGCATTGTTGCGCTCCTGAGGCGTTCTGGATCGGGCGGTGCCTGGGACTCGTCAACCTGTCGCTAGTTTGTAGCGTCCGCAAGCTCACCGGGGCGCCTCGCTCGTGCATCGCAAGCGTAGATTCTAGGCCGAATGTCGCGATCACGCGCGTACAGATTGATGGGTGTCGTGGTGCTCGCAGGCGGATTGGCGCGCACCGCTCTCACCCAAGAATTCACGCCGCGCGCCCTCTCGCCATTCGCCGCGGAAAAGGTGCGGACGCTGTTGCGCGAGCGGTTGCCCTGTCTGGGTTGCCACCAGCTCGATGGCGAAGGCGGCCGGCTCGGCCCCGATCTCGCGGCTCCTTCAGCCACGAACGCCACGCTCGTCTACGCGATGATCCGCGACCCGCAACGCATGCGGCCGGGCAGCGCGATGCCGAAGACCCCCATGTCGTCAGAGACCGTCGAGCTCGTGGCGAGCTACCTGGTCGCCCGCCGCGGGAGTCCCGCCGGGAGTGTAACCGTCCCGCTAACACGAGACTCACTGCCCCGCGACACGCGTACGCTTTATCTCACCTTCTGCGCCGGCTGCCATGGCACGACCGGACGGGGTGATAGTCCGAACGCCAAGTTCCTCCCAGTGCGGCCGGCCGTGCACGCGGACGCGAGAACGATGTCTCAGCGCTCGGACGACATGCTGTTCGACGCCATCGCCGCCGGCGGGTATGTGCTCGGTCGCTCGAACCGGATGCCGGGCTTCGGGGCCACGTTCTCGAACGCGGAGATCCGCGGCCTGGTCCGCTATATCCGCGACCTCTGCCGCTGCGAAGGCTCACGATGAGGTGGTTCGCGTTGGCGCTCCTCCTCGGTTGCAAGGGGGAGGGACGCGTGTCGTTCCCGCCACCTCGGGCGGTGGCTCGCGCCGCCGAGCCACGCTTCGCCGACTTTCTCGGTGCGGAAGCGTGCGCGTCGTGTCACCCCGGTCAGTACGCCGCCTGGCGTCGCTCGACCCACGGCCGAGCCGGCGGCAGGCCCGGACCGAGCGTGGTGATTGCCCCGTTCAATGGAATCCCGATCCGGTTCGCGGACGCGGTGGTCACGCCTTCCGCTGCGGGCGGGCAGTACCGGTTCACGGTCGCGCGGGAGGGGAGCCCTGCGGCCGTGCTTCGCGTCGACGGGGTGATCGGCGGCGGGCACATGGCGGGCGGGGGCACCCAGGGTTTCGTGTCCCGCTCTGGCGACGGCACGGTGCGGTTCCTGCCGTTCGAGTTTGTGCGGCGCGAAGGGGTGTGGTTCTGCAATACCAATTCGCGCAGCAAGCGCGGCTGGATTCCGATCACCCGCGCAGTCCGCCTCGCGGAATGTGGCGACTGGCCGCCGGTGCGCGTACTGGGAGACGTGACACGCTATGCGAATTGTCAGTCATGCCATGGCAGTCAGATCGTGGCCGTGTTTGATACCGCCCAGCGACGGTACGACACGCGACTCACCGCGTTGAGCGTGAACTGCGAGTCGTGCCACGGTCCGGGACGCCGGCATGTTGAGCTCGCACGTTCCGGGGAGATCCGTCGCTCCAGCGACATCGGGATGCGGCCGCTGGCCACGCTCGGCAAAGATGCGTCGCTCGAGGTCTGCTATCAGTGTCACTCGCTCAAGGACGTGTTGGAGACGGGCTATCTGCCCGGCCGGCCATTGGCGGACTATTACTCGCTCGGCCTGCCGCAGCTCGGCGACCACCCGCTCCTTCCTGACGGGCGGGTGCGCACGTTCGCATACCAGGAGACGCAACGCTACAGCGACTGCTATCGCAACGGCGCAATGAAGTGCGTGGATTGCCACGACCCGCACTCTCAAGGCTACCGCGACGTGAACGGCGCGGTCCTACCGGACCGCTCGAGCGACGGTCAATGCACGTCGTGCCACCAAAGCAAGGCGGAGCGTCCGGAGGCGCACACGCATCATCGAGCCAACTCGACTGGGAGTCGCTGCGTGGCCTGTCATATGCCTTATCTGCAGGAACCGGAGGTAGGCCATGCGATCCGCTACGCACGCTCGGATCACACCATTCCGATACCGCGTCCAGTTGCCGACGAGGCGGAGGGCGTGACGAGCGCCTGTCGACAATGTCATGTCGGCGAGACTCCCGATGGGCTCGAGGCGCAGGTGCACGCGTGGTACGGCAGCGTGAAGCCCCCCTCCGCCGTGCTGGGCCAGTTCGTCGGCCTGGCCCAATTCTTCGAGGACAGCCTCGCTCCGGACATGCCCTCGCTTTCGGGAGAGATCGTCCGCCGGCTCGAGCAGCTCGGGCACAACGAGGACGTGGACGTGCGCGCGCTGGCTCTCGCGGGCCTGCACCTTGCGCGCGGCGAAGACCCGGCGGTTCGCCGCTTTCTCGCCCGCGAGCTCGAGGGTCTCGGCGCGCGTGACGACGCGATCCGCAAACGCTGGAGTGTCGCGCTCGGCTTCGTCGCTGACGGTTACCGGCAGCGGCGGCAACCCGCCCAGGCGATCGCGACCTACCGCAAAGCGCTCGAGATCCGACCAAACGTGGCGCGGGTGCTGCTGAATCTCGGGCTGGCCTACGCTGACGACGGCAACTTCGCCGCCGCGATCGAGACCTACCGGCAGAGTCTCGCGGCCGATCCCGCTCAGCCGCTCGCGTACGTCAACTGGGGCATTGCGCTCGAGGCACTGGGCGACACCGCCGGCGGCGTCGCTGAGTTCCGCCGGGCCATTGCCGTCGACCCCAATGAGCCACTCGCCTACTTCAACATCGGTGTCGTGGGGCTCGCTCGAGGATTTGGCCGAGAAGCGATGGAGCCGCTCGCGCGAGCCGTCGCGCTCGATGGCGGCCTGGCGCCCGCGCATTTCGCGTTGGCGCAGACCTACCTGCTTGCGGGAGATCCGCACGCGGCGGCGCGCGAGCTGCGGCTCGGCCTCGACTTCGATCCCGCCAACGCGGCGGCGCGACAGCTGCTCGAGCAGCTCGAACGTGCGGGAGGTGGTCAGTGAGCAGGGGGCGCTTCGGTGTCATCTTCTTCACCGTCCTGATCGATCTGATCGGCTTCGGCATCGTGCTGCCGATCCTGCCGTTCTACGCTCAGCGTTTCGGAGCCGCGGGGTTGGGATATGGCGGCGTCATCGGCGTCTTCTCGCTGATGCAGTTCGTGGCGACCGCGCTGCTCGGCAAGCTGTCCGACCGGGTCGGCCGCCGTCCCGTGCTGCTGACGACGATGCTCGTGAACGCGGTGGGCTACACGCTGTTTGCGTTCGCGGGCTCGTACTGGGTGCTGTTTCTCTCGCGCGTCGTTTCCGGCTTTGCGGGGGGCAATATCTCGGCGGCGCAGGCGTACATGGCCGACATCACGACGCCTGCCGAGCGGTCGCGCGGCATGGGCGTGGTGGGCGCCGCCTTCGGGATCGGCTTCAGCCTGGGGCCGGCCATCGGAGGGTTCGCGGCGCACTTCGGCACCGCCGCTCCCGGGCTTGTCGCGGTCGGGTTGTCACTCGCGAACTTCGTGTCGGCCTACTTCATCCTCCCGGAGTCGCTGAAAACTGAACTCCGGGTCAAGCGGCCTCTCCTCGATCTGGCGCATATCGGTGACGCCGTCGCCCGGCCAAAGCTCCGGCCGCTGATGGCCGTCTGGGCGCTCGTGCCGCTCGCGTTTGCGGGTTACACCGTCGCGCTGCCGCTGCACGCGGCCGCCGCGCTGGGCTGGAAAGAGCGCGAGATGGCGATCCTGTTCACGATCATCGGCGTCACCGCCGCGTCTGTGCAGGGATACTTTTTTGGGAAGATCGTGCGACGCGTGGGCGAGCGAGCGCTCGTCATCGCCGGCACGTTCGGCATGGCGCTGGCAATCGCGGTCGTGCCGTTCCTCTCCAGCTCCGAGCTGCTCTACGGGTGGACGTTTGTGCTCGCCGTTTCCAACAGCGTCTTCGCGCCCGCCGCGACGGGACTCGTGTCGGTGTACGCCGACCCCAATGAGCAAGGGACCGTCCTGGGCGCGGCGCAGGCGATCGGGGCGCTGGGGCGCACGGCGGGGCCGCCACTGATCGGCACCGTCTACGACGCCAGCGCGATCATGTCTTTCGTGCTCGCCGGTGCGATCATGGCCATCGCCGGACTGGCTGCGTTTAGTCTCGCGCCGATGGCGCATCACGCAAAGGAAATAGAAGAGGTCGGTTCCTGAGGACCTGCATCTAGGCGTCTCTCTACAGCCTAGCCGTCTCCAGCTCCAGCCGGTCATATTTCTATCCTCCCTCGCTGGAGATTTGCGCTGTATGCGCGTCTACAAGACGAATGAGATCCGCAACGTGGCCGTAGTGGGCCACGGCGCGAGCGGCAAGACCTCCCTGGTCGATGCGCTGGCGTTCGTGGCCGGCACGAGCAAACGACACGGATCAGTCAAGGATGGCACTGCCCTCACCGATTACACCGCCGACGAAATCGAACGCAAATACTCCATCAATCTCGCGCTCGCGGTTGCCGAGTGGATGGACACGAAGCTCAACCTGATCGACACCCCTGGATACCTGGACTTTACCGGCGACGCCCTGGCGGGCGTGTACGCCGCGGATTCCGCCGTGGTCGTGCTGTCGGCGACATCCGGCGTCGAAGTCGGGACCGAGAAGGTGTGGGACTATTGCGAGCACCGCGCGCTGCCGCGCCTGTTCTTCGTGTCGTTGATGGACAAGGAGCACGCCAACTTCGAGCGCGTCTTCAATCAGATCAAGGACCAGCTGACGCCCAAGGTGATCCCGGTCGAGATCCCGGTCGGCGAAGGACCGGAGTTCCACGGGATCATCAACCTGTTTTCGAAGAAGGCGCACCTGTACAAGAAGGGCACGAAGGCCGGCGAGTACGACGAAGTCGACGTTCCTGACGAGTACAAGGATCGTTTCGACAAATATTCCCAGGAGTTGATCGAAAGTATCGCGGCGACGGACGACACGCTGCTCGAGCGCTACCTCGGCGGCGAAGAAATCGGCCGCGATGAAGCGATCGCCGCCATGAAAGCGGGAATGGCGAAGGGGGAGCTCTTCCCGCTGTTCTGCGGAGCCGCCGAGCTGACCTACGGCACGCGCGCCCTGCTCAACAAGCTGGTGGAGCTGTGCCCCGCGCCGCACGAGACGCCGCCGGTCGAGGCGCAAAAGTGGGGGAGCGCCGAGCGCTTAACGCTGACGGCGGATGACACCGGCCCACTGGCCGCGCAAGTCTTCAAGACTGTCTCCGAGCCGCACGTGGGTGACGTGACCCTGTTTCGGATTTTTTCCGGCACGGTCAGGAACGGGCAGGATGTCTGGAATGCTCCACGCGAACTCTCCGAGAAGCTCAATCACCTGTGCGTCGCCGTGGGCAAGGACCGGCTCGAGATTCCCGAGCTGCACGCCGGCGACATCGGCGTTGTCGCCAAGCTGCGTGACACGCACACCAACGACACGCTGTCGACCAAGGACAAGGGGCTCGTGCTCTCGAAGATCCCGTTCCCCGAACCGGTGATCACGGTGGCCGTCGAGGTGAAGCAGCGGGGCGAGGAGGACAAGCTCTCCACCGGGCTCCACAAGCTGCACGAAGAGGATCCCACCTTCCACCACGAGTTCAACAGCGAGCTGGGACAAACGCTCATCCGTGGACTCGGTGAGCGCCATCTCGAGATCGTGGTCGGTCGCCTGGCGCGGAAGTTCGGCGTGCACGCCCAGACGGCAAAGCCCAAGGTCGCCTATCGCGAGACGTTCCGCGGCAAGAACGAGGGGCAGGGGAAACACAAGAAGCAGACCGGCGGGCGCGGCCAGTACGGCGACTGCTGGATCCGGATCGCGCCGCTGCCGCGCGGCTCGGGGGTGCAGTTCGTGGATGAGATCGTCGGCGGTGTCATCCCGCGCCAGTACATCCCTGCCGTCGAGCGCGGCGTGCTCGAGGCGGCGCACAAGGGGCCGGTGGCCGGCTATCCGGTCGTGGATTTCAAGTTCGAGGTCTATGACGGCTCCTACCACGACGTCGACTCGAACGAAATGTCGTTCAAGATGGCCGGCATCCTCGCGTTCAGAAACGTGAGTCCCGGCGCGCGCCCCGTGTTGCTCGAGCCCATCATGGACGTCGAGGTCTGGACGCCGGACGACTATCAGGGCGCGGTTATGGGCGATCTCTCGTCGCGCCGCGGTCAGATCATGGGCACGGAAAAGGACGGCCGGCTGACCAAGGTGAAGGCCCACGTGCCCGAGGCCGAGCTGGACCGCTATGCCACCACCCTGCACTCGATCACGCACGGGCGCGGCACGTACAAGATGAAGTTCTACGTCTATCAGGACGCGCCGCCGGAAATCGCCGCGAAAGTGACCGAGGCGCGGAAAAAGGAGCTCGAGGAAGCGAAAGCGTAATGCTCGCCCGCTGGGTGCGCCTCTGGTTCGGCTTCCGCGATCCCGTGGATCGCGGCACGTACTTCCGGCACGGCGCCGGCCTTATGGCGCTCAAATACGGCATCGACGCGCTGCTCATCTGGCGCTTTGCCGGCCGCGTCTGGACCCCTCTCAACTATCTGTCGCCCTTGTTGAGTACCCGCACCGAGCTGCTGCGCGGCGCTCCCGGGTGGCTCATTCCATTGCTCGTCGCCATCGCGCTGCCGTTCCTGTGGATCGGCGTGAGCATGACGATGCGTCGAGCGGCGGACGCGGGCGCCAGTCCGTGGATCGCGCTGCTCTTCTTTGTCCCGGCGCTGAATTTCGTCCTCATGGCGGTGTTGTCGTTGCTGCCGTCCGCGTCGACGGTCGAATGGCCGGTCGAAGCGCCACCGGCGGCGGTCGACGACCGCCTGAAGAGCGCGATGCTTGGCGTCGCCGCCTCGTTGGGCATCTCGCTCATCACCGTCGCTGTCGGCGTGTATCTGCGCCGCAACTACTCGACCGGGCTGTTCCTGGGAGTGCCGTTCACGATCGGGTACATCTGCTCCTACATCTACAACTACCGCGTCGAGCGTCCGGCCGGCCAATCGATCGTCATCGCGCTCGCGAGTGTGACGATCGCTGCCGGAGCGCTGGTGCTGTTCGCGTTGGAGGGAACCGTGTGCACGCTCATGGCGCTCCCCATCGCGCTGGCAATCGCGTTTCCGGGCGCGGTGTTGGGCAGGATTGTGGCGCGGCGCGGCCGTCACGGACTGTCGGGTGCCGGCATGGCCCTCATCGTGCCGCTGTTCGTCGGCCTCGAGCCCCGCGCCACTCCACCCACTGACGAGGTGATCACGGTCGTCGACATCGCCGCATCCCCGGAGATCGTGTGGCAGCACGTCGTAACGTTCCCCGATTTGCCGGCCCCGACCGAGGCTTTATTCCGCGCGGGGGTCGCGGCACCGCTGCGGGCGCGTATCCAGGGATACGGCGTCGGGGCGGTCCGCTACTGCGACTTCACCACCGGCAGCTTCGTCGAACCGATCACGGCCTGGGACGAGAACCGGCTCCTCGCGTTCGACATTACCGAACAGGCGCCGCCGATGACCGAGTTGAGCCCCTATCGCGCCGTGCATCCGCCGCACCTCGATGGTTATTTCCGCGCGACTCATGGCGAGTTCAGGCTGACGCCGCTCCCGGGAGGGCGGACGCGGCTCGAAGGCCGCACCACCTACGTGGTAGACATGTTTCCGCAGGCGTATTGGGCAGTGCCGGCGCGCGCGATCGTCACCGCAATCCATTCGCGGGTGTTGCACCACATCCAAACGTTGGCCGAGGAGCTGCAATAAAAAGGCGACCGGAAGTCGTGTGCAGTTCATCACAGCGTGGGAGGTCGGGCGCGAGCCGGTGACCCCCTACCTTGCCGGGCACTCTCGTGCGACCGTACTGGCACGTTTTGCGGCATCCATACTCTAGCCGAGGAGAGGAGCCCCGATGAGAGCGACCGTCCTCTGCACCACCCTCGTAGCGCTCGCGGCGTGCCAGCCTGTGGACCGGCGCCGGTCGCCACCACCGCCGCAGGCGTCGCAGGCCGCGGATACGGTTACTCCGGCTCAGCTCCAGGCCCCACCGACGACGTCGTCGCGGGCGACGAAGGTCGCGACGGTAGTCGGGTTTCTCACGCCCGAATCGGTGCTGGACGATTCGGCGCAGGACATCTACTTCGTGTCGAACATCAACGGCGGCCCGCTGACCAAAGACAACAACGGCTTCATCAGCCGGCTGCGGCCGGACGGAGCCATCGAGGTCCTCAAGTTCATCGAGGGGGGCCGCGGCGGCGTAACCCTGAATGCACCCAAGGGCCTGGCGGTGCTGGGCGACACACTGTGGGTGGCGGACATCGACCGCCTGCGCGCGTTCAACTCGCGCACCGGTGCTGCGATCGACAGCGTGAGGCTCGACAGCCTGGGCGCCGTTTTCCTGAATGACATCGCGATCGCGCCGAACGGAGCGATCTACGTCACCGACACCGGCATCCGGTTCGACGACGTGGGAAACGTCCTGCACCCTGGGCCGGACCGAGTTTTCCGCGTGGGACCGGACCGCAAGGTGACCGTCGCGGTGCGGGGTGACACCCTCGGCTGGCCCAACGGCATCACGCTCGACGCCGTGGGGCGGCGGTTCATCATCGTGCAGTACGGCGGGAAGGCGGTGCTCGCGTGGAAGCCGGGCGATCGCGCGCCCACCGTCATCGCCCGAGGCGCCGGTGGGTTCGATGGCGTGGAGATGGTCGGGGGGAAAGTGGTCGTGTCGAGCTGGGCGGACTCCTCGATCACGCGGTTCGACAGCACGCAAGGCACGAAGATCATCACCGGAGTGCCAAGTCCCGCCGATTTCGGATATGACCCAAAACGAAATCGCTTGCTGATTCCGATCCTCACCGGAAATCGCGTGGAGATTTGGCAGCTGCGGTAAGTCCCGCAGTGGCCGAACAGACACCGAGGCCTCGTGAGTGTCGCGTGAGCCTCGTCACACGGCATCCGGAAGTGCCGCCGCCGGCCTCGTTACCTCTCCGTGGGCGTGTGGTCTCTCTATGTACACCCATGCAGAGGAGGTCGCTATGCGCGAATCCTCACTGCCGTCTCTCATGGAGCGACGCCGCGTCCTGCTCGATCAAGCGAGCGCCGCCCTCCGAGGCCAGGTAGTTGGGTTGTGGAGGTTGACGGACGAAGGATGCACGGTCGTCGAGATCGTCAGCCCGCCCGACGCGCCCCGCCAGATCCTCGACGTTGATCTCGGTGGTCTGCTGCACCAATGGGGTCGCCAGGTCCGTCCGGACAGCCGGTGGGTCGGATGCCGTGCGGACGCCGCCCGCTGGCACATCGCGCCGGTGCGGCTGGACGCGCCAGAGCCGCCGCCGTCCGGTATTGAGCGCCGCAGCCCTGAACGGCTCGTCATCGAGCTCGCCGGGCTCTCCCTCGGCGCGTTGGAGCGGATCTGGCGGGCGGCCGACCAGGCGACAGTCTATCTCTGCGCCGCGCTCGAAGTACTTGAGAGCTGCCTGGGGAGGGTACGCGTTGCCGAAGGCCTCAGTGTGCGCGCGCGCGCCCACTTGCTTGCCGACCTCGCCGGCGTAGCCGACGCGATCGACGTGGCGCTGAAAGGTGACTAGGGCTTCGGTTCCTGCTGCGTCAGACAGTGCAGTGTGCCGAGTCCCCACACGAGATCCACGGCATGGATCCCTACGACCGGGCGGTCAGGAAATAGCTCGGCGAGGATCCCCAGCGCGAGGCGATCCTTGGGGTCGTTGAACGTTGGCACGAGCACCGCGGCGTTGGCGATGTAAAAATTGGCGTAACTCGCGGGTAGCCGCACGCCATCGAAGGAGAGGGGGGCGGGCATCGGGAGGTCGATCACCTCGATGCTCGTCCCTTTTTCCAGATGCATCCCCTGCAGCCGCTCGCGGTTTTCCGCGAGCGGTTTGTAATTCACGTCTTTCGGATTGTCCTCGCGACACAAGACGACGGTGCCCGGCTTCACAAAACGGCAGAGATCGTCGACATGCCCGTGGGTGTCGTCGCCCGCGATCCCTTTGCCGAGCCAGAGCGTGTTCGTGACGCCGAGCGTATCGCGAAAGACGTTCTCGATCTCGTAGCGCGATAACCCGGGATTGCGGGTCTGCACTTTCGGATCGAGGAGACACTCCTCCGTCGTGAGCAGCGTGCCCCGGCCGTTCACGTCGATGCTGCCGCCCTCCAGGACGATCTTCGCGTCGCTGAGCGGGAGCGTGAGCCGCTTCGCGGCAAGCTCGGAGATCTTGGCGTCTTTTTTCCAGTCTTTGTATTTGGCCCAGGCGTTGAAATGGAAGCGCGCGATAGCGAGGGCGGGGCCTTTGCGAACGAAGATCGGTCCGAAGTCACGGGTCCAGCCGCGGTTGGTGGGGAATCGCAGGAAGTCCACGCGCGCGAGGTCCACACCGGCCTTCTTGAGAATTCTGCTCGCCTGCTGCTGATGGGCAGCCGAATTGACGAGAATGCGGACGATTTCGCCCGGCGCGAGCCTGCGCGCGATTTCGCCGCAGACCCACGGGATGGGAGGAAATTTGCCCGGCCAGTCGGAGACGTTGTGCGGCCAGCCGATCCAGGTAGCCGCATGCGGCTCCCACTCCGCCGGCATGCGAACGCTGTTAGTCAGTGAGGAACCGGTGCTGAATGTCGCTGTAGGCGTCAACGCGGCGGTCGCGCAAGAACGGCCAGTTGCGACGCACCTCTTCGATCCGGGCCAGGTCGATCTGCGCCAACACGAGCGCTTCGTCCTCGGCGGCCTCGGCCACGACGACGCCGAACGGATCGCACACGAACGAATGGCCCCAGAACTCGATCCCGGCGCCCTCGCCACCCAGCCGCTCGAAACCGCAGCGGTTCACGGCGGCAACCCAGCAGCCGTTCGCAATCGCGTGACTGCGTTGGATGGTTTTCCAGGCGTCGAGCTGCTGCTCGCCGTATTTCTCCTTCTCCGCCGGATGCCAACCGATCGCGGTCGGATACAGGAGTATGTTGGCGCCCTGCAGCGCCGTGAGACGCGCCGCCTCCGGGTACCACTGGTCCCAGCACACGAGCGTGCCGATCGGACCCACTTTGGTGTCGAAGGCGCGAAAGCCCAGATCACCCGGCGTGAAGTAGAATTTCTCGTAGTACGCAGGGTCGTCGGGGATGTGCATCTTGCGGTAAATCCCTTTGACCTTGCCGTCGGCGTCGATGACCGCGGCCGTGTTGTGGTAGAGACCCGCCGCGCGCCGCTCGAAGAGCGACGCGATCAGGACGACGCCGTTCTCCTTCGCGATTTTCCCCAGCGTCCCCGTCGTCGGTCCCGGCACCGCCTCGGCCAGATCGAACAGCGCGTGGTCCTCCCGCTGCCCGATGTACAGCGTGCGGAACAATTCGGGCAGGCAGACGAGCGTCGCGCCTTGCTGTGCGGCCTCGCGAATGCGCGCGACCGCCTTGCCAAGGTTCGCCGCGGGATCGTCGCTCATGCTCATCTGCACGAGCCCAATTTTGAACTGCATGGGGAGCGATCCAGACATGGACCCTAGACTACAACGATTGGTCTCAGGCTGAAAGCCACACCCTTCAGGGTGTCGAAGTCACGGGGGCGGGTGCGGTGATCTGCTCGACTGTCGCGAGCGCTGGCGGCGCCACCTTTCTAAAGAGAACGCGGTAAGCCACCCACTGGCCGAGTATGGTCCGCGCGCGGGCGCTTCCGGTCTTCTGGAAGTGTTGTTGCACGAGCTTCCGCACCACTCGTTCATCCATCGTGTTCAGCCCGCCGACGGCCACCATCTCGAGATTGCAGCGGGACTCGAGCATACCGCGTTCGTCGAGTACGTAGGCGATGCCGTTTGACATGCCGGCGGCAAAATTGCGGCCCACCGGCCCCAACACGACGACTACGCCGCCCGTCATGTACTCGCAGCAATGATCCCCTGCGCCCTCGATGACCGCGATCGCGCCGGAGTTCCGCACCGCAAAGCGATCGCCGGCGCCGCCAGCCGCGAAAAGTCGGCCTGACGTGGCACCATAGAGGGCAGTGTTGCCCAGCAACACGTGCGATCCGCCGGCATAGGCGGCGCCGTGGAAGGGCCGAATCACGATCTCGCCGCCGCACAGCCCTTTGCCGACGTGATCGTTCGCTTCCCCCTCGAGATGCAGAGTCATACGTGGCAGCGTGAAGGCCCCGAAGCTCTGGCCCGCACTGCCCCGGAACCGCAGGCGCAACGGTGTTCCCGGTCCCCCACCACCTTGGACGCGCGCGATGTCGCCCGCGATGCGCGCGCCGACGGTCAGGTGATGATTCCCGATCGGGATCACGCGGGGGGTCCCGTCCTTCCGCTCGAGAATCTCGGCATCGAGCGACACGAGACCGGGACGAACGTTGCGCTCGACCATGCGCCGGCGCGGTTCCGATTCACTCGCGGGGGCGGATAGCAATGCCGACAGATCGAGGAGACGCGCCCGTGGGTTTTCGGGACGGTCGATCCGCCGCAGCAGCTCCACGCGGCCGACAAGGTCATCCATCCGGCGCACGCCGAGCGACGCCATGATGCGGCGGACGTCCTCGGCGATGTGGGTGAAGTAGGCGACGACCTGCTCCGGCGTGCCGCGGAACTTTGCGCGCAGCTCCGGCCGCTGCGTCGCGATACCGGTCGGGCACGTATTCAAGTGGCATTGGCGCGCCATCGCGCAGCCGAGCGCAACGACCGTTGCGGTGCCGAACCCAAAGGACTCGGCGCCGAGCAGCGCAGCGATCACGACGTCGCGTCCCGTGCGCAGGCCGCCGTCGACACGCACCTCGATGCGCTGGCGCAGCTTGTTGCGCATGAGAATAGCCTGCGTCTCCGCGAGACCAAGCTCCCACGGTGAGCCGGCGTGCTTGATCGACGACAACGGGGAGGCGCCGGTACCGCCGTTGTGGCCCGAAATGAGCACGTAATCGGCGTACGCCTTGGCGACACCCGCCGCGACGGTGCCCACGCCTGCCTCCGCCACGAGCTTCACGCCCACCCGCGCGGCAGGATTCACCTGCTTGAGATCGTGAATCAGCTGCGCCAGATCTTCGATCGAGTAGATGTCGTGATGCGGCGGCGGCGAGATGAGCGGAATGCCCACGACCGCGTGCCGGAGGCGCGCGATCAGGTCCGTGACCTTATGACCCGGGAGCTGACCGCCTTCGCCCGGCTTGGAGCCCTGCGCGATCTTGATCTCGAGCTCGTCGGCGCGGACGAGATACGCTGTCGTTACGCCGAAGCGACCTGACGCCACCTGCTTGATTCGGTTGTCGGCGCGCTCTCCGTCGCCGCGCGTCGCATAGGTCGTGGGGTCTTCACCGCCTTCGCCCGAATTGGATCGGGCGTGCATGCGATTCATCGCGATCGCGAGCGTCTCGTGCGCCTCGGGAGAGAGCGCGCCGAGGGACATGGCACTGGAGATGAAGCGGCGCCGGATCTCTTCCGCCGGCTCCACCTCGTGGAGCGGGACCGGCGCTTGCTCGGCAAAGTCGAGCAAGTCACGTGGGCCAGCCGGTGCCCGAGCCCGCACGCGCTCGTCGAACCCGGCGTGATCGCCGTCCTGTAACGCGCGCACCAGCGGCGGGGACCAGCCGTGGTCCTCTCCATCGCGGCGGTATCTCACCCGGCCGTGATCGGGCAGCACGCCAGTGCTTTGATGCCGCCGCAACACATCCTCGGCGATCTCCTTGAAGCCGATGCCACCGATGATCGAAGCGGTGCCCGTGAAGCAGCGGTCCATGACTTCCTGGCCGAGTCCGATCGCCTCGAAGATCTGCGCGCCGACGTACGACTGCAGCGTCGAGATCCCCATCTTGGAGAGGATCTTGAGCAATCCCTTTTCGGCGGCGCCGCGGTACTGCTCGGCCGAGGACTCGGCGTCGCGCAGGGGGGGGCATTGCAGGGCGAGCCACGGATGCACGACCTCCGCGCCGTATCCGAACAGCGCGGCGAAGTGATGCACATCCCAGGCGTCGCCCGCTTCGGCCACCAGCCCGACTCGGATGCGCTGTCCCGCCTGCACGAGGCGTTGGTGCACCGCGCCGATCGCGAGCAGCATCGGAATCGGCGCGCGGGTCTTGTCGGCGTCGCGGTCGCTGATCACGAGGATCGTGGCGCCACCGCCCCGGCGGACCGCCTTCACCGCATCGCGGCTCAGCGTCTCGAGCGCGCGCGCGAGCTCTTCAGGGCCGGCGGCCGCTTCCCAGACCGCGCTGAGCGTCGTGAGCTCAGCACCTCCGGCGCGCCGCAGCGCCGCCATTTCCTCCGCGAGCAGCACCGGATGCTCGATCCGCAGCAATGTTCGCCTGCCGGGACGCTGCGCGAGCACTGAGCCGCGCCGCCCCAGGTACATGACCAGCGACATCACCAGCTCCTCGCGGAGCGGATCGATCGCGGGGTTGGTGACCTGCGCGAAACGCTGCCGGACGTACGCGTACAGACTCTGCGGGAGACGTGAGAGCGGCGCGATCGGGGTGTCATCGCCCATGCTCCAGACCGCGTCGCGGCCTTCGGCGGCCATCGGCGAGATGACGTACCGCAGGTCCTCGTGGCTGTACCCAAACGCGTGTTGCCGCGCCGCGAGCTCATCGGCGGGGAGGACAGGTCCCAGCGCCGGGACTTCGGTTGGAAGCTGACGCACGACCCGCGCCGCCCAGCGGCGATAGGGGAAGCGTTGCGCCACCTCCATCTTCGCGTCCGCGCTGCGGAGGACGACATTGCGCAGCGTGTCGACGACGAGCAGCTCGCCGGGACCGAGCCGGCCCGATTCCACGACGTCGGGTGGATCGAGGTCGACGATGCCGACCTCCGACCCGGCGACGACGGTGTTGTCGCGCGTGACCTTGTACCGGCAGGGCCGCAGCCCGTTGCGGTCCAGGGCCGAGCCGGCGATGACGCCGTCGCTGAAGGCCAGGGCGGCCGGGCCGTCCCATGGCTCCATGAGCCCGGCATGGTACTCGTAGAAGCTGCGCAGCGCCGGATGCATCTCGGGGATGCGCTCCCACGCCTCCGGTAGCAGCATCATGAGCGCGTGCACCGGGTCTCGCCCCGAGCGCACGAGCAGCTCGAACGCGTTGTCGAGGCTGGTGGAATCGCTGCCGTCTTCCCAGATGACCGGCTTCAACTGCTCGACGTCGCGCTCCCACGCCGGTGCCGCGAGGGCCGGTTCTCGCGCCCGCATCGCGTTGCGGTTCCCCCAGAGGGTGTTGATCTCGCCGTTGTGCGCGAGCAGCCGGAACGGCTGCGCCAGCGGCCAGCTAGGCAACGTGTTGGTCGAGTAGCGCTGATGGAAAACGGCGATGCCTGTCTCGAACAGCGGCGACTGCAAATCGGCATAGAAGCCGGGCAGCTCCGTGCCCACCAGCAGCGCCTTGTATACAACGGTCCGGCAAGACAGCGAGCAGACGAACACCTGTAGGCCGGCGCTCGCCGCGCGGCGCTCGATGACACGGCGCGCGAGGTACAGGCGCCGCTCCCACGCCTGCGCGTTCGCGGGCCCCGCTGGCGGACCGATGAACAGCTGGCGGATGGTCGGCTGGCTGGTGGCGGCGAGCGGACCGAGCACGGCTGCATCGACCGGGACAACACGCCATCCCAGCACCGACATTCCCAAGCTGACCAGCACCGTTTCGATCAGGTCGATCGCGATGTCTCGGGCCGGGCCGGCCTGGGGCAAGAAGAACATGCCGAGTGCCACGCGCTCGACCGGTCCGACGCCGAGCAGGCGATGCGGGATTTGTGTGAGCACGCCGGCGCCGTCGCCGGATTTGTCGTTCGAGGCGGCGCCCCGGTGCGCGAGCCGCGCGACGGCGGTGAGGGCCAGCGCCAGGATGTCGTGGCCGCGGCCGCCGTCCGCGCGGGCGACGAACCCGACGCCACAGGCGTCGCGCTCGCGCCAGGGATCGAGCAAACGAAAAGCCCGCTCTGCTGAGGGAGCGGGCTGGCTGGGTGCTGGTCTTCTTGTCACGCTATCGCGCCCCGCCGCTCCCTCGAGAGGGTGTGCCGGTAATATTTGCCAGCGGGGCCATCGTATGTTTATGCATTCGTGAACATAAATATGCGAATGGGTTCGAAACTATGCAAGTAGGGAGGTAGGGGCGCAGCATGCTGCGCCCCTCCGCCGTCAGCCGACGAGAATGGGCTCGTGCGGTTGGCTGTAGCGGTAGGTCTTCCCGGCGTAGTTGCGGAGCACCACTTCCTTATCTGTCAATTTCACGACGTATTCGGGGAGCAGGGGGATCTTGCCGCCGCCGCCGGGCGCGTCGATCACGAAATGCGGGACCGCCAGCCCCGAGGTCCAGCCCCGCAGCGCCTGCACGATCTCGAGCCCCTTCTGAACCGTCGTCCGGAAGTGCTCGGCCCCGGCCACCTGGTCGCACATATAGATGTAGTACGGCCGCACCCGCGCGGCGAGCAGCCGCTGCATCAACGCCTTCATGACCTCGGGATCGTCGTTGACTCCCCGGAGCAGCACCGTCTGGCAGCCGAGGGGGATGCCCGCGTCGGCGAGCATCCCGAGCGCGTGCACCGCGGCGGGCGTGAGCTCGTCGGGGTGATTGAAATGCGTGTTGATGTAGAGCGGGTGATACCGCTTGAGGATGGCGCACAGCTCGGGCGTCACGCGCTCGGGCAGATGACAAGGGATGCGACTCCCGATCCTGAGCACCTCCAGATGCGGAATCGCCCGCAGCCGCTTGCAGATGTCGTCGATGCGCCGGTCGGACAGCAGCAGCGGATCGCCGCCGGACATGATGACATCGCGGATTTCCTGATGCTCTTCCAGGTAGCGAAACGCCGACTCGAGCTGCGACATCCGAATCTTCTCGGGATCGCCTACCTTGCGCCGGCGGGTACAGAACCGGCAGTAGGAGGCGCAGACGGGCGAGACCAGAAACAGCGCGCGGTCGGGATAGCGGTGCGTGATGTTGGGCACCGGCGAGTTCTCGTCCTCCGCGAGTGAGTCGACGAGCCCATCCTCGACTTCCAGCTCCTGCACGGTGGGAACGTACTGTAGCCAGATGGGATCGCCTGGCGACTTGATGAGGTCCACCATCGCGGGCGAGATGCGAAACTCGAAGTTCTCGGCCGCCTGGCGGAGGCGACTGATGTCCCCGAGGTGCTCGGCGCCAAAACGCGCGGCCAGGGCGTCGAGAGAAGCGATGCTCCGCTTACGGAGTAGTTCTTGCCAGGTTTCCAGTAGTCAGATCCTTGGTATAGATCACCAGGTCGTCACCGGGCGCATAGTAGCCCGGAACCGTTGCGGCTCTAGTGTAGCCGCGTGCTTCATAGAATCCGCGCGTCGGCGCATAGTCGCCGCGCGATGAGGTCTCGACCACAATCAGCCGTGCGTCGTGCGTCATCAGTCGTTGCTCCACGTCGGCGAGCAGCGCACTCCCAATTCCTCGTCCCTGTCGCTCGCGATCCACGACGATCCAGTACAAGTCGTACGTCGCTGCGGTGCCTGGAGTCGGTCCCCAGCAGGCGTACCCGACCAGGTGATCGCCCTCGAACGCTCCGACGAACCGGTAATCGTCGTCGCCGGCCAGACTCTCCTCGAGCAGCTCGACCGCGGTGGCGACCTCCTCTTCCCGGAAGAGACCGGTCGCCCGCGTCAGCCGCTCAAGCGGTGCGCGGTGCGCGCGCCCGACGGGGCGCAGCGAGCAGCTCACGTGCCGCCTTGCTCCCCTGCGCTTCTCGCAGCGCGATCTCGGCGATGCGGCGGATCAGCTCGGCATAATCCCACCCGGCAGCCTTCGCCATCCGCGACAAGCCGGCCGCATCGGTGAGATCGGGATTGGGGTTCACCTCGAGGACCCACGGCCGGCCAGCGTCGTCCACGCGCAGATCGATGCGGCCGTAGCTCTTGCCCTGCATCGTGCGCCACGCGGTCTCGGCCAGGCGGCACAACCGGTCGGCGAACCGCTGCGAGATCTGCGCCGGGCACACCGGGCGGCTGCCGAGATCTTCGGGCGACCCCACGTGCCATTTGGCGGCATAGGTGAGGATGGGCCAGGTGTCGGTCGGCATCGCGCTGAAGTCGATCTCGGCGACGGGGAGGGTACGATCGCCGACGATCCCGACGTTGAACTCGCGGCCGGCGATGTACTGCTGTACCAGCACCTCGTCGAACTGCTCGGTCATCGCCGCGATACGCGCCTTCAAGCTCTTGCGATCGCTGACGACCGACTGCTTGTCGAGACCCGCACTCGCGTCCTCCGCCGCCGGCTTGACGATTGCCGGCAACGGAAAGTCGTCGTCGATCTTTCCCTGCGCGATCGTCCAGCGCGGCACCGGCAGCCCCGCGCGCTCCAGCAATGTGTTGGCGACCGCTTTGCGGCGGCATACGGCGGTGGTCCAGGGCCCGCAGCCGGTGTACGCGATGCCGGCGAGCTCCAGCGTGCCGACAACGTGGTCCTCCCACTGCGCTACGCCGCGAACCCCTTCGCAGAGATTGAAGACCAGATCGACACGGCCTCCCCGGCAGGCATTGAACCATCGCATGTCGTGCCGGACGGGAACGCGCTGCACCTGATGATTGAGGGAGCCAAAGATTCTGGCGATGTCGTCGACCGCCTCCATCACTCCGGCGATGTCCTCGGCGGTCCAGTCCTCGGCACCTGGATCATAGAGGATGACGACCTTCACGCGGAGATCGCGGTGGGGGCGTGTACGGACGCGGCATCCTGCGCCCCCACGTCGCGACCCGTTATCCGTCTCCACGCAGTGCGGACGACTTCCTGAATCAGCCCATCGTAGGTGTACCCGGCGACCCGCGCGGCTTTGGGGAAGCAGGAGTTCATCGCGGGATCGGGAATGATGCCGGGCAGCGGATTGAGCTCGACGACGTTGGGGACTCCGAACCGATCCACGCGAACGTCGATGCGGCACCAGTCGCGGCAGCCGAGGGCGCGATACGCATCGAGCGCGACGCGCTCCGTCTCGCGGCAGAGCGAGTCGGCGACGCCGCTCGGCGGGCACTGGAAAATCGCCAGCGGATGCTCGCGCGTGTCCCAGATCCATTTCGCTTCGTAGCCGTACACGGGCGGCGCGCCTGGAGGGAGCGTCGCGAAATCGAATCCGACGAGCGGCAGGCAGCGCACGTCGCCGTTATTCCCGAGGATCGCGACCGTGAACTCCGGACCGGGGAGATAGGTCTCGACGAGGACCGGCTGGGTGTAGCGCTCCAAGAGGAAAGGCACGCGCTCGGCGAGCTGCGCGGGGGTCTCGCATAAGTTATTGACGAATATCCCCTTACCTGACCCCTCGGCGACGGGCTTCACGAACAGCGGGAACGGCAGCGGCAGCCGTTCGAGATCCTCGATGCGTTCGATCACGCGAAACGGCGCGGTCGGCACGCCGCGGTAGGCGAGGATCTCTTTCGTCCGTCCCTTGTGGAGCGTCAACGCGAGCGTCAGCGGATCGGAGCCCGTGTACGGAATCTGCAGATACTCGCACAACGCGGGGACGTGCGACTCGCGGCAGGGGCCGTGCAGTCCCTCCGCCATGTTGAAGACGATGTCGGGACGAGCGAGCGAAAGTTTCTGCGGAAACAATTCGTCGGCTTCGAGTCGGACGACCGTGCCGAAGCGACCGAGAGCCTGCCCGACCGCGTCGATCGTAGACGGGTCATCCCACTCGGCATAGGCGTCAGACGCTGGGGTCGCGTCAGGCTTCTCGTTGTATGCGAGTCCTATTCGCATCCGAAATCAGAATACGAAATGGCATCGCGATGCGCAAGACGCAAACGAGAAAAAATTTGGCGTCAAACTTTGTGGTAGGTGACGCGAGCGGCTTCCTGTCTGTCGTCGGCGACGTAGATCTCGAAATCGGAGAACAGCGCGCCGGCTTCTTGCTGCAAGACGCGCAACACCGCAACCGCCATGCGCCGGATTTCGAGCTCGGCGCCTTCGCCGCAGCGCAGCTCGAGCATCGTACGCCACGCGCGAGCGTTCCCGGAGACGACGATCTTCACTTCCGTGGCGTTGGGCAGCACACTGCGCGCCGCTTCGCGCGCCATTTTGCGCCGCTGGACTTTGTCGGCAATCCACTCGTAGCGCTGCATCAGCCCCTCGACCGCCCGCACGTACGCGGCCTGCGCCTCGCTCACCTGCTGCTGCCACTCCTCTTCGAGCTTCGCGTCGCCCGCGACGGCCGGCGGGAGGACGAACGCGGCATGCGATTCATCGACATAACGCTGCGAGATCTGCGAATAACCGAAGCCGGCGCGATGGCGCACCAGCTCGTGCGAGCAGGAGCGCGAGATGCCTTCGATCAGCAGCACGTACACCGCGTGCTCCAGCACCGAGCCGTGACCCTGCTTCTTGATGTTTTCGAGATACTCGGCCGTCGTCCGATTGACCGGATTGTGCTGGCTCATGTAGCAGAGCCGCCCCGCGTACTCGGCCAGCCGCTCGCCATCGCTCGCCGCACCGCGCCAGGTGACGGCGAGGTGTTCCGGTTCGAGAAACTGGGGACGAGCGATCAGCGAAATGCGCGGGGCGCGAAAGACTTCCATCGGCGCTAGTGTGCCAGTTCGAGTTTCGGTGTGGCCCATGCGGCGCTGCGCTCCACTTCTCGGAGTCGTGTGGCGATGTCTTCAGGAATGGCCGCGGCCCCGGCGCCCACCTTCAGCGCGGCCACGGGTGACCAATCGGTCGCGGGAATGATAACACCGGGGTTGAGGATCGACAGCGGGTCGTACGCGCGTTTGACGTCGCGAAACAGATCCATGACTTCCTTGCCATAGAACCGCTCGAGCACCCCAGCGCGAAGGCGGCCCACGCCGTGCTCACCCGACGGAACACCACGCAGGCGGATGAGCAGATCAGTGACGTCTGCGAACAATTCGGCAAGTGCCTCCCGCCAGCCGTCGCGCGTCGTATCGGGCAGCGCATTCACATGAACGTGGCCGTCCCCGGCATGGCCGAAGATCGCGACGGGAATGTCGCGACGCCTGGCTGATTCCCGAAGACCGGCGACATACGCGCCGAGTGCCTCCAGCGGCACACAGCCGTCCTCGATGATCTGGAGCGAGCGTTGGCTGGCGGGCAGCAGCGCAAGCGCGGGCGAGGCGAGGCGTCGCACGCTCCACAGCTGCTCCAGCCCGGCGCGGTCCACGGCCGTCTCGACATGAACGGCCGAATGCTTGAGGCCGCGCACCGCGTCGCCGACGACGCCGCGCGCCACCGCGGCGTGTTCGCGCTCGAATTCGACGAGCAAGAGGCAGGCGACCTTGGGCGCTTCCGGGACGAAGCGCAGCAAGCTCTCATCGAGCAGCTCGATCGCCGAGGGGTTCAACGAGACGAGGTAGGGGACCGCTTCGGCCATCGCCTCGAGGCCGGCGAATCCGAGCGCCGCGCCGGCGATGTCGGGCGGGATCGGGTCGAGCTTCCAGTGCACCGCCGTGACGATGCCGAGCGTGCCCTCCGCGCCGATGAGCAGGTCGATTTCGTCGCCGGTCTCCGCAAAATGATCGAGTGCGTAGCCGGAAGAGTTCTTGCGGGTCTTGGGGAAGCGCTCGGCGACGAGCCGCCGGCCAGCAGCGGTCAGCGTGAACTTCGCACTCTGTTGCCCGCGCGCCACAGTCCTCACGGTGCCATCGGCCTCGACAACCTCGAGCCCCTCGACCCACCTCCGCATGCTGCCGTACCGCACCGTGCGGGGTCCGGCCGCGTTGGTGGCCACCATCCCACCGCTCGTCGCGAACGCGCCGGACGATGGATCCGGGGGCAGCCGCAAGCCGTAGGGTCTGGCGGCCTCGTTCACCTCGGACCATGTAACCGATGCGCCGGCCCGCGCCACCTGAGCCTGAGCTTCGATCACTAGCTCCGCGAAGCCGATGCTCAGGTCGGCGATAATGCCGCTGCCGACGTTGCCACCCGGCATGCCGCTGCCCGCGCCACGCGGGATGAGCGCGATTTTCGACGCAGCGGCCTGACGAACGAGCGAGACGACGTCGTCGACGGTCTGGGGGATTGCGACGGCCGCGGGAACGATGCGATACACTCCTGCGCCTTCAGCATAGGCCGCGCGGACACGAGGATCGGTGACTAACACGCTCCAAACTTGACATGGGTGAACGGCAACGTGAAGCTTCGAGTCTCCGATGGCTAGAGCGCAGCTCATCCATATCGAAGTAGACCGGCGGCTCGGTCACGAATGGGACGAGTGGAACGGCCGGCCGCTTTACGCCGGCGGTAACTTCTCGGCGCCGCCAAGGCTGTTCTTCACGTTCGCCGCCCTGACCATAGCCGTCGCCACGGGAGCTGTCGCGCTTCTACTGTATTTGATCGGGCCGCGCCTGGCGGCGCTGTGGCCCCGGCTGCCTCCTGTCCTCTGGATCGTGCTCGGCGTGCTGGCGGTACTGCAGTGGCTCTATCTCGGCGTACTCGCCCTCTCCTTTTACGCCGGCAGGACCCTCCTCCCCGAACGCCTACTCGAGCGGGGTCCTTACTTACAGCTCATGAACTACACCTCGCTGCTCGCCCGCAGCTTCGGCAAGCGCGACTTTGTCGAGCACGCCGCGATCGACATCTACAACACGCTGGCGGAGCGGCGTGGTCGCAGGGTGGGGAAGGGTGAGCTGCTGGTCCTGATTCCCCGCTGCCTGTCGAAAGAGGCGCTCGACGGTGTGCTGGAGATCGCGGGGCGCTACGAGGTGCCGGTGTTCGTCGCGACGCGAGGCCAACTCGCTCGGCGCGTGATCCGCGAGCGGCGGCCGCGCGCGGTGGTCGCCGTCGCCTGCGAACGCGACATGATGACGGGTCTGCGGGACGTCGCGGGTAAGCTCCCGGTGCTCGGCCTGACCATGCAGCTGCCCAATGGGCCGTGCCGCGATGCCGCTATCGATCTCGGACAGATGGAGCGATGGGTCCAGGGACTCGTTGCCGGAGCGCCAGCCCCAGCACACACCACGCCGTAAACGCGAGCCACTCCCCGGTCGTAAAGCTACCAGGCACGACAGGCACCAATTTCATTGCGATAATCGCGGCGCTCACGGTTACGCCGACCGCGGCGATCGTGACGCCTTCCCGGATGCCGCCGCGGCGCGCCAGCGCGACGAAGGCAAGACAGGCCGCGCACCACCCGATTGCTCCTACTGCCGCGCCCACTTCGCTGATCGGAACAAGCACCGCGTCGCCGAGGAACGCGGCCGCGCCCGTGAGGCCGGCGATGAGTGCGATCGCCAAGGCGGGAGTCCCGAAGGTTGGATTCACGGCGCCGAGCGCGGGATGGAGGAGGCCCCGCCGGCCCAGCGCGTACACCAGTCGCGTGGCGGCGACGAAGTTTCCGTTGAACACTTTGAACAGCGACAGTACGGCCGCGGCGAGAATCAACCGCGCGATCCAGGGTGTCCCGAATGCGCGCGCGAACGCCACGTCGGTGCCAAGCTGCTGCGTGACAATGTCGGTCCAGGGGTACACCCACGCGACGACGCCGACGATGACGACGTAGAACAGTCCGCCCGCCAGCAGGGCAGCAGTGATTGCCCGCGAAAGCGTGCCCGGTCGAAGACCGGGGAGCGCTTCCTCAGACGCCTTGGGAATCGATTCGAAGCCGGTCATGAAGTAGGGCACGATCTGCGCGACGAGCAGTACCGAGACGAACGGTCCCACGGGGGCGAACAGCGGTTCGACATTGGTCGCGCTGCCGCGTCCGAAGCCGAGCGCCACAAACAGCGCGAAGCACGCCAGCAGGCCGATCGTGGTGATATCCTGAAACCGGCCACTGAGCCGGATGCCGCGGAAGTTCACGATGCCGATCGCGGCCGTCAGACCGAGCCCGGCGACCAGCCGCGGCAGGGTGATCGCCTTTCCCGCGACCGTGTAGAGCGTGAGAGCATTCATGGCGGGGAACAGCCGCGCCAGCAGGTTGCCGATCGCCACCGCTTCCCATGGGCAGACAATCGCGTAAGCGAGCACCATCATCCAACCGGAGGTGAAGCTCACGAACGATGGGAAGACGCGTTCCGTGTAGGCGATTTCGGCACCCGCATCGGGAATCATCCGCACCAGGCGGCCGTAGGTGTGGGCGATGGGCAGCAGAAGCACCGCACCGGCCAAAAAGCCCAGCATCGCGCCCCCGGGCCCGCCCCGGCGCAGCCAGTCGTCCATGACGACCAGCCACCCGGCCCCCACCATGCTGCCGAAACCGAATGTGAAGTACTCGAGGGCGCCGAGGCTGCGGCGGAGGGTCGTGCCCACCTAGTAGGTCGTGGCTCCGAGTTTGGTCTTCAACGCGGCCAGGAGCTGCGCGGCGCGGAGCTGACCGGGGGAGCCGGGCGGTGAGGCGCGCTCCAGATCGCGACGCGTACGGGAAGGATCCTCCACCGGCCGATAGACGGCCTCGATCGTCACGCGCGACTTGCCCGGCACATCGGGATCGGCCCAGAGGCGCACGCGATGCGTACCCGCGAACTCCGCAGTTTCAAGAAAGGCATCGCGCAAGGTCACGAAATGCACGCGGATCGTGTCGGCCTGGAGGAGCTCACGGGCCGCCTGGGTGACGTCGGCGGGGCGCGCATTGATCACCGCGTGCAGCGCCTCCGGAACCGGAGCAAAGGAAGGACGCGTCGTGGTGGGCGTGCAGGCCACCACGAGAATCGCGCACAATCCGATGGCGCGCATCAATGCGAGTGTGGTGGTGTCCCTGGAGGGTGCGTGTGCGGCGCCGTCCGCTTCGTAGTGTCGGAGAGTGAATCGGCGGCGCGCTCGTGCTCTTCCCCCGCCTCGTGATGATGGCCTTCCTCCCGGTTCTCGATCTCCGCCTGCAGCGTTCGCGACGGAATGCCGGCGGCATGCTCGAACACCAGCCTGCCCCCGAGGATGCCGGTCCACACGAGTCCTGCGATTCCGATCACGCTCAGCATGCGCGTCAACGCCAGCTCTTGCGCCGGCATCTGAAACCGGCGGATCAATCGCCAACCGAGCACGACGGTGAAGAGCGACATCGTGATCAGCGCCATGTTCTCATGCTTTTCCATTATTTCATGGATCGCCTCACCGTGCTCGATCGAGCCCGATGCGAGCTTGCCGGCCACCACGGCCAGCCATCCCCCAATGACGCCGGCCCACAGCGTCCAGATCGCTGCCCACATGAGTGATTCGCGTTTCGTGGTGGCGGCGGCGAAATCGAACACCACGGCCACCACAAGCAGGGCGGCAGGGAAATCGTTGAGGACGGCGTGCCAACGGGCAGCGTCGTAGCCGAACATTAGAGTCCCAGGTCGCTGACGATGGGTGGATTTGCCGAATAATCGTAGAAGCCTTTCCCGCTCTTTTTGCCGTGCATCCCCGCGAGCACCATGCGCTTGAGTAACGGCGGCGGCGCGTAGCGGGCCTCGCGGTACTCCTTGAACATGATCTCGGCGATGTGGTGCGTCGTGTCGAGACCGACGAAGTCCAGCAGCGTCAGCGGACCCATCGGGTAGCCGCAGCCCAGGTGCATCGCCTTGTCGATGTCGGGCACGCTGCCGACGCCGCGTTCCACGGCCCGAATGGCGTCGAGGAGATAGGGAACGAGCAGGAGATTGACGATGAAACCGGACGTGTCCTTCGCGGCGATCGGCTCCTTGCCGAGGGAAGCGGCGAACGCGAACGCGCGCTTGAACGTCTCCGCGGAGGTCGTCACAGTGCGCACGACTTCCACCAGCGCCATCAGCGGCACCGGATTGAAGAAGTGCAGCCCGACGAAACGATCGGCCCGCTTGGTCGCGCCGGCCATCTCGGCGATCGTCAGACTCGAGGTATTCGAGGCGAAGATGGTCCCCTGCCCGCAGAGCCCGTCGAGCTCCTTGAACAGCGCGTTCTTCAGCTCCAGATCTTCGGTGATCGCTTCGATCACGATGTCGACGGGCTTCAGGTCCGCGACGGTCGTCGTAAAGGTCAGGCGTTTCAGCGTCGCGTCGCGGTCAGCCGCGGGGAGCTTGCCCTTCTCGACGAATTTCGCGAGCGACTTCTCGATGCCGGCGCGCGCGCGATCGAGGATTTCCTTGGACACGTCGCGCACGACGGTGGCGTAGCCGGCGGTCGCGGCAACCTGAGCGATCCCGCTGCCCATTAAGCCGCTGCCGAGCACCCCGACTCGCTTGATATCGGTCATCTATCCTCGTGTCTTTGGCCGCGGATTCTCGAAGACCTTGCGGACTTCGTCTGCGATCCGGAACAACGGATGCTGACCAGGCAACGACGGGGTGGCGCGAGTCTCGCCACGCTCGAGCCGGTCGAGCACCTGCTCGAGCGCGATCTGCATGCGCTCGTTCGCGCCCCGGTACGTGCGCGCGATCAGCGCGCCGCCGATCGTCAGGCCCACGCCGGGGACGAGCATGAGGGCTTGCGCGAGCGCCAGGGGCGGAGCGATGAGGGCAGTGGCGCCCGTCATGCCCCATCCCAGGATCGTCAGCACGCTCCCGCCGGTAATCCGCTTCGTCCGCTCCTCGCGGACGTCGGCCTCGAGCCGCACGAGACAGAACCCGGGTTCGAGCTGCACGACCTGTCCGCTGATCTCTCGCGCCCGGGCGAGCGAGTAGCGCCGGCGACCGGCGAGCGCTCGCTGAATCGAAGCGACTGGCCCCGCCTTGGGCTCCCACGATGTCCTGTCGGCGTACTGGCGTTTGGGTTGCAGCAGCTCCTCGTCGGTCATGCAGCGGCTCAGCGCGCGCTCGACCGCCGCTCGATCGCCCGGCACGACGCGATGCGCGACGATGGATCGCGGACCTGTCAGCCACGCCCAGGTCCCGGTCGCCACTTCGGGCGCAGTCCGCGTCTGCTCCTCGAGCATCGCCTGGCGCAGATAGCGATCGGGGATGCCGACGTCCTTGCCGAGCGCCAGGACTTCGCTGGTCGTGAGCCCCTCACCGATCTCGCGTTCTCCCGCCTGCAGTTCGGCGGCGCGTTTGATGATGCGCTCGAGCGCGTCACGGCTGATGAGATCCTTCCCCATCAGGCTTTGGCCTTGCCCTTGTTCTGAACCGCCGGGAGACGCTCACCCGCTCCCGCGGCGCGTTCCGGAAGGGCCGCGGGGGGATTGCCGGTGGGAGCGAGCCGATCCATGAAGACTTTGAACAGATCGATGGGGATGGGGAAGATCGTCGTCGAGTTGTTTTCGGAGGCGATTTCGTTGACCGTCTGCAGATATCGCAGCTGTATAGCGGCAGGCTCGGCGCCGATGATGTGCGCGGCCTGCGCCAATTTTTCGGACGCCTGCAGCTCGCCCTCGGCGTTGATGACTTTGGCGCGGCGCTCGCGCTCGGCCTCCGCCTGCCGGGCCATGGCGCGCTTCATCTCCGGGGGCAGGTCGACGTCCTTCACTTCGACCGCCGAGACCTCGATGCCCCACTCCTCCGTGCGCTGGTCGATGATCTGTCGCAGGATGGCGTTGACCTTGTCGCGGCTCGCCAGCAGCTCGTCCATCTCGGTTTCGCCGAGCACGGAGCGCAGCGTCGTCTGCGCGAGCTGGCTCGTGGCGTAGAGATAGTTCTCGACGCCCACCACGGCCTTGTCTGGCGTCTTCACGCGCATGTACAACACCGCGTTCACCTTGATCGAGATGTTGTCGCGCGTAATGACGTCCTGCGGCGGAATGTCGATCGCCATCACGCGCAGCGAGACCTTCTGCATCTTGGCGAGCAGGGGCGGCAGGAAGATCAGTCCCGGCCCCTTCGTGGGCCGCAGATGCCCGAGCAGGAAGTACACCCCGCGTTCGTATTCGCGCAGCACCCGGAGCCCCGCGAACAAATAGAGGGCGATCGCTCCGATGGCCGTGAGGAGAATGTCGCTCATAGCGCCTCGACGATGACCGCCGCGCCCTGGCCACCGCCGATGCAGGCGGAACCGAGCCCAAAGCGCTGCTTCTCGCGCCGCAGCGCATGCAGCAGGTGAATCGTGATGCGCGTTCCGGTGGCCGCCAGCGGGTGACCGATCGCGATCGCGCCACCGCACGCATTCGTACGAGCGCGATCGAGTCCCAACTCCCGCTCGACCGCCAGGTATTGCGGCGCGAATGCCTCGTTGACTTCGACGAGATCCATCTGCGCGAGTTTCATCCCTGCTTTCGCCAACGCCTTGCGGGCGGCCGGCGCCGGGCCGATGCCCATGTGCTTCGGCTCGACACCGGCCACCGCCCATGCGACCAGTCGGCCGAGCGGCTTCAATCCGTGCGTCTTGGCGTACTCTTCACTCGCGAGCACCGTCGCTGCCCCGCCGTCCGAGATGCCAGACGCGTTCCCCGCGGTGACCAGCCCATCCTTCTTGAAGTAGGGCTTCAGCCCGCTGAGGATCTCGAGCGTCGTTTCGGGACGCATATGCTCATCAGCGCGGAACTCGACTTCCTTTCCTTTCACCTTGATCGTGACCGGTACGACCTCGTCCTGGAACGCGCAGGCGTCCCACGCCTGTTTGGCGCGTTGCTGCGAGGCGACGGCGACTTCATCGACTTCCTTGCGGGTGAGTTTGTACTTCTCAGCGAGGCTTTCGGCGGTCTCGGCCATGGACAGGCCGCATTGCGGGTCCTTCAGCGACTCCCACAGGAGGTCCTCGAGCGGCGCCGGGCCCAGCCGGAGTCCCCAGCGCGCGCCCCGGACGACGTGCGGCGCCTGGCTCATCGACTCCGCACCGCCCGCGAGCACCACGTCGGTTTCGCCCAACAGAATCAGCTGCGCACCTTGCGTAATCGCCTCGAAACCCGAGCCGCAGAGCCGGTTTACCGTAACTGCCGGTGTCTCGATCGGGAGCCCTGCTTTCAAGCCGACATGGCGGGCCATGTAGATCGCGTCAGCCGACGTCTGCAGCGCGTTTCCGAAGACGACATGGCCAAAATCGCTCGCGGGGACATTGGAACGCTGGATCGCGTGGCGGGATGCTGCCGTGCCCAGATCGATGGCCGACAAATCCTTCAAAGAGCCGCCGAACGAACCGAATCCTGTCCGGACTCCCGACAGAAAGACGACGTCTTTCGTGGCGCCCTGGGTTTTCATGGGAGCAACTCCATCATAATAAGTGGGCGGAATATGGGCCTGCCGCCGATGTGACGGTAGGTCGTTCCGCAAAAACACAAGCGGCGAATGGGGTTGTTCCCATCCGCCGCCCATTTCGCTCGATCACGCCGCGGTTACCACACGAGGTCGACCCACCCGGCCTCGTTCGCGACCACCGCGACGCTGCCGGACGCGTTGAACGCGATGTGACGTGGGAGACCGCCCGTCTCGAGTGTTCCTAGCGGCACCAGGCTGTGCGCGTCGAGGATTGCGATCCGACCAGCCGTGCGGAGGCTGGCGTACAGAACGCCCTGGTCCGGAGTCAGTGCGACTTCGTTGACCGGAGTCTCGAGCGGTCTGCGTAGAATTTTGCCGGTCGGCAAATGAATCAAGTCGAGCCAGCCGCGCTCGTTGGCGCAGTACAGGCGCACGCCGTCCCGTGAAACGCTTACGCCCAGCGGTTGACCACCCACTTCGTAGCGGCGCGTGACCGCGAGCGTGCGCGCGTCCAGCTCGAGGATGCCTCCCGCCTTCCAGGTGGGAACGTACACGCTCTTTCCCGCTGGATCGATCGCGAGCTCAGTGCACGCTTGCGGCACGGGCGTCGATCGCACGATTCGCCCGCCATCGTCGGTGAGCGCGCAGGCGCAGAGCCGGTCGAGGTTCGTGCAGACGTAGAGCACACGCCCATCAGGCGACAATACCGCGCCGAGTGGATCACCGTCCATGATGATGGCGCCGATGCGGCGGCGCCACGCCAGATCCACGACGGCGACATCTTTGGTGAACTGATTCGTCACCCAGGCACGGTCACCCGCCGGCGCCAAGAGCACGCGAGTTGGCGCAATACCGACGTGAATGACGTTCGTTGCCGCGAGAGGCTGAAGTTCCAACCGCTCCAACACGGCGGCGTGCAGCCGGGTCAACCAGGCGGCACCGTCCGGGCCGATCGCGACGTCGAAGGGGTAACCGCCGATTCTCAGTCGAGAAGCCAGCACGCCGCGGGGCCTGCCCGGCGTTTCCGGTGGCGCGTGTGTGGTGAGATGAACCGGATGAATCGCAGAGCCTGCCGGTCCCGCTTCCTGCCTCGCCGCAGCGCGAAGGTATGGCTGGAGTGCGAGCCCGTGCATGCCGTTCTCTCTCCAGGTCGTGCGGAACTGCAGGATCGCCCCGGGGATCCCGCCGCGCCGCACGCGAGACCATGGCTTGCCCATCAGGCGTCGCACCAGGCGATAGCAGGTCGCCGGCTCGATCCCGGACTGGCGCGCGAGCGACAGCAACGATGCGCCGGTTTGCTCCGATTGGAGAATCCAGTAGAAGAGCCGTGTCCAGGCCGCCAGCTTCTCCAACGGCGGCAAGCTGGCGCGACGCAACGTGCGGGCGACCTGATGGCGCGTGCGGAGACCGAGGAATGTGGCGACGTCGTCGGCTGGGGGGAGCAGACCGTTCCTAGATGCGAGCACGTCGACGACAGCCCGTGCTTCGCCGGACAGCGATGGTAGAGCGACCTTCAGGACCTTCGCGAGCGGAAGCGGCGGCATAATCCCCCACTCCACCGTAGGGATCAGTTCTCCGGAGACTCAACTGCTGATTGGGGTCGGCGTCAACTGGGAGTCAAATCAGGTCTCCCAGCGCATCTACCACAGCCGCGGTGCCGGCGTCACCGCCGAGATCCGGTGGTCGTTTTGAGCTCGCGAGGAGCTTCCGAACGGCCTGCTTCAGGGTTGCCGCCGCCGCGGGGTAGCCGAGATGCTCGAACATCAAGCCACCGGTCAACACCGCTGCAACGGGATTGGCGATGCCCTTGCCGGCGAGCGCGGGCGCGGAGCCGTGTACCGGCTCGAACAGGCTCTGCCGCGCGCCAGGATGGAGGTTTGCGCTCGCCGCGATACCCAGCCCGCCGACCAGGCCCGCACCGAGATCGGAGAGGATGTCGCCGTAGAGGTTGTTCGTCACAATGACTTCAAACCGCTGGGGTTCACGCACCAGCTCGAGCGCCAGCGCGTCCACATAGCGATGCTCGGCGGTGATTGCCGGATACTCCCGCGCGATACGCTGGAGCGTCTCTTGCCAGATCCGATGGGTGGGAATCGCGTTGGATTTGTCGCTCATCGTGACGCGTGTCTTCCCGTGCGACTGCGCCCACTCGAACGCGGCGCGAACGATCCGCTCGACACCCTTGCCCGTGTTGACTTCTTCGGCGACGTGCTCGTCGCCGGAAGAGCGCCCGCGACCGAGATATTGGCCTTCGGTGTTTTCGCGGAAGATGACGAAATCGATTTTCCCCGGATTCCGCAGCGGTGTGAGATCGGGATGCAGCAGCTCGACCGGACGGAAATTGACGAACAGATCGAGCTTGAACCGCAAACCCAGCAAGATGTCCCGCGCGTGCTCATTGCCGGGCACGCGCGGATCACCCAGAGCACCGAGGAAGATTGCATCGACGTCGTCGCGCAGGTGCTGAAAAGCGGCGTCCGGCAACGTCTCTTTGGTCCGGAGATAATGATCAGCCGAATACGGGAGGCGCTCCCACCGCAACGCGAATCCATGTTTGGCCGCCGCGCGGTCGAGGATCGGAATCGCGGCCTCGATTACCTCAGGCCCGATTCCGTCTCCGGCGATCACAGCGATTTTGGCGGTCCGACCGTCCGACCGTCCGACCGTCCCTCCAGCCGTCATTCGAATCCCGTCGGCTTACCGCACGACAGACAATAGGTCCAGCCGACATCCACCGGGCTGCCGCAGGCCGGACACTTGAGGTCGCCTTCTTGTGGCTGCCCGCAGTGCGGGCAGAACCGCACGTCGCGATTGCTGGGCAGGACGCCGCCGCAGTACTCGCACTGGTTCTCCGACAGACCGTGCGGTGGGCGAGCGATGCGAAATCGTTCCGGTTGGTGAGGGGGCGTGGGCGTCGACGGCGCTGCCGGCGGGATCGGGTTCTCCCCCGTGGTGTCGAGGAGGCCGTCCTCATCGGCGTCGGCGGAAGCCGGAGGCGCGTACGCGCGGTCGGCAATCAGGACGCGCTCGGCGGCGCGGCCGTTCACCATGACCTGCGCTTCCGGAAAGCTGCGGAAGTACGCCGGGTCGGGGTTGATGGTCGCGATTTCCCGCTGCATCGCCTCGCGCACGGAGTCCGGCTCGAGTTGCACGTAGCCGCGCTCGCCCGCGAGCAACCGCAGCACCGCCATCTCATAGTCCTGATGGGTCGCGACGTTCAGGCGCGCGCGGTTGGAGCGATAGGCCACCAGCCGCTCGTAGATTTCCGCCGCCGGGAACGGGACCGCGATGCGCGTCTCTCGTGCCAGCGCGGCGACGAGGAGAGAAAACAGCCGATCTAATTCGTCCATCGCGCTTTCACAGGCTGAAGCCTGTGCTCGGCGAACACTGTCCTTGTATGTATGGACAGGGCGCCGATGAAGAAGCCAATTCGAGTGGGTGGGCGACAGCTCGTACCGTCCCGGGCCGAGAAGGCCGACCTTAAGCCAGGGCGTCGCTCGCGTACTCGCTGCAAGCCCGCACGGTTGTCTGGGCCGAAGAGCCCGTATCTGCAAGGCCGGGTGGTGGCGAGTGACCTT